>Ga0335081_10000808_pt1 | contig 50935 bp, 50 predicted proteins | sample Lox_Sample_35_FD_206713 | JGI IMG/M metagenome (GOLD analysis project Ga0335081, IMG submission 206713) | Soil microbial communities from Loxahatchee National Wildlife Refuge, Florida, United States - Lox_Sample_3.5 | ecosystem: Environmental > Terrestrial > Soil > Wetlands | place: USA... | reverse complement strand
CCTTGGCGAGCGCCGCCGCCGCGGCCGCGTAGTGCGCGCGGTTGGCGTTGACCGAGCCGAACACGACGGTATTGCGCAAAACGAGGTCGCGGTTTACGAGGCCGAGATCGAGCGCCAGCCGATGTCCGCCCGAGGAGACACCGGTGAGGCACACAATGCCGTCGGGCGCGGTCAGCGTCAGCACGTCGACAAGCACGCCGCCGACGCCGGTGCATTCGAGCACGATGTCGGGCGCGAAGCCGAGGCCGCGCACGCCGTCGGCGTGATATGTCGCACCGAGGCTCTGCACGAGCGCCGGCTTTGGCCCGCTCGTCACGACATCGACGACATGCGTCTCGAGCCCGCGTTGCTGCGCGAAGAGCGCCGCCAGGAGCCCGATCGGTCCCGCGCCGGTGATGAGCGCGCGCCGCGGCGCCCAGCGCGCGCGGCTGCCGATGCGCTCGACATGATCCCATGCCTTGGCGACGACGCTTGCCGGCTCGAGCAGCACTGCGTTGGCGCCGAGCGCCGGTTCGACGCGCACGGCGAAGTCCGGCTCGAGCCGGTAGCGCTCGGCGCAGTAGCCGTCGCGCTCCTTGATGCCGCGCTCGGTGTAGCGGCCGTTGCGGCACATGTCCCACTCGCCCGCCGCGCAGTTGGCGCACGGCACAGGGTCGGGACGACGCACGATGCCGACGACGAGATCGCCCGCGGCGAAGCCGGAGCCCGCGGGCGCGTCCTCGACGCGACCGAGCGATTCGTGGCCGATGACGAGCCGCTCGTGCCCCTTGGGCGCGGTGCCGTAGTCGCCGCGCGCGATTTCGAGATCGGTGCCGCAGACGCCAACGCCAAGCGCGCGCACGAGTAGCGCGCCATCGGCCGTCGCGGGCTCCGCGACCTCGGTCACCGCGGCCGATCCGGCCCGGCCCGGCAAAACGGTCAAGGCGCGCATAACACGAAAACGGCCAAGTCGGCCGATCGTGCCGGTGGGCGACACCCTGCCGCGGGCAGACGGTATCGCGCGCGGGCAGTTAGCCCTTTCGAGCTAGTGGTGCTATTTCGGGCGCCAGGTGAAGACCGACGACACTGCGTAGTTCCACACCACGCCGACGAGCGCGCCGGCAAGCCCGGCGAGCCACCACGAGTAATTTTCCTCGAACGCGACCGACGCAATGCCGACGCCGGCCACGGCGCCCATCGCGCAGATGGCATAGAACGACAAGAGGCCGGTGAAGAAGCGGTGGCCGCGCAAGCGCTTGTCGCGATAGGTGAAGAGGTTGTTGAGCGCGAAGTTGCTGGTCATGGCAGCGAGCGTGGCGATCGCCTGCGCGACCGGGAACGGCGCCACGATCAGCAGCAGGCGGAGCATCACCAAGTTGACGAAGATGCCCGAGCTGCCGACGGCGCCGAACAGGACGAAGCGGGTCGGCACGAAGCGGCCGAACAGCTTGTCCAAGAGCAGCATCAGATATTCCCACACCACGAGCGTATCGAGCTTGCTCTCGCCGTGGATGCGCTGGCGGAAGCGGTAGGGCAGCTCGCGGAAGCGGAAGGGCTCGGGCGCCGACGCGAAGAGATCGAGCAGGATCTTGAAGCCCTGACCCGAAAGGCGGCGCACGGCACGGTCGAAGGCCTCGCGGCGGATGACGAAGAAGCCGCTCATCGGATCGGTGAGCTCAGCCGAGACGACGAGGTGCGCAAGCCGCGTCGCAACGCCGCTGATGCGCACGCGCTCCTTGTCCCATTCGCCGACCGCGCCGCCATCCATGTAGCGGGAGCCAACGACGATATCGAGGTGCTCGGCCTTGGCCGCCGCCAGCATGCGCGGCAGCAGGGTCTCGTCGTGCTGCATGTCGGCGTCGATAACGGCGATATAGGGCGCGCTCGTCGCTAGAATGCCCTCGATCACCGCGGTCGAGAGACCGCGCCGTCCGATCCGCTGCACGCATCGGATGTGCGGATCACGCCGCGCCAGGCGGCGGACCGCCTCGGCGGTACCGTCGGGCGAGTCGTCATCGACATAGATCACTTCCCAGGCGATGCCGTCGAGACAAGTGGCAAGCCGCTCGATCAGCGGCTCGACATTGTCGCACTCGTTGAAGCTCGGTACGACCACGGCGAGTTCCACCGCCGCGGTCTCGGCCCGGGGCGCGCCCGGCGATAGGAAAATCTCGGACACTCAGCCCTTCTTTCCGCCGAGCCTGTCACGGCGCACGATCGCGCGCACGTGGCGGCCTTTCATGACGAGCTTGCCGCCCTGGTGCGCCTCGACCTCGAACGTGATGCGGCGGCCCTCGGCGGCGACGATCTTCACATCGGCGACGATCGGGTTGCCGAGGAACGCCGCGGCCAGATGGTCGACCTCGACTCGCGTTCCGACAGAGACCTCGCCCTCCTCGACGAAGGGCAGGATGGCGCGATGGCTCGTCTGTTCGAGGAAGCCGATCAAGGCCGGCGTGCTCACGACCTCGCTGTTGCCGACGACCGCGGCGGTATGCCGCTCCTCGGGCTGGAATTCGAGCGTGTTCGCCCGCCCAAGCGGGATGTCCTTCATCGGGGGTCGCCCCACGCCGTTGCGCGCGCCCTGCTATGCCCCGGGCGCGCGCGTGGCGCAAGCCTTACCGTTCGCGGCGCGTCAAATCCGCGAGCAGTTTCGTGGCTTCGTCCTTGTCGATCAAGGTGGAGGCGCCGCACCAAGCGCAGGTGAAGAAATTGTTCTCCTGGACCCAGCGGACCGGCCGCGGAGTCTCGCGTCGGCAGCGCGGACAGGGGAGCGGCAGGGTTTCTTCCGTTTCCTTCATCGGCAAGCCCGAAGCGAGGCGGGACCGGGAGCGTCAACGCCACCACGGCGGCGAAGTTCATTGCGCGGGTGCGCGGCAAGACGCCACAATCGGCCATGATCAGGGTGACGCGCGACATCGCGTTAGACGAGCGCGCGATCGAGGAGCGCTTCATCCGCGCCTCGGGTCCCGGCGGCCAGAATGTCAACAAGGTCGCGACCGCAGTGCAGCTCCGCTTTGCCGTGGACGAGGCGGGGCTCGCGGACACCGTGCGAGCCCGGCTCGAGAAGCTCGCCGGACGGCGGCTCACGCAGGATGGCGTGCTCGTCATCACCGCGGCGCGCTTCCGCTCGCAGGAGCGCAACCGGGCCGACGCCCTCGAGCGGCTCGTGGCGTTGGTGCGGCGCGCGGCCGAGCCGGTGGCGGCGCGCAAGCCCACGCGCCCCTCCAAGGCGGCGGCCGAGCGCCGGCGCCGGGAGAAGGCGCTCCACGGCCGGCTGAAACAGCTCCGCGCCGGGCTTCGCCGCGGCGAGTCGGAATAGCGCTCCCCACCCTTCCGCGCAGCCGCCGGCATGGCTAGGATGACGACGGAAGCGCGCCACGCTGCACCTCCGACCCGAGGGAGTACCCTATGTCGACCGCGAGCGATTGGGAGATCCCCGCCCACGCCCAACCCAAGCCGGAGGACTGGTCGTTCGACCTCGACCGCGCGCTCAATTCCGTCCTGATGCTGCGCGCGGCGATCCCGTCCGATGCCTTCACCGCCGGCACGCTCGGCACCGAGCGCGGCGGCAACGCCGTCGTGATCCGCGCCGACGGGCTCGTACTGACGATCGGTTATCTCATTACCGAGGCGGACACGATCTGGCTCAACACCAATGACGGGCGCGCCGTGCCCGGGCACGTGCTGGCCTACGACCAGGAGACGGGCTTTGGCCTCGTCCAGGCGCTCGGCAAACTCAACATCCCGCCGCTGCCTTTGGGCCGCTCGGCGCGCGTGCGCGTCGGCGACCGCGCCATCGTCGCCGGCGGCGGCGGACGCCAGCACGCCGTGACGGTGCGGATCGCGGCGAAACAGGAATTCGCCGGCTACTGGGAATACCTGCTCGACGAGGCGATCTTCACGAGCCCGGCTCATCCCAACTGGGGCGGCGCCGCTCTCATCGTGAGCGACGGCACGCTCGCCGGAATCGGCTCGCTGCACCTGCAGCAGGCGCGCGAGCACGGGCCGCCCGAGCACCTCAACATGATCGTGCCGATCGATCTCCTGCCGCCGATCCTCGAGGATCTCACGAAGATCGGCCGCCCCGGCCATCCGCCGCGGCCGTGGCTCGGCCTCTACGCGACGGAGGTCGAGGACAAGGTGGTGGTGGCGGGCCTTTCCAACACCGGCCCGGCGAAGCGCGCCGGCCTCAAGATGGGCGACATCCTCCTCGCCGTCGGCGGCGACGAGATCAAGGACCTGGCCTCGCTCTACCGCGGCATCTGGCGCGCGGGCTCGGCCGGGTCCAAGGTGCAGATGCTCGTCTATCGCGACGGGCGCACCATCGACCTCGACGTGAAATCGGCCGACCGCAGCAGTTTTCTGAAAAGCCCAAGTCTGCACTGAGGCGGCGGGCGTCCGTCAGGCCGTCTGCGCCGGCGCCGGGGCGGGCGCAGGCTGCTCGCCGAAGATCGCACGAGCCTTGTCGGCATCGGCGAGGTTGGCGCCGTTCAAATCGGCGCGCGTCAGGTCGGCATTATCGAGATTCGAGCGCGACAGGTCGGCGCCCGCGAGCTTCGCGTGATTGAGGCGCGCGCCATCGAGATTGGCGCCCCCCAATTTCGCGCCCTCGAGGTTGGCGGGATAGTCGAACTTGCCGTTGCCGACATTGTCGAGTGGCGAGAGGTTGGCGCGGACGAGCGACGCGCCGGCAAGATGCGCGCGTACGAGCTTGGCACCCCGCAGGTCGGCGCGATCAAGCTGGGCGCCGCGCAGATCGGCAAGCGACAGATCGCACATCGCAAGCGAGGCGCGTGACAGATCGGCGCCGCGCAGCACGGCGCGCGCGAGATTGGCGAGCGCGAGATTGGCGGCGCGCAGGTCGCGGCCGGCGAGATCGCATCCGGTCAGGACGGCGCGGCGGCCGCTCTTGCCCTTGCTGTCGAGCCAGAGAGCATGGAGGCGCAGCACCTCTCGCATGTCTTCGGGCGAGATCGCTCGCAGATCGTCGCCCGTGAGCTGGAGGAACTTCGCCGCCTGCAGGTTCTTCGGATCAACGACCGCGCCGCTGATGTCGACGTCGCGGAGCTGGGCGCCGGCGAGCTTTGCCTCGGTCAGCACCGCGCCGCGCAATGTCGCGCCGTCGAGATCGGCGCCGGCGAGATTGGCGCGCTCGAGCACCGCGCCCGTCAAGTCGACGCCGCGCAGATCGGCGCCGGCGAGATCGACGTCGCGCAGGATCGCGTCGGTGAGGTTGGCGCGCACGCACGATGCTTCCGACATTTTCGCGCCGGAAAGGTCGGCGTCCTTCGCCTCGACCGAGCAAAGATCGGTCTTCGTGTTCTCCATAACCTTGTTCTGCCCGCTCCCCTCTTCGGCAAAGCGCATCACGAGCGCCTTGCGCAGGTCGGCGCGCGGCAGGCGCGCGCGATTCATCTGCGCGCCGCGCAAGCAGCTGCCGCGCAGATCGGCGTCGGAAAGATCGGCGTTGTTGAGATTGGCGACGCGCAGATCGGCGCCGAAAAGATTCGCGTTCTTGAGCCGCGCGTTGCTCAGGATCGTGCGCTGAAGCCGCGCGCCAGTGAGATCGGCGCCGGAGAGATCCTGGCCCGAAAGATCGGCGGCGGAGAGATCGTAATAGGCGAGAACCGCGCGGCGGCCACCCTGCTTTTCCGCAAGGTAGCGCTCATGCAGTTGCAAGACCTGTCGTAACTCCTGGGAATTTAGGTGGCGCATCTCCTCGCGCGGGCCCTCGCCCAATTCCGTCATGGTGCGATTAGAGCCCTTCACCGGTTACGAAATTGCTAAGTAAAAGCCTTGGATTTTAGGGACTTTTTCGGCATCGCACAGACGCAGCCGAAGGCGCCGCAAAGAGCCGCAAAGAATGGTGAAGAAATGACGGTCACGAGACCGTCACATATACGGAGAGCGCCGCTCAGGCCGCCTTTTGCAGCACGTCCCGCATCTGCGGCAGGTCTCTGAGGCGGGCTGCAAGCTCGGCACGCTGTGCCGGCGCGAGCGGACGGTTGGGCGGCAGGAGGATGCGCCAGGACGGATCGCCGGTCATGAGCGCCATCACTTCTTTCAGCGCCGCTTGCAGCGGATAGGACTGGAACACGAGCCGCACGTCGGTGAGAGCGCTTTGCAAGCCGTCGGCCGCGGGGCGTTGCCATTCGACATAGACCGGACGCGCCAGCGGTGCCGTGATGTTGGTCGAGGCCGAGATACAGCCGACGCCGCCCGCGCGCAGGTTCGCAAGCAGGAACTCCTCGCTGCCCGAGAAGACGCCGAAGCCCGGGAATTCGCGCAGGAAAGTGGCCGAGACCTGCCAGTCCCCGGAACTGTCCTTGAGGCCCGCGATCGTGTCGCCATAGGCGCGCTTCAGCCGCGCCACGAGCGGTACGGTGATCGGCACGGTCGAAAGCTGCGGGAAGTGGTAGAGATAAAGTTTGAGGCGCGCGTCGCCGATACGCTCGATCACCTCGGAGAAGAAGGCGAAGAGCCCGTCCTCGCTCGGATTCTTGTAGTAGAAAGGCGGCAGGAGGAGGGCGCCGCCGCCGCCAGCCTCGACGACCGCCCGCGTCACCGTCAGCGCGTCGGCGAGCGCGCACGAGCCTGCGCCGAAGATGCAATTCTGAAGCGGCACGCCGCCGGCGCGCGCCGCTTCGACGAGCTTGAGCCGTTGCGCCACCGACAGCGAGTTCGCCTCGCCCGTCGTGCCCAAGGGCGCGAGCCCGTCGCAGCCATTCGCCAGGAGCCACTTGCAGTGGCGCACGAAGCGATCGAGATCGGGCTCGAGCTGGTCCGTGAACGGCGTCAGCACCGCGGCATAAACGCCGCGCAGTTTCTCGGCCATGGATCGCTCCCAACGCTGTGCGGCGCGATGGTACGGCCGAATTCCCGCAAGCGGAACCACATTCCGAAGGGCCCGCGCGCGGCCTATGATGCGGCCATGCAGAGCGCATGGACCGAGCGCGACGCCGACGCGATCGTCGCTCATTACGGCGCCAAGGGCGTGGCGGCCGATCTCGCGCTGCGCGTCTATAGCGCACGGCTTTTGGGCCGCGACAAGCGGCTCGTCCTGCACGGCGGCGGCAACAGCTCGCTCAAGACGCGGCTCCCCGACCTCATGGGCGAGGAGAGCGAGGTGCTGTGCGTCAAGGGCAGCGGCTGGGACATGGCCGACATCGAGCCCGCCGGATTGCCGGCGGTGCGGCTCGGCAATCTCCTGAAGCTGCGCCGGCTCGAGGCGCTTTCGGACGAGGACATGGTGCGCGCGCAGCGCGCCAACCTCATCGACCCGATGGCGCCCAACCCGTCAGTCGAGACGCTGCTGCACGCGTTCCTGCCGCACCGCTATGTCGATCACACGCACGCGACCGCCGTCCTCAGCATCGCCGACCAGCCGGACGGGGCCGAGCGCTGCATCGAGCTTTATGGCGGCCGCCTCGCGCTCGTGCCCTACATCATGCCGGGGTTCCTGCTCGCGAAGAAGGCGGCTGAGATCTACGAGGCCGAGCCCGAGGTCGAGGGGCTCGTGCTGCTGAAGCACGGGATTTTCACCTTCGGCGAGTCGGCCCGGCAATCCTACGAGCGCATGATCGATGCCGTGACGATGGCCGAGGAGCGGCTTGCGCGGCAGAAGAATGTCGTCTTCATCGCACGCGCGCTGCCGCAGAGGGTCGCGCCCGTCGAAGATGTCGCGCCCATTCTGCGCGGCGCCGCAAGCCGCAAGGTCGCGAAGGAGGATGGCGCCTATCTCCGCCTCGTCATGGATTATCGCACCGGCCCGGCGATCCTCGATTATGTCAACGGCGCCGAGCTCGCGCGCTACGCCGGCGAAGGCGTGGTGACGCCCGACCACACGATCCGCACCAAGAACTATCCGCTGATCGTGCCGCCGCCCGAAACGGGGCGGCTCGACGACTTCGCGCGCGCCGCGCGCGATGCGGCGGCGAAGTTCATGGCCGACTACGAGGCCTATTTCCGCCGCCACAATGCCGGCCACACGCCGCCCAAGATCATGCTCGACCCGTTGCCGCGCGTGATCCTCGCGCCGGGGCTCGGCCTCTTCGGCCTCGGCCGCAGCGCCAAGGACGCCGCCGTCGCGGCGGACATCGCCGAGAACGCGATCGAGACCATAACGGGCGCTGAATCCGTGGGCCGCTTTCAATCGCTCTCGCCGGCCGAACTCTTCGAGATGGAATATTGGTCGCTCGAACAGGCGAAGCTCGGCACGGCGCAGGACAAGAAGCTGCAAGGACAGATCGCGGCGATCAGCGGCGGCGCCGGCGCGATCGGGCTTGCGACCGCGCGGGCCCTCATGCGCGAGGGCGCCGAGGTGGCGCTGCTCGACAGCGATGCGGCGAAGGCCGCGGCCGCCGCGAAATCGCTCGGCGGCCGCGTGCTCGCGGTAGCGTGCGACGTCACCGACGAGGCTTCGGTCAAGGCCGCGTTCGCCCGCGTGGTCGAGCGCTTCGGCGGCCTCGACATCCTCGTCTCGAACGCGGGTGCGGCGTGGCAGGGCAGGATCGGCGAGGTTCCCGAAGCGGTGCTGAGGCAAAGCTTCGAGATCAATTTCTTCGCGCACCAGCGCGTGGCGCAAGCCGCCGTGCGCATCATGATGAAGCAGAAGACGGGCGGCGCGCTCCTCTTCAACGTGTCGAAGCAGGCGGTCAATCCCGGCCCCGAGTTCGGACCCTATGGCCTGCCCAAGGCCGCGACCTTGTTCCTCGTGCGGCAATACGCGCTCGACTACGGCGCCGACGGCATCCGCGCCAATGCCGTCAACGCCGACCGCGTGCGCAGCGGTCTCCTCACCCCCGACATGATCGCGTCGCGCGCCAAGGCACGGGGGCTGAGCGAAGAGCAGTACATGACCGGCAATCTCCTTCATCGCGAGGTCACGGCCGAGGACGTGGCCGAGGCGTTCCTCCATCATGCCGTCGCGCTCAAGACGACGGGCGACGTGACCACAGTCGACGGCGGCAACATCGCCGCGGCCTTGCGCTGACGCTGCCGTGGCGCGACGGCGGGTGCACGTCGCCGTCGCCGCGGGCGCGCTTGCGGGCCTCGGGCTCGGCATCGCGCTCGTGGCCTGGTTCGGCGCCAGCGCGGTGCTTAAATCACTCGAGGCCATCGGCTGGCGCGGGCTCGGCGCCATCATTGCGGTTCATCTTTTCCAGATGGCGCTGTGCGGCCTCGGCTGGTGGGTGCTGCTGCCGGACGAGTGCCGCGTCGGCATCCTCACCGCGACGGCCGCGCGCCTCTTGCGCGATGCGGGCTCGGAGCTCTTGCCGATCTCGCCCGCGGGCGGCGCAGTGATCGGCGCACGCGGCCTCGTCTTGGCGCACATGCCGTTCGCGATCGCGTTCGCCACGTCCGTCGTCGACATCACGCTCGAGCTGTTCGGACAGCTCCTGTTCACGGCCTTGGGCGTGGCGCTGCTGCTCAGGGGCGGCTGGGGGCCCAAGATCGGCGAGACGGCGCTCATCGGGCTTGGCGTCGGGCTTGCCGCGGCGATCGGGTTCGTGCTGGCGCAGCGCGCCGGCATGTTCCTGCTGCTCGAAGGGCTGACGAACCGCATTGCGCGGCACGAATTGGGGCAGGAAACCGGCCGTGTGCACGACGCGATTGCGGCCTGCTATCGCCGCGGCCGCGCCAACCTATGGGGCTTCCTCTGGCACCTCGCAGCGTGGTTCACGTCGGTCGCCGAGGCATGGGTGGCGATCGCCTTCCTCGGCGCCCATTTGACGCTGCCGCGGATCGTGGTGCTCGAAAGCCTGATTTACGCCCTCCGCAGCGCCGCCTTCTTCGTGCCGAGCGGATGGGGCGTGCAGGAGGGCGGCTATGTCGTCCTCGGCGCACTTGTCGGCCTGCCGCCCGACATGGCTCTGGCGGTTTCGCTCGCCAAGCGCGCGCGGGAGCTTGCGATCGGGCTTCCGGTGCTCGCGATCTGGCAGGCGCTTGAGGCGCGCCTCTTGCGCCGAGGCGGCTCTACGAGCGCTTCAGTTTGAGCATCCGCACCGTGTTGGCGTGATAGAGCTTCTCGCGCTCCTCTTCGGAGAGCTTCAAGGCATCGATCGCCTTGATGAGCTCGCGGATGAAGAGCGGCCCGCCTTCGGGATCGAACGGGCAATCGGTGCCGAACATGACGTGATCGCAGCCGAAGAAATCGAGGCCGAGGCGGATGCCGGGCGCCCAGCCGTTGATCGCGGTGTCGCCGTAGAACATCTTGAAGTAATCGACTGGGTTGCGGCCCTTGGCCTTCATGTCGGCGATGATCTTCGGATAATGCGGCTCGGCCAGCTCGCGCGTACCGAGCTGCTCGAGGCCTAAGCGAATGCGCGCCTCGAGGAACGGCGCCATCGCGCCCAGATGGTGCGTGATGATCTTGAGATTGGGCCAGCGATCGAAGAAGCCCGAGAACACCATGCGCGCCATCGCGGCACTCGTCTCATAGGGCCAGCCGAACACCCACCAGATGTCGAATTTCGACTGCTTCTCGACCGGGTAGTCGGCGAAGCCCGCCGGCCGCGTCGGATGCATCCAGATCGGGAGATCGTAGTCGGCCATGGCGGCGAAGATGGGCTCGAACTCGGGATCATCGAGCGGGCGCCCGTTGACGTTCGTGAAGATCTGAATGCCGCGCGCGCCCTGCTTCTCGATCGCGCGCTTCATCTCCTCCAGCGTTGCCTTGATGTTGTTCATCGGCACCGAGGCGACGAAGGCGGGAAACTCGTTCGGGTGCTTGGCGCAGATGTCGTGCATCCCGTCATTCGCGATGCGCGCCAATTCCGGCGAGCGCTCGGCCGGCGCCACGAATTCGATCGCGGGCATCGAGAGCGTCAGGATCTGCTGATACTCGCCGAACTCCTTCATCATGCGGAGCCGCGCGTCGAGATCGTAGAGCACGGGGATCGCGGTCCAGCGCCGCACCGCTGCCTTGTTGGGAATGACCTCGACCATCTTGTCGAAATAGGCCTTGGGGAAGATGTGCGGGAAGACATCGAGTTTCCGCATGGCTTGTCCTTTGTCTCTTGGTGTCTCTTGGCCGCCCGCTCCGCATATGTCACGCGCTCTGCCGCAATGTCAAACGCCGCGCTAGAACACTCCGATCATGGAGGGAGCGAGCCGGAGCGAGGAGCGGGCATTGGCGCGCGTGCTGCGTGAGGCGCGGGCGTGCCGCGTCTGCGCGGCGGAGCTGCCGCTCGGACCGCGCCCGGTGCTGCGCGGGCGCGCCTCGGCGCGGCTTCTCGTGCTGAGCCAGGCGCCGGGAACGCGCGTCCACGAGACCGGGCTCTCCTTCAACGACAGGAGCGGCGACCGCTTGCGCGAATGGATGGGCATCGACCGCGAGGCCTTCTATGACGAAAGCCGCGTCGCCATCGTGCCGATGGGGTTCTGCTATCCCGGCCGCTACGAGGCAGGCGGCGACCTGCCGCCGCGGCCCGAGTGCGCGCCGCTGTGGCATGCCAAGGTGCTGGCGAAGCTGCCGCGGATCGAGCTCACCCTCCTCGTCGGCTCATACGCCATCACCTATTACATCAAGGAGCGGCAGAGCATGACCGACGCGGTGCGGCGCTGGACCAAATATCTCCCGGCCTACCTGACATTGCCGCATCCGAGCTGGCGCACGACGCTGTGGGAGAGCAAGAACCCGTGGTTCGCGCAGGAGCTTCTGCCGGAGCTGCGCGCCCGCGTCGCGGCGCTGCTCTAGCCTTCGTTTTCGATGCGCTCCATGTCGTCGTCGCTGAAGCCGAAATGGTGGCCGATCTCGTGGATCAACACGTGGCGCACGATGCGGTCGAGCGGCTCGCCGGTCTCGCACCAATAGTCGAGGATCGGCCGGCGATAGAGGAACACCATGTCGATCGCGGGGCGCGGGCTCGAGGCCGATTGCCGAGGCAGCGCCACGCCGCGATAGAGGCCCAGAATGTCGAACGGGCTTTCGAGCCCCATCTCCTCTTCGGTCTCCTCGTCGGGGAATTCCTCGACGCGGATCACGACGGGGCCGAGATGACGCTTCAAGCGCGAGGGGATTGAGGCGAGCGCCGTCTGGGCGAGCGCGTCGAGATCGGCGAGCGAGGGTGCGAGGAGATCGCTCAAGTCCTATAGTCCCGTCGAAAGCGATGGAGGCTGCGATGGTCGAGAGGCTTGCCGGAGCGGCGCGCAAGGAAGCGATGCGCGAGCTGCGCGGCTGGAACGATGTCGAGGACCGCGACGCGATCCGCAAGGTCTTTCACTTTGGCACCTTCGGCGAGGCCTGGGGCTTCATGAGCCAAGTGGCGCTCTTCGCCGAGAAGATGGATCACCACCCGGAATGGTTCAACGTCTATAACCGGGTCGAGATCATCCTATCGACGCACGATTGCGAGGGCCTGTCCGAGCGTGACGTGAAGCTTGCGCACGCGATCGAGGAGATCGCGCCGCAGCGCGATAAGCGACCCTAGCGCGGCGCCATCCGGAGCGCGCCGTCGAGGCGGATCGTGCCGCCATTCAGCATCGCGTTGCCGACGATCGCGAGCACGAGAGCGGCATATTCGGAAGGCTCGCCGAGCCGCGGCGGGAACGGCACGGATGCCGCAAGGCTCTTCTGCGCCTCCTCGGGCAGGCCCGCCACCATCGGCGTCGCGAAGACGCCGGGCGCGATCGCGTTGACGCGAATGCCGAGCCGTGCGAATTCGCGCGCGGCCGGCAGCACAAGCGCGGCGACACCGCCCTTCGAGGCAGCATAGGCCGCCTGACCGATCTGGCCCTCGAACGCCGCGACCGAGGCGGTTGCCACGATGACACCGCGCTCGCCGCCAGCGAGCGGGTCGAGCGTGGTCATTCCGGCGGCGGCGAGCCGCATCACGTTGAAAGTGCCGACGAGGTTCACGTCGATGACACGCTTGAAGCGCGCAAGCTCGAGCGGCCCGTCGCGCCCGACGATACGCTCGGCCGTGGCGATGCCGGCGCAGGCGACAAGGATGCGCGCCGCCCCGTGCTTCTCCCGCGCCGCCGCAACGGCCGCTTCGGCCGATGCCGCATCGGCCACGTCGCAGCGGAACGCGAGGCCGCCAATCTCCCCCGCCACTTCTTGCGCCCGAGCCTCGTCGAGGTCGAGCACGCCGACCTTGGCGCCGGCCTTGGCGAGCGCCCGCGCCGTCGCCGCCCCAAGGCCCGACGCGCCGCCGGTGACGAGCGCCGCATGTCCCGCGATTTCCATGTGCCCCGCCCAGCGTTCCTAGCCTGAATGCGCGCGAGTCTAACACAAGGCTCGGCTTGGCGCGGGAAGCGCCGCCGTGCTATTCCGGACGCCGCGGGAGGCTCGACCGATGGCGAACAAGGTTTATGCGGATGCCGACACAGCGCTGGCGGGGCTCCTCAAGGACGGCATGCTGATCGCCGCCGGCGGATTCGGGCTCTGCGGCATTCCCGAGGCGCTGATCGACGCAATCAAGGCCTCGGGCGTCAAGAATCTCACCGTCGTGTCGAACAATGCGGGCGTCGATGGCGCGGGGCTCGGCATCCTGCTCGAAACGAAGCAGATCAAGAGGATGGTCGCGTCCTATGTCGGCGAGAACAAGCTGTTCGCGCAGCAATTTCTCGCCGGCGAGCTTGAACTTGAATTCAATCCGCAAGGAACGCTCGCCGAGCGCCTGCGCGCCGGCGGCGCCGGCATTCCCGCCTTCTTCACGAAGACGGGCGTCGGCACCATGATCGCCGAGGGCAAGGAAGTGCGCGAGTTCGGCGGCGAGAAATACGTCATGGAGCGCGGCATCGTCGCCGACCTGGCGATCGTCCATGCCTGGAAGGCCGACCGCGAAGGCAACCTCGTCTATCGCAAGACGGCGCGAAACTTCAATCCGGTGATGGCGACGTGCGGCAAGGTCACGGTGGCCGAGGTCGAGCATCTCGTCGAGCCGGGCGAGATCGAGCCCGACGCCATCATGACGCCGGGCGTGTTCGTGCATCGCATCGTGCATCTTGCGAACCCGGTGAAGCGCATCGAGCAGCGCACGGTCAGGAAGCGCGGCTGAGGAGGAAGAGATGGCCTGGACACGCGAGGAGATGGCGGCGCGCGCGGCCAAGGAGCTGCGCGACGGGTTCTATGTCAATCTCGGCATCGGCATCCCGACGCTCGTCTCGAACTTCATCCCGAAGGGCATGAGCGTGCAGCTTCAGAGCGAAAACGGCATGCTCGGCATGGGCCCTTTCCCGTACGAGGGCGAGGAGGACCCCGACCTCATCAATGCCGGCAAGCAGACCGTGACCGAGTTGCCGACGACGAGCTATTTTTCGAGCGCCGACAGTTTCGGCATGATCCGCGGCGGGCACATTGACATCGCCATCCTCGGCGCGATGCAGGTCGCGGAGAATGGCGATCTCGCCAACTGGATGATCCCGGGCAAGCTGGTGAAAGGCATGGGCGGCGCCATGGACCTCGTCGCGGGCGTCAAGAAGGTGGTCGTGGCGATGGAGCACACGGCAAAGGACGAGCCGAAGCTTCTGCGCCGCTGCACCCTGCCGCTCACGGGCGCGGGCGTCGTCGACATGGTGATCACCGACCTCGCCGTCTTCACCATCGACAAGAAGAAGGGCGCGATGAAGCTCATCGAGATGGCGCCCGGCGTTACGTTCGAGGAAATCCGCGCCAAGACCGAGGCGCATTTCACGACGGGATAAGCCGCCTCAACAAATCCGCCATGAATTCGGTCGCGCGCGCCTCGAGGCCCGGCTCGTGGCTTTCGCGATTGCCGGCGACGTTGAGCACGAGCGCGCGACCTTGCGCAGCGGCGAGCCCACGGAGCCAGGACGCGGCCGCCTCAACCTCTGCCGCGCTCGTCTCGGCGACAACGCGCACCGGGCGGCCGAGGCGGCGGCAGGTCGCTTCGGTGAGGCTGCTGCCGGCGTCAAGGCGCGCGCCGATGATGAGCGTCGCATCCGAGTTCTCGACATTGGCCGTGGTGCGCGCGGGATAATGCCGCGAGGCATGCTCTACGAGGCCGAAGCTGCGCAGCAGCTCGGGCTCCGTGCCGCGCTCGGTGCGAAAGCCGCGCGGCGCCGTGCCGCCCGTCTCGACGCCGCATTGCCGCGCCGCCACGAGGCCCGCGCGGTCGGCCCCGGTCTGGCCGCCGCTGATGACGCGCGCGAGGACCGCGCTATTTCTTGAGGGCGGCAAGCGCGGCTGCCACTGTCTTGCGCTCGGGCGCGTCTTGCGGGAGCGCGGCCAAGAGCCGGTTCCAATATGAGGCCGCCTGGTCGGGCGCCTTCGCCTGCGCCGCGGCGAGGCCCAAGTACCACAGGACCTCCGGCTCCTGCGGCGATTGCGCCTCGACGTCGTGCAGCAACGTCACGACGCGCGGCGGGATCGGCTGTTCGAGCGCATTGCCATCGAGCAGCGCATCGACCTCGCCGAGCTTGATGTCGACATTCTTGGGATCGAGCTTCGCCGCCTGCTCGTAGGCATCGGCTGATTTGTCGCGCTCGCCCAGAACCGAATAGGAGCGCGCGAGGCGAACCCATCCGTCGCGGTCGTCGGGCTTCGCCTTGAGGTCGGCCGCGAGCTTGTCGACCATACCGCGGATCATCTGCTGCCGCGCCTCGGGCGTCATGTTGGCGGCCGCCGCCATCTGGCCGGCGTCAGGACCGGGCGGCGCCTTCGTCTCCGCGGCTGCCGCGGCGGGCGGCGCGAGCGGCGGCGGCGCGATGCCGGCCTCTTTCGCCGTCTCGTCGATGCGGCGCTTCAACTCGGCGCGGACGGGCGCGTCGGCAGGCGATTCTGCGGCCATCTTCTGCCATGCCGCGATCGCCGCGTCGGTCTTGCCCGCCTGCGCGTCGGCAAGCGCGAGGTAGTAGCGCGCGACACCGTCCGTCGGGTCGCCTGCGAGCGCCTTCTTGAAATCGGCGGCGGCTTTCGGCGTCACGACGCCGTCGGCGGCGAAGGTCTCGGCCTCGCCGAGCGCCGCCACGAGATCGCTGCGCTCCGGCGCGAGCGTAACGGCATGCGTATAGGCATCGACGCTCTTCTGCCAGTCTCGAAGGTTCGCCTCGGCGCGCGCGAGCGCCGCCCAGCTTTCCGTATCGTTGGGGTTCGCGCGAACCTTATCCTCGAGCGATTGCGCGGCTTTTTCGAGATCGTCCGTCGCGCCCGTGCCGGCGGCGACGCGGGACGAAGCGGGCTCATCCGGCACGCCGGGCGAGCCAAGGAACGCGTAGAGCCCGCCCGCGCCAGCAGCGAGCACGAGCGCCACGATCGCGGCCGCGATCGGCAGCGCGCGGCCTTCGCGCGGCGGCGCGCGGTCGGCGCGGTCGGCCGTCAGCAAACGCCGCTCGATCTCGATCCGAGAAATTTCGGCCTCGCGCTCGCCGATGAGCCCGCGCGCGCGGTCGCGTTCCAGTTCGCCCAACTGGTCGCGATAGACCGCGCGATCGAAATCGAGCCGCGGCGGGCCCACGCCGAGGCCCTTCATCAAAGGCGCGATCACCACCACGAGCGCCATTGCCGTCACGAGCGCGAGCGCCAGCGGCAGCAGCATCAGCCCTCACCCTCGCCCAGAAGCTCGGCGACGCGGCGCGCCTCGCCGGGATCGAGCGGAAGAGGCGCCTCGGCGGGGCCGGGCCGATGGCGGCGCAGGTAGAGCACCGTGCCCACGCCGGCGAGCAGCAGAAGACACGCGGGGCCGAACCAGAGGGCGTAGGTCGCAGGCTCGACCGGCGGCTTCAGCAGTACGAACTGGCCATAGCGATCGACGATGTATTGGATCGCCTGCTGATCCGTGTCGCCGGCGACGAGCCGCTCGCGCAGGATGACGCGCAGGTCGTGGGCGAGGGTCGCGTTCGAATCGTCGATCGATTCGTTCTGGCAGACGAGGCAGCGCAGCTCCTTGCCGATCGCGCGGGCACGCGCCTCGAGCGCGGGATTGGCGAGCATCTCGTCCGGCTCGACCGCGCGCGCGACGCCGGCAAGCGCGAGGAAAACGAGCGCCGCGGCGAGAATCCGTGTCATGACTGGCCCAGCTCCCGCACGAGCGGCACGAGCTCCTTCGCCACGTCCTCGGCCGTCAGCGGGCCGACATGGCGGAGCCTTATGCGGCCTTCCTTGTCGACGACGTAAGTCTCGGGCACGCCATAGACGCCGAAATTGATGCCGACGCGGCCGCTCTCGTCGAGGCCGACGCTGCGGTAGGGATCGCCAAGCTGCTTCAGGAACTGGGTCGCGTCGCCGGCCTTGTCCTGCCACGCGATGCCGTAAACCGGAACGCCGAGGCGCTTGCCCAGATCCATCAGCAGCGGATGCTCGAGCCGGCACGGGATGCACCACGAGGCGAAGAAGTTGACGATCGTGACGCCGCCGCCGAGTTCCTTGCGGTCGAGGCCGGCGGTGCCGTCGACGCCGGCGAGCGAGAAATCGGGCGCCGGCTTGTCGATCATGGCGGACGGCAGCTCATGCGGATCGCGGCCGCTCTCGAGCGCCAGCCAGAAATACCCGGCCAGCACCGCGAACAGGAGAAGCGGCAGTGCGAAGAGAAGCCGTTTCATCGTCACGGCGACGGCCTCACTCGGCCGGCGCGGCAAGCGGCCGGGCGCGCGCAGGCTCGGCCGCGCCAACGCGCCAGCGCCGGTCGCTGAGGCTCAACACGCCGCCAAACGCCATGATGACGGCGCCGATCCAGATCCAGGGCACGAGCGGCTTCCAGTAGGCGCGCACGGCCCACCCGCCCTTCCCGTCGGGATCGCCGATCGCGAGATAATAGTCGGCGAGGAAATTCGTGTGGATCGCGGTCTTCGCCGTCGTCTGCTGCTGCAGCGGAAAGAAGCGCCGCTCGGGATGGAGGACGGCGATGGTGCGCGGCCCGCGGCTCAACACGAAGTTGCCCTCATCGGCGCTGAAATTCGCACCTTGCACTTCCTCGACGCCGCGGAATTGCAGATCATAACCCGCCATCGCCACGACATCGCCCGGGCGCATTTCCTGGATGCGCTCCTGCTCGAAGGCGGAGCCGGCGAAGCCGGCGACGGTGACGGCAAGCCCGAGATGCGCGAGCGTCATGCCATAGGCGGAGCGCGGCAGGCGGAGCGCACGGCGCAGGCTCTCCCCCGCGCCGGCGCGGAAGAGCCGCGTGCGCTCGGCCCATTCGACGAGCGCGCCGCACGCAACCCACGCCGCAAGCCCGAAGCCGAGAACAGAGAGAACGGGTCCGCCGCGCGCCACGTAAAGCCCGACGAGCACCACCGCGATCGCGGCGGCCAACGCCACCCAGAGCCGCTGCATCGCGCCCAGAAGATCGCCGCGCTTCCAGCCGAGCAGCGGCCCGCACGCGACCGCGACGAGCAGCGGCACCATCAAGGGCGCGAAGGTGCGGTTGAAGAACGGATATCCGACCGAGACCTTCGGGCCGCCCACGGCGTCGAGGAAGAGCGGATAAAGCGTGCCGAGGAAGACGGTGGCGCACGCGCATGACAGCAGGAGGTTGTTGAGGACGAGCGCGCCCTCGCGCGAGACCGGTGCGAAGAGCCCGCCGCCCCGCAACGACGGCGCGCGCACGGCGTAAAGCGTGAGCGAGCCGCCGACCGCGACGAGCAACAGCAGCAGGATGAAGGTGCCGCGCAGCGGATCGACCGCGAAGGCATGGACGGAGGTGAGCACGCCCGAGCGCACGAGGAACGTGCCGACGAGCGACAGCGAGAAAGTGATGATGGCGAGGAGAACCGTCCAGCTTTTAAGCGTGTCGCGCTTCTCGACGACGATCGCCGAATGGATGAGCGCAGTGCCGGCGAGCCACGGCATCAGCGAAGCGTTCTCGACCGGATCCCAGAACCACCAGCCGCCCCAGCCGAGGGTGTAGTAGGCCCACCAGCTTCCCATCGCGATGCCGATCGTGAGCGCGCACCATGCGGCGAGCGTCCAAGGCCGTACCCAGCGCGCCCAAGCGGCATCGACGCGCCCCTCGATCAAGGCCGCGACCGCGAACGAGAACGAGACCGAGAAGCCGACATATCCGAGGTAAAGGAACGGCGGGTGGAAGGCGAGGCCTGGATCCTGCAGCACCGGATTGAGGCCCTGCCCGTTCGCCGGCACCGGAATCTCGCGCAGGAACGGGTTCGAGGTGAACAGGATGAAAAGGAGAAAGCCGCTGCCGATCATGCCCTGAACCGCGAGCACGCGGGCCCTGAGCTCCGGCGGAAGATTACCGCCGAACCACGCCACCGCCGCGCCGAAGAGCGTCAGGATCGAAACCCAGAGGACCATCGAGCCCTCGTGGTTTCCCCACACGCCGGTGATCTTGTAGAGCAGCGGCTTGTCGGTATGGCTGTTCTGGAAGACGTTCGCGACCGAGAAATCCGACGTGACGTAAGCATTGACGAGCGCGGCAAAGGCGAGCGCCACGAGCAGGAAGCTCGCGATCGCGGCGCCGCGCCCCATCTCCATCATGCCGAGATTGCGCTTCGAGGCACCCCACAGCGGCAGGCTCGCCTGCGCGAGCTGGATGACGAACGCAAGCACGAGCGCGAAATGGCCAAGCTCGACGATCACGGATTGGCCCCCGCCGTTTTCGCGCCCTGGCCTTCCTGCCAGCGTCCGGATTTCTTCAAGGCGTCCACCACTTCCTTCGGCATGTAGTTCTCGTCGTGCTTGGCCAGCACCTCGGCGGCGCGGAAATCTCCCGCCCGCGTCAGCGCGCCTTCGACCACGACGCCCTGTCCCTCGCGAAAGAGATCGGGCACCGGCCCCTTATAGGTGACGGGCACGTCCTCCTTGCCGTCGGTGACGCGGAAGGTGATGGTAGCGCCGTCGGCCGCATGCACGACGCTGCCATTCTCGACAAGGCCGCCGATGCGCACGCGCCGCCCCTCGGGCACGTCCTTCGCGCGCAGGTCCGTCGGGCTGTAGAAGAAAACGAGGTTGTCGCTCATCGCCGATAGAACGAGACCGCTCACGACCGCAAGGGTACCGAGGCCGCCCAGAACGAGATAGAGCCGCTTGCGCTTGCGCGTCATCGCGACCGGCGCTCGAGCGCGTCAAGCTCGCGCCGAGCCTTGCGGTAGGAGCCGACGCTGTCGACGAGCATCCACAGCAGCACCGCGAAGGCCGCGCCATAGGCCGGCCACACGAAGCGGGCGTAGCCGCCCATGGCAAGGAAATGCGCAACCCAGTCCATCAATCCGCCTCACCCACAGCGCGCGGGCGCCGGCGCGGCGCGCGCGCCTCGTCCTCGCTCGCGGCCATGCGCAGCGCCCGAAGCCGCGCGGCCAAAAGCGCCGCGCGCATCCGCACCATCAGCATCGTCACGAAGAAGAGCGTGAAGCCCAGCGCCATGATGAGGAGCGGCCACAGCATCGAGGCCGCAATCGTCGGGCCGCCCAGGCGGAACACGCTCGCCGGCTGATGCAGCGTGTTCCACCAATCGACCGAGAATTTGATGATCGGCAGATTGACGACGCCGACGAGCGCCAGCACCGCGCCGGCGCGCGTGCCGCGGCTCGGATCGTCGAACGCGTTCACGAGCGCGATGTAGCCGAGATAGAGGAAGAACAGCACCAGCACCGAGGTGAGCCGCGCGTCCCACACCCACCACGTGCCCCACATCGGTTCGCCCCAAAGCGAGCCCGAGACGAGACAGACGAGCGTGAACCCCGCACCGAGCGGCGCCGCCGCGCGCGCCGCGATGTCGGCCAAGGGATGGCGCCAGATGAGGCCGACAGCGCTCGCCCCGGCCATCACGGCATAGACGAAGCTCGCCATCCATGCGGCGGGCACGTGCACATACATGATGCGCACGGCTTCGCCCTGCTGGTAGTCGGCCGGCGCCACGAAGAGCGCGAGCACGAGGCCGGTTGCGAGCAAAAGCCCCGCGAGCGCGCCGCACCACGGCAGAACCGCCGTGGAAATCCGCATGAAACGCGCCGGATTGGCGAAGCGATGCATCGCGAAAGTTCTAGCGCATTCGCCGCGCTTATTCGAGCGCCTGGCGCAATCCCGCTGCTGCGGCAAAAGGCGCCGTGGGCGCAGCGAACGCAGCCAAGGCCGCGAGCAGCAGCAGGTGTGGGCGCGCGGCAAAGCCCGCGGCCGCCGCCTCGCACGCGGCAACACCGAAGATCAGCACCGGGATGTAAAGCGGAAGCACGAGCAGCGACAGCAGCACGCCGCCGCGGCGCGCGCCGAGCGTCAGCGCGGCGCCGACCGCGCCGACGAGGCTGAGGCTCGGCGTGCCGAGCGCAAGACCGAGGACGAGCGCTGGATAGGCCACGCTATCGAGATGCAGCAGGAGCGCCAGGACCGGCGCCAGGAGCGTCAGCGGCAGGCCGGTCACGAGCCAGTGAGCGAGGCACTTCGCCGCCACCACCGCCTCGAGCGGCAAGGCCGTGAGCGCGAGCGCCTCGAGACTCCCATCCTCGTAGTCGGCCTGGAACAGCCGGTCGAGCGATAAAAGCGCGGCGAGAAGCGCCGTCACCCACAGGATGCCGGACGCGATGCGCGCGAGTAGGACCGGCTCTGGCCCGACTCCGAATGGAAAGAGGATCACCGTCAGCACGAAGAAGGCGAGCACAGTGGCGGCATCGCCCCCTTGCCGCATCGAGAGCGCGAGGTCGCGGCGCACGAGACGAAGGAACGGGCTCACGCGAAGATGTCCGCCGGCGTGCGCGCGGCAAAGTCGGCGAGCGACAGGGTCGCGCCCCCGGCAAGCTCGAGCGGCGCATGGGTCGACAGCACGACTCGTCCGCCGTCCGCACGGTGCGATGCAATCGCGTCGAGGAGTTCGGCCGCCGCCTCGCTGTCGAGGCTGGTGAAGGGCTCGTCGAGGAGCCAGAGCGGCGCCGGACTCGCCACGAGCCTGGCCAAGCTCACGCGGCGACGCTGTCCGGCCGAGAGGAGGCGGCACGGCGTCGCAGCAAGCGCGCCGAGGCCGAAACGGTCGAGCGCGGCCGCGACCCCGCCGCCGATCTCCACGCGCATCCCGGCCCAGAAGGCGACGCTTTCGGCCACGGTCAGCACCGGCTTCAGCGCGTCGGCGTGACCAACGAAGGCGAGGCGGGCGCGGTGTGCCGCGGGATCGTCATATATGACAGCCCCATCCCATGCGAGGGTGCCCGAAAGAGGCGGGGTGAGCCCTGCCATCACACGCAGCAGGCTCGACTTGCCGCTGCCGTTGCGGCCGGTGAGGAGGAGTGCGCTCCCCGGCGGCAGCCCAAAATTCAAGTGCTCGAACACGATCCGCTCGCCGCGGCGGCAGGCGAGGTCGATTCCGGCAAATGCGTTCTGGGGCAGGACAGGCGCCATGAAGGGCACGGATCATGGCACGGCGCCGCGCCCAAGAAAAACGGCCTCGGCGGGGGGAGACCGAGGCCGTTTTGACTAAAGCGGTCGGGGGATTGACCGCCGCGGAGATGGGGAGGGCCACGCCCGCCTCTCATCTGCCGCGTAGTAGACAGCCGGAATGGGACGCCAATTCGAAGGAATCATGGCGAAACGAAGGAATTCGATCACGAATTCGCGTCCTGCGCGGAGGCGCGGCATTGAATCCGCGCGCGCGCCTCAGATAAAGTGCCGGTCGTGGGGGAGGCTTCGATTATGACATTTCGGCTTGCGTCGCCGCGGATTGCCGCGGCATTGCTCACGAGTTTTGTGGCCCTGACCGGCTGCGCCGGCTCGGCTGGGCCGTTCGGCGGCGGGGGATATACCGTCGCGGCGGATGACACGTGCGCGGCGCAGCGCCAAGCGCTGAAGGCGTACCAGGATTATTTCTTCTCCTCGATGATCCAGGGCGCGGCGATTGGCGCGGTCGGCGGCGGCCTGATGGGCCTCGCGATCGGCGGCAATGCGCAGTCGGCGGCAATCGGCGCCGGCGTGGGCGCGCTCGCCGGCGGCGCCACCGGTTATTTCGCAGCGAAGCAGAAAGCGAACAACGATCCTGTCGCGCTGACCAGTTCGGTCTATGACGACGTCAACCGCGAGAATGGCCAGATCGACGGCGTGAGCGCGGCGTTCCGCGCCGTGCGGACCTGCCGCCTGCAAGCGGCCGACGCGGTCAAGGCCGACTACGCCGCGAAGCGCACCACGCGCGAGGATGCCCAGGCCAAGCTGCAGCGCATCAAGCAGCTCTTCCTCGAGGATGTGCAGTTCGCGCAGGGATTGGGCTCGAAGATGGCCGAGCGCGGCACCGAGTACCAGACCGCCTCGGACAAGATCGTGCAGATGAATCCCGGGGCACAGCAACAGGCGCAGCAGCGCCAAGCTCCGAGCGCAGCGCCCTCCGGGGCCGGCATGCTCGAGGCGAACGAGGCGGTGCGCGTGCGCGAGCAGGGCGATGCCAACGCGCGGCAGATCGCGACGCTCTCACCCGGCGAGCGCGTGTCGGTCGTCGCTGGCGCGGCGCCCGCGGATTGGACGCACGTACAACTGCCCGACGGAAAAACCGGCTATGTCGCAAGCCGCCTTCTGCGCCCGGCCGGCACGGCGGCCCCGGCGGCGCGGCCGCCGGTCGACGCCGCGGGCGTCGCCCAGCTGACCGAATCGAACCAGCTGAAGCGTAAGGGGCTCGACGACCAGGTCGCTGCCGCCAAAGACGACGCCAATGGCAGCGCCTTTGAACTCAGCGGCTCGATCAGCCGCGTGCCGCCTGCTCTTGTGCCACTCGGAGCGGCCTGAGCCCGACACCGGGCCTGCGCCCGGCCGCGGCGTCGCGGCCGGATTCGTGGCGGTGTGCCTGCTGATCCTGGCCGCCGCGCTGCCGCCTAGAGCGCGCGCCGATGCGATCCCAACGGCGCCCTTCCTGCGCATCGAGACCGGCATGCACGGCGCGCCGATCGACGCTCTCGCGGTCGACGCCGCCGACGGGCAGATCGTCACGGTCGGCGACGACAAGACCGCGCGCGTGTGGGCGGCTACGGACGGCACGCTCGTCACGACGCTGCGCGGCCTCATCGGCCCGGGCCCCGAAGGCGGCCTCTATGCCGTCGCGTTGTCGCCGTCGGGGAAGACGGTCGCGGTCGGCGGCTACACCGGCATCGCCTGGGACGGCAGCTCCGAGATCTATCTCTTCAACCGCGCCGCCGGGACGTGGCTCGGCCGCATCGCGCTCGGCGCCGGGACCGATGCCATCACGCGCCTCGCCTTCTCGCCCGACGGCCGCTATCTCGCGGCCGCGACCAACGACGCACGGGGCCTGCGCGTCGTGGACACCAAGGGGCTGTCGGTGAAGACGGTCGACGGCGATTATGCGGACGCCATCGCCGGGCTTTCCTTCGCCGGCGACGGGCGGCTCGTCTCGAGCTCGCTCGACGGCAAGGTGCGGCTCTACGACCCAGCCTTCAAGCGGCTTGCCACGTATCAGGTGCCGGAGCACCACAAGCCCTTCACGGTCGCCTTCAACCACGACGGCTCGTCGATCGCGGTCGGGCTTCTCGATGCGCCCTCCGTGCTGCTGCTCGGCGGCGCCGACCTCAAGCCCCAGGGCGAGCGCAAGGGCGAAAGCGGGCGCGTCGGCGCGCTGAGCGTCGTTGCCTGGTCGCCCGACGGCGGCGCGCTCTATGCCGGGGGGACCTATGGCGACGCGGCCGGCCATAAGTTTGTGCGGCGCTGGCGCTTTGCCGACCAGACCGACATCCCGGTGAGCGATGACACGGTGACGGCGCTCGCGGGGCTTGCGGACGGCTTCGTCTTCGCCAGCGCCGAGCCCGCTTGGGGCAAGATCGGGGCCGACGGCAAGCCGGTCTATCGCCACGACCGCCAATACGCCGATTTCCGCGACGGCGAGAAGAGCTTCGCCGTTTCGGCGGACGGCGCGGCAGTCGAATTCGGCTTCGCGCAAGGCGGCAAGAAACCGGCGCGCTTCGACGTACTGAGCGGGGCGCTGGATCTCGATCCAAAGCCGCAGGCCAACATGCACGCGCCGGCCCTCGGCGCGTTCACCGATTGGCGCAACGGCGACAAGCCCAAGCTCAATGGCCATCTGCTCGCGCTCGATGAGCACGAGAAGGCGCGCAGCGCGGCCGCCGCGGGCGATATCGGCCTCCTTGGCACGGATTTCTTCCTGCGTGCTTATCGCAATGGCGAGGCACTGTGGCGAACGGCGATTCCGGCCGCGGCGTGGGCGGTCAATATCTCGGGCGACCGCCGCCTCGCCATCGCCGCCTTGGGCGACGGCACGATCCGCTGGTATCGGCTTGCCGACGGGGTCGAGATCCTGAGCCTCTTCGCCGAGCCCGACGGCAAGCATTGGGTGCTGTGGACGCCCGAAGGCTTCTTCGATCACGGCGAGGGCGGCGAGCAGCTCATCGGCTACCACCTCAACCAGCTCGACCAGGGCCGGCCCAAGGGCACCGCGTTCGTGCGCGTCGACCAGCTCTACGCCTTGTTCTTCCGCCGCGACCTCGTCGTCAAGAAATTCCAAGGCAACGCCGAAGCCGAGATCGGCGAACAGCTCGCGCGCATCGGCGACGTGCGCAGCGTGCTCGGCAAGGGGCTGCCGCCCGAGCTGAAACTCACCGAATATTGCATCGGCGGCAAATGCGAGACCATCCCGGCCGACGAGCAGACGCGCAGCACCGGCGGCAAGGTGCCGCTGCGCGAGGCGACGGCGTCCACCGTCACGCTGCATTTCGAGGTGCAGGACCGCGGCGGCGGCATCGGCCCGATCGTCGTGCGCGACAAGGGCGCCACGGTCTCGGCCACCGGCGGCTCACGCGGCATCAGCGGCGGCGTCGACAGCGAGGAGCGCACGGTCGAGCTCGAGCCGGGCGCCAATCTCATCATGCTGTCGGCGTTCAATGGCGCGAAAGAAATCGAGACCGGCGCCAAGGACCGGCCGCTCCTGGCGCTGCGCTACAAGCCCGCCGCCTTGGTGAAGCCCGTGATGCGGCTCCTCGCGGTCGGCATCGACACCTTCGCCGGCAAGGACATCCCGCAGCTCGCCAATGCCGCGGCCGATGCCAAGGGCGTCGCCGACGTGATGCGCTCCGACAGCAAGCACGACCTCTTCGCCGATGTCGATGCCGTCGTTCTGACCGACAAGGCCGCCTCGCTCGCCGCCATCGACGATGCGTTCGACACGCTGGCGAAGCGCACCCAGCCCGATGATCTCGTCTTCGTGTTCCTCGCCGGGCACGGCGTGGCGCTCGACGGCAAGTACTACTACATCCCGGCCGACCTGCCCGACGCGAAGGACGATTCGATCCGCAAGCATGCGCTCACCTACGACGATCTCGCGGCGCGCCTCGCGCGTTTCCCGACCTCGCGCGCGATCATCGTGCTCGACACGTGCTACAGCGGCGCCTTCGCCATCGACGACAGCATCCAGCGCGATTCCCGCGACCAGACGGTCGGCAAGCAGATCAGCCATGCCACCGGGCGCTTCATCCTCGCGGGCTCGTCGAGCCAGCAGGAAGCGCTCGACGGCGTCGACGGACACGGCGTCTTCACCGAGACGATGCTGCTGGGATTGAAGGGCGCCGCCGACACCGAGGTCGCCGGCAACCACGACGGCAAGGTCAGCATCTACGAGCTCGGCGAATACACCAAGAACAAGGTGCCGGAACTCGCCGCCAAGGTGGCGCACGGCTATTCTCAGAAGCCGCGCTGGTTCTTCAATGGCGACGAGATGTTCGACCTGCGCGACGCGACGAACTGAGCGCCGCTACTTCGCCTTCTTCGCGATGACGCCGAGGAGGAGCCGCGCCTGGTCGGTGCAGCCCGCCTGGGCCAGCGCCATGGCGCGCGCCACGTCGCCGCCAGGGTCCTGCGAGGGCAGGATGTGGATCGTCGCGATCGCCGCGACATCCTGACCCGCCATCTCGAACGACACCATGTCCCCGTCGGCGAGCTGGAACGAGGCGGGCCAGGCTTGGCGCACCGCACCCTTGGTCCAGGTGAGCTTGGCCGCGCCGTCGCCGGTCAGCGACTTCACGCTCATGTCGCCGGCCGCGGCCGGGTCGTGCATGACGACAGCATGAGCGGGATCGGCAAGACAAATGTCGCCGCCGTCGCTCGCATCGATCGCATAGACGTCGGCAGGCGTGGCGACCGCGTTGTCGCGCCAATGCGATTCGACGGCACGCGCGACGCCGAGTTCGGTCTGCGTATGGTTGAGGAGCGCCGACAGCACGTGCGTGGCCCGGTCGCCCGGCACGCCCGGCCCATTGGGCGCGGGCGGCGGCCCCGAGAACGGGCCGTTGATCGTGACCACCTGGCCCGCGTCGGAGATGAGCACCACGCGGCCCTGGGCCGGCACGTCGAGCTTGGCGCCCTTGGCGATCGTCGCGCCCTTGGCGACGGCGGGCACGGAGGAATCGATGACGACGTAATCCTGCGCTCGGGCCGGCGCGCACCAAACCGCGAGTGCAGCAATTGCTAGCGCGAGGCACCGGTTCTTTAACATTCGCGTCTAACCTCGGATCCGAAGGACCGGCGACGCGGGCGATTCGATCATAAATCCGCGCACCGCTCAAGCGCTAGGCGGGCGCGATTCGCGCCATAGCGCTTGATATCGCGCGCTGGAAGCAGTAGCAGCGCGAGTGCGCGGCGCCTTCCCGCGCCTGCCCCGCCGAGAGGAGCCGACCCTTGTCCGTCACCGGCCATGATTCGCTGAAATGCCGCCGCACGCTCGATGTCGGCGGCAAACGCTACGACTATTTCAGCCTCGAGGCCGCGGCAGCCGCGGCCGGGCTCGGCGACATTGCGCGCTTGCCCTTCTCGCTCAAGGTGCTGCTCGAGAACCTGGTGCGGCTCGAGAACGGGCGTACGGTGACGGTCGATGACATCAAGGCGGTCGGCGCCTGGATGAAGAGCAAGACGTCCGAGCGCGAGATCGCATTCCGCCCCGCGCGCGTGCTGATGCAAGATCTGACGGGCGTGCCGGCCGTCGTCGATCTCGCGGCGATGCGCGAAGCGATGGGCGCCTTGGGCGGCGATCCGAAGCGGATCAATCCGCTCTCGCCGGTCGATCTCGTCATCGATCATTCGGTGATGGTCGACAATTTCGGCAGCAAGGACGCGTTCGCGAAGAACGTGAAGATCGAGTTCGAGCGCAACGGCGAGCGCTATGCCTTTCTGCGCTGGGGCCAGGGCACGTTCGACAATTTCCGCGTGGTGCCGCCCGGCACCGGCATTTGCCACCAGGTCAATCTCGAATACCTGGCGCAGGTGGTGTGGACGACCGACGAGGACAAGCGCACGGTCGCATATCCCGACACGCTCGTCGGCACCGATAGCCACACAACGATGGTGAACGGGCTCTCGGTTCTGGGCTGGGGCGTCGGCGGGATCGAGGCCGAGGCCGCGATGCTCGGCCAGCCCATTTCGATGGTGCTGCCGGAAGTGGTCGGCGTCAGGATGTCGGGCGCACTCAAGGAAGGCGCCACCGCGACCGACCTCGTTCTCACCGTGACGCAGATTCTGAGAAAGCGCGGCGTCGTCGGCCGCTTCGTCGAATTCTGCGGACCCGGCATCGCCAATCTCGCGCTGGCCGACCGCGCCACCATCGGCAACATGGCGCCCGAATACGGCGCCACCTGCGGCTTCTTCCCGATCGATGCCGAGACGATCCGCTATCTCTCGCTGACCGGGCGCGATCCCGCGCGCGTCAAGCTGGTCGAGGCCTATGCCAAGGCGCAAGGCCTTTGGCATGACGAGAAGACGCCCGATCCCGTCTTCACCGACATGCTCGAACTCGACCTCGCGAGCGTCGAGCCGTCGCTTGCAGGACCGCGGCGGCCGCAGGATCGCGTTGCGCTCGGCGGCGTTGCCAAATCGTTCGCGAGCGAGCTGCCGAAGCTTGCCGCGACGCGCACCAAGAAGGCGGCGCCGGTCAAGGTCAAGGGCGCCAACTACGAGCTCGAGGACGGCGCCGTGGTGATTGCGGCGATCACGTCCTGCACCAACACGTCGAATCCGAGCGTGATGCTCGCGGCAGGGCTCTTGGCACGCAACGCCGTGAAGCGCGGCGTGCGCGTCAAGCCGTGGGTCAAGACCTCGCTCGCGCCGGGAAGCCAGGTCGTCTCCGACTATTACGCGCAGACGGGCCTCCAGGACGACCTCGATGCGCTGGGCTTCACCCTCGCGGGTTATGGCTGCACCACCTGCATTGGTAATTCCGGGCCCTTGCCCGATCCTATCGCCGAGGCGATCGAGGACGGCGATCTCGTTGCCGCGGCCGTGCTGTCGGGCAACCGCAATTTCGAGGGCCGCATCCATCCGCTGGTGCGCGCGAACTATCTCGCCTCGCCGCCGCTCGTCGTCGCCTATGCGATCGCGGGCTCGATGAACGTCGACGTAACCCGCGATGCGATCGCGCAAGACGGCGACGGCAAGCCCGTCTATCTCCGCGACATCTGGCCCTCGAACCGCGACATCGCCGAGACCGTGGCGAAGGGCGTCGACGCGCCGATGTTCAGGAAGCGCTATGCCAATGTGTTCGAGGGCCCGGCGGAGTGGCAGAAGGTGAAGCTTCTCTCGGGCATGACGTTCTCGTGGGACATGGGCTCGACCTATCTCGCCAACCCGCCTTATTTCGACCGCATGCCGAAGGAGCCGGCGCCGCTTTCCGATATCGCGATGGCGCGCGAGCTTGCCGTGCTCGGCGACAGCATCACGACCGACCACATCTCGCCCGCGGGCTCGATCAAGAAGGAGTCGCCCGCCGGCGAATACCTGCTCGAGCACCAGGTGCGGCCGGCCGAGTTCAATTCCTATGGCGCGCGCCGCGGCCATCACGAGGTAATGGTGCGCGGCACTTTCGCCAACATCCGCATCAAGAACGAGATGGTGCCGGGCGTCGAGGGCGGCATGACGAAGCACATGCCGGACGGCAAGGTCATGCCGATCTACGACGCCGCCATGCTCTATCAGAAGGAGGGCCTGCCGCTCGTCATCATCGCCGGCAAGGAATACGGCACCGGCTCATCGCGCGACTGGGCCGCGAAGGGCACGAAACTCCTGGGCGTCAAGGCGGTGGTCGTCGAGAGCTTCGAGCGTATCCATCGCTCGAACCTCGTCGGCATGGGCGTGCTGCCGCTCCAGTTCAAGGACGGCATGAGCCGGCAGAGCCTGAAACTTGATGGCAGCGAGCGCTTTGACATCCTCGGCATCGCCTCCGGCCTGAAGCCGCGCGCGGAGCTGCAATGCCGCATCCACCGCGCCGATGGAAAGGTCGAGCAGATCGCGCTCCTCTGCCGCATCGACACGGTCGACGAGCTCGAATATTTCCGCCACGGCGGCATCCTGCCCTACGTGCTGCGCAGCATGATGAAGGCGGCGTAGGGCCGGCGGCGGTCGCTATTTCAAGGGCGAGAACGCGGTCGGGACGAGGATCTTCGATTCCTGCGTCGCGATGAGGTGAGCCGGGTTGTTCTTGAGGTAGGCCTGCCATTCCGCCTCCTTCAGGAGTGCGGCGCGGCGCTGTTCACGGTCGGCGAGCGATTCATACGCCCAGACGTGGATCACCTGGTTGAGCGTACCCAATTCGGTGGTGAAGAACCCGACGAGCCGGCCGAGCACCCGCTTCTGCACCGGAAGCCCATTCTTCTCGTAATAGTCGAGCCATTCCCGAGCCTTGCCGGGATGCATCGTGTACGTGCGCATTTCGACGATCATCGTTTCGCTCCCGTTAACTTCGATCACGAAAACGATAACACGGGCCGGGGCTTCACCAAGGCGTGATTCCCGGTGACTTGGCGCGGCGTGTCCGGCGCGGCAGGATGAGGGCATGCGGGCTCTCAGCGCTCTCGCCCTTTTCGCCGTGCTCCTGGCCCTGCCCGCCGCGGCAGCCGAGCGCGAGCCCGTGGTGGTTGAGCTCTACACCTCGCAAGGCTGCAACTCGTGTCCGCCGGCCGATGCCTATTTGGGCGAGCTGGCGTCGCGGCACGACCTTCTGCCCCTGGCCTTCCACGTCGATTACTGGAACTACATCGGCTGGACCGATCCGTTCGCGAAACCGTGGGCAACGGCGCGCCAGCGCGGCTACTTGAAGAGCCTCAACGAGCGTTTCGTCTACACGCCGCAAATCGTCGTGGCGGGCGCGGCGCAGGGGGTGGGCTCGGACCGCGACGTGATCGAAGGGCTGATTCGCACCGCCGTATCGCACGAGCAGCAGCCGCTCGATCTCGCGCTGCGCTGGCGCGAGGACGGCGCGCTTCTCGTCGATGTCGGCGCCGGCCAATCGCCGGAGAAGTCGCCCGCCGACATCTGGCTCGTCGGTTATGACAAGCCGCACCAGACCGAGGTCTTGCGCGGCGAGAATGCCGGCCGGACCGCGACCGACTACCAGGCGGTGCGCAGCTATCGCCGCATCGGCGCGTGGCCCGGGTGGTCGCTCGAGCTGGTGGTGCCACAGAACGAGACGACCGGGCTCGGCACCGGCGGCATCGCCGTGCTGGTGCAGGCCGCCGGGCTCGGCCCCGTGCTCGCCGCCCGCCGCATCGATCCGCGCTAAGTCGGCTCGAGCCCCTTCGCCAGAAGCCCCGACATGCGGCGCGCGAACGCCGCGGGATCAGGCAGCGCCTCGCCTTCGAGGATGCGCGCCTGATCGAGGAGGAGCCAGGCGAAATCCTTGAGCGCGTCGCCGGCACCCTCCTTGCCCGCGAGATCGGCAAGCCGCTCGATCAGCGGATGGCGCGGGTTGATCTCGAGGATGCGCTTGGCCTCGGCCGCAAGCTGGCGATGCTGCTTCAAAAGCCGCTCGAGGTGGATGTCGAGGTCGCCCTCATCGGCGACGAGGCAGACGGCACTGTCGGTGAGGCGCGCGGAGGCGCGCACGTCTTTCACCGCATCGCCGAGCGAAAGCTTCACGAGCGCGATGAGGCTCGCGACGGCGCCGTCCTGCTTCGGATCGGCCTTGGGCGCGTCGGGCGCGGCGAATTTCTCGAGATCGGCCTGCCCGCGCGTCACCGACTTGAAGGGATGCTTCTTGTACTCGCCGATCGCCGGCATCCAGAAATCGTCGACCGCATCGGCGAGAAGCAGCACTTCGATCTGCCGCGCGCGGAAGCCCTCGAGCTGGGGACTCCTGGCGGCAGCCTCGGCGCTGTCGCCCGTCACCGTGTAGATCGCCTCCTGACCCGGCTTCATGCGTCCGACATAATCGTCGAGCGAGACGAGTCCGTCCCCGCCCGTGCTGCGAAAGCGCGCGAGCCCCAGAAGCTCGTCGCGATGCTCGGTGTCCTCGTAGAGCCCCTCTTTCAGCACCGCGCCGAAATTGTCCCAGAACGTGTCGTATTCGGCGGGCGCATCCTTCGCCTTGCGGCCAAGCTCGCCCAAGATGCGCCGCGCGATCTGGCCGCGCATCTTGGCGAGCATCGGGTTCTTCTGCAGCATCTCGCGGCTGATGTTGAGCGGCAAATCCTCGGAATCGACGACGCCGCGCAGAAAGCGCAGATAGGGCGGCAGCAATTCCTGGCAATCGTCGGTGATGAAGACGCGCCGCACATAGAGCCGCGCGCAGTTCTTGCGCGCAGGATCGAACAGGTCGAAGGGCTTCGTTGCCGGCACGAAGAGCAGGGTCGTGTATTCGTAGGTGCCCTCGGCCTTGGCGTGGATCGTCAGCCACGGATCATCGAAGCCGTGGCCGACATGGTGATAGAACTCCTTGTACTGCTCGTCGGTGATCTCGCTCTTGGCGCGCGTCCAGAGCGCGGCGGCATGGTTCACCGTCTCCTTCTTGCCTTGCGCCTCGACCACGATCGGCAGCGCGACATGATCGGAATATGTGCGCACGATGCGCTTCAGGCGCTCGGCATCGGCATAATCCGCGTCCTCGTCATGGAGGCTCAGCGTGATGACGGTGCCGCGGCCCGGCTTCTCGGCCGGCTCGACCGCGAACTCGCCCTTGCCGTTCGAGACCCAGCGCCACGCCTCGCTTTCGCCCGCCTTCCTCGAGACGACCTCGACCTCGCGCGCCACCATGAAGGCCGAGTAGAATCCGACGCCGAATTGGCCGATCAGCGCTACATCCTTCTTGGCGTCGCCCGACAGCTCCTTGACGAAGGCGGCCGTGCCGGAGCGCGCGATCGTGCCGAGATTGTCGATCAGATCCTGACGGTTCATGCCGATACCATTGTCGGCGATGGTGATCGTGCGCTTCCCTTTGTCGGGCACGATCGTGACCTTGAGCTCGGGGTCCCCGCCGAGGAGTGCCGGATCGGTGATCGCGGCATAACGCAGCCGATCGCAGGCATCGGACGCGTTGCTGATCAGCTCGCGCAGGAATACGTCCTTATTGCTGTAGAGCGAGTGCGCAACGATCTCGAGAAGGCGGCTCACCTCCGCCTGGAAGCTCAACGTCTCGCCTGGCATGGTCCTACCCGGATGCTCCTTGTTTGGCCCCGCGCGCACATTTGGGCAAAACGCCCGTCCGCTTCAACCCCTTGATCCCGCGTGCAAACTAGTTAGGCTTTAGAGTGGGCAAGATAAGCAATTGCAAGGGGAAGGAAATACCATGGCCACAATCACCAGCAGCGGCCCCGCGCTCCCGGCCGAAGAGCATTCGCGCCAGCTCCGCCGTGCCGTCGTCGCGGCGACGATCGGCACCACGATCGAGTGGTACGATTTCTTCCTCTACAGCACCATGGCCGGCCTCGTGTTCGGCAAGCTCTTTTTCCCGAATCAGACGCCGCTGACCGCGACCTTGAATGCATTTGGCATCTACTTCATCGGCTTCATCGCGCGGCCCATCGGCGCCGCCATCTTCGGCCATTACGGCGACCGTATCGGGCGCAAATCGACGCTTATCGCGACCCTGATGCTGATGGGCATCTCGACGTTCCTCGTGGCGTTCGTGCCCGGCTACAACTCGATCGGCATCTGGGGCGCGATCATTCTCACCATCCTGCGCACGCTGCAGGGGATCGGTGTCGGCGGCGAATGGGGCGGCTCGGTGCTCTTGTCGATGGAATGGGCGCGCCACACCGGCCAGCGCGGGCTGGTCGCCTCGTGGCCGCAGTTCGGCGTGCCCGCGGGCCTCTTCATCGCCAACCTCGCGGTCCTCTCGTTCAGCCAGATGTCGGGCGACGCGTTCATCAGCTGGGGCTGGCGGGTGCCGTTCTTCCTCTCGATCGTTCTCGTCGCGATCGGGCTGTGGATCCGGCTCGGCATCCTCGAGACGCCGGTTTTCCAGGCTCTCGTCAAGGACCGGAAGATCGAGAAGGCGCCGATGCTCGAGGTGTGCCGGAAGCAGCCGGGCGCCATGATCCTGTCGGCCTTGGCGCGCATGTCGGAGCAGGCGCCGTTCTACATCTTCACCGCCTTCATCTTCGCCTATGGCACCGGCACGCTCAAAATGTCGCGCGACATGCTGTTGACGGCGGTGCTCGTCGCGTCGTGCGTGTCGTTCTTCTCGATCCCGATCTCGGGTCATATCTCCGACAAGATCGGGCGCAAAAGGATGTACCTCATCGGCGCCGCGACGATGGGCGTGTTCGGATTCGTCTATTTCGGACTGCTCGACACGATGGCGCCGGTCGCGATCTTTCTCGCGATCGTGCTGTCGCTCATTCCGCACGACATGCAGTATGGACCGCAGGCGGCCTTGATCGCCGAGAGCTTCACGCCGCGATTGCGCTATAGCGGCGCCTCGATGGGCTATCAGCTCGCCTCGATCATTGCCGGCGGGCCGGCTCCGTTGATCGCGACGGCGCTCTTCGCCGCCTACAAGACGGGCTGGGTGATCGCGCTCTATATCCTGCTCTGCTCCGTCATCACGATCATCGCGACGGCGTTCATGCAGGATTACACCGGCAAGGACATCTCGGCCGAATACGACCGCTGACTATTCGGCCGCGGCCGGCGCCAGGTTGTCGAGCACTTCCGCGGCCCGCGCCTCGTCAAGCTCTCCCATCCACTTCGCCACCACCACGGTGGCGAAGATGTTGCTGAAGAGATTGGTGATGGCGCGGATCTCGGACATGAAGCGGTCGATGCCGAGTAGGAGCGCCAAACCGCCGATCGGCAGCACGCCCGCCGCGGGCAGCGTCGCCGCAAGCGCGACGAAGCCCGCCCCGGCGATGCCGGCCGCGCCCTTCGAGGTGAACAGCATGATGAACAGGATCGAGAACTGCTGTCCCACGCTCAGATTGATGTCGCAGGCTTGCGCGATGAACAGCACCGAGAGCGTCATGTAGATGGCGGTGCCGTTGGTGTTGAAGGAGAACCCGGCCGGCAGCACGAGCCCCACCACCTCCTCCGAACACCCCATCTTCTCCAGCTTGTCGATCGAGCGCGGGATCATCGCCTCGCCCGAGGTCGCGGCGAAGGTGATGAGCAGCTCCTCCTTGAAGTAGCGCACGATCTTCCACACGCGCAGCCCGAAGATGCGGGCGATGAGGCCGAAGCCTATGAGCGCAAAGAGGATCGAGGTGACATAAACGCTGGCGATGAGCTTCGCCAGACCTTCGAGCGTGCCGAAGCCGAACTTGCCGATGGTGAAGGCGATGGCGCCGAAAGCGGCGATCGGTGCCAGGTACATCACGTAGCGCACGACACCGAAAATCGCCTGCATGAAGTCGTCCATGAGGACGACGAGGCGTTGGCCGCGCTCGCCCAGATGGCAGAGCGCAAAGCCGAACAGAACCGCCATGACGAGGACCGGCATGATCTCGCCCTTGGCGATATCGCCGACCATGTTGGTCGGCACCATGTGCAGCAGAAACTCGACGATGGTGAAGGCCTTGGCGCCGGTGACGAAAGTATCCACCGATTTCGTATTGAGCGACGCCGGATCGATGTGGAGCCCCGCGCCCGGCTGCAGCACGTTGCCGACGATAATGCCGACGATGAGCGCGATGGTCGTCACCACCTCGAAATAGATGAGAGCGCGCAGCCCGACGACGCCGACGCGGCGCATGTCGCCCATCTTGGCAATGCCGACCGCGACCGTGGTGAAGATGATGACGGGAACGACGGCGCGGATGAGGCTGATGAACGCGTCGCCCAGCGGCTTCAGCCCGACGCCGAGCCCGGGATTGAGCTCGCCGACGAGGACCCCCAAGGCGATGCCGATCAGCACCTGGACGTAAAGTTTCTTCAAAAGTGCCATCGTTGCCCTCCAGTTCAGCTCTGCCGCATCTTCACCACCACCTTGATCGCGTCCTCGACTCGATCGCGCGCATAGCGGATCGCGGTCGGCACCTCGGCGAGCGGGAAAGTGTGCGTGTGGATCAACTTCGCATCGAACCGCCGCTGCGCCATGAGCGCGGCGGCGCGGTGCGTGGCGCTCTTGCCCTCGCCGCGGATGCCGAAGACGTAGATGTTGTTGCGCACGATGTAGGCGAGATCGACGGGCACCGGATCGGCCGGGAACGCGGCAAGGCAGATGCGCCCGCCGCGATTGACCATGCGCGCCGCCTCGTTCAGCGCATTGGCCGCGCCGGAGCATTCGAGCACGTACTGCACGCCCTTGCCGCGCGTCAGACGCTGCACCGCGGCGACCGCGTCCTCCTTGCCGACATTGACGACGTGGTCGGCGCCGAGGCGCTTGCCCATCTCGAGCCGGCGCTCGCGCGTGCCGGTCAGAATGACGGGATCGGCGCCCAAGGCCTTCGCCACGCCCACGCCCATGAGCCCGATCGGGCCCGGCCCCACGACGACGACGCCTTCGCCGGCGATGATGCCGCCCATCACATCGAGCCCGTACATCGCCGTGCCGGCCGTGACGATGAGGGTCGCCTCCTCGTCGGGCATGTCGTCGGGCACGTGCACCATGGTGTTGATGCTGTTGACGGCGTACTCGGCGAAGCCGCCATCGGTGCTGAAGCCGTTGGCGCGATGGCCCTTCGCGTGATAGCCGTAGTTGAGGCACGAGGTGTACATGCCCTCGCGGCAGCGCTGGCAACGCCCGCACCCGGCATGAACCTCGACGGCGACCCTGTCGCCGATCTCGAACTCGTCGACCGAAGGGCCGAGCTTCACCACCGTGCCCATATATTCGTGGCCCGGCGTGAAATTGCGGTTGAAGGGCGAGCCGCCGTCGACGATGGCGGGCAGCCCGTGCTTGATGATCTCGATATCGGTGGCGCAGACCGCGATCGCGTCGATGCGCACCAGCACCTCGGCAGAGCCGGGCTCGGGCACCGGCTTCTCGACGAGCGTCAGCTCCTCGGGATTGCCGAGCACCCACGCCTTCATCGTCTTCGGAACCTGAAACGCATTCGGCGTCGCGGTCATCTTAGGCACCCTTCATCCGTGCGGTGCCGAGCCTACTGCGTCAGCCAAACATCGGCCAGATCCTGACCGATGAAATGACTCGGCGTGATCGCCCAGCCCTGCACGCGCGAAGAGGTGACGACGATGCGGTTCCACCACAGGAGCGGTACCGTGTAGGCCTCGGTCAAGGCGCGGCGCTCGAACGCGCGCACGATGGCCGCGCGCTTGGCCGCCTCGGTCGTGACCGCCTGCCCGACATAGAGAGCGTCGAGATAGCGGTCGGTTGCGCCCGAATAGTCGATCGGCGACAGGTCGTGCGAGACGAACTTCGTGAGCTGGATCGTCGGGTCGTCGTAGAAATCGCCCTGGAAATCCTGCGCCACGTCGAAATCGCCGGCTTCCGCTGCCTTCTGCCAGTCGAAGATGTTGCGCTTGTCGATCTCGGCGGTGACGCCGATGGTGCGCCAGCTGTCGGCGAGAAGCTTGGCGCCGGCGTCGTGCGGCATCGGGATGTCGCGCTCCATGATCTTCAGGTGCAGATTGCTGACGCCGGCCTGGGCCAGGAGTTGCTTCGCCTCGGCGCGCGAGGCTTCGAGGTCGTGCGAGAAGCCAGGGAGCGACGCGAGCTCCGCGGCCGACGCCGCCATCGGCGCGCCCGGCCGCATCAGCCCGCCCACATATTTGAGAAAGGTCGTGTCCTGAAGCTGTTGAGCCGCGCCCCAGCGGTCGATCGCGAGCGACAGCGCGCGGCGCACGCGCGCGTCGTCGAAGGGCTTGCGATGGGTGTTGAAGACGATGAGCAGGTTTGAGAGCCATGGGCTCTCGCTTGCCGTGACGCGGTCGCCCATGGTCTCGACAAGGTCGTCACGCTGCTGCGGTGTGACGCCGCGGAACTCGGCCATGATCTTGCCGCTCTTGTAAGCGGCCATGACCTGGCCGGGCGGGATGAAATCAGCCTGATAGGCGTCGAGATAAGGATGGCCGGGCTCGAAATAATGCGCGAAGCGCTCGCCGCGCCAGTATTTCCCGTTCTCGTGCGCCACGAACACGAATGGGCCAGTGCCGAGGATCTGCGTCTTCGGATAGAGCGGATCCTGGGCAAGCTTCTGCGCACTGTAGATGCAGTTCCAGGGCGAAGCGAAATTCGCGAGCATTGCCGCGTCGGGCCATTTGAGATGGAACACCACCTCGAGCGGGCCCGGCGTGTCGATGCTCTGGATCGCGCCGTAATCGACCTGGCGCGCCGAGACGAGCCCCTGCGGCGGGTGCAGGATGCGCTCGTAGGTCGCCTTCACGTCGGCCGAGGTGAAGGCAGTGCCATCGTGAAACGTAACGTTCGGCTTCAGCTTGAACGAGAAGGTAAGCCCGTCCGGCGACTGCGTCCATGACTGCGCCAGATCGCCGACGATCCGCGGGTAATTCTGTGCGTCGAACTTGAGTAGCGTCGAATAGTGCGGTGCGACCGGCTGCAGGAAGGCGAAGGACGTGTTGTCCTCGCAGTCATAGTCCTTGGGCTCGACGGTAACGGCGAACTCGAGCGTACCGCCCCGCTGCGGCGCACCTGCCAGCGCCGGGAGGCCGATCGCGGCAAGCGCGGCGGTGGCCGCCACAAGGCGGCGAAACAACTTCATCGGCGCGTCCTCGCACTCAATGGGAAGCGGAAGAGGTTTGCGTCTGCCAGCGTTCGAATTGGTCGAACAGTTCGTCCTTCTGCTGCTGCGTCATGTCCGAGCCCATCGCCTTCAAACGTTCGTCAAGGAAGCGCTGGAACACGACCTTGAGATCGCTCGGCGCACCTTTCTGTGCCACCGGCGCGTTGCGTCCGAGCCATTGCTCGGCCGGCGGAAAACGATGCCAGCCAGGGAGATCGGCGGCGAGATTGACCTCGTGCCATTTGTCGTTGTGCCCGGGCGCCAGGAGCGTTGGGAACTGCGTGAAAAGCGCCTCGGTGAAATTGACGAGATTGCGGTAGCGCTCGGTGCCCTGTTGCAGATTGGCGGCGAGAAGCACGGTGCCGACTGCGACCGTGTCCACCGGCGCGTCCTCGCCGATGAGGCCCGGATAATCTTTCGCGGTGAGCCGCGTCGGCGCATACGACTGAGTGAGCGGCGCCTTCAAGGGCAGCGACAGGAAATGGAGACCGTGGCCCGGATCGACGGCGCGCAGGAGCGGCGCCGGCTTCGCCGCGACGAGCGCGACGGCGGCGATATCGCCTTTCGCAAGCTCCGCAAGCGCCACGTCGGTCGGATCGCTCGTCATCGTCACGGCGACACCGAGAGAGGTAAAGAATTTCTGCGCGGTTATGGGCGTGGCGCCGGTCTGCGGCCCGACATCGACCTTCTTGCCAGCGAGATCGGCCACCGACTTGATGTCGGCGCGCGCGAGAAGGTGGAACTCCTCGTTGTAGAGCCGCGCGATATAGGTAACCGTCTCGACGCCGGAGATGAGCTTCTGCTGGCGCGCGTAGTCGAGCGCGTCGGCCTCGACGATCGCCGCGTCGATGCCGTGCAGAACCTTCAGATCGACAATGTTCTGCAAGGCGCCGTCGCCGAGCACCGGAACGACGCGGCGGGTTGCGCCGTCGTCGAGCAGCGCCGCGAGGTCGGCGGCGATCTGGCCGGCGATGCCGGCCGTGTCGCCGGTCTCGATCTCGACGACCCCGTGCGTGCCGCGGTCGAAACTCTGATCGGCGCCAGCGGCAAAGGCGGGCGCGGCGAACACGGCCGCCGATGCGGCCAGCGCCAAGCTAAAGGCGAGCGATCGATGCATTGGCTTCCCCCTCGGAGTTCCAGTCAGCGTTGTGCAAGCGCGGCGAGATCTTTTTGCGCCTCGCCGTCGCCAAGCGCGCCGGCAAGCTTGTACCAGCGGGCCGCTTCTTCCTTGTCGCCGTTCATGCCGCGCACGCCCCAGCGCAGGAGAAACGCGGGATCGTAGCTGTTGCCGAGGAGGCGCGCGGCGTGCGCGTCGCCGGCTTCGGCGGCGCGCTCATAATAAAGGCGGGCAGACGCGATGTCGCCATTGGCCAGGCGCTCATTGCCGGCCGCGGCGAGCGCCCGCACGTCCGGCGCTTCGGCGGCGCGCGCGGCCGCGCGCTGCAGCGCCGGCACGGGAGGCGGAGGCGGCAGCGCTGCGACGGCTTCGGGCGCCGGCGATGGAGGCGGCGGTGGTGGCAGTGCCGCGGCAACTTGAGGCGCCGGCGAAGCCGGCGGCGGCGGCGGTGCTGCGGCGACGTGAGGGGCCGGCGAAGGAGACGGCGGCGACGGTGCTGCTGCGACGTGAGGAGCCGGCGGCGGAGGCGACGGCGCTGCGGCGACGTGAGGGGGCGCAGCAGGCACAGACGCGGGCGCCGCGGCCGGTGGAGCCGGCGACGGCGGCGCTGCGGCAACGCTGACCTGCGGCGCGGGTGCCGGCGTCGGTGTCCGCGCAGGCGCCGGTGCAGGCGAGGGTTTCGGTTGGGGCACGGATGCGACAGGCGCTGCTGGCGCCGGCTTTGGCGCAGCACGCGGCGACTCGGGCGGCGGAATTGACGCGGTTGCGCTCGCGGACTGGTTCGCCGTTCCCTCTAGGCGCTCCATCGTCGCGCGCCCGACAGCGCCGCGATCCGTAAGCGAATGCACCGCACCGGAGATGAAGATTCCGGCGAAGGCGAGAATCCCGAAATAGACGAGCGCGACCAAAACGCCGATGGCAACGCGGGTTCGCGGGCGACGCGCAACCAAATCGGCAACAACGTCGCGTTCCCCCTTGATGCGCGCCGCTGATTCGGCGCTCATCTGGGTTGCCACCGTGAGAAGCGCACAGTTGCCTCAGAACAGGAATGTACGACCACGCTGTATCGTGGAATCGTGCGCACCTGTCCGTCAAGGCAGGGTGTTGCTTGTTCCAATGTTTTTTTCATGGCCGGTCCCGGGTCGGCGCCGTTCAATTCCGCGAGGGCACTGCCGATGAGTTATGTCACGCAGGTACTTCAACCAGGTGAGCGCGTGATCGCCGCGACGCGGATTCACTGGTGGTTCCTGTGGCGACGCACAATCCTGCTCGACATCGCCGCCGTCGTGCTCGCGGGCGCGGCTGGGGCGCAGCAGGGCGACGCGCGCAACGCGCTTTTCGCCCTCGCCGCGGTGGCGCTCGTCCTTGGCTTCGCCCTTGCCGTCGGACCCGCAATCGCGCGCGCCACGACCGAGCTTGCCGTCACCGACCGGCGCATCATTCACAAATCAGGCTTCATCCGCCGCCAGACGATCGAGATGAGCCGATCGCAGGTCGAAAGCGTCGAGGTCCACCAGGGAATTCTGGGCCGCCTTCTCAATTTTGGCGACATCACGCTGCACGGCACAGGCACGACGCCGGAGCCGTTGCGCTACATCGCCGCCCCGTTGCAGTTCCGCAGTGCCATAACCGCAGGTTGAGACGCTTGCCATTCAGGCCGATTCACCCGATTTTGAGGCCATGAGCGTGCTTTCCCGGCCGCGCGTTCTGGCCGTTCTGGGGCCTACCAACACCGGCAAGACGCATCTCGCGATCGAGCGGATGCTCGGCCACCGCAGCGGGACGATCGGCTTTCCCCTCCGCCTTCTCGCGCGCGAAAACTACGACCGGGTCGTGGCCTTGAAGGGCGCGCGCGCGGTGGCGCTCATCACGGGCGAGGAAAAGATCATCCCGCCGAGCCCGTCCTATTTCGTCTGCACCGTTGAATCGATGCCACTCGACCGCCCGGTCGATTTCCTCGCTGTCGACGAAATCCAGCTCTGCGGCGACCGCGAGCGCGGCCATGTCTTCACCGACCGGCTGCTGCACGCGCGGGGACTTTCGGAGACGATGTTCCTGGGTGCGGAGACAATCCGCGGCCTCGTGCGCCGCCTTGTGCCCGACGCCGAGTTCGTGAGCCGCCCGCGCTTTTCGACCTTGCGCTATGTCGGCGCCAAGAAAGTGACGCGGTTGCCGCCGCGCAGCGCCGTCGTCGCCTTCGCCATCGCCGACGTGTTCGAGCTCGCTGAGCTGATCCGGCGCCAGCGCGGCGGCACCGCCGTGGTGCTGGGCGCGCTTTCTCCGCGCGCGCGGAACGCCCAGGTCGGGCTCTTCCAGTCGGGCGAGGTCGACTACCTCGTCGCCACCGACGCGATCGGCATGGGCCTCAACATGGATCTCGACCATGTCGCGTTCGCGCGCATCGTCAAGTTCGACGGCCACGCACCGCGGCGCCTGAGCCCGGCCGAGATCGCGCAGATCGCGGGCCGCGCTGGGCGCCACATGAGCGACGGCACGTTCGGCACGACGGCCGAACTCGAAGAACTCGAGCCCGAGACGGTCGAGGCGGTCGAGAACCACCGTTTCGATCCGCTGGAGCGGCTCTACTGGCGCAGCGCCAAGCTCGATTTCCGCTCGGCGCGGCATCTGCTCGCGAGCCTCGAGGCGCGGCCGGTGACGCGCGGACTCATGCTCGCGCCCGAGGCCGATGATCATCTCGCGCTTCGCGCGCTCGCGCGCATGGCTGACATCGACGAGGCGGCCGACAATCCTGCACGCGTGCGGCTGCTCTGGGAAGTGTGCCAGATCCCCGATTTCCGCAAGGTGATGAGCGAGACGCATGCCCGGCTTTTGGCGCGCATCTTCCGCCATCTCGCCGGGCCCGAGGCGCGCATCCCGGTCGACTGGGTAGCCGACCAGGTGGCGCAGCTCGATCGCGCCGACGGCGACATCGACACTCTGATGGGCCGCATCGCGCACATTCGTACCTGGACCTACGTCGCGAACCGGCCGGAATGGCTCGCCACCGCCGCGCACTGGCAGGAGCGCGCCCGCGCCATCGAGGACCGGCTGTCGGACGCGCTCCACGACCGCATCACTCAGCGCTTCGTCGATCGCCGCTCGGCGTTTTTGATGCGGCGGCTCGAATCCTCGCGCGAGCTTCTGGCGTCCGTGAGCCGCGGCGGCGAAGTCAAGGTCGAGGGCCATTACGTCGGCCGTCTCGACGGCTTCCGCTTCGTCCCCGACGAAGAGGCCGAGCAGGGAGAGCGGCGGACGCTGCTCGCCGCCGCAAAACGTGTGTTGCGCGGCGAGATCCCTGCTCGGGCGCGCGAACTTGTCGAGGCGCAGGACGCCGAGTTCGAGCTCGCGGCGAGCGGTCAGATCCTGTGGCGCGGCGGCGCGGTGGGGCGCCTCCTGCCGGGCGAGAGCGCTCTCGCGCCGCGCGTCGAGCCGCTGCCGAGCGATTTCCTCGAAGGACATTTGCGCGACGGCGTGCGCCAACGGCTTGCCGTGTTCCTGGCGAGCGCGCTCGAACGCGGCCTGCCGGCGCTCTATCGCGCGCGCGGCGCCGAGCTTGCCGGCCCCGCGCGCGGTCTCGTCTATCAGCTTGCCGAAGCGCTCGGCACTTTGCCGGCGCCGGACGTGGCCGCGCTCGCGGCGGCATTGCCGGGGGCCGAACGCAAGGCGCTGGCGCGGCTCGGCGTGCGGCTTGGCACGGAATCGGTTTATCTCGAGCCGATCTTGAATCCCAAGTCGGCGCGCTTGCGCGCGCTGCTGTGGGCGGCGCGCACGGGAAGCGCCGCTCCGCCCGCACCCCAAGGCACCTCCGTGCCGCGCGATCCCGCGGTATCGGACGAGGCCTACGCCGCGATGGGCTACTGCGCGCTCGGGCCGCGCGCAGTGCGCGCCGACCGGCTCGAGCGCGTGGCGGCGGCGGCCCGGCGTCTCGCGCGGCAGGGCCCGTTTGCGGCAAGCGCGGAACTGGCGGCGCTTGCGGGCGCGAGCGAGACGGAGCTGGCGGCGATGCTGGCGGCGATGGGCTACCGCGCGAGCGTCGGCGAGAATGGCGAGGTGCTCTTCCACACGCGGCGCCATCGTCCGGGCGCGCATGGCAAGCAGCGCCGGCGCGCGCGCCCGCACAAGGACAGTCCGTTCGCGAAACTCAAAGAGCTGCGCCTGCAGCGATGAGCGAGAGCGCGAGCGTCAGGATCGACAAGTGGCTGTGGTTTGCGCGCATGGCGAAGACGCGCTCGCTTGCGGCGCGATTGTGCGCCGCGGGCTGCGTCACCGTCGGCGGCGCCGTCGTGACGAAGCCGCATCATCCGGTGCGGGTCGGCGAGGCAGTGACCGTGGTGCAGGGCCGCCAGCGCCGGAGCCTCGTGGTGCAACAGCTGGGCGCGCGCCGCGGGCCGCCGCCCGAGGCTCGGCTCCTTTACGAGGAGCCCACGCCGCCGACGCGGGTCGCAACGAGCGATCCCGCCTGGACGCCGCTCCTCGACGAGGAAAGCCTCGCTTGATTAATACCCGGTGACGCGCGCGAGCAGCGCGTCGGCATCGGCGGGCGGGGCGTTGCCGCGCCAGGCGATGTGCTGATCGGGGCGGACTAGGACATAGTCGCGCTCGTAGAATGCACGCGCCTCGCCATCGGCGAGATGCATCACGTCGAACGGCACGCCGCGCCGGCTTGCCGCCGCCGCGAACGACAATGCGCCGTCGGCCGCCGCGCCGAGACAGAGCAGCGTGAACCCTGCGCCAAGTCGATCGTAAAGGGAGTCGCCGATCTCGCGCCCAGTTCCGAGCCAGAAATGCGGCGCGCGTCCGCCTGGAACGCTCGACGGGCGATATGTGACGGGATCTTCGGGCGGCGGCGTCCCGTCCGCAACGATGATGGGCGAACCGTCATAGCGCGCGCCAAGCTGCACGCCGAGCGAGGCGAACTCCTCGCCCAAGGTGCCGAGATAGCGGCTCAACTCGGCGCGCGCCGCCTCGCCCGCGGGCGATCGTTCCTCGACCGCGTCGGCGACCGGCATCTCGCCCACGTTGATGGCGAGCGTGCGCGCGGCAGTGGTGTTGCGGGTGGCGATGGGCTGACGCTCGGTCTCGTAGGTCGCGAGAAGATTGGGCCCGCCCCAGCCTTGAACAAGAGCCGAGAGCTTCCACGACAGGTTCGCCGCATCGTCGATGCCGGTGTTCATGCCGAAGCCGCCGGTCGGCGTGAAGAGATGAACGGAATCGCCGGCGAGCACGATGCGGCCCGCCCCGAAAGAGTGCGCGACGCGCGCCACGCCCGCGGTCCACGGATTGTGGCCCATGACCTCGACCGGGATCGCGACGCCGGCCGCGCCCTGCACATGGCGGCGGATCGCCTCGTCGTCGGGCGCGGTGCCGGGCTCGGGCGCGCGCGTGAACAGCAGGAACTCGTCCTCGCCGTTGAGCGATACGAAGACGATGCGGCCTTGCGCGTTGATGGCGTTGTACATCCACGCGCGGCGCGCGCGTCCGACAACGTCGAGCACGGTCGGCATGCGCAGATATGTTGCGATCATCGGGCCGCCCATGAAAGCTTGCTCGAGATTGCGGAAGCCGCCGTAATGGATCGAAAGCGTGCGCCGCACGAAGCTCTGCCCGCCGTCGCAGCCGGCGAGATAGCGGACGCGCCAGTCCTCGCGCGCGCCGCCGGCGATGTGCTCGGCGCCGAGCGTCACGCCCTCGTCGTCCTGGTCGACCGCCACGGCGCGCCAGCCGAAGCGCTTCTCGATCATCGGCTCCTGACACACGCGCTCGTAGAGCAGCGCCTCGACATACATCTGATTGGCGCGGTGCAGCGGCTCTGGCTCCTGGTCGAAGCGCGGCGCGCTGCGCACGCGCGCGAGCTTCTCGTTCTCGGACGGCATGCGGAGCCGCGCCAACTCCCAGCCATTGAGCCGGGTGAAATAGACGACGTCGGTCGGATGATCCATCGGCAAGCCGACGCGGCGTACCGCCGACGAAAAGCCGAGGCGGCGGTAGTGCTCCATCGTGCGCGCGTTCTGGGTGCTGCCCTTCGGCTGCATGCGGCTCGTCTCGTCGAGATTGAAGAGGACGGAGCGCACGCCATAGCGCGCGAGGAAGAGGCCGAGCATCATGCCGACCGGCCCGGCGCCGACGATGCCGATGGGGGCCGCGTGCCTCTCGCTCATCGCGGAAACCTAGCGATTGAGCGGCCGGCGCAGGAACCCGAGCAACCCTTGCGGCATGAAGATCACCATCGCGATGAACACGAGCCCGAGAGGAATGAGATAATAGTCGCTGATGACGCGCGAGAGCCCTTCGCGCAGCATGAGGAAGAACGCGGCGCCGACGAGCGGCCCGACGAGCGTGCCGATGCCGCCGATGACGTTGTAGATGACGACCTCGCCCGAGACGAGGAAGAAGACGAAGTCGGGGGCCGCAAACTCGTTCTGCACGGCATAGAGAATGCCGGCGAGGCCCGCGAACAAGGCCGAGATCATCACCGCCACGATCTTGTAGCGCTCGACCGCGTAACCGATCGCGCGCGTGCGCGCCTCGTTCTCGCGGATCGACTGCAGCACCATGCCGAAGGGCGATTGGGTAATACGGCGCAGCACGAGATACGAGCCCGCCACCACTGCGAGCACGAACCAGTGCAGCGTCGTCGAGGTGAAGCGCACGGAGAAAATCCCGGGCAGCGACAGCGGCGGGCGCGAGAAGGTGAGGCCGTTCTCGCCGCCGGTGACATCGGTCCAGGTGAAAATGACGACGTAGAAGATCTGCGAGAAGATGAGCGTGGTGATGGCGAAATAGATGTCGCGCAGCCGCGTTGCGAAATAGGCGACGAAAACACCCACCAAAGCGGCAAAGACGAGGCCGGACAAAAGCGCGAGCCACAGGTTCGGCTTCACGAACAGCAGGAGCGCCGCCGCCGCGCCGTACATGCCGAGGCCGAAAAAGGCCGAGTGGCCAAACGAGACGAGGCCGGTGTAGCCGATGAGGATGTCGGACGACATCGCCAGAAGGCCCCAGATCAGGATCTCGGTGACGAAGCGGCGCCAGAATTCCGGCAGCACGAGCGGCGCCAGCGCCAGGAGGCCGACGGCGGCCCCGAACACGCACCAGAAGACGAGCTTGTCGCGCCCCGTCATTTGGGGGTCGGCACGAAAAGCCCGGTCGGGCGGAAGAGCAAGGTCAGGATCAGCACCACCGAGGAGAAGATGATCGCCTGCGACGGGCTTACCCACAGCGAGGAATAGGCCTCGAGCAGGCTGATGAAGATGGAGGCGGCGATGCAGCCGCCGAGACTGCCCATGCCGCCCACGACGACGACGATGAAGGCCTTCAAAATCCAGTCGAGCCCCATCGCATGATTGACGCCGACGAGCGGTCCGAACAGCACGCCGCTCGCCGCCGCCATGCCCGAGCCCAAGGCAAAGACGCCCGTCAGCACCCACGGCACCGGAATGCCCATCGCCTGCGCCATGGTGCGATCTTGCGTTGTCGCGCGGATCCAGATGCCGAACTTGCCGTATTTGAGGAAGAGCCAGAAGGCGCCGATGATTGCCGCCGAAAGAAGCGCGATCAGCACGCGATACCACGGATAAACGAGATAGAAGAGCGTGAACTGGCCGGTGAACGGCTCTTGGATCTTGCGTGCGACGGGGCCGAACTGCCACAGCGCGTAATTCTGCAAGACGAGCGAGATGCCGAAGGTGGCGAGAATCGTGTTGAGCGGACTGCGCCCGAGGAGCGGTCGGAGCGCCACGACATAGATGACGGCGCCGAGGGCCGCGACGACGAACGTGGCCGTCACGAGCGCCAGCCAGAAATTCCCGGTCGCCGCGAGCGCCAGGACGCCGACATAAGCGCCGAGCATGAAGAGTTCGCCGTGCGCGAAATTGACGACGTCCATGATGCCGAAGATGAGCGTCAATCCCGACGCGACCAGCGCCAGGATCATGCCGGTGATGACGCCGTTCAAAGTCTGGATCAGGATCTGCTGGAGCATCGCTAGACCCCCAGATACTGATGCACGACCGCGTCGTTGACGCGGAGCTCGGCGGCCATCGCGTGATGGCGCACCACGCCCTTCTCGATGAAATAGACGCGCCGGCACGCCTGGAGCGTCAGCGGCACGTTCTGCTCGACGAGCAGCACCGCGACGCCCTCTTGGTGCAGCACGTCGATGATGGCGCCGATCTGCGACACCATACGCGGCATCAAGCCCTCGGTCGGCTCGTCGAGCAGCATGATCTTCGGCTCGAGCATCATGGCGCGGGCGATCGCCAGCATCTGCTGCTCGCCGCCCGAGAGCGTGCCGCCGGCCTGGTTGCGCCGCTCGGCCAGCACGGGAAAGAAGGCATAGACCTTGTCGAGCAGCGCGGCCTTGCGCGCCTTGTCGACGCCGCCGCGGTCGAGGCCCGTCCGCAGATTCTCCGCGACCGTGAGGAAGGGAAAGATGCGGCGGTCCTCCGGCACATAGCCGACGCCAAGCCGCGCCACGCGATGCGAAGGAAGCCCCGTAATCGGCGCGCCCTCCAGAAGCACATGGCCCTCGCGCGGCGGCACGAGACCCATGATCGCCTTCAACGTCGTCGTCTTGCCGACGCCGTTGCGGCCAAGAAGACCCACGACCTCGCCTTGGCCCACCTCGAGCGACACGCCGTGCAGGATGTGGCTCTTGCCATAATAAGTGTGGATGTCCTCGACCTTGACGAGGACGGAGGGCGCCGCCGCGCTCATGTCTTGAGATAGACCTCGAGCACCCGCGGATTGCGTTGGATTTCGGCGGGCGTGCCTTCGGCCAGTATCTCGCCGTGATGGAACACGGTGATGTGGCTTGCGAGCTCCATCACCACTTGCATGTCGTGCTCGACGATGAGGATGGTGAGGTTGCGGCCGATGCGGCGGACAAGCTCCATCGTCTCGTGCGTCTCCGCGGCGCTCATGCCGGCCGTCGGCTCGTCGAGGCAGAGGAGGCGCGGCTCGGTCGCAAGCGCGATGCCGATCTCGAGATTGCGCTGCTCGCCATGCGAGAGGTTGGCGGCCTCGATTTCGGCCTTGTCCTTGAGACCGACCGCGTCCAAGACCTCTTCGGCCTTGTCGATGAGATCGCGAAAGGAGCGGTGATGCGCGAGAAAGCTCCAGCCATGGCGGCGCGACTGCGCGGCGATGCGCACGTTCTCAAGCGTCGTGGCGTTGGGCAGGATGTTGGTGATCTGGTAGGAGCGCGCCACGCCCTTCTGCGAGACGCGGTCGACGGAGAGGCCGGTGATGTCCGCGCCGTCGAGCACGATGCGGCCCGATGTGGGCCGCAGCACGCCGGTGAGGCAGTTGAAGAACGTGCTCTTGCCGGCGCCGTTTGGGCCGATGATGGCGCGGATTTCGCCGGCGCCCAGCGCGAAATTGACCTGGTTCAACGCCGTGAGCCCGCCGAAGCGGACGGTCAGATCCTCGGTGCGCAGCAAGGCCCGCGAACGAGCATCCCCGGCGCCGGGCGCCGGGGATGCCAGATCGAGCGAGGAAACTCCCGTCACGCCGAGAACGTGCAGGCCGGCGGGAACATCGTCTTTTCCTTGGGAACGGTTTCGAGGATGTGGAACTTGCCGTCCTTGGCAGTGCCGTCCCGCACCTCGAACAGGAATTCGCGCACGAACGCCTGGTGATCCTCCTTGCGCAAGAGCTTGTCGCCCTGCGGGAAGTCGTCGCCTTCCTTCATCTCGAGACCTTCGAGTGCCTCGACGAGCTTCATCGTGTCCGCCGCGCCCTGGAACTTCGACTTCTCGATGCCGAGCTTCAGGCAGTTCATGGTCTCGAAATTCGACTGCACGTAGCGGTCGGGCAGCGGGCCGCTCGGGTCGATCGCCTTCAGGCGCACCACCGCCTCGTCGAAGAATTTGTGGTGCGCCGGCGTGTCGAGCGGCGGCTCGAACACCGGCAGATAGCGGTTGATGCCGATGAAGCCGTTGATCTTGGCGCCCAAGGCCGGGAGGTTCGTGGATTCCGAGATGGCGCCGTCGCCGGCCCATTTGTATTTCTTGGTGAGGCCGAGATCGTAGGCCTGGTTGCCGATCGTCACGCCGTCATTGCCGAAGAAGATGCCGAAGAGGCCGTCGAACTGGCCCGATATCTTCGACAGGAACGGCGTCATGTCGGCGGTGCCGAGCGGGATGCCGGTCGTGCCGGCGATCGAGCCGCCGGCCTTCTTAATCTCCTCGGCATAGGCATCGCGCGTCGCCTGGCCCCACGCATAGTCGGCGTAGACGATATGCCACGACTTGCCGAGCTTGCTGACGAGATAGGGCGCGAACGCGACGGCCTGGGCCGGGGCGTAGTCGAACGGACGGAAGCTGTAGCGATTGCATTTCGTCGTCGTCAGCACCGTGTCGAGACAGACACTGATCATGTTGACGACCTTGTGGTCTTCCCACACCGGCATGCAGGCGAGGCAGATGTTCGAGAGGAACCCGCCGACCTGGACGTCGATCTTGTCCTCGGTCACAAGCTTTTCCGCCTTGCGCCGCGCCACGTCGGGCTTCGACTCATCGTCCTCGACATGAAGCTCGATCGGCCGGCCGAGGATGCCGCCCGACTTGTTGATGCGGTCGACCGCCATCTGCAATCCGACAAGCGCCGTCTTGCCGCCGGCCGCGGCGCCCCCGGAGAGCGGCTGAATGCTGCCGATCTTGTAGGGCGTGGCAGCGCCATAAGCGGCCCGCCACGGCGAATAGACGAGCGTCGAGGCGCCCAATGCGGCGACGCTGGTGAAGCCCATCTCAAGCAGCCGCCGGCGCGTCAAATAGTCTTGCGTCATCGTGAGATCCTCCCCCGGCCGCCTTGGACTGCGGCCTAATGCCCGCCGATATAATGCACGAATCCGAGCCCGGCCAAAGCCTGTATTTTCAGCAGATTGCGCGGCGGCTCACGCGCGCGGCTCGGCATCAAGGCGGACGATGACGCCGTCGAGCTCGGGGCTCGCGGCGGGATAGCGCCGCAGCACGAGCGGATCGTGCCCGGGCACGATGTGGCGCTCGGAATCCGCAAGCCGCCGCAGCGTGCGGTGGCCTTCGAGCATGTCGCCGACATGAAAGACGGTCGGGAAGGCGCGTTCCTCGTCGA
>Ga0335081_10000807_pt1 | contig 50948 bp, 42 predicted proteins | sample Lox_Sample_35_FD_206713 | JGI IMG/M metagenome (GOLD analysis project Ga0335081, IMG submission 206713) | Soil microbial communities from Loxahatchee National Wildlife Refuge, Florida, United States - Lox_Sample_3.5 | ecosystem: Environmental > Terrestrial > Soil > Wetlands | place: USA... | reverse complement strand
AATGTGCGCACCGCTCAATGTCTGAAGAACGGTATCAAGGTTCGATTCACAAATGGCTTTGTGACCGCTTCTCAAAAGATATTCATGAATCAGATCAGCCATCCTGAGGTCTTGCACCGCAATCAAAATCTTCCAAGCAATCTGTGATTTCGTTTTTTTCGATGCGCTCACGTTAAGCAAATACACAACTACAATGCCGCGAGAGAAATTCATGATCGCGCAACAAAAATGCCAATTTACGCTTAAATTGAATCACGCTAACTATACATCCGAGGAGCCTCGCAGATTTCGGCGTGCAAAATGCAAGACAAGTTTCGACTTTGCAAGACAGAAAGACTTTCGGCACCCAACTTCTGATGGCCGGCGCCTACGTGATCGTGAGCTTCCTTCAAACGGGTTATCATCAAATCGATCCATCCGCCACGGAGGGATCAATCAATGCACGTCCCTCGAATGACCCGCAGATAGTTTTTCTTGACTTTAGCTTAACCCCATCTTACATTGGAACAAGACTATCGAGGGAGGATGGTATGATTACTCACGACGAAGTGAAAGCTTTGTTGAACTATGCTGCCGAAGACGGGGTTGCTGTTTCCTTGTATTTAAATACGGACTTGCACAACAGGGACATGCGTGATATTGAAACCAAGGATCTCATAAAGAATGCACGCAAAGAACTTAATAGTCTCAACATCAATCGAAAATATCTACAGGCCGCCGAGGAAAATCTCGAGCAGATTCGTAAATCCATCTCGCTGGGCAGTTCGGCCATGAAGTATAAATCTGCAGCAATCTTCGCTAATTCCAGAGAGAAATTTTATCGGATGTATTGGCTACCGATGCCGGTGAAATCAAGATTGGTGATCGATACAAGTTTCTATGTACGCCCTCTTCTCGCCCTGCTTGAAGAGCATTTTCGGATCGGGGTGGTTCTAACTGATTCAAGACACACGAGGCTCTTTGAAATTTACATCGGCGAAATTCTCGAGCATCTTGATTTCTCAACCGAGGCGAAAAATCCTAAGAAACCATTACTCGAGACTTTCATGAAACGCGAGAAGAGATTGGCTCAAAAAAAAGAGGGAGCAACTCACCTTCATCTATCATTCGTGGCAGAACTATTGAAAACTCATTTTTTCATGCATCACTTTGATAAGCTGATTATCGGTGCAAGGAAGCCACTGGGTGATCATCTCGCGCGGCTTCTGCATCCGAGACTTCGTGAAAACATAATCGGTATTTCAGACGTCGATATTCATGCTAAAGAGGAGGAGGTTCTTTCAAAAGCAATAACCATTGAGAGTGAATTCGATCTAAAAGAAGAGAACAAATTGCTGCGTAAGATAATGACAGAGCTTGAGAGAACAGGTTACGCTGTAAAAGGTTTAAAGGGGGTCATAGAAGCCGCCCAAAGTTACAGCCTTCAAGAAGTGGTCGTCGCCAATGACTTTTCGAAACCTGGCACTGTGTGTCCGGGATGCGGAATGCCGCACTTCTCTGAAATGCCCTTGGAACAAATCGGAATGTGCGTTTCTTGCGGGGAGGAACTCGTCGAGGTCCCTGACGTGGTTTATCATATTGTCGAGGAGGCGGCACGCCAGGATGCGAAGGTTCGACACATTCACGGGACAAATCTTATTGGTTCACTTGAAAATGTTGCAGCAGTTGTTAAATTTAAGAAAGATCGATTTGTAAGAGTTGAGGAGGCTATTGAGACAGAGACGTAGTATCTTCTAAGAGTGTCCACCGGAGAGGGCCTAGCAAGGCAGGAGGGACGGATCTGTAAATTGCAAGTCAGAAGGAACTAATCGATTTGAGCGATCACTCTAAGTTGAGAGTCAGACATCACCAGCGACCCGCCGTTAATTCAAAGGAAGAGGTGGTCTTGGAAGGCGACATCAAGAAGGACTTAGTCAGACTTTATCGCGAGGAATTCGGTAAGATGCCTGATGTCGTCACAAGTGCTCCTGGCCGAATAAACCTAATGGGTGAACACACTGACTATAACGAAGGCTACGTGCTGCCGATCGCTATTGATCGCCGGACGTACACTGCGGCGGGAAAACGCAACGGAAATCTTTTCATCGCTTTCTCAAAAGAGCTCGGCAAGAAAACCTCTTTTGAAATCTTGTCTGGAAAATTCGAACAAACGAACTTCTGGGTAAACTATATCAAGGGCGCCTGCACGATACTCAACGCGGAAAGACCAGTTGAAGGAATAAATTTCGCGGTCGGAAGCACAGTTCCCCGCGGTAGCGGGCTCAGCTCCTCAGCTGCCTATGTCGTTTCGGTAATAGAAGCAATCGCCTATCTATCCGGAATTGTTCTGAAGGACATAGACGTGGCCGTTCTTGCCCAGCGAATTGAAAATGAATTTGTCGGGGTTCAATCGGGGATCATGGATCCGTTTGTTGCAAAATTCGCGCGTGAGGGGTCGGCCCTTCTGATCGACACGAAAACGCTTGAACACCAGTATATTACCATGCCGGAAGACTGCTCAATACTCGTTTGTGTGACAGGCGTGAAGAGGGCACTCGCCACAACGGAATATAATAAGCGGCGGCAACAATGCCAGGAAGCAGTTGCTGAGTTGTCGAAGGTCCTCGATAGAAGTATCACATCGCTTAGAGATGTTACAATCGACGAGCTGAAGAATGTCGACGGTGAAGTGGATCGGACCCTGTACCTGCGGGCACTCCATGTTGTGAGTGAGAATGACAGGGCAGTAAAAACTGGTGCTGCGCTGACAAATGGCGACAAGGAATTTGTCGGAGACATGATGCTGGAATCGCATATGAGTCTTTGCAACAACTTTCAAGTCAGCGGACCGGAATTAAACGCCTTCGTGGACATAGCCGAGCCGCTTGAAGGGGTTTACGGGTCAAGGATGACCGGCGCGGGCTTCGGCGGAAGCGCGATCTGTCTTGTAGATTCGAGAAATGAAGATGAATTGACAAAAAAAATCGCCTTCGAGTACAAAAGAAGGGGGTACGAAAACGGGACAGTATTCATCGCAAGAACCGGCTACGGGTCGAGAGTGGAGAAATCCTGACCACTCTCAACTGTCAGCGTTCGGTTATCACCTCTCAGTGATTAGGCACTCTCTTTAAATTTTAATGAAGCGGAATTAATACAATAACGAAGTCCTGTCGGTTTCGGGCCGTCCTCAAAAACATGGCCAAGATGTGCACCGCACTTACCGCACTTGACTTCCGTCCTGATCATTCCGAAGCTCATGTCCTTCTCTTCTTCGATCATTTCACCTGAGATGGGTCTGTAGAAGCTCGGCCAGCCGGATCCCGAATCGAACTTAGTCTCAGAATCGAAAAGTTCGTTTTCGCAGCAGGCGCAGTTATACATTCCCTTTCCATGAAAGTCCCAATACTTGCCGGTGAACGCTCGCTCGGTTCCCTTTTCGCGCGTAATGTGGTACACCTCAGGGGACAGATCTTCCTTCCATTCTTTATCATCCTTTGCAATCTTTTCATCCATACTCAATTTTTGATCAGACATTTTCTCTCCTTTTCTTGAAACCATTAAAGCTTCCATCTTCAAAACAACAAAGACGTTGGAAAAATTCAATTGTCATTGCATTACGGGATCGACTTGAGAACAAACTATGCGGATCACTATACTCTGAACGAGCATTTATGTCTTCTTTACAACTTTGTCTTCGCGACAGATTTCTGCACAATCTCAAGATCGCTCGCGCCACGAAATCCGCTGAAACCCACCGAGAGATTTGTCCCGTCCTTCAATGTGATGGGTTGTCCGCCATCCCATCCGATGAAATCCGGTCTCTGGATCCCAAATTTATATTCGTCAACCTCTCCATTAAACACTTTCCTTTCGTATTCCCCCGTCCTCATTCCGGTGATCCAAACCTGACTTGCTTTTGTCCATGCAATCTTAAATGATTGTCTCGACCTATTCTTGTCGGGCCCGAACATCCTTCCGCAGACATTTCCATCCTTGTCAATGACACATACGGCAACATTTCCATTGGAGATAGATTTATCCGATGGATTACTCATATACTCTGGAATGAACCCCGATATCTCATTTATGATTTTGCCAATTGCAGTCTGTAATTTCTCTTGCGACATAGTTTTCTCCTGATTTCTTTGTGATTATGCACGTTCTAATTCGGCGGTGAGATTTAGAACAGTTAAAACTCAAGGTAACGTAATTTCCCTTCCCTTTTCAATGGCTTCTTGGTCGACGTAATCTGTTTTGTCCGACAAGGAGCAGGGATTGGCCGGGGCGGAATGCCTAAAGATATGTCATGGTTCTTCCGAAATAAGATTGCCGGGTCTTTATTGGAGCATCACGAACCGCCGGCCGCAGGACCGGGCTCCTTATCTAACAGGTGCCGCCGGTTTGATTCTACCGGCTTAAGACTTTTAGTGATGAACAACTGAAGGGATAAGCAAATGGAAAACTACCGGGGAATTGTTCAAAGTATCGTCATGATTGGAGACGGCGAATACCGAGTAACCTTCCGGGCATATAACGAAAGGGACATCGAAGCCACTTTTTGCGAAAATGAAGACGTCGGTTTCACGCTCTATTCCATGATCGCCCGCCGGGAAGAAAATGATTTCACACTCATCGCAGAAGGGCTTCTCACAGACTGCGTCAACATTCTAAATGAGAATGAGACGGTCGAGACGGTTCAATTAGATGAGGTCGAAAAGTGGAGGATCGGATCGCTCGCCAACGACATAGTATCCTCACTCGCAGACGGGGGTATGTTCGTCCAGTGTGGCGAAGGGGAAACCAGTTAGTCGAAGCACAACCGTGAGTGTTATTAGTCGCGCATCACCATGCCATGAGGTTTTAATAATGATGATGGACCATCAGAGGAATATCTCATGAAGGGAAATTTTCTTTGGATCAAAACTATGATAACGAAATTCGTAAATTAGAGCTGCAATATGGATCAAATGAACAAAATTGAATATTCGACGTTGCTTTCTTAAGAGTCAAATATAATGACCCAAAAACGATTTAGACAATAACCGTCGCCATGAAACAGACAGGTGGAAATAGAAGTCTTATTGTCTCCTATTTGACGATGCGCCGCATGATCGGTCTCCTCGGGATAGCGCTCCCTTTCATCGTCGTCCTAGGAAGTTCCATTCACGGCAGACTCGTCATAATGGGATCTCTCAGTGGCTATTATTATACGAACGTACGCGATTTCTTCGTCGGGCTTTTGTGCGGCGTATCGCTGTTCCTTATTTCGTATAAGGGATATGAGACAATTGATAACATCATAACAAATACGAGTGGAGTGCTTGCGTTGGGAATTGTCGCGTTTCCTGCTTCGACTTTTTCCGGGAAAATTGTTCGGGTCGGAATATTTCTTATTCCAGACGACATCTCGCAGTATCTCCATCTGGGATTTTCGATTTTGTTCCTGCTGCTGCTGGCTTTCAATTCGATATTCCTTTTTACGAAACATAGTGGCCACCCGAGCCGGGAGAAGAGAATGCGCAATGTGGTGTACACCGTGTGCGGTATCATAATGCTGTCATCGGTTGTATGCATGGTCATTTACATTGCATTCCTAACACACACATTTCTTTCGAAAGCATACCCGGTTCTTATACTCGAATCGATCGCTCTTATTTCATTCGGTGTTTCATGGCTGGTGAAGGGTCACACGCTGTTCAAAGACAAGAAATCGGGCAATGGCTCGATCTCTCATGATCCCGTTTCCCACATTCAGAGCGACGTTTCGCGGACTATGTGACTTCAAAAACTTTCGTGCTTCGCTCATCTGAGTGCACACGAAGTCTGCATAATCAGCGAAAGAAATTTTTTTAATAACCCGCGACTCTAATTCTCGGATGCAAGCGCATTCACACATTTTGCCTGCACGACGCGGCTGCTTCGCAAAGGACCCGTCAATATCCTGCCCTCTCCTTGAACACATGCTGGGCGTACCATAAAGGTAACCTTATATCGCCTTCATCGCTGTAGATAATGGAATCATTCTTAACAAATTCGATTGACGGAACAGAACGAACCAATTCAAAAAAATTTTCCACCGGAATCAAATGTGTGACGAAGTTCGGATGGAAGGTGCGTTCGAAATTCGTTAAACTTGAATCCGTGCCGAAGGTGCAACCGATAACTCTGTCGACCACCTTACTGCTCTGCAGCCCTTCGACATTTCCGAGTGCGTTCCAGCAATGCGGACAGTCCATCTCGTAAAAGAACAACGCATATGTGGAGTCATTGCCGGTCGTGATGATCTGAGCATATACAGATCTTTCGTCTGTTCCTCCGCGTCCGACAAGTTCCGCCGAGACGACACCAGCGACGGAAGCGACGGTGACAGCAACCACCAAAATCTTTCCGCGGTGAAGAAGTGGTTTCTTTGTCGACATCGCGAAGAGAATCGCCGAAAGAATCATGAGTGCACCGTTGACGGCGAGAAGCTGCGAAAAGTTTTTGTCGAGGAAGGCAAACCTGCCGTAGCAGCCGCATTGCTCCACTCCTCTGAAGAAATGAGCATAAGAGAAAGCACCGGTGAAAATTATGAGGAGAAGGAACACGATGCCGCTCGCGATCTTCCTCGTCGCGGGAAGGATAATAAGAAAGCCGAGAATTAACTCCAACGGCGGAATTGCAACTGCGACTGGTGTGAGGAACGACGGCAGACCGTAGCTCTGGAAAGTTTCCACGAATTGTTCGATACCAAGAATCTTCCCTGCACAGGAGACGATGAAGTAACAGCCGACCAATAATGCCGCGATATGCTGGAATTTTATTTTCAATGTCATTCCAGCGGCACATTTTCAAATGAGCCTTTGATATTGACAACCTTCGAGCCATGCGGGGCAATCTGAGACGCCTGGAACTGAAATGATCCCGACACAGTCTTCTCCTCTATGTCTAAACCACTAATCGTCACGGTGCCTGTCGCATGACTATTCGTAGCAAAAACAGTGTCATTGGAATTATCCGAGTGTGCACAGGGGAAATAGGCCGCGCCGTTTCCCGTCTTAGGATCGTCGTCATTAAATACAAATGTCCCTGGCCCTTTAGCATTAATTTCAATTAAAATTCCAGCTGTATCCGGCTCGTATCGCCTGTAACCGATATCAAGCCGACCGCCATCATATCGTGCCCCAGCGGCAGAAGCGTTCATCGGAACACCATCGACATCGGCATCGAACGTAGTTCGGCTGCATCCGGGGAAAAGAAATAGTAAAGCAATGATCGGAATCGGATAGAGTTTCTTAAGTGCTTGCATTGTTTTGCTCCTTATTAGTCAACCGACTATTTTCTTGAGCCAATCGGGTGAAGAATCGGTAGGTGTATTGATGACTACACAATGTGCATCCGGGTCGGTGAGAATCATGGATTTCATGCCGGGATGGGTCGCGCAAGGACAATCGAACTGCACGCCATGCGATTTAAGCTTTTCCGTTACAGCATCGAGGTCGTCTGTGAGAAATGATACGGATGTCTTACCTGTTTTATGAATAGAGATATCGAAATTCAATCCTTGTGCGCCCGAGTCAAAGACCTTAAGATCTTTCTGATCTTGTCTGATCCGAAGGTCAAGCAGTTCATTATAAAACTTTTCGCCGGCTTCGACATCGTCAGCGCTGAGCTCGATTTCATGAAGAACAAGTTTCATCAGCCTCCTCCTTTTTAGATGGGGCTGTCAGGTCAATTTGGACATCAACCTTGTCATCTGTACCATGTTAACGCCCCCTTTACTTTCGGTCTCCAATTTATTTTACAAAGCCGTCAAGTGCAAATGCAATCCAAAAAGTTTTTGCAATAAAAAGGAGGTCGCGATGATTTCAGATGGGAGGTATCAGCTGATTTGTTCGAGTACTTCTTTAAAATCTTCCGGCAAATCGGAGTCGAAGTGCATGAATTGCTTCGTTGCAGGATGAACGAATCCGAGAGTTTTCGCGTGAAGCGCCTGCCGGTCCATAATCTTGAGAAGGTTAGAAACTTCCTGCCTGTGCCGTGGCGTCAACTCGTCCCGGGAAGATCCATTTGGACCGTAGTTGATCCGGCGGCCATGATATGTCGGGTCTCCGAAAACAGAGTGACCGATGTGAGAAAAGTGGACACGGATCTGATGCGTGCGGCCCGTCCTGAGCTTCAGCCTGACGAGGGTAAGGAATTTGAACTCCTTGAGCACTTCATATTCCGTCGCGGCGAATTTTCCATTGGCATCATCTTCATCTTCCACAACCGCAAATTTTTTCCTGTCACTTTTGCTCCGCGCGATCATGCTCTCGATGAGGCCGCGTTTGCTGGAGAGTTTTCCCCAGACCAGCGCCCAGTATTCTCTTTCGATCGTCCTGTCAGCGAATTGTCTTGCGAGCGAGGCGTGAGTAGCGTCGTCTTTAGCAGCTACGATCAGCCCGCTCGTATCTTTATCGAGGCGATGGACTATCCCAGGCCTCATCGCAGGGTCGTTCAAAGTTGAAAGCCTGCTACAATGAAACAAGAGCGCGTTCGCGAGTGTGCCGCTCCAATTACCGTGGCCCGGATGCGTGACCATTCCCGCAGCCTTATTGACGACGACCAGATATTCATCTTCGTACACCACTTCGAGTGGAATCTCTTCAGGCGTGACTCTGCCAAGAGGAGCCGAGGTGGGAATGTTTACGACGATCGCGTCATTGGGTAATATCTTATAGCTGGCGCGGACGGGTTCTCCATTTACAAGGACGCGGCTATCGTCAATATACTTTTGTACTTTTGCGCGGCTTGAGCCTTCAAGCTGGGCGGAGAGGAATTTGTCTATCCGCTCTTTCTTCTGCCCGGGGGCGACGATGAATTCAACTTTCCGAATTGCCAACGGCATGATCCCTTCGGGATATGTACTATATAGAAGATCCGATTTCCTGAGATCCAGGTACCGCGTTCGATCCGTCGTTCAGCCCTTTGCTGAGCCCGTAGTCTCACCGGTTTGTCCAACTGAGTTTTCTCCCGACGGCGCGCCTTCGGCCTGCTGGTCATTTACCATGACTGTGTCTGATTCTTCGATGGTCCGCTTGTGGAATATGAGAAGCATTATCACTCCGATAGTGACCGATGCATCCGCAATATTGAAAACCGGAAATCGGGAAAAATTATATCCAAAAACGCTTACGTTGAAAAAGTCGAAATCTATGAAGTCGATGACGCGGCCGTGGAACAGCGACGTTCCGTCAAATAGAGGACCGTAAAAAACGCGGTCTATCAAATTTCCGACGGCACCGCCGAGAATCATCGCGAGAGAAAACCGCACGATCTTGCTTTCCTGTCGAACCTTGTACAAGTAAAAAAATATCGCTATGCTGGCGACGATCGAAAAAATTGCGAAGAAGGATTTCCAACCGAAATCGATTCCGAACGCCATACCCGGATTTTCTATGTAGGTGAACCTGAGAAAGTCCCCAATTATCGATTTGCTCGAATAGAGCGGCATGCCTGTGATGTTTATTCCGAGAAAAGGGATCTGTACACCTCTTACAAGAAGTTTCGTGATTTGATCTGCAATCACAACCGAAAGTGAAACGTAAAGTACCTTCAAATTATGGTGCTCCATTCTTTAATGAAATGTATATGTGGTACGATGCTCCGAAGAAGCCGCTTTGGGCAAGGCAGTCACTGGCCTCTCTTCATCTTACATGAAATACAAAGCTGCGCATGAGGAACCGCCTCGAGGCGTGCCTTGTCGATCAACTTCCCGCAGTCCTGGCAGAATCCGTATACTCTTCGGTCAATTCTTTTTATTGCGTCGTCCAAATATTCGAGGAACTTTCTCTGTCTCGCCGCAAGCAAATAATTTTTCTCTTTCTCCATCGTGTCCGTCCCCTGTTCCATGTGGAGAGAATACGGAGAATTCTCCTCAAAGTAATCACCCCCTGAATTGTCATTCAGAGTTTCATTCATTAATTCAAGCTCTTCAATAATCTGCTTTCTTTTCTCAAGAATGATTCCCCGAAAATGCTCAAGCTCATCCTTCGTGAAACCCTTCTTGGGGATAGCCTTTTTTACCGCGACAAAACGGGAAGCCACAGCTTTCACCGGACGAACTTTTTTCTTCCTTGCGACGGCCTTTTTACTTGCTTTCGCCTTCACCGCTCGCGCTCCCTTAGCCGCCTTTTTCTTTGCCATATCTAGTTCTCCTTTACTCGCCCCGATTCAATGTTAATGATTCGCGGCATTTTTTACCCTGCTCAATGAAATTTTAAACTTCTGTTTCTCTATTTCAACATCCTCGGAGTACTCGCCTTCCTGGAACTCAGTTGAAAGATCGACGGCAAGTGTCTCCGACTTTATATAATCGGATAATTTTTCGACGGCATCAGTGAATTCGGCCGGGCAATCTACGTTCACGGATATCCTATCTGTCACCTCAAACCCCGCATCTTTTCTTAGATTCTGAATCCGATTCACGAACTCCCGTGCAATTCCTTCGCGCTTGAGACCTTCATCAAGCTCTGTGTCCAGTGCAACCGTCAAGCCTCCGTCCGACTCCACCAGCAATCCGGAAAGTTCCTGACTGAATATTTCAACGTCTTCTCGTACAACATGGAACGCTTTGCTGTCGACATGTAAATCTATCGAACCGGCTTTCTCCAAAGCCCTGATATCCTTAGAGTTCATGGATTTTATCAGCTCGGCAACAACCTTAACATCCTTGCCGAACTTCGGACCGATTGATTTGAAATTAGGCTTAGCTCCCTTGCTGATAAACTCCGAATCGTCGTCTACGTACATGATCGATTTGACGTTGATCTCGTCGAGAATAACGCTCTCGACCTGCGAAATGGTTTCACGAACATGATTGGAAGAAACCGGTACGATGATTCTTTTAAGCGGCTGTCGAACTCTGATGTTTGATTTCGCTCGCATTGCCCTCGCAAGATAAACTATTTTCTGCGCAAGTGCCATACGTTCTTCTAACTGAGAATCGATCTCACTCTCATTCACTTCGGGGAAACGAGAGAGATGAACTGATTCGTGCGGCTCCAGGCTTGTAACTCCGTTTAAGTTTCTATAAAGCTCTTCCGAAAGGAACGGAGCAAAAGGCGACATCGATTTTACGACCGTGACCAGACATTCATATAACGTCTGATATGCCGAAAGTTTGTCTTTCGCCATATCGCCTTTCCAGAATCTTCTGCGGCTCCTGCGAACATACCAATTTGAAAGCTGATCTATAGTAAAATCCGAAACCGCCCTTGCTGCCTTCATGACGTCGTAAGCATCCATGCTGGTTGAATAATCTTTCACGAGCGAATTCATCACTGAGACTATCCAGCGGTCAATTTCGAGCCGCTCACTCACAGGGATTCTCGGTTCGGAATAAGTAAAGCCGTCGATGTTCGCATACAGGGTGAAGAACGCATAAGTATTCAGAAGCGTGCTGAAAAATTTTCTTTGAACCTCGACGAGCCCGCTTTCGTCGAAAAGTTTCGGTTTGTGCGGCGGGCTGGAAGCAATCAAGTACCATCTTACGGTATCGGCGCCGTAATCTTCAACTACTTTGAACGGATCGACGACGTTGCCTTTCGATTTCGACATCTTCTGTCCGTCTTTATCCAGGATCAACTCGTGGCTGATGACGGACTTATAGGCGGGGCTGTCGAAAAGAAAAGTTGCAATCGCGTGCATCGAGTAAAACCACCCTCGTGTCTGGTCGATGCCTTCCGAAATATAATCCGCAGGGAAATGCTTCTCGAGCCAATCTTCATTATCAAACGGATAATGGTACTGCGCGAACGGCATCGAGCCGGAATCGAACCATACATCTATGAGTTCCGGAGTCCGTTTCATTTCACCTCCGCACTTCTCGCAGGTCAAGACGATCGCGTCGACAAAAGGCTTATGCAAATCCAACTCGTCGTTCTTCAATGCGAGGGCAACCGCGAGATTATAGCGATCCGCCTTCTTTAGCTCTTCCACGCTCCCGACGGATTGCAGGTGTCCGCATTTTTCATTCTGACAAACCCAGATATTCAGCGGTGTTCCCCAGAACCGATCGCGCGATAAAGCCCAGTCCTTGTTTTCTTCAAGCCAGTTGCCGAACCTTCCGATCCCGACTTCCGGCGGCACCCAGTTTATCTGCTTGTTCAGATCCACCATCTTCGCCGCAAACTTCGTCGTGGCGATGTACCATGATGCGCGAGCGTAATACAAGAGCGGGGTCTTGCATCTCCAGCAATGCGGGTAGCTGTGCGTGATGGTCTCTTTCTTGTAAAGAATATTCCGCCGCTTAAGATTGGCAATGATCTCAAGATCGGCATCTTTCACGAACTTGCCCGCGAAATCCGTAACATCCTTTGTGAAGTTTCCGCTCCTGTCGACCGGCTGGAGGACTGGAAGGTCATGCTCCCGCCCGGCGTTGTAATCGTCCTCGCCGAACGCCGGCGCAATGTGAACTATTCCGGAACCGTCCTCCGTGCTGACAAAATCGCCGTGGATTACGTAAAATCCTTTCTTGTTGACGGGGATATAATCAAAGATTCTCTCGTACTCTTTCCCGATGAGCTTGCTTCCCTTCATCTCCTCGATGATAGAGTAATCGCCGTCGAGTACCGACAACCTTGCTCTTGCAAGAATCAAGATTTCACCCTTGTGCTCGACTTTCACATAATCTATGTCGCTTCCAACGGCGAGTGCCACATTGGATATGAGCGTCCACGGCGTGGTTGTCCATACGAGGAAAAACGTGTTCTCAGCATCACGCAATTTCATTTTGACATAGACCGACGGGTCTTTCACGTCTTCGTATCCCAATGCAACTTCATGTGATGAGAGAGGCGTCTCGCAGCGCGGGCAATACGGCTGGATCTTATGTCCTTTGTATATCATGCCAGCGTCGAAGAATTTCTTCAGCGCCCACCATACGGACTCGATGTAATTGTTGTCGCACGTTATATAGGCATCGTTGAGATCGACCCAGTATCCGATCTGCTCGGTCATCTTTTCCCAATCGTCTTTGTACTCGAAGACCGATTTTCTACAGAGCTCGTTGAACTTCTCAACCCCGTAGCTGACAATCTCGTCCTTGTGCTTTATACCTAGTTTTTTCTCAACTTCGATCTCCACCGGCAGACCGTGAGTGTCCCAGCCCGCTTTGCGATGAACCTGGTACCCCCGCATAGTCTTGTAACGGCAGACCAGATCCTTCAGAGTTCGAGCAAGTACATGGTGAATTCCTGGACGGCCGTTTGCGGTCGGCGGTCCTTCATAAAAAGTGAATCCCGGTTTCCCCTCGCGCTCGGCGACACTTTTTTCAAAAATTTTATTGTTTCTCCAGAACTCAAGAATCTCTCTTTCAAGATCAGAATATTTTATTTTGTCGCTGACTTCTTTGAACTTAATCAATTCGTTTATCTCTTAGAAAAATACGAAATCAAATAAAAAATAAATGACAATAGCAGACTTAGAACGATGCACGTGACAATCGGGAAATAAAACTGGAAATTCTTCCGCTTTATATAGATGTCGCCCGGCAGTTTTCCGAGGAACGGAACATTAACTTTTTCTGCCATGATAAGGAAAAGTCCGACAAGGACAACAATTCCTCCGATAATGACAAGCGATTTTCCGATACTTTGAAATCCGTCCATTCACCAAACCATCCGTCGATCCATGATCCCAATATTCCATCCAATCAGATTCTCTCAACCACTGTCTTCATCAACTTCGTCAACTTCGGCTCCGTTTCCTTCGCAACTCGGATAATATCGTTCACATCAGCCGGCGCAAGCGAATCAGGAAAACACTCGTCGGTTATGACGGAAAATCCGCAGACCTTCATTCCCATGTGAACGGCAACGATATCCTCAGGAACCGTCGACATGCCGACTGCGTCGGCGCCAATCTGTCTAAGAAACCTATACTCCGCTCTCGTCTCCAAACTTGGACCCGTCATAGCGACGAACACTCCCCGCTCGACTCTGATCTTGTTGTCGAGCGCAGCCTGCATCGCAATACTTATCAACTCTTTTGAATACGGCTCGCTCATATCAGGGAAACGCGGGCCGATAGAATCGTCGTTCGGGCCGATAAGTGGATTTTGTCCGAGCAAATTTATGTGGTCCACGATGACCATGAGGTCGCCTCTGCGAAAATTCGGATTGAGTCCGCCCGCTGCATTCGAGACAATCAAAGTCTTTGCACCAAGGAATTTCATTACACGGACCGGCAGAGTTATCTGCTCCATGGTGTAGCCCTCATAAAAATGAAAGCGCCCCTGCATCGCAACCACATTTTTACCGCCGATGCGTCCGAGAATCAACTTGCCATGATGTGATTCAACAGTCGAAAGAGGAAAGTGCGGAATGTCTCCGTAGTCAATTATCGTTTTTTTATCAATCTCGTCCGCGAGGGCGCCGAGTCCGGTCCCGAGAATTATTCCTACCGTCGGTTCAACCTTCACATGCTTGTTGATAAACCCGACGGACTCTATGATCTTTCTTTTGAGTTCGCCCATTTTCTCATTGTCCGAACTTTTCACTTATTTTCTTCCCCTAGCTTGTCGATGGATGCAACAATCGACTTGATGTCGAGAATCTCTGCGGTAGGCTCCTGTTTCAGAAGTTCATTTTCAAGCGAGTTCAACATGTCAAGCTGCGCGGTGAGTATCGTCCGGATTGTTTTCACGATTGTCTCTCGGAGATTTCTCACTTCGGCGAGTTTCGCTTTTGCGCGAACCATCTCCTGGGTTGCCTCGTTCAATATTTGCTGGGCTTTGACCTCAGCCTCATGCTCCACGATCTTTGACGTTCTTCTCAGCGACTCGCTGGACTCGGATGCCGCCCTCTCAGCTTGTGTAACTAGAGAACGAAGCGAGTCCTCCATCTTCTTATAGTTTTGAAGTTCATCAGTTAAGACCGACTTCTGGGCGCGGAGTTCCATGTTTTCCTTGAGTAATTCTTCGAAGTCGGATGCAATGGTTTCAAGGAAAGCTTCCACCTCTTCGGAATCTAATCCGCGCATTTTCTTGGCAAATTCAGCCTTGCGAATTTGGATTGGAGTTAATTTCATCGCGATGCTTGTTCCATTTCTAAGCGCAAAATATAACCGATAGATGGAGGAAAATCAAAGTATTAAGACGCACCGGGGAAGGAACAAAAACGGAGAACTTAAAAACAACAGACTGAGAAAGAAGACCTTGTCAAGGCAGCGCTGGCTGTTAAATCGAGTCTTCATCGTGAGCCTGAGTTGAACGCTCACGCCAAAACCTTGACAAGGTCTCTATCTTGAATCCCTACTTCATCAGCACGAGTTTTTTTGTCGCACTGAAATTGTCGGTAGTGAGCCTGTAGAAATACACTCCGCTGGCGAGAGACGAACCGTCAAACCTCACCTCGTGATTTCCCGGAGTCTCGACCCCGTCGACCAACGTCATTACTTTCCTTCCGAGGATGTCATACACACTCAAGGTAACATGGCCAACCGCCGCCAGCTGGTAACCGATGACTGTGCTCGGATTAAATGGATTCGGATAATTTTGTCCGAGCTCAAACTTCAGAGGTGTCGAAGGCCTGTCGTGCTCGGCAGTCACACGCTGCCCGATCGCAAACCACACAGGATACATCGCGTCAGTTGCAAGACCGAAAGGACTCCCATCTCCGTCAATCTTGTCGCTGAGAAGGGGCATTTCATTTATTGAATAATGCTCCGCCGATTGAACAACCATTGTGGTACTGTAGGCAACCGAGTCGTCATCCGGCGAGTAAGAGGGATATCCGAGGACGTCCTGAGGACCGGCAACGGTGCCTATATCTCCAGTGCTGAGATCAGCTGCCATCACATAATCCTGACCTGTTCCCTCATCCCAATAGTCAAAAGCAAAACGATTGGTCGTGGTTTTTGAAAAGACAGGGTCGCCGAGATTCGTTCCTTGCGATTGAGGAGGAAACACGGTCGAGATGGAGCTGGTGCTTACGTTTATGAGCCCGATGTTCCAATAACTGATGGTATCTCCCTGCGATCCGATGATCTGATTGTAAGCATCGAACAACAGATAATTTCCTGTCGGGTCAAATGATAAGGCATCGGCGTATAACGCTGTTTTCGTGTTAGGACCATCGTAAGACTGAGTCACAACTTTAAACTTAACCGAAGTGCTGTTGGCGAGATCGAAATAATAGATCGTGGTATCAATATAAATCGACGTCAATGCAATGCTGCTGAGTCCGGGACCTATCGCTACGCTCCACCATACTTCATTTGTATCAATATACTGTTCATCGGGATTTTGCGGATTAGTATAAAGAGCTTTCAGCCTGTTGTTGCCGTCGACAAATAAGACGATCTGACCGGTATCGGATACCGCAGGTCTGTTCGCAACCGTGGTCTGACTCAAGGGGAAGAAATCGGAGTTCGAAACCGCCTCCGATTTTGCCATATAGAGAGAGTTTGGATCACTCGAACTGGTGTTGGTCAGCAATACATAGCTGGGGCCGACGACCATTGAAGCCGGCGGCTGGGATGTCCCAACGCTATCGCTCACTCCGACCGAGGTCCACGCACTCTTCACCGCAGTTACTTCAGAACTCGACTGCCCGAATAATTCGCCTGCAGCGCTCACCGTCGCAATTCTTGCATCGACAAACTGCGATGACCGTGTGAGATATGAAGTCAGGGCTTTGTACCAGATTTGTCGTGCTTCCGTCCTTCCGATATTCTTAGCAACCAGATAGAACGCATGATTGGGAATGCCGCTGTTGACATGTACTCCGCCGTTGTCCTGAGTTGTGCTGACATACTCAGCCAGAGTTGCCGGCTGCCAGCACGGATCAAACTCGGATGTTCCTCCGTTGTGAGGGTTGGACAGATCACGCAAAGCTCCGGTCGGGAAGTCTGTTAAATTTTTTACTACGCTTGCACCGATCGTCCAGTTTGTTGTGTCGACCACCTTTGCGAATGCATCAGACATCGACTCGTTGAGTGCTCCCGATTGATCGACGTACTCCAGATTAGCCGAATGTTGCGTAACTCCGTGTGTCATCTCATGCGCAGCTACATCGAGTCCGCCTGCAAGAGGTTTAAAATCCGTATTGCCATCGCCGTAACACATGAAGTAACCGTTCCAGAAGGCGTTATCCATCGGCTGACTATTTTCCGTAACATGGATTATAGAATAGATGGTCATGCCGCTGTCGTTTATAGAATTTCTGTTGAAAACAGTCCTGTAAAAATTATATGTAACGGATGCATTGTAGAGTGCGGAGACAGAGCTTGCATCGGTCCATTGGTTGTTCGATGACGTTACGTAGTAAATCGTCGAGCTCGACGAGGCATCGGAATAGTTAAGGTTGAGCACCTGCAGCGCGCCTACAGGATTATCGGGAATCTTAGAATCGGCAGCATCGTACATCGGCTGTGTCGCATCAATCATGTAATAGGTGCTGCCAACCTGGTACGTATGAAATGAACGACTCGCTCCGTTGAGATCGGTCCCCGAGCTGCTGACTGAACCATCATGGTCAACGTTGTCGTACGACCTTAAGATTTTGCCGTCAACCGCATCGATGAAATAATACCAATCATGGTCGATGCCGCTCCTGATTTCGACAAACCACGCAAGATGAGCAACGGGCATATTACCGTACCATATCACCTTTGTTGCTGCAGGTCCGGAGTACCCGAAGTTATTTTTCATAAATTCCGGGACAGAAGAGTCAACTCCTTTCGACTGTAAATCCATTTGAGCCGAGCTGACTGCGGCGGAGGAAACAACAGGTCCGGCAGTATCCGAAATTGCCGGAGTAGGGGCATATTCACCGTTGAAAGAGCTGACCTGACCGCTGCCGTCTATGTGGACATACACGTCTTTTGCCCACACTTCCATCCCTTTAAATTGCTGTTGAAACCTGACGTGAGTAAATCCGTTTTTGTCGGTCGTACTGTTTACCATTTTGAATTCGGATTCGGGATCGACAATTTTCAGAAGCGATTTGTTGTTCAAAAGGAACTGCTCTGCAACCGACACGCCCTTATCGGGGGAAAAGTTTGAAGCGGTCTTGCTTGAGCTTCCAGACGTGTGGAATTCGATCAGGCGCGGTGTGCCAAACCTGCTGTTCCATCTTATGACTGCAGGCATCGTGCTCGGGACCTGGAGTTTTGAAGTTCCGCCATTGCCTTGATTTACACTTTGAGTTTGGTTTGGAGACGCTCCTTTTGTTTGATTCACCGTAGCAGGCGCAATGCCGTTCTTCCTGAGGAAACTTAAGAAATTCTGCCCGGCATTCGAAGCAGATTTGTCAACCGATTGACTCAGTGATTGCGTTTGAGTTTGAGCCGGAAGCTGGACGCCTTTCCTCTGCTTCATCTGCGGATATGCTATAGACAGAAGCGAAAGAAAAGTGATGAAATAAACCACAAGACGGCTTCTTGAAAACATATGACGCCCTTTCATTGTTTTTTGAAACGTTAAATCTGAAAAATGGTTAATTGCACACTGTCGGCTCCCGACCATGGAATGGTCAGACTTGCCAGCACTCACCATTAATATAATTAATTCCGAACTTTGTTACTGTGATGCAGGTTAAGTCCGGAGTCCCCTCTCGTCCTGAGGAAGCTGTCTGGAGAGGGCCGTAATCTTATTTTGCCCCAGGTTTTCTCAATCGACCACATCCGGCTTTCTGTAGGAACTCATAATGAACACTACACACTCCTGAATCTGCCTACTCTCTCCAAATAAATTAACTTTCCCACTCGCAAAGCGTTTGCAGATACTCTGCAGATCCGTCTCTCAGCCACCCGTCCATTTGGGCCGGTTCCTTCAATTGCTGGCCGCGTTCGCGAGGCACAACTATATATGAGCAGCTCAATTCGGGAAGAATCGTCATGTCGCCCCACAATTTTTCATACTGAAGTGTCGGGAAGACATCTTCCTGTCCCTTGCCCCATCGCTTCTTGACACTCTTCAGAGTGATGTATGTAGGCATCCGCGACGCGACTGTTCGGACAGCCTCCTTCACCTTTTCGTGGTTGTCCAGATTGCTACGATCAAGTCCGAATATTCCGAGCAGCTGATCTATATCAATCCAGTACGTGGCCGAATTATAATAGGAGAGATTGAACTCATCTTCCTCACGCGGCATTGCGAGTCCCTCAATCAATCGGAGACGACCGTTGGTTTTTGCTAATCCGCCCCCTCGATCTTCCAGTCGGCGCGTTATCACCTCGACGGTCATCCCTGCTTTGCTTTCGATGTGCCACCCTAAGATACCCGGATCGATGTTAGCACCCATTGTATCGATATTATGAACCATAATGAACTTAATGTGAGGCTGCTTCTTCACGATGTCTGAGAGGACTCCATTGCGAAGGAGATTGGGGATTTCATACCAATGTCCCGCAGGATTGAGGCACTGCAGCGGTACATTGTCGGTATAATCGGTCGCTTCGCCGTTTCGCTCAGCCCAATCCATCAGAGACTTATGAAAACTTTCGAGAACCTTCTGAGCTTGCTCATCCAGTAGCTGCTGCGGCATCTCCAGCCAGGCAAACCGGAGATCACGCACTGTGGGAATCAAACGCAATCCGACATTACTCCCCGGCGACAGATACGCGTTCTCGACATAGCCGTAATAATTTTCCTGCTCCAGATATTCCTTTATCGCATCATGGGTCAGATATCCTGTAGATATCATATGAGGGACAGCCGCTCCGAAATCCTTCATCGTCTTTCTGCTTTTTGCAAGATGCGCCTCGATGAATGTACGGTGCGCGCCGCTGATACGGCAGAACGGATTGAGCGCCTTGACTGTTCCGGCCCCTTTTGTCCAGCGGCTCCCGGCCCCTGCGGCGAGAGTCAGTACGGCAACCATCCCAGATGCGATGGCATCGGATCCGGTCCCATAATATTGAGATGCGATTCCCTTCGTAACATCGAACACATCCTCCTCGCCGACATCTATAATAGTGGTACTCACAGGCAGTCTGTTCTGAGCAAGTCCGATACGCCCGACGCGCAGGTCAGCTTTGATTTGCTCATGCTGAACGCGATCAAATCCATGGTGCTCCAGCAGATTCTCCAATGTCTGATCTTGGGAATCTTGCACATTGCTTTCCGGCAAAATGCGAGAGAGTATCTGCTCCAGGGTGCCATCAAGAGATGGGTTTGTCTTACATGCGGAAGAGAAATGCTCCAGTTCAGATCGTTCGTCGGCTGTGATCGTCCTGGTGTCTTTGCGCAGCAGCAGAGGTACCATAAGTGTGTAATAACGCCGAGGCATCAAGGCGTTCTCATCGACGAGCAGTTCCGCTGATGATCCTTTTTCGTTAATGGCGAAATCATATACCACGGGTTCCATTGCGAACGGGATTCCATGCTCGAAGCGCTTCTTCTGCAAGTTCATGATTTCCTGCAATCGTTTCTGTGCCTGGCGTTTTCGTCTCGGATGGAAGAAAAACCCCATGCCGCCGCCGGACATTCCGCCCAACATCAAGAACCCCCAAAAGTCCTTTCCAAATTCTGCCTGAACTTGTGCGATAACTGATTCGGTGTAGAGGTTCGTTGCCCATGGGATGATCGTTTGGATGGGCCCAAAGAAATTTTCCTGCGTGGAACCACCTAGAGATTGAACGTCTCCCTTCTTCAGTTGGGCGACGATCTCATCGAACAGTGAATGTGCCTTCTTGCGGGCATCCCATTCGACCTTCGACCGAAGCAGATATCGCTCTGTCACCATTTCCAGGATTGGTCCGACATCTTGTGCCATGCCGCCATGGACAAGCAGGAGACTTTCCTGAAGTTGTCGGCGCGTGCGCAGAGAAACATCATCTTGACCTAGAATTACATAGTGTGGCAAGAGGCAACCGCGGCTGACGCCAAACTCGATATCTTCTTCTCCGCTCTGCACTCCTTGAATGAGTTTAATGCCGGACCATACCCCGCCGGAATCTTGCCAGCCGCCACCTGATCCACCGAGCCATTCACCGAGAATCGCGCGCGCGGCAACAGTGCGGCGCTCCAACTCAATCAGGGAACCCGTGAGTGACGAAGTCTGCCCGGTTGCCCGCATACAAACAGCGATTATGGAAGCAAGTAACGTGGTGGACACCGCAAGCCGTGAACCTTTTGGGATACCGTTCACCTGACTCACAATTTCAATTCCCAAGCCCGGCCCCACAACTTTCGATAGAAGATCAGAGAACGTCTGGCTTAGACCCTCCATGCCGGGAGGAACAATTCCAGATGCGATCACGGCCGCCTTCAGCAGACCAAGATAGTCGGCAGCAAAATCAAAGAGCTGCGCAAAAGACACAATTTCCGTAGACGCGCCCAGGTCCGTGCTGACGAGACGAATCACGGGGGCATCAATAGTTCTGAAAAAGACTTCGACAGGCGGACGAGGAGGACTTGATTGATCTTGTACAGCAAGATCGATAGAGATGTTGAGGACGCGCGCGCCCTCAGGAAAATCCATGCCCAAGAAGAAAATATCGCTCCAGCCGCTGTGAGATAGATCCATCCGCACTGGAGTCTGCTCATGAAGAATGGGATATAGCCCGTTCACCTTCTGAAGCAGGGTTGGTATAACATGCAGTGGATGATCGGATAAATGCCCGGTTCGGAACATCCACTGGTTTCCTCGAACAGAGCGCACGCTCGCCCGAACCTGGTCTGCAAGCGTCTGGAAACCGAGACTTCGATACGCGACGGCGAGTGCACTTGAGATACCGTCCTGACATCCTCTCTCTTCCTGAACACGAAGGAAGGATCGAATCGCTTCTTCAAACCGGCGATTCAGGAGATCCTCGTAGCCCCGGTACGGAATGAGTCCTCGCGCAGCAATTCCCTTTTTCTTCGGAATGTGGAATCGATGGATTGCATAAAGGAAAAAGAGCGACCGGACTTGCTCATATAGATTGGGACTTGAATGCCGAAACTCCTCAAGCTCGGAGCATTCATCAAGAAGCTGCTCAAGTGAAGCTGAGCGACAAAAAAAGTCGAGAGATTGATCGCGTATATCAGGATCTTTGCTCGCAATCAGGGCAACGAGTTCACTCATCGTTTGTCCATTTCGGCGTCGCGAGATTCACGCAGCAGCAGCATTTCCATAAGCATAGCGATTACATCATCACGATCTTTCCCGCTAAAAGCAAGAGCAAGCTGGGCATTGAACAATCCGTACTTGACTCCGATGTTGTATCGCTGGTCATTCATTTCGAGAGCGAGATATTTTTCTTTCTGAGAAAGCCGGTGCAGTGCCCCCGATATCGTGGCGAGTCTGCCATCCTTTGAATCATGAAGTTGTTGATCGAGAATCTCCATAACTGTTGGAGTCAGGACATGAATTCCAAAGAAGCAGAGGTAATAGCCTGCGCGAAGACCCGGCACGAGAAGCTTTTGTTCAGCTTCAGTGGGAGTCGGTTTCTCAATTACAGTTTCAATCGAATAAATATCATTTCTTCCCAGAATCCGCTTGGCGCCGACTGCTCCGAAGTTCCGCAGAAGTCCTTCGCGAGTGGCTTGCACCGCCGATACTGCACACGATTCGGTTTCCGCAATCTTAACTACTCGATGCGTACATCCCTCCTGCATTCTGCTTACATACAGATGATCCCCGATGAGATGGAGGAACGGTTCCCCCCTAGTGAATTCCCTTGCACACCAGACGGCGTGGCCGTATCCTCGAGATTCATCCTGGTATACGAACGTTATTCGACCGGCATGATCTCCAGCGACAGTCCGGTAAGCACCCTCGTCATCCGGATGAATAACCATACATATCTCTTCAACGCCGGATTGAGCGACTTCGCTTATGATAATACTGAGAACTGATTTCTGCTGACCATCACGATCGATTAATGTTTGGAGAGGCAGATTCCTTTGTCCTTTGCCCGCCGCTGTAACGACTGCTTTGGTGATTTTCATGATTGTTCCCTTGGGTCGCAAATATTTGTTGGAGCTATCAAACACATCTTCTTTATCGTTCGCGAAACAAATAAATATACGGAACCATTGGTTAGCATTTCAAATAAGGCGAAGATGAAGCTGTTTGTTGGGAAGTTTAGGAACTTTTGGCACTATTGCTCACTGCGTTGATATATCCACCATTTGCTTCTGCAAAACGCAACAGACAATAGCGAATTATTCGCTCCAAGCCGATTAATGTCGGTGCATCCATTAGAATCTTCTGAAACGACTTATCGCTGACAACGGGTTGGCCGAGATGAATTTCAGGATTTCTCCCTCCCATGTTGAACGAGACCCAAATGCCAAACGGAATGCCGGTGTGCACATACTTGCTACGCAGGTCGTATGCGGCACCAACCGTCTCCTCGAAAGATGCAGACTTGAATCTCCCAAATTGCTCTTTCGATTCAGAGCGATCGAAGAAAGCTGGGTCAACAAGACTTGTGATTGTTTGAACAAACCGTTTCTTGATAAGTAGTATCTTGGCCGTGATTCGACTAGCCATTGCCGTTCCATTGGGGAGCTGCTCCCGGATGATTTGAAGGTCAGTTTTAATCTGCTCATCGAGCAATGTACCCTTGTCGAACTCGTTGAAGTTTGAAAGTATTTCGCCAGCAGTAATAAGATGTAAATAGGCAACCTCTGGCTCACGTTCAGAATTTTGCAATGCCTGGAGATAGAACTTCGCTGCGCCTTGAAAGGTTTGGACAAAATTAGGGGCAAGCGAGTCACGAAGCAAGATTGGTTCAATTCGTGCAAACTCGACCAGGTTTAGTGGAATCGGATAGTCTGCACGGGGCGCATAGGAATTGTGAGGCAACGTTGGGTTGCATAGACTCTCAAATTGAGAAAGGTCTGGTATGTGAAAGAAGCCAGACTCCTCGGTTAGGCCATGGTTGTCGAAGCGCTTCCCGTAAAGTACGCTGAGATATGAGGCCACCGCATTGCCGATTGGCGAGTAATTTGGGAGATCGTTGCGATCACCTTCGGCCGGCTCTGTTCTGAAGGCAAACACATACGCGCTGCGCGAGGCGGGGCCTTCAGTCCAGCGAACAAAAGCGGATTTGTCATAGAAGCCAGGCCATGCGTGGGTTAGCAAGAAGTCACCTTTTTCGTACTCGCCCACTAATCGACTAGTGGTCGAAACAAGTACTTTCTGCGATGTCTTGTCGGGTCGAAGTGACATATGTGAAACCTATCTGTCGGAGGTCCGATCCTCCATACGTAAAGTGGAAATTAGAAAATAGATTTAGAAGACTCTTAAATTTGCCTCCTCTCCCCCAACAAATCAACATTCTCCCAAGAAATCCGTTGGCTAGCTAATGATCGGAGCAAGCAGCCGTTGTCAGAACATTTCTATCTGCACCCCATCCGGCCTTCTGAACTTATCCGTAGCGAGATGGAACTTGCCATTGCCGATACTATACTTTTTGCAGCTTGCGTAAAAAAGTTGGTGAATCGCTCTCGCAGTCTCGCCCGTTCCTCTCATGCGCTCCTTGAACTCGCTGCTGTTCATCTTGCCTCTCCGCACCTGCTTTATCCTGCCGATGATCCTGTTCTCCCGATCGGGAAATTCTCTGCGTATCCAATCGACAAATAAATCTTTCACGGCATATGGCAGCCGCAGCATCTGCAATCCGGCGAAAGTTCCGCCCCTTGACGACACTTCACGAAGGATCGATGGAATTTCTTCATCCGTCAAACCGGGGACAACCGGCGCTATAAGCACGCCGACGGGGATCGAATTCTTTGCTAGAATCTCTATCGCCTCCAGCTTCTTTGCCGGCGAGGAAGTCCGCGGCTCCATCTTTTTTGTCAGATCCTGATTGAGGCTTGTGATTGAAATAGCCACGCTGACGAGTTCGAGCTTCGCCAGCTCAATTAGAATATCCAGATCGCGAGTTATAAGAAAATTTTTCGTGACGATCCCGACCGGATTCCTGAATTCTAAAAACACCTCGAGACATCTGCGAGTTATTTTTAGTTTTCGCTCCACCGGCTGGTAGCAGTCCGTGTCCCCCGACATCGCCACAACCTGCGGTTCCCAACTCTTCTTCATGAATGCTTCCCGGAGAAGCTCTGCCGCGTTCTGCTTTACCATTATCTTCGTCTCGAAGTCGAGTCCGGAAGAAAATCCCAAGAATTCGTGCGATGGGCGTGCATAACAATAGATGCACCCGTGCTCACAGCCGCGGTATGGATTTATGCTGTACGTGAAACCGACATCGGGGCTGTCATTCTTTGCAAGGGCGGTTTTCGACGTGTCGACGAAAAATTTTGTCTCGACCTTCCTCTCCGTCTGATCTTCATCGGGAAAGAATCTGCTATCATCATCAGTCGGCACCAGAACGACTTCCTCAAACCTGTTTTGCGGATTGAAGCCCGACGAGCGTCCGGATATTTTTTGAGTTGCCATCTTCCTCTCTTCTTCCGAAGCGAACCTTCGGAGACACTAACCGTTCGGAAACAGCAAAGAGTTCCTTGCTCTTTGTAAGGTTCGACTGCCTTAATTAAATTTAAGTATGCTCATCTGCAGTTTGCTCTGACTTAATTTTCCAAATTACAGTTTATTTTCCAAGGCAAGTTAAAGAAGGAAATATATGACCAGAAAATTGTCTGTTCTGCTGTTGACGGTTTTTCTTGCGGCCGAAGTGTACGGCCAGCCCAGGATTTCCGTTGCGGGTAACAGCACGATCGATCTCGGAACTGTTTATAAAACCGGCAGCCACATCTTCCACACCTTTGAAATTAAAAACGACGGAGACAAGGTGCTCCACATCAACGGCGTGAGGCCGGGCTGCGGCTGCACCGTGGCATTTCTTTCGGATAGCACCGTCAAACCCGGACAAAAATCCGAAATAAAAGTCGACTTCAATCCATCGGAATACAGCGGCGAGGTTTCAAAAGATATTTACGTCGTGAGCAATGACCCTGCAAACCATATGATGACTCTTCGATTGAAGATGAACATTGCTTATGTGCTTCAGGCCAAACCTGATTTCATATTGTTCCGGAATGCGGTAGTGGGACAGGCGGACACCATGTCGTTAACCTTAACTAATGTATCAGATGAGACCGTGAAGATTACCGGCGTCGAAACCGACAGGGACGAGTTATCTTTTCATTTCGACAATTCGACTATAAAACCAGGGGCAATCGCACGTATTGAATTATACCTTCTCGCCAAAAAGGGAGGCACCATTCCCGGTGAAATAATAATCAAGACAACAAGCAAGCATCAGCCCACGGTGCCTGTGAAGTATTTTGCAGGAATCAACGGAAAATAGAAAATATTTGAGCGGGAGATCGCTAGATTGATGAATTTACAACCAGCTTTATAATACCTATCAAGGAAAGTCTAATCCCCTCCGCACTGATTCTGGCGCCCTCACTCAGGAAAGCACGGCGACGAACCGAACTCCTCCCACGATTTTCACAAAAGTTATTGCGTGAGGTACTGCTGCCAGTTGTCGTCGTGGATCTCGTTCCGTTCCGTAGAATTGACGAGCTGGTAATCCCCGAATCCTGTCCTGTCGACAAAGTCGAAACTTACCCCCCCCTCAACCGAGTTAAAATACCATATCTCGTAAGGTTTGGAATCGGTTTCATTGGGATGTCTGTCGATCTCGTCGGGATTCCCGTACATTATATAAACCCTGCCTCTGTCGGTCTGCCATCCTTCTCTCATGCCGGCTCTAAAATGGTCGTCGGCATAGGCAACCCGCTGAAGGTACTCCGTTCTCTCATCCTTGCCGTTCGAATTCTCTTCCGAATTCTTTCTTTTCCAAAATTCGTACAGGAATTGCCTCTTCCCTTCGAGGCCGGTGATCTCTCCATACTGACTTTTTTCGGATGATGATGCGATGTATTTCGCCTCGCCAAACTCTTTGTCAAGCTGCTCTTCTCCCATTGTCGCATACACGCTCGACAAAATGATTTTGCTCGCGACGCCCGAATCGGGCGCTTCCGGTGCTCCCAGATTCGGATTGTAGACAAAAAATTTTTTCGACGATGAGGCAACTAAGTTGGCCGCGGAGTCGCTCACGGTGTAAGTAAATGTATATGCTCCCGTCTTAAGGTTAGATCCGTTCACGGTTCCTACTTCCACACTCGACGCACCGAATTTCTTCCTGGTCCTGAAAGAATTTTTGCGGACCTGTCCGAAGCTGTCGCGAATTTCATAGCCGGCCGTGAACAAGCTGTCCCCTTTTCCGGTAGGAATGTTATATACTTCGAGATAAAAATAAATGATCGGCATTCCCAGTCCGAATATTATCGACGGATTCGGAATCACATCATACGTATTTTTATAGAAGATACTGCTGCTTTTACCCTGCGTAATTGTCGAGCACAGCTCAATCTCGCTCGTCTCCAGCTTATCGACATTGTAATCCGGCACCGGAAAATCCGTCGCGACGCTGTCGCCCTTGAGAGAATCATTCAAGTCATCACATTTCACGATCAGCCTGTAATTGCCCGGTGAAACCGCGAAATCTATTTTGCCCACGAGGTTTTTGCGGATGTATTCTTGAGTCGTGTCAGGAATGATTACCGGGACTTCCCATATCTGACGTGATGCAACGGAATCAGGTTTTGTCGTACAAACCGAAACATCGAAAAGAAGTGAATCCGCAAATGTCCTGGAGGAATCCTTATTCACAACCCGCACAAACCGCAGTGCGTTGCCGTTGAAACCATAATAAACCTCGGCATAGGTCTTCGTGGAATCATATCTGAAGGTTGCAAAGTCGAAATTAACTCTCAGCTTCTGTGCATCGGCGGACTGCAAAAAGAAAACGAATACAGAAAGGCAAACGGCGAACTCTCGTAGACGGAAAATGGATTTCATTATTTAATATAAAATTAATCCTGACCTAAATAAAGGTCATGATATTTTTCGCCGGCTTCACATCAGGCCGTTTCTCTTGATGACGTCTTTCGCGATGACCATTCTCTGAATTTCATTCGTGCCTTCGAAAATCCGATTGATGCGGGAATCGCGGTAGAATCGTTCAATCGGCATTTCGCGTGAATATCCCATCCCGCCGTGTATCTGCAATGCGCAATCGACGACAAAATCGAGCGACTCCGAGCAAAATAATTTTACCATTGCGGACTGGCGAGAAATCGATTTCCCTTCCTCATAAGCGGCGGCAGTGCGGTAGACAATTGATTCCATGCAGTAGATGTGGGTGGCCATGTCCGCGAGCATCCATTGTACCGCTTCGAAGTTTGCTATAGCGGAGTCGAATTGTTTTCTCTCTTTTGAATATTTCGTCGAAAGCTCAAGCAATTCTTTCGAAGCCCCTAAGCAGGCAGCGCCGAGACCAAGACGTCCCGCGTCGAGAGTCTTCATCGCGACCAGAAAGCCGCGGCCATCCTGTCCTATAATATTTTCAGCAGGGACCCGGACGTTTTCGAGGGTGATCGGCGCCGTTACGCTTCCGCGTATCCCCATCTTTTTTTCCGGGGGGCCGGCATGGTATCCCGGCCACTTTGTTTCCACGACAAACCCGGTTATGCCTCGTTCAGTTCGCGCGAAGAGAGAGACGACATCGGCAATTGAGCCGTTCGTTATCCACATTTTCTCGCCGTTTAGTATCCAATCTTTACCGTCAAACGTCGCGCGGGTACGAAGATTAAAGGAATCGGAACCTGCAAGCACTTCCGTCAAGGCAAATGCTCCTATCATTCTCCCTTCGGCGAGAGGAACAAGATATTTCTTTTTTAATTCCTCGCTGCCTCCGATATAGATTGCGTTCGATCCGATGGATTGGTGTGCACCGACGAAAGTTGCCGTCGAAAGACAGCCGCGGGCGATCTCTTCCTGCATTAAACAATAACCGAGTTCTCCGAAGCCGCTCCCGCCGTATTCGGCAGGAAAGGCAACGCCGAGGAACCCGAGTTCGCGCAGTTTATTTATGATGTCATCGGGAATTTTTTCGTTCCGATCTATTTCCTGGGCTCGCGGCTTTAGTTCAGAGTTTACAAAGTCACGAACCGTTTCCCGCAACATTTTCTGTTCTTCGGTAAATTCAAAATCAAGCATGCAGCCTCCATTTATAGAAAAATTAGATTAATAATTTTGTTAAATAGCTCCGACATTTCCCGCTCGCTATTACTTGAAAGATGTGCGGTCAACGCTTTGCGCAGTCCCGAAATGCGAATTAAGCAAGTTTGACGGGAGACAGCAAAGGGCGCTCACATGTCGTGGTTAATGACCCGAAACATTATCGTGCTTTAGCATTTGGTACAGCTAGGATCAAAACTCACAGAAAATTACGATCCCGGTTTTTGTCCGACGTAGCTCACGATATCTTCGCCGCCGTCTACACCGATAACATTTCCGGAGATCCAATATGCGCAGTCGTCGGAAAGCAAGGCGATAGCTTTCGCAACATCTTCGGGAGTGGTCAGTCTGCCGCCGGGATTTTTTGCCCGCGCCACGTGCAGCATTTCGATGTTTCCCGGAATTTTTCTTAACGCAGGCGTGTCGGTCACACCAGCCATGATTGCGTTTGCCGTGATGCCGTGAGGCCCAAGCTCGACAGAAAGCTGTCGTATATGAGATTCAAGACAAGCTTTGGCAGCGGATACTGCTCCGTAATATGGAATTGCGGTATGGCCACCCGAGCTGGTCATAGCAAAAATTTTGCTCCCTTTTCTCATCAAGTTGCGCAGCATTAATCCCTGTGTCCAGTATACAAGGCAGTGTGCCATAACATCAAGCGTCATCTCCATTTGTGCCTTGCTGATAATCTCCTCTTCTTTCTTTCCAATGAAATGTTTCAGGGTGCCGAATGCAAGCGAGTGGAGTAGGACTTTTACAGACGATCCGGGCTCTTTCGAAAATTGCTCGGCGATTTCATCGAGGACTTCGCTTTGTTTGATAGTATCTGCAGCGTTTATGTTGAAGAACACGACCTGGCTTCCGTGGTGTTTGATGTCTTTGATTATCTGTTGTACGACGGGCATAGTTGCAGCCCGGTCCAAATGCACGCCAAAAATATTCATGCCGTGTTTTGCGAGTTCCACGGCAGTCGCAGCGCCGAAGCCGCTCGATGCGCCGAGAACTAATGCCCAGTCGTTCGGCTTGAATCGCAATTCCTGCTTCATTTACTTTCTTTCTCCTTCTGAAAATAACTCGGCATATAAGATAGAAGGTAGATACTGAAAGTCAAAATGATGGCCGGAGAATTTCTAAATCTTTAAGAAGCGACGGCTTAGCCTGAATTACCGGATCCCATTAAGACGCAAACGCCCCGGGATACAAACTTCAGATTCTCATTGCTCACCACTCTGCGCAAAGAGATCTTTCAACTCTTCGATCATTGGAACATATCCGGAGAGCACTACCTTTCCGTTTATTACTAGGCCCGGTGTTTTATTTAGACCATAGTGGGAAATCTCCTCGATGTCCTGTACCTCGCGGATTTCCAGCGGCATTTTCAATTCTTCTGCCGCCTGCTTCGCACGGAGTTCGAGAGTTTTGCAGTTTGGGCATCCTGCTCCGAGAACTTTGATAAGCATCCTACACCCGCTTTCGATTTTAAGATTTTATTTGAATCAGCCAACCGAGAGAACGCATTCTCTTTTTCATTGAGTCTGGGAGTATTCTCATCATTTCATCGTCCGTGTGCATTGGGATCGCTGACTGACGATGGAGTCTGACACGCGTGAGCCTGACAAACGCCTACGAATCTCCCTGCTCAGCGCTTCGCATCTTGCTTCAATAAAATCTAACGGCATTTCATTAAGAATTCAATACTTCACCGGCAATTCTTGCCGCCGATGTCGCGTGCTGTGACCAAAAGGGGAAATTGATTTTCAGGCATAGCACGGTTATATTTTCTTCTCAATTTTTAAGGAATCAAGATGCCAATAATGACAAAAATGCGGGACAACATGCCCGCTATTCTGATCGGACTTGCAATACTTTTCATCGCCATGATAGTTTTTGAGTGGGGCATGGGAATAACGAACCGCGGACGCGGAATGTACACAAGTACCGCGGTAGGCGTGGTGAATGGAGAAGAAATAGGTTATTCTCAATTTGAAAAGACACTACAAAGCACGATTGACCAATACAAGGCGAGCGAAAAACAGGATCCTGACGATGCTGCCATCGAAAAGCTCCGTGACCAGGTCTGGGAGAGCCTCGTCAATCAAATCCTCGTAGAACAGGCGGCTGCTAAGTTAGGCATCATCGTGACGGATCAAGAAATAGTAGATTGGGTTACAAACAATCCCGAATCCTTACCCGATATGGTCAGGCGGAATTTCGAAGACTCGACCGGGCAATTCAACCGACAGATTCTTCAAGCAGCACTCTCATCGGACAGACCGGAAGTCCAACAGTTTTGGAAGAACGTTCAGGAATACCTGAAAGATCAGCGTCTCGAGGAAAAAATAACGAGCCGTCTATTCAGTGCGATAAGAATTCCTGAAAGTGCATTGCGCATGCAATTTGCGATGACAAATGAAAAACTGAATGCAGCTTACGTACTTTTTCCCCCATCGCTGCTCTATCCCGATTCCAGCATCAAAGTAACCGATGCCGAGATAAAAGATTACTATTCCTCGCATCAAGATGATTACAGAACCCAGTCGACGAGAAGACTCAGATCGGTAATATTCCCGATAGGAGCTTCGGCGGCGGACAGCGCAGAAGTTAAAACCGAGATGGATCGCGTGTCTTCTCTTACAAAGAACGGCGCGGACTTTCTCGAGCTTGTCAAAGAATACTCCGAGACGCCGTATGACGATAAGTTTGTGAGTCACGGGCAGATCGATCCTCAGATCGAAGAAGCGGCATTCGCGGCAAAGAGAGAAGATATCATTGGCCCTATTTCCACTTCCGACGGCTATCACTTGGTGAAGATTATTGACGAACAAAACGGCAAAGATCAATACATTCACGCTGCACACATCCTGATCCGCGTTCCGTCCGGGCCCGATTCAACGGCAGCTTACAAGCAGGCTCAAGACATTTCGAAGCGCGCAAAATCGGGTGCAAACTTCGCGTCCTTGGCAACTCAATATTCACAGGATCCCGGATCGGCTCAACACGGAGGCGACTTGGGATGGTTCGGAAAGGGGATGATGGTCAAGCCTTTTGAGGAGGCATGTTACAAAGCAGGAGTCGGACAGATCGTAGGCCCGGTTAAAACTCAATTCGGCCTGCACATCATAAAAGTTCTCGGCATGGACTCACGCGAAATCAAAATTGCCGATATCAAAATGGCCGTCAAAGTATCGCAGCAGACCAAGGACGATTTGAAACAGCACGCCGAAGATTTTGTTTATATCGCGAAGCAAGACGGGTTCGACAAAGCAGCCGCCACGATGAACGTAAACATCAGGCAGACTCCTCCGTTTCCGAAAGGCCAATTTATTCCGACTATCGGCGCCAACGCAGATGTCATGAAATGGACATTTGATGGCTCACTCGGGAACATCAGCGACGTAATTACACTCAGCCAAGGTTACGCCGTCTTCATGATCGGCGAGATAAAAGATGCCAGCGTCACTCCGCTCGAACAGGTCCGGGACCAGATTAGATCCATGATAGTAAAGCAGAAACAATTCGATATGGCCGACGCGTATGCAAATCAGCTGCGGCAGAAACTCTCCGGGAACGACAGCTTGAATCGTCTTCAACAATTCGATTCACGGCTGCGATATGGTACCACAGGTGAGTTTGGCCTGGCAGGTTTCGTGCCTAACATAGGCAGGGATTACGATTTTGTCGCCACTGCCGAAAATCTCCGCGTTGGACAGACCTCTCAACCATTCAAAGGGACAAGCGGCGTGTACGTGATTCAACTTCTAAGTTCGACCGGCTTCGATACGACCGCATATAAGATACAGCGAATTTCGATAATGCAGAATCTGATGCAGCAGGAGAAACAAAGAGTTGTGACCGATTGGCTGCAGCAGCTCAAGACAAACGCTTCCATCGAAGACAACCGAGCAAAGATATTTAGGCAGGAATAATGGCGGCCGCACACCGAAGCGCTTTTCTGCAAAAAGTCAGAGAGTTGTTTACACGTTCAGGTGTGCGAAGTTCGCTCTCGATAGGATTAGTAGTTTTCTTTTCCGGCATATTAGAAACACGGGCTCAATCTGATGCCTATCTCGAAGCACCCAAAATACAGGTTGATGGTTTCGTCGACTATACAACCTCCGCCCGGGTTTACCCCGCCTCACGAGACGCCGACCCCACTATCAGCAGTTTCTATAATTCATTCGGAGGCTTTCCTTCACCAGGTGCGGATGTAAGAATTGTGCTGAACCGTTCGAACGTCGTCGGACTGGCGATGGAATATCTGACAGAAAAACAGACAATCTATGATATCTACGGATACAATCAGACAGGGCAATACGTCGGTGTTCCGGTAAATGACGGTTTTTCGCTCTGGGTCGCTGAGCTGAACGGTTATTTTAATGTCCCTATTCTGGGAGATCGGTGGAACATTTACCTGGGAGGCGGACCGGCTTTATATTTCGGGAGACGAAACCTGCAGATCGGAAATGCCGTGGCAAACACTCCAACGGTGGTTACAGGAGGAATTCAAGTCGCCGCGGGAGTCACGTTCAAGTTTGCCGACCAATTTGGAATCCGCGCTGAGATGAAATTCAGATCTCCCGAATTCAACAATGTTTCGTCATTCGGCTCACCATCCACAACTTATGACGGTCTGGAGATTCCTTTGCCCAACACCCAATACGGAAAAGTAAATATAGATGGAACAGACTTCACACTGGGGGTGTTCTGGGAACTGTGATCGGCGGTCGTTGGCGACCAAAAAAACACAGAGACGCGCGCGATAAAACAAAAAAGGAATGCGGCCCTGTGCTTGGAAATAAACCAAACTCGCAGTTGCTCCTTCATCTGATCATGCCGAATCATGTCCTGATATTTAAAAAGCAAAAAGGGTTGTGTTGCTCTTGGCACGGACGGTCACATTGGATGGGAAGTAAGTTGCCCACTTCATTGGGAATCATGTTGCTCAATTGGTGTAGAGACCACGCAAATCAAAAGAATCTGCACGTAAAAAGTCCGGCACAGCCCTTGACGCCAATGTTGCAGCGGCGGTGGAGGCGGATGTCGGACCTGTCGGCGTCAGATATTGCATGATTCCGCACGAAATAGAAATCTGAGAGAGTCTTTGCTCTGAGCCGCTTGTCCATAACATCGGTGCGACCTATCAGGCGGTTCCACAGATAAGTCAAGGACACGCTCAGCGTTCGAGCCCTGGGCATCTGTGGTCGAGATGAGTGATTAATAATGGAATCATTTCACAAATTAATTTAGTTCAAGCCAAAAGGAGGATCTGTAACCTATGAAGAACATCGCCCGCCTTTTCGTAATCATGTTTTTTCTCTGCACTGTCCCTCTTAACGCACAGAAGCCCAAGAATATGGCGCCTGGTGTGGAGAGGTGGCCAATTAAAATCAGTGTCCACAGGCTGTATGAGACACCGAAAGACGTTTCGTTTGACAACCTCATTGCATTGCCCGGTCCAAACGGAGTTACGAAGAACGATCCACGATACCAGGATGCCTTTATCCCATCGTTCTCAAATTCTCTCAACCTCCGTGAGGGAGACATGGTCAGCGTTTCCGGGTGGCTCCATCTCGTTGCATTCGAAACGGACGGAGATTACCACATCCAGATAAGCAACAGCGATACCGCAGGCGACCATTGCCTGATCGTCGAGGTCCCGTATCCCCGGTATATAAAGAAGGCACCGAACTTGAAGAAGCTGTTCACTAATGTCAGGAACTTCATAAAAAAGAATCTATTGAATAAAGCTGAACCGAGTCAGTCAGGGACGATTCTGAAAGACGCGGCATACGTCACCGTCACGGGGCAGTTGTTCTATGATGATTCTCACGTAGGCGATCCACCAAGAGGCAAGAAAGGGATGCACGCTGCGACGCTTTGGGAAATTCATCCCATAACCGACATCCACCTGACGAAAGCGCCGGCGAATCAGTGAGCCGTACCGGAGTAATCTTCTGGACATTCAACGGGCAATAGTATTTACCGCTTACCATACATCGTCAAGCAATGATCGGCGGGCATCATGGCCGCATCGGTTAACTACTTCGTTACAAGAAAAATTATTCAGGGAGGTTGAAGATGAGAAAGCTTTTCTTTTTAATTGCGGCAGTTTTCTTTTCCAGAATGTGCGCGGGACAGACGTTAACATTGGGCCGGGCAGACACGTTCAAACTGCAGACCGTTACCCCATATGATAAGGCAACAGATACTCTCATAGTCCAGCATAACCAACGATTAGTTAAGGTGGCCATTTCCATAAATCGGGTAGATTCTTCTACAATACTATTCACCACAGAGCCCATCCCCGACAGCCTTTGGGGGCGACTCAATTTCATTCTGGCTAACAGGGACAGCCTAAATTTGGGAAAAATATCTGCGCTGTCCGGAACATTATCCTTGACATGTGTCACGCCCCTCCCTCAAGTCGCCGCTATACTAGAAGCAACCAATGGGAGTAATCAATCGGGCCCCATTCAATTTGACAATTCCGAGGCTGATACATTAGAACTGAAAGTTGTCGGAGACGGCTTCTATCCGGTTTCTCCATTAGATACAACCTCTAGAGCACCGCTGCCGCAAATAGAAGATCCCAGCATGAGGACACTAAGGTTTGTCTCAACTTCAAGACAAGAAATGGTTCTGGTAATAGCAACAAAAATGTCTACTCTGCCGGGGAAGAAAGAAATAACTCTCACAAATTTCGACGGGAGAAAAAGCATATTCGCGTTCGAAATGAAATCGATCAATGAGCCTCAGATCACCAGACCGACAGATCTGACGAAAAGATATGTTATTAAGAGCGATACTATAGTAACAGCCGCCGCCAAGAATCCGCAGAACATCGACAAAATATATTTTACCGGGGATGGAAACTCCCCGCTTGACATTTATGGATTCAAGATCAGGGCAACGGACCCTGTAAACAAGAGATTGAGAGTAGAGATCCTGCTTGATGAGTTGAACAGGTTGATAAATGCCGATGCTGACATGTGGATTCGTACGAAGAATGAGGATTTAATCGATGAAGGAAAAATCAGCTCTTACTTTCGTGTAAGAAATGCCGGCACGCCGGAATATTTGAAGTCGTTCAGTTGCTTCGACGGCGATGAGATTCGTAAATGGCCGCTCACATCTCGGATCGGCACCCTGGATCCGGAAGAGCCTTACGTTCTCATCTCCAAGTCAAGCGGCGATACAATCAGAAACGTCACTTACATCGAGCAGCCCCCGGAACTGGAGTTCGATTCATTTATCAAAGAATGCGATAATGGAAGCTGGTCATTATGTGACGCGCAGAACTCTCCTCTCGGCGTTGTCGGCATAATGAAAGTGAAAAAGGATCCCGTCGTAAACAAATTTATCTGGGTCGATTCGGTGGCCAGTTTGGCCGGTCTCTTCGGAGCGGACACTCTGTATGCAAGTGGTCGATCACAAACGTATGATGTGAGGATGACGATCGACAATCTGTCTTCTGATAACGAGTGCCTGCAGTTTTTGGATTCGTTATACTTCGAGGAACTTTACAAAATCAACTGCGGAAAAATCGTTTCCTCTTCCAATGGCGAGTTCGAGGTAGACGTACCTGTCAGAATACCTGCGACTATCTCGCCCCATAAGTTGTATTACATTTTACTGCGAAATGGAGACAGGACTTCACCGATACAACTCGGGTCCGTTTATGTGAAGGACTACAGCTCGCCGGCAAAGCCCTTTGACAGCAAGGGTTTCATAACGCTTCATTTGTCGAGCGGACAGACAATTCCACTTGACAGCGCCAATGGGCTGAAGAGCATCGAAGTGGATTACGGCAAAGAGAAGGGAAGCAAAATCCCTTTCCTGACTTTTAACAGTTCGAATCTTCGCCTTGGGATGCAGCATTTGATAGTCATGGTACGAGTAACAAACGACAGCGACAGAATATTGCAGGAGACTTCGCCTATCTATGAAGATGTCGCTCCCGAACAAGGAGACGACCAGCGTCTCGATTTAAAAAATATTCAGATCGGCGAATGGTATTCGATGGAGATTATCGTGAGGCACAACCTAGGGAAATATTCACCGGTTGTATCTGCAGACACAGGACTTTACGATGTGAAAGTGAGATACAAAGGCGGCCCATGGAAAATAAGATATGAAGCTTCCATCCCGTTCCAGCAGGCATCGTTCATTTTTGAAGACTCGCTCAGAGTATCGCCGTTCGCCTTAGGCGGCAACATGGTTTGGGATCACAGAGCCAGCGACAATCCGCAGATATCTTATTGGTCCATCGGATGGGGAGCATACTTTGCAGACCTCGCGAACATCCTGGCCAAACAAAGATTTGCGCTTGCCTGTGTTCTTGTTGGTGAAGTGAGACCTTTCAACCACTTCCAGGGCGCTGTGGGAACAGGGATCGGAGCGGATTTAAGTTTCAGCAGCAGCGCAGGAAAGACAAGAGGCTTTATACCCGTTGTATTTCAGCTAAGCTATAGCCCGTAAGAGAATCCGCCCTATGTGAATTTCTTCGACCGGGAAAACTTGCGGCGGTCGGGAAATTCTTTTTTTCCCAGATAGAACTCGGAAGAGTGAATAAGGACGGAGATAACTTAGCGCTGGTAGTTTTTGGGGAAATGTGAACTATAGAAGGAGATGAGGCGGGGCTGCCTCGTCTCCAGAGAGAATGCCTCTCAACTTAATTTGGTTTCATAAAAAAACTTTTCGACACTTCTTGCGAGATCGTCTTCATAAAATCCCGGTTCCCCCCAATTCAAATTTTTGTCACTTCACCACAAATTGTACTGTCTGCGCAACACTTCCGCCGCCCTTTCTGTCCCTAGCCTCAACTTGGAGCCAAACAGTATCAATTGGCGGAAAATTTTGAGATTGGACTGGAAAAAGGATTTGGTAATTTTCATAAGTATTAGCTAGGACACAACACTGCCAAGGGGGGTTGTTCTTAAATCTCAATCTTCCATCCGTGTACCAGTCATAAACCAAAGTATCACCGTCGGGGTCCATCGCGTTGCAAACAACAATTGCAGAATCTGATATACCTATTACATCAGGAAATACTGTCACGGACAATATTATTGGGTTATGATTTACAGGTTTGACTGGAGTGTCTTTGTCGCAACTGATGTTCAGGAACATGAGAGGGAATAACACAATTAGCAATTTCATTGTATTCCTCCGAATCTCGATTTTGTTTCTCAATAAAGGAAAGGCCAAATCTTACAACTCCATTAAACTTAACCGATCGGATCATCGGTTCTCGAAAATTAACGGCCGGATCAAAGCGATCCATCTCGCATGATCAATCCTGCGAAGATTTTAAATGCCTCCACCACTTCAGGCTAAGTCGATTTTCTATTTGGGAAAGCAGCAGGTCGAACTTGGAGATTCTGTCCTCCTCATCGAGCACAAAATCCTATATAAGAAACGGGTCCCTCACCCTCTAACGCTTCACGCCGTAATCTTCTGCCTTAAATAAATTCTCTTTTTTCCCGGATCACACCGAGAGACAGGCGGTCTTACCGCGTTATCGTCTGGTCTCTCATTGCACCGACTGAAACCAAACTCAGCTTGGTGCCGAGATAGTTTTCGATAAAGTCGATATAGGATCTGCAATTTTTCGGGAGGTCTGCAAGTTTCTTTGCGTCTGAAATTTTTCCCTTCCAGCCCGGCAACGTTTCAAATACCGGTTCAATATCCTCAATGGTACAAAGGTCAAGCGGAAAAGTCTTAAGCGATTTCCCTTCATAGTTATAGCCGACGCAGACTTTTATCTCCTCAAATTCATCCAGGACATCCAGCTTGGTGAGCGCAATTTCTCCGATACCGTTTACCATCACGGAATATTTCAAGCTGAAAAGATCGAGCCAGCCGCAGCGGCGCGGTCTGCCGGTGGTTGCGCCGTATTCGCCGCCTATCCTTCGCAATCTTTCACCGACCTCATTCTCCTGTTCCGTCGGGAACGGACCATTCCCGACCCTCGTCGTGTAAGCCTTTGCAATGCCTGTTATAGAATCTACCATGGTCGGCGGGATACCGAGGCCTGTACAAGCGCCGCCGCTTGTCGGATTCGACGAAGTAACGTAAGGATATGTTCCAAAGTCGACGTCGAGCATCGCGCCCTGTGCGCCTTCAGCGAGGACTTTCTTCCCTGCTTTTAGCTCCTGGTTCAAATAAAGCGATGTGTCTTTTATGAACTCGTCCAGTTGTTCATCGTAATGAAGATAAATCTCCACGATCTCTTCTACGTCCATCTCCGACGAGTGATAAATCTTGCTCAATAGCTGGTTCTTGTCCTCTATGTTTGCCCTGATCTTCTTTTCAAGCACGTCGCGGTGGAGCAGATCGACTATTTTGACTCCGACGCGCGCGAACTTATCAATGTAAGCCGGTCCGATCCCTCGTCCGGTAGTTCCGATCTTTGACGTCCCCTGCTCCTTCAGCGAGTCGATCAGCTTATGGTACGGCATGATCAAATGAGCGTTGTGAGAAATAAAAAGTCTTCCGCGAACGCTTATGTTGTGTGACTCAAGAAACGCAACCTCATCTAAGAACGCTTGCGGATCGAGCACGACGCCGTTTCCAATTACGCAGACGACGTTCGGATGCAGAATTCCAGACGGGATCAGGTGGAGGATGTACGTCTTTCCTTCTACGACCACGGTGTGCCCGGCATTTGCGCCGCCCTGATACCGTGCCACTATGTCTACATTTTCACTCAGGAGATCGACGATTTTTCCTTTGCCTTCGTCGCCCCACTGAGCACCAACAATAATCTTAACGGACATGATCCAGAAATTTTAAATGTCAAATCATAAATGTCGAATTATGAATCTTGCACACCCCATGCAAAGCTAAAAATCAGAGTCCATAATTGAGAATTACTTTCAGGTGAGCTCTTTCGCCGCTTCATCAACGGACTTGTAAGAATTGAAAATCTGATTGAGCTTCGTGATCTTGAAAAGATCGAGAACGCGCGAACCGGCGTTTGCGATCTTCATATCGCCGCCTGCCTGGCGAACAGTATTCAGGCTTGCTATCAATATTCCGAGCCCGCTGCTGTTTATATGCTCGACGGACTTCATGTCGACGATAAAATTCTTGATCCCACCGTCGACTAATTTGCGAACTTCGTCGCTCAACACCATGGCATCTGGTCCGCCCACGATGTTTCCTTCGACTTCAAACAGGACGACGCCGTTCTTAAGCTCTTTTTGCCGCAACTTCATATCGCTTCTCGATTTCTAATACAGGCGACTGTGTTTCAGTCAAACGCAGGTCAACCTTTTTAACATAAACATTATAGTCAACCACAATGGCAGACGCAACGTAAATTGAAGAATACGTTCCCGTAACCACTCCGATCAACATCGAGAACGCAAAACCTCTTGTCACTTCTCCGCCGAAAATAAGCAGGACGAGGAGTACCGCGAAGGCGGTGCTCGAGGTAATAATAGTGCGGCTCAACGTATCGTTTATGCTCCGGTTCATCACGCGGATTAAGTTTTCCCCTTTGTATATTTTTAAATTTTCCCTGATCCTGTCGAAAATAACGACCGTGTCGTTCATCGAGTAGCCGACGAGCGTGAGAAATGCCGCGACGATCGTCTGGTTGACCTCAAGATTGAGCCATGGCACAAGCCAGCCGAAAATCGCAACCGCGCCGAGTGTAATCAGGACGTCATGGAACAAAGCAAGCACGGCGCCCAGAGCATAAATAAATTGGAAACGGAATGAAACATATATGAGAATCGCTATCAGTACATAGAAAATTGCCATCACTGCGTCGCGTCTCAGCTCCTGACCTATCTTCGGTCCGATATTGTTTCCCTGAAGGAACTGAATCTGCGTGTTCGGCAAAGAACTCTCCAATTGACTTTTTATCTTATCCGTAGGATCCCCTTGATCAGTCGCTTTCACACGAATCAAAAGCTGGTTGTCCGCTCCGAAAGTTTTGATCTCGGCGTCACCGAAACCGATCTTGTCAAGCGATGAGCGCACAGCCCCGATATCGGGAGCCGGGCTGAAACTGAGAGTCAATTCCGTCCCGCCTTTGAAATCAATGCCGTAGTTCAACCCGCGGATGGCAATCGTAATCAGACCGAGGAGTATCAGAGTCGCCGATACGGTGTACCAAATGTACCGCTTTCCAATGAAGTCAACACTTGTTCTAGGGAAAAAACGCATCAAATCTCCAATTTTAAATTTCGAATCTTAAATTTTGAGTTGAAACTTCGCAATTTAAAATTTCTGTTCATCCAAAGTTTATGTGAGTCGCGCCGCGCTCCACCATCAAATCGAAAATGACTCGCGTGATAATGATTGCACTGAAAAGACTTGCGACTATACCGATCATTAACGTCAGCGCGAATCCTTGAACCGGTCCGGTTCCGAACTGATATAGTATCGCACCGGTAAAAAATGAAATTATGTTCGCATCGAAAATTGCAGAATACGCCTTCGAGTACCCTTGATCTATTGCCGCTCTCAGGGTCTTGCCGGTCGTGAGTTCTTCTCGAATGCGCTCGTATATTAACACATTGGCATCGACGGCAACTGCAATTGTCAGGATCATTCCGGCGATACCGGGGAGTGTCAACGTCGCATGGAAAGCGGCGAGGACCCCGAGAATAAACAGGATATTTAGAAGAAGCGCGAAGTCAGCTGCAGAACCGCCGGTGCGATAGTAGAAAATCATAAATAGGACGATAACTCCGAGTCCGATTACACCCGAAGTAACGCCGTTCTTAATTGAGTCTTCACCGAGCGAAGGACCGACGTTCCTTTCCTCGACGATATCCACAGGAGCAGGAAGAGCGCCGGCACGAAGTACGATCGCAAGCAAATTCGCTTCTTCAACATTTGCCATCCCTTCGATCTGCGAATTTCCTCCCGTGATTCTATTTCGCACCACAGGCGCAGAATAAACTGCATTATCAAGAACGATGGCTATGCGCTTATTAATGTTCGCCCCTGTGATTCGCGCCCAGTCGCGCGCACCATCAGAACTCATTTTCATTTCGACGATCGGCTGGCTGCTGGTCGGATCGATCCGTGCCTGAGCATCTGTGACAACTCCGCCGGTCAACTCGGCATCTTTCTTCACGACAAAAAGCTCATAAAACTTTTGACCCTGTGCGACAATCTGCGGCTTTGCACTGAACAGAAATTGGAAATCGGTCGGAATAACCCGTGCAACATCTTCGCGGTTAAGCGTCCGCATAAGCCTATCGCGGTCGTTTTCCGCAACGTAAGCATCGCCGCTCTGTGAATTAATTCGTACGAGTGCAAAGAACGGATGTTTGCGCGCAAATTGTTCCGCAGTCATGTTCGAGTCTGAAGCCGCCGTATCAGATGAGGCCGAAAGAGTGTCGGTCTTACCCGCAAGGATATTGTCGATAGCCTGATATACTTTTATGACGACGTCAGGCGGCTTGAGGAGTTTGAATTCAAGCAGCGCCGTGCCCTGAAGCAGCTGCCTCACTTCCGACTCGTTGCTCACGCCTGGAAGCTCGACGATAAATCTTGTGCTCCCTTGCTTCTGTATCGAAGGCTCCGACACACCATACTGGTCAACGCGGTTCCTGACTATCTCCATGGCGCGGTCAACGGCGGTCTTTGTCTGGTCACTAAGATAGGACATAACTTTGCTGTTGTCATCTCGGATATCTCCGTAATACCGGCTGAGCCGGATACCGCGCTGGTCAAACTGCTGCTTTAACAGATCGAGCGGCGATGCCTCGGTCTGCTTCGCCTGGGCTGCAACCTGCTGCATGATCTGGTCGAACGTCTGGTCCTTATTCTTCGCCATGTCCTCAAGCATCTTCACGATGTTCACTTCGAGAACTATGTGCATGCCGCCCTGTAAGTCGAGACCGAGTTTTATTCTCTTTAGTTTGGCGTCTACAATGCTGTTGGCGTTGGCATCATAATACTGAAGGCTGTCGGCTGAAAAAGAAGATTTCAGGCTGTCGAGATACAGACGCTTCACCGAATCCGGCATTTGCGGTAGAGGATGAGACCCAAGGTAATCCGCGTATTTGACCTGACCGGAAAGCTGCGTCAGTTTTTTCTGATAAGATGCGCTCTGGTAAGTGGGGTAAAGATAGTAAAGTGCAAGCGCAATTGCGGCAACAATCAAGATTATCTTAAAGCGATTTTTACGCAAAAAAATTCCTCCGGCATTTGAAATTTTAAAATCCCGAACATAACACGGATGTAATCGTTTCGGGAGAAGTTCGGTTTCACACGACGTGAATTAACCGACAAAACCGAAATCAATATATCAACCGACAGAGTGAAAATCAATTTACGCATGTGGTTGTAAGTACACTCGCAACCGATTGGAATCCAGGTCTTAATTCACGTAAATTACGACCAGGTAGATCGATGAGATCAATACCGGATTTGTGCCGTTAGTGCTTCCGCAAAGTATGCAAAGAAATTCTTGACAGAAGTGTGACAGATTTTTGACAAGAGTTCAAATGTCAGCAGATATATTCAGCAAGGAGATTTATCGATGAACCTCACGAAATCTAAATCCGTGTTCATTGTGCTCGTCTTGATGATGTTCTCGGCGATCTGGGGATGCACATCGAGCGATATCGTAACCCGCCAAGATTACGCCGCAACATTTGCCGCACCGGGCAATTCGTCATCTCCATATTTAAAGGTACACATGATGAACGGTGATGTTTATGTTTTGACGAAATGGGAGAAGGAAGACGATTCGAAAATGATGACCGGCATCGGGAAACACTATGATCTTAACAGGAATCCGATGCCGGACAGCAGCTTCAGCATCCCTTTCGATAGCATTGCTGTATTTGAGACCAACACAGTTAATTCATCACCCGCAATCGCGGCAATGGCTATCGTTACCGGAATATCGGTAGCCATGACCATCTATTGTGCTGCCAATCCCAAGGCATGCTTCGGTTCCTGTCCAACCTTCTACGCCTGGGATGGAAAAAGAATGAGAGTTCAGGCCGAAGGTTTCTCGGCAAGCGTGCTCCCTGCCTGGGAGGAAAATGACATCGATGCACTTTATTTAGCAAAACCAACGAACAAGAATTTTGAGGTGATTCTCACGAACGAAGCGATGGAAACGCATGTCATCAGGTACGCCCACCTCCTGATTGCTCACCGCTCGATGGGGAAACGAGTGTTCGTAACACCTTCCGGCGAATTTTTCGAAGCTGACACGATCATCAAACCCATTTCCGCAATCGCACCTGAGGGCAGCTGCCTCGACAAACTTTCAGCAGCCGACGACGTAGAAAGATTTAGCACCGCTGACTCAAATAACCTCGCATCGAAGGAAGAAATAGAACTCACATTCGACTCAGTTCCGAAAGGCAACTTGGGCCTTGCACTGGGTTACCGGCAGACTCTTTTGACTACATATCTATTCTATCAAGCGCTCGCCTACATGGGAAGTTCAGCAGGGCAATGGGCTGCCGCTGTGCAACTAGAAACTGGAACCTACGCAAACATGCTGAAGCGATTGTTCTGGGCCCCTGTTAGCACAATCGAGGTGATGACGCAGGACAAAAATGGGAACTGGCAGAGATCGGGGGAATTTTCAGAGATAGGTCCCATCGCGACAAATGTTGAGCTTATCCAGCTTCCTCAGCCAGCATCTTCAACGATGAAGATCAAGCTCAGGATGACGCGCGGCATGTGGCGACTTGATTATGCTGCGCTTGTGCACTTAAGCAAGAAGGTCGAACCGTTAAAGGTACAACCATCCGTGGTGGTTCGGGGAGACACCATGATAGATGAGAAAGCAAGGATGAGTTTAGCAGGTGAAGCAACACCTCTGGTTACGATGCCCGGCGATAGATATTCCATAATTTACAAGTTGCCTGACGACTATGAGAACTACGAGGTTTTTATTGAATCGAAAGGGTACTACCTAGAGTGGATTAGAAAAGAATGGATCGCAGAAGAAAATCCAAATATGACCATGATGATGTTTGCAAATCCCAGCCAATACTTAAAAGTCCTTGCACCACAGTTCAAGAGGATAGAACCTCAAATGGAGAAAGACTTTTGGAGGAGCAAATATGTCCAACATTAAATTCTTGACAGCAAAATTGTTTTCTCTCTTTGCCGTTTTCGCAATATCAGGATGTGCGGTAACGAAAGCACCGAGCGGCTATTTGCCGGACGATACCGAGACTCAATGGGAAGTATATGGCGGTTGGATTACATTGGACCTCTCTACCAAAGCTAAGGACTCTACGGTGGCCGGCGAGTTTATTGCCTTCCAGGACAGTTCTGTTTATGTGCTCACCGAAACCAAACCGGTTGTCGTTCCCTGCGGTAAAATTAGTCACGCCGCTCTAGAGTTTCACTCAAACAAGTCGGGAATAGTCGGCGGATGGACAGCTTTGGGAACACTCTCGACCATATCACACGGTTTTTTCTTTATCCTTACTGCTCCACTATGGCTTCTGACCGGAATTCCCGCAACTATTTCCGAATCCTATTCAGGGAAATTTAATCAAACCAAGCCCGATCTGGACTGGTGGAGTGAGAACAAAAAGTATTCCCGTTTTCCTCAAGGCATTCCGCGGGGGTTGGACTTATACAGGTTGAAGCTGAAGAAACTTGAGCTATGAAAACACTGAAGACATGTTTCCTGATCATTGCTTTGATGAGCACCGACTCCAGATCTCATAACAGAATTGTGAGCGTCACACTAATACCTCTTGTCGGCGACACGCTTGACGGGAATCAAAGAAAATTTTTCGGGCTTTTCGAAGACATCGAAAGTTTCCAGTGGGCAGTCTTCTCTATCGACCAAGACAGCAATGTCACCGCGAAGATATGTTTTTTAGAAAATGGGATCTATGAATTCAATGAAAGTCATATGGGCCCGCTTGTCTCACTGCGGGACCGTCTTGGCGGTATTCTTATTTCGAAAAATAAAAAGCCCCGGGAAGGCTTTCTGTACTCCGCATTCGGAATAGCAAAGATACCTCAGATCGGAGATTCGTACCCTTCGGGAAGGTCTTTTTCAGTCAGATACGAATTGGGATGTAATATAGGAATATGGGCAGCGGCCGCCTTAGCAATCGACGGGTACGACCCGACACATTACGCTACGATCAGCTTCGTTATTGCCATTCATTCTCCAAGAGACTTTCATGGATTGACGCCATACGTTTACTACAATCCACGGCCATTCGGGGAAGGTTTTCGAGCCGCAAAATATTTTAGTCAAGCAGCCGGGGTTGGTCTCAGGTTGACTCTAGTCAAACACCTGCTCACGCTGCGCGCAGGCGGCACACTGCTCTTCACGACCGCCGACGTTTTGACCAATTCTTTTCCTTACTGGGAATACGGAACAAAAAGAAAGGTCCTTTTCATCGCAGAGATGTCTTTAGAGCTATTACACTTCGGTATCGACTAATGATCATCCCTCTTGCCGACGGCTTCGATTAAAATACTAGGATGCTGGCCCCTACTCCGAAAGATAAGAGGTGACAGACAGCCCATGTCTGCAGCTGTCTGTCATGAATAATTTAGAACCTTCGACGGCCTCCGCCGCCACCGAAACCACCGCGCTTCGGTCCACCACCCCTTCGGCCGCCGCCGCCTTTCCGGTCATCGGTGCGTGGACGAGCTTCGTTCACGTTCAAGGCTTTTCCCTTCAGTTCTTTTCCGTTAAGGCCATTTATGGCAGCGGATGCTTCCTCCTTCACCGGCATCTCAACGAATCCAAAACCGCGATACTCTCCGGTGAATTTGTCCTTAATGATGTTCACTGTTGAAACCTGTCCAAACGCTGCGAACGCTTCTCGCAATTCATCCTCGCTCAGGTCCCTCGAAATGTTACCTACGTAAATATTCATTACTGCTCCTCTATTATTAAAAGTTCAATTCCACGCTTTCCTTAACGGGAATCCTACGCTAACGTTAACAAATTTGCAATCCAATTCCAAACCATCACAGCCCGCAACTTTACTTGGAAGTCGCAGCCAAGGCAAGATCTACTCCTCCCCGAACAGGGCCATCGAACAAGTGTATATAACAACTTTTCGAGTTAAATTTTAGCATGGGAAAAAAACCACAAATCCTGATATCGAACGACGACGGAATCGACGCCCCGGGACTCTACGTCCTCGCCAAGCGACTCAAGCAATTCGCAGATGTCGCAGTCGTGGCGCCGAGCATTCAACAAAGCGCAGTCGGGCACGCGATAACTGTTCGAACACCTTTGCGCGCTCATGAATTTAGACGTGATGGAAAGCTGTTCGGATATGCGGTGGATGGAACACCGGCGGATTGTATCAAACTGGCAATCCGGTCACTCATCAAACCGAAACCGGATCTTATCATCTCCGGAATAAATGACGGCCTCAACACCGCCGTGAACGTTATTTACTCGGGAACCGTCAGCGCGGCCACCGAGGGAACAATTCTGGGCATTCCGTCGATAGCGGTTTCGATTGAGTACACGCAAAAACCTGACTTTGAGCCTGCCGCAAAGGTTGCCTCGGCAATTGCAAAGTATATTCTGAAACACGGCATCCCAAAGGATACAATCCTGAACATAAATGTACCGTCGATCCCAGCAAAAAGAATTAAGGGAATAAAATTTACTCGACAAGGCCGTTCAAGATGGGACGACAAGTTCTACTTGCGGAAAGATCCAAAGAACAGGGATTATTACTGGCTTGCAGGCGATATGCGGATACTTGATCACGATGAGAATGTCGATCAGGTTGCACTGAGATCGGGATTTGTTTCCGTTACCCCGATACACTTCGATCTGACGCATCACAAGTTCCTGGAGAAAATGCAAAAAGAATGGAACGGAAAATTTAAGCTGAGATTTTAGGAGACGACAGTCTCTAGGAAGGCTCTGAAATGTCGTGCTGAGTTCCTGGGAAGAGTTTGATAGAACTTTTATCCGCGGAAAACAAAATCAGTCGTCAAGTTGTATGTTGTAGGTGAGCTCGACAGCTTTCTTCAGCATACCGGCAACGGAACAATATTTTTCCTGCGATAAAGAAACCGCATGCTCGGCATCTTCCTTCCTGACTTTCCCATGAATTATGTAAGTGATGTGAATCTTCTTGAACACCTTGGGAAAATCGTCGGCGCGTTCACCCGCGACATTTATTTCGAGCCGCGTCATCCCCGCGCGCTTCTTCTGCAATATGGAGACGACGTCCATCGCGGTGCAGCCCGCAAGCGCCATCAGAATCATCTCCATCGGACCCGATGCGGCACCTGCACCACCGTCTTTTAGAGAAGTGTCTATCGTGGTCCAGTGATTCGACTCGCCTTTGGCCAGGAACGTATTCCCTTCAACCTGCTTTAGCTGTATCTTCATTTTCGATCTTCCGAAGACATCGATTCGAACAAAAGTTGTTTGACCAAATTCTCAAACACAGTGGCATCGCGGTAGCCTTCAAACACCGCCCGAACAAAACCATTCTTATCGATCACGAACGTTGTCGGTATTCCTCTAATGCCCCCATATGCCGACACGACTTCTTCAGTGCCCAGGACAACCGGATAATTCATCCCGAGTTGCTTCATGAACGGTGCGACCTCCTTCAATCCACCTTCATCCAAAGACACTCCGAGCATCTGGAAATCATGGCTTTTATACTGAGAAGAAAGCTTGATGAAATCCGGGATCTCCGCTTTGCATGGCGCACACCATGTCGCCCAAAAATCTAGGATAACAACTTTTCCGCGGTAATCAGACAGCTTGATTGTTTTCCCGTCAATCGAGGTCAGCGTGAAATCCGGAGCAATTTCCCTGTTCGTACCTACGGTCGCAGATTGCTTCGGAAGATTTGTGGCCGATGCAGAATTACTGCTGCTCGACTCTCCTAAATACACAGCGCCTGCTACGAGTGCTATTACACCTATTACAATCAAATGGAAATGCTCTTCCAGAAATCCTCCTCGCTTTACTTTGTGTTCCATCTCGCATCACCTTAATTATATATGCCTTCATCTTTTCTGCCACATGAATATCTAATTCATATCCAGGGTTTTCGATATTTTTTCGACGATCACTTTCTTGGGCACTGCCCCAATTATCCTGTCGACCATCTCTCCTCCTCGGAAGAATCCGAGCGTCGGAATACTCACAATGTTGTACTTTATGGCGATATCCATGTTCTCATCTGTGTTAACTTTGAATACTTTCAATTTGTCGCCGTATTCCTTCGCGATCTCCTCCACAAGAGGTGCAACCATCCTGCATGGTCCGCACCACGGGGCCCAGAAGTCAACCAACACCGGCGTCGTCGAATCTAAAACTTCAGTTTTGAAACTTGCGGTTGATGCTTCAATAATATTTGACATTTCTTTATCCTTTCAATAGAAATTCTACTTTCGCTTAATTTGATGCAGAGAATCATAAAGAGTTTCACCATTATAACATAACGACGGAAGATTTAGTTTTGAATGCAAGCAGAGTGGAATTCGACGGCAAACCGTCCATCTGAACAACACGCACTAACCTTGACCTCTGAGACTTTTTCTACGAAGCGATTTGCTTAAAGAACTGCGTCAGGAGTCTGACGCCGACACCAGATCCGCCTTTCGGCGCATAATCTGTCACCTCTTCAAGCATCGCAGTCCCGGCGATATCGAGATGAACCCACGGATAATCCCCCACAAACTTCTTCAGAAACAGTGCGGCGGTAATCGCTCCTGCCCAGCGTCCGCCGACGTTCTTTACATCCGCAATGTCACTTTTTATTTGCTTCTCATATTCTTCAAAGATGGGCATTTGCCACACGCGCTCATAAGTTTTCTCGCCCGCCTCTTTCAGCTGTGCCATTACCTCGTCGCCGGTTCCGAACATCCCCGTCGCATGCTGACCGAGCGCGACAACACACGCGCCGGTCAGAGTCGCAAGATCAATTATCGCTTTGGGTCGATATCGCTGGGCGTAATAAAGTCCATCGGACAAGATAATTCTGCCCTCGGCGTCGGTATTATCAACCTCAATCGTAATTCCCGACATCGTGGTCACGACGTCGCCCGGTTTATAGGCAGAGCCGCTGGGGAGATTTTCGGTGCACGGTGCAATCCCGGCAATGTTGACAGGGATTTTTAGGGCAGCAACCGCCTGCATGGTCCCTATGACAGCTGCAGCGCCTGCCATATCCATCTTCATCTCACCCATATTGGACGATGGCTTGATCGAAATTCCGCCACTGTCGAAGGTAATCCCCTTTCCGACGATTGCGTACCAATCTCTGCTCTTCGGATTGCCTTTATATTCCATCGTAATAAATCGAGGTGGCCTCGCACTCCCGGAATTGACCGCGAGCAGTCCGCCCATTTTCAGTTTCCGAATCTGCTTTTCATCGAGAATTCTCGCCTGAAGATGATATTTCTTCGCCATGTCCGATGCAACTTCGGCAAGCACTTCAGGATAAACTTCGTTCGCAGGCGCATTCGACAGGTCGCGCGTCAGACAAACGGCGTCGCAAAGAATCTCGGCATCACGCGCCGCTTTCTTTCCGATCGCCGAGCTCACATTTTCGAGGGCCACGGTAACTCCTTCGACTTCAGATTTTTCCTTCCTCTGAGTTAAATACTTGTCAAATCTGTAATAGCCAAGTTTGATCCCTTCAACAATCGCATGGACAGTTTCGTAATCGCTCAGCTGTTCAACGGTCGAATCGAGAGTTGAAATGACTGCCGACTTTGCCTTTGCATGTCTTGCCCCTTTTATGCCGGCAGCGGCCGTACGCCTGATTTTTTCATTTGTCAGTTGAGATTTCTCTCCCAGGCCGATCAGGAAAACGATGCGATGAGCTCCGACAGAATACACTGAAAGCTCCTGCTCCTTGTCGCCTTCAAAGCCGCCGGCCTTCAAAGCCGCCTCAATTTGTTTTTTATGATCACCGAAGAGATGATCCACTTTACCATAGTGCACCTTTCCCTCTTTTCCGGCAGCTAAATCGTCCTTGGTGAGCA
>Ga0335081_10000806_pt1 | contig 50956 bp, 41 predicted proteins | sample Lox_Sample_35_FD_206713 | JGI IMG/M metagenome (GOLD analysis project Ga0335081, IMG submission 206713) | Soil microbial communities from Loxahatchee National Wildlife Refuge, Florida, United States - Lox_Sample_3.5 | ecosystem: Environmental > Terrestrial > Soil > Wetlands | place: USA... | reverse complement strand
AGAGTGCTAGCCCGCTAAGCCGTGACGGCAGAGGCGCGAATTCCTCTTGCCGAAAAGTTCGAACGAACGTTATATCGAAGTTTCAAGCCCCGAGCTGATGGTTAAAGCGTTTTCACAATTACAGTAGGTTGTGGAGTACGCCTTCAGGCGTACAGGAGACGCGATCAAGAGAGAGCCGGCGTTATGATAGCCGCTGAGGTAAGCCGATCACACGTTTACCTCCCGTTGTAGCACATACCAACCATGCAAATGCTCAGCCGTCCTTTTCGCCGGACGGGATGCGCTTTTCTGAGACTGGCCGCTGAATCTTACTCCGCCCGTCTCCATCCAATCCGAAGTGCCCGCAAACGGAGCGCGTCCTACTTATGCGCATTGGCATAACCTGTTATCCCACCTACGGCGGCAGCGGTGTGGTGGCCACTGAGCTTGGCCTGGAGTTGGCGCAGCGCGGCCACCAGGTCCACTTCATCTCCTACTCGCAACCGATCCGGCTGACCGAGCCGCTGCCCAACATTCACTACCACGAGGTCGAGGTCTCGCGCTATCCATTGTTCGAGTATCCGCCCTACGATCTGGCGCTGGCCACACGCATGGCCGAAGTCGCCGAAATCTACGAGCTCGACCTGCTGCACGTGCACTACGCCATTCCGCACTCGGTGAGCGCGATGCTGGCGCGCCAGATGCTCTCCTGCGATCGCACGCGCAATCATCGGCGGCTGCCGTACGTCACCACGCTGCACGGTACCGACATTACGCTGGTCGGCGCCGACCCATCTTACTTGCCAATTACGCGCTTCTCCATCAATCAGAGCGATGGCGTCACTTCGATCTCGAATTATCTGAAGCAGCGCACGCTGGAGGTGTTCGAGGTCACGACCCCGATCGAAGTCATCCCCAACTTCGTCAATTGCGATCTGTACGAGCGCACACCGGAGGTGGTGAAGAGGCGGTCGGAGTATGCAAAGCCCGACGAGAAGACCCTGGTGCACCTGTCGAATTTTCGCCCGGTGAAGCGGGTACAAGACGTCATCGAGATCTTCGATCGGGTGCAGAAGAAAATTCCCGCGCGCCTGCTGATGATCGGCGATGGCCCGGAACGCTCCGGCGCGGAGTGGCTGGCCGTGCGAAAGGGAATCCACAATCAGGTTGACTTTCTCGGCAAGCAGGACCGGATTCACGAGAAGCTGGGCGTTGCCGACGTGATGCTGCTGCCCAGCCAGCTGGAGTCTTTTGGCCTGGCCGCGCTGGAAGCGATGGCCTGCGAAGTCGTCCCGATCGCCACCAATGAGGGTGGCGTGCCGGAGGTGATCGATCACGGCAAGACGGGATTCCTGGCGAAGGTTGGCGATGTGGAGACGATGGCGAGGTACGCCATCGAGGTCCTATCCGACGAAAAGAAGCTACAGCAGATGGGCACACAGGCTCGCGCGAGCGCACAGGCGCGCTTCTGCGCCAGCAAGATTATTCCGCTCTACGAGAAGCACTATCGCGCAGTGCTCGATCGCGCTTCGTAGCCTCAGCGCACGAGTAAGTTTCAAACGGCACCGCTGCGACGCGCCTCGTAAATTGCGCCCACCACCGAGCCGCCCATCTCCTCCGCCTGCAAGACCGGCAGCACCAGACGCACCAGAGTCCCGCGGTCCGGCTGGCTCTCGACGTTGATCTCGGCCGCGTCCCCGTAAACCACCTGCAGTCTTTCCCTGACATTCAGCATGCCAATACCCATGCCTGACGCGCGCGTGCCCTGTGCCGGCATGCCCACGCCATCGTCTTCCACCTCGATCACCAGCCGCTCGTCCGCGGTGCGGCTACGCAGGTAGATGCTGCCGCCCTCCAGCTTCGACGAGAAGCCGTGTTTGACCGCATTCTCCACCAGCGGCTGCAGGATCATGCTGGGCACCAGGTGGTCGAGTGTTGCCGGTTCCAGTTCCTTCACCACTTTCAGCTTGTCGCCGCCAAAGCGTGCCACCTCGATGTCGAGATAGTCGTCGAGAAAATCGAACTCCTCGCGCAGCGGGACGAAGGACTCGGTTTTGCGCAGCAGGCGCCGCAGAATGCTGCCCAGCTTCACGATCATCTGGCGCGCGGAATCGGGATCGGCGCGCACCAGTGACGAAATGGAATTCAGCGTGTTGAACAGGAAGTGCGGATTGATCTGGCTTTGCAGCGCCTCCATGCGCGCCTGCAACAGCAGGCGTTCCTGCTGTTCCAGCTTCATCTCGATGCGCACGTTGTTCAGGACTTTCAGCGCAATCGCCACCGCCATCACCGTGCCCGCATAGATGGCAAGCTTCACCCACCAGTCGGGCGAGTCCAGCGCAAAGATTCGCCGCGGAAAGGCACGATGCAACTGGATGTGCAGGAACTCCAGCGCGAGAATCAGGAAAAAGAACGATGTTTGCCAATCGATGAACGACTTGCGGATGCTGCGCCGGATCCAGTGATAGATGCTGAGATCGAACAGCGGCGAGAACGACCAGATGGCTTCGCGGTCCGGGGCAATGTGGCGCAACATTCCGGCGGCAAAGCCGGCCAGCACATACATCGGCAGGGTGAGCCACTCGCCCAGAAAAAGCGCGGGCAGCGAAACCAGGATTCCTCCCATCGTTCCGGCGAAGGGCCCGGCGATGACGCCGATGAGGATGGCGCCTTCAAACGCGATATCGGCCGCCAGGAAGTTGTGGACCCACCAGCGCACCAGCACGCCCAGCGCGATCGGCGTGCCGACGATGAGCACGATCTCGAGCTTCTCGATGAAGGTGCGCTCCTCGCGGAAGAGCAGCACACGGAAGCGCCGTGCGCGCACCAGCACGCTGCTGATCGCCGCGGCCACGCCGAGGCGGATCAGCAAGGTGACGAGAATGAGCCGTTGGTCCAAAGTCAGTAGTCAGTAGCCCGTGAGCAGCTCTTAGAGGGGCTTTGATCAAAGACGGCTTTGAAAGGGACCGCCTTCAGGCGGTCCGGAACATCGAATCAAGGAGGCCGGCTTTAGCCGCTGAGGTGTTGCCGGAGACTTAATCAGAACCTCTTTGGCCATTATTGTATTGCCTCCGCCGCCTCCGCGAGCGCCGTCTCCGCTCTCTGCCCATCTGGCGCGCCGCCCTGCGCCATGTCACGATTGCCGCCTCCGCGCGTGCCCAGCACCTGCGTAGCCTGCTTCATCAGAGCGCCCATGTCATTTGCCAACCCGGGCGTCTGGGCAAAGACCAGCGAAGGTTGCGCACCTCCGCACGCCAGCAGCGCGACGATATTGGGCGACTGCGTAAGCTTCTGCGCCAGCATCTTGATGAAGTTCAAATCGCGGTCAGCGAAGTAGTGCACCACCAACTGCTGTGCGCCTCGCTCCTCCGCCGACTCCACCAACCGCTCCGCTTGCAGCTCCGCCACTTCTTCCAGCATGCGATGCTGCGCCTTCTGCGCCACCTTGATCTCATCTTGCGACTTGCGGATCTGCTGCGGCACCTCCCAGATGTGCGTGGAGAACAGCGCCGCCGCCTCGGTCAGCGTCTCGAAGTCGCGCCGGGCAGTGACGACGGCCCGCAATCCGCAGACGAACTCCACGCGCACACCCTGCCGCACCTTCTCGGTCTTGCGCAGCTGGATGTTGCCGATCTGCCCGGTGCTGCGCACGTGCGTCCCGCCGCAGGCGTTCAGATCGAAGTCGCGGATATCGATGAGGCGCAGCTTGTCGCGCTCCGCCGCTGGGATCTTGCGTACGCCCATGATGCGCGCTTCGTCCGGGGTGACGAAGCGGATCTCCACCGGCCGGTCTTCGGCGATGACTTCGTTGGCCAGCCGCTCTGCCGCACGCAGTTGGTCGGGAGTGACGGCGCCGGCGGCGAGATCGATGGTGCAGCTCTCGTCCCCCATGTGGAAGGAGACGGTAGCGAAGCCGTGCAGCTTCTCGAACGCTGCCGATAGCACATGCTGGCCCGAGTGCTGCTGCATGTGATCGCGGCGGCGCTCGGCGTCGATCGAGCCGCGAACCGTTGACCCTGCGGACGGCACGGCGGCATCGTCTTCGACGATGTGCAGGACCTCGCCCGTGCTCTCGTTTTCGACGACCTCCCGCACGCGCAATCGCGCGCCCGGCATTTCCAGCCAGCCGGTGTCGAAGATCTGGCCGCCGCTGGTGGGATAAAAGGCGGAGCGATCAAGCACGATGGCGGCGGTTCCGGCTTGGGTCGCGACCGAAAGCACGCACGCGTCGAACTCGTGCATGAAGGGATCGGTGTAGTAGAGGCGATCGGTCAGATATTTCTCCAATGTCGTTCGCGATAACTAACCTGACGCTTTGCCCTGTGCTCGCGCCGCGTCTAGATAGGGCTGTAGTGTCCCCGCATCGAACAGCACAAACCGCACCTCGCGCACGTGCTTTGTCTTCTGCAAAGCATCGGCAGCGCTGGCGATTGCTACCTGCGCCGCTTCCTCTACAGGATAGCGGTAAGCGCCAGTGGAGATCGCAGGGAACGCAATCGAAGCAAGCTCCAATTCATCGGCTATGCGAATCGACTCACGATGACAGCTCGCCAAGGTCTCGGCTTCGCCGCGCCGCCCTCCACTCCAGAACGGCCCAACGGTGTGGATCACATGCCGCGCTGCGAGCCTGCCCGCACCGGTGGCAACAGCTTGGCCCGCCGGCAATCGTCCAATGCGCGCGACAATCTGCTCGCATTCCTCCAGAATGGCGGGGCCGCCGGTGCGATGAATGGCGCCATCGACGCCGCCTCCGCCCAGCAGGGTCGAGTTGGCGGCATTCACGATGGCGTCGGCGCGTTCGTGCGTGATGTCGCCTGGCCCGGCGATCACCAGCGAGCGATCGCCCAACGCGACGCGGAAAATTTCCGGACTGCTCATAGATCGTCCGCCACAACTTGCCATCGTACCGCAAGTTCGGGGTAGCGCTGGACTTCAGTCCAGCGTTCCGTGCTGCTCTCTTTTCTCGAGCCGGTTTTACAGGCCGCTGAAAAAGTAATCTTTAGGCTGCCTTGAAGGGGCGCAGCTTTAGCTGCGCCGTCACAAAGCCCTTTAAATTTGTTATCCCGAGGAAACCCTTAGGCCGACGAGGGACCTGCTATTCGACTTTTTTCAGCGGCCCGTTTAACCGGCTCCAGATTACCGGGCCGCTTGCAACGTACATCGCATCGCCTCCTCCAGCGGCACGCGTGGACGCCAGCCGGTGGCCTCGCGAATGCGGCGGGTGTCGTACCAGCGGTCTTGCAGCGAACGTTCCAACTGATGGCGCGACAGCCGCGTGTCGCCCATCGGGATGACGTGCCGCAGCGCCTCAGCCAAGGGCGACGCCACGTACAGCGGCCATCCGGAAGAGAAGCGGGTGTCAGAATGATCCACAGCGCGCTTGAGTTCGTGATAGCGGCCCAGCGTCAGGTCGTCGTCGTCGAGCACATTGAACTCCCGCAGGCCGGCGCTAGAGGTCGCGACCACCTGCATGGCTTCGACGATATTCCCGGCATAATTCAGCGGAAAGTGGTTCGCAGGCTTGCCAAAGACCACGTCAGTGTTGCCGAGGCGAAAGGCAAAAATGCCGGCGGGAAGTCGCCGTCCGGGTCCGAAGATGATTCCCTCGCGTAGAATTACGGTTGGCAGGCCGGTCTTGGTCGCAAACGAACTGACCAGGCGGTCGGCGAGGATCTTTGTCTCTGCGTAGGGATCGCGGAGTTCTGGTTTGTCGTCGAAGGGAGTGTCCTCGTCGATGCGACCACCTTCGCTTACTGGACCGTACACCGCCAGCGTGCTGGTGTAAACGAGTTGCCCGACTTCGTGCCGCGCGCAGGCCGCGAGAACTCGCTCGGTGCCGGTGACATTGTCCTCAAAATATTCTCTCCGCGATCCCGCGCCCAGCCGCGCAGCAAGATGATAGACAATCTCCGACCCGGTGACCGCGCGGGCGATTGCGTCGGCGTCGCTGAGATCGCCGTGGACGATTTGCGCGCCCATGGCCTGCAGTTGTTCCGCGCGTGCCGAGGGCCTTGCCAGCAGACGGACTTCGACGCCCTTGGCGAGCAGGTCGCGCACCAGAAACGAGCCCAGAAATCCTGTACCGCCGGTGACGCAGACGCGCATGCATGTCCTCGACCGCGCTTTTCCGCCTGTGTTAGATTACACTTTCGTTTTCCAATCGACTCCGGCGCTGGAAGTCCTGCGGTGTGTTCCGGCCCACCCTGGTGTTCGTGAAGCGGTTAAGCCCAATCCTAAGCGAGAAAAAGCGGTGACGATCGCGGGCTACATCATCCTGCTGGTCGCCGCCATTCCCGGCATTTACTACCTGCTGGCGATCTTCAGCTCCGCGCGCTACTTTGCGGTGTCGCGGCGGGAGAATCCGCCGAACAACGATTACTTTCCGCCCATCAGCTGCCTGAAGCCGATTCGCGGCCTCGACGAAGACGCTTACGAGAACTACGCCAGCTTCTGCCGCCAGGATTATCCCGAGTACGAAATCGTGTTTTGCGTCGATCCGGACGATCCCGCGCTTCCGGTGCTGGAACAGATCGTTCGCGACTTTCCCGACCGCGACATTCGTTTGCTCTTCGGTTCAGGCCGCAATGCCATTAACGACAAGATCGCGCGCCTGACGCGGCTGGTGCGCGAAGCGCAATACGATCTGCTGGACATCACCGACGGCGACATCCGCGTCGGGCCGGATTACCTGCGCGCCATCGCGCATCCGTTTCGCGATCCCAAGGTCGGTGGCGCAACTACGCTTTACGTCTCGACGGAGGAAGTCAGCTTCATCCAGGAGCTGCAGTCGATCGCGATGATCTCCGATTTCTTCGCCGGCATTCTCGTTGCCTGGCAGATTGACGGTGTGAAGTTCATGTTTGGGCAGTCGATTGTGACGACGAAGCAGAAGATTGCGGGCTTCGGGGGCTACGAGTCGATCGAGAACCGTCCCGCCGACGATCTCAACGTTGGGCGCCTGGTGGCCAAGCAGGCGGAAGTGAAGCTGCTGCCGTATATCGTGAAGACGGTTGCCGATTTTCAGTCGCTGAAGGACTTGTTCTACAAGCGCGTGCGCTGGATGACGGTGATGCGGCTGGTGCGGCGGCAAGGACATCGCGGGTTGATCTTTACCTGGGGGTTGATCTGGGCGCTGATCGCGGTCGCGGTGCATCCGACTTGGCCCGTCGCGCTCGCCTATCTGGGCAGCTATCTGGTGCTGCGAATTGTGCTGACTTGGGTGATCGGGATTCACGGCATGAAGCAGAAGGGAATTTGGTCGAAGATGTGGATGATCCCGTTGTGGGACGCGGTGGCCTTCGGCATCTGGGTGGCCAGCTTCGGGCGGAACACGATTCGCTGGCGGGGCTATGACTATCACATTCGCGACGGGATTCTGGTGCCGGTGAATCCGGCTAATACGCCGCACGGGAAGTAGGGATTGGTTTCAAGTTTCGAGTTACATTCCGCTGGAAACTTGAGACTGGAAACTCGACACTGCCGTTATGACACAAAGATCCAAAGTCGCCATCGCCGGGGCAGGCATTTACGGCGCGACCATCGCCATTCGCCTGGCGGAACAGGGCCACGAAGTCCATCTCTTCGATCCGCTGGGAGTGCTGAACGCGGCTTCCGGCATCAACCAGTTTCGCATTCACTCCGGCTATCATTACCCGCGCAGTCCCGAGACCATCGAAGAGACCATGGGCGCGCGCGCGGAATTTCTTGAGAGCTTCGCGCCGGCCATCGTTCGCAACAGCCAGCACTATTACGCGATTCCGCACGAAGGCTCGCAGACTCCTCCCGAGCTGTTCGAACGCGTCATGGCTGAACACAAAATCTCACTGCGCCCGTGCCGGCCGGAGTGGATGAACTTCGACTTCATCGACAAGTGCTACCAGGTGGAGGAAGAGATCTACGATCCCGAGATCCTGCGCGAGCTGCTGACGAAGAAAATTGAATCACTCCGCATGCGCTTCCACCACCATGAATTCAGGAAGGACATGCGCGGCGATTTCGACTTCGTCGTGTGGGCAACGTATGGGCTAGGACCATCACGCGGCCTGTTCAAGTCGGTGAAATATCAGGTGGCGGAAAAAATCCTGATCCGACTGCCGAAGCATCTACAGGGCATCTCGCTGGTCGTCGTTGATGGCCCGTTTACCGCGTTCGATCCCTATGGCAGTTCCGAACGTTCGTTGTGGGGCTCGGCCAAGCACAGCAATCACTGGACGACGACCGATTCCGACGAGCCGATTCCGGAGAAGTATCGCGCGCTGCTGAATGGGCCGAAGTTCGAGCCGATTTCGTGGTCGCGGCACGAGGCGATGAGGATGGATGCTGCGCTGGCCGTGCCGGCATCGGCCGAGGCGGAGTACATCGGATCGCGCTTTACCATTCGCGTGGTGGAGAACAACCCCGCGCAGGACCGCCGCACGCTGTATGTGCAGGAGACGGCGCCGGGGGAGTTGCACATCTTCTCGGGAAAAGTAGTGAGTGCGGTAAAAGCGGCGCGGCTGGTGGCGGAGCGGGTAGCGCAGGGATAGAAGCGAAGTCTGCGATATAGGAGGCCTTCGACTTCGGCGCAAAGAACGCGCCTCCGCTCAAGATGACAATCCTCAGAGTGGGCAACGCGTGACTACGCCCAGGATGACAAAACTATTTTGCAGCGGATGTCGCATTTCTGCGCTCAGGATGGCAGCCTTTATGATTTCAGCATCGCGCTGACCTCGCGCGGATTCGCGGCGTCCTTGGCGAAATCGAATGTGCCCTTCTCCCGCATCTCGCGAGCGGCGCGAAGCAAGGCGCCCAGAGCGGCTCGCGCTAGCGTGCTCCCCACGCTCACGCGCTTGACGCCCAGTTGGGAAAGGTCAGCCAGGCTGAGCTGCACGCCTTGCAAACCCATTACAACGTTCACCGGACGATCGACGGAGCGAACGACCTCAGCGATTTCCGCGCGCGTCGTCAACCCCGGAGCGTAGAGCACATCCGCGCCGGCTTCCTGATAGGCCTGCAGGCGCGTGATGGTGTCTTTGATGTCAGGGCGGCCATGCAGATAGTTCTCCGCGCGTGCCGTCAGCGTGAACGTGAAAGGAAGGGAGCGCGCGGCTTCGACAGCGGCCTGAACTCTGGCTTTCGCGTGCTCCAGGCAATAGATCGGGCCTTCCGTACGGCCGGTCGCATCTTCAATCGATCCGCCGACAATGCCGGTCTGAGCGGCGAGATGGATGGTCTTGGCGCACTCCTGCGGATCGTCACCGAAGCCGTTTTCCAGATCGGCGCTGACCGGCAGCTCCGTTGCTGCTGCCAGCGTGGAGATGTGCTGCAGCACCGGCTCGCGCCCGACGGTGTTGTCGCGGCGTCCGACGGAAAATGCAAAGCCCATGCTGGTGGTGGCCAGCGCCTCGAAGCCGAGGTGCTCCAGGATGCGAGCTGTGCCGGCGTCCCAGGGATTGGGAATGATGAAGGCGTGATCGCGACAGTGCAGCGCGCGGAAGGCTTGGCCTTTTTCGGATTGGGTTGCCATAAGCGATTGGACGGCGGCTCGTGGGCCGTGGATTCGCGCGATTAGCTTGCCAGCGCCTGTTGTTCCTCGGCCTCAAGCTCGGGGCTCGCCATGCGATCGAAGGCGCGTTTCAGCAGGAAGGGCGTTGTCAGTGTCGTCATCACGGCCATGAGAACGAGAATGGTAAAAAGACCGCGGCCGATGAAGCCGCGGCTCAGGGCGACATTGGCGATCACCAACTCCATGACGCCGCGGCCATTCAGGCCGACGCCCAGGGCCCAGCTCTCGTCGCTACGCATGCGCGCCAGCCTGCCGCCCGCGTAACCTCCCAGAATTTTGCCGGCGAACGAGGCGATGAGGATCGCCAGGACCAGCTTCCAATTACTCAAGCTCCAGATGTCGAACTCCAGTCCGATGGCCGCGAAGAAAATCGGGCCCAGAAAGCCCATCGTCACGTTGGAAGCCGTTTTTCTGATCTCCTCGAAGTTGGCGGGACCCAGCACCTCATAGCTCATCAACATGGAGCCGAAGAACGCGCCCACCACGAAGTCGAGGCCGAGAAATTCGGAGAAGCTGGCAAAAGCGATCACGAAGACGAGAACGACGGCGAAGAGAGTTTCCTTGCCCTTCAGCTTGCGGAAGAAGCGCTCCAATGCACCGCCGGGGCGCAGCAGCTTGGCGACGGAATAGCGTTTGGCCAGGCGGGCTGCAATGAAGACCACGGTCATGAACAGGAGCGCCTTGCCCAGCGCCCATCCCATGGACTTGAAGAACATCTCGCGCCCGCCGCCGCCGCTCTTTACGTCGAGGATGATGCCCAGCACCAGCAGCGCAGCCACGTCATTAGCCACGGCCGCCGAGACGATCTTCTGCCCGATCTCGGTGCGAAGTTTGCCCAGGTCCATCAGGATGCGAACGCTGACGGGAAGAGCGGTGATGGCGATGCAAAGACCGATGAAGATGGTGCGCGTCTGATCGAGCTGGAAGAGGAGTCCGAGAACAACACCGAACAGCAGAGGTATGACGAAGGCGGCCGCGCTCACCCATGCACCGCGTCCGCGCACCGCGCGCCACAGGGCGTCGACATCCATCTCCATGCCGGCGATGAAGACCAGCAGCAGAACGCCCAAGGCGGCGATCGCCTTGATTTCGGTGGTGTACTGGATGGCGTTCAGGACTGAGGGGCCAAGCAGAATCCCGGCCATGATCTCGCCGATCATCACCGGCTGGCCGAAGCGTCCGGCAATCTCGCCGAGAACGCGGGACAGCACCAGAAGCACGAGCAAGGCTTCAATGAGCGACATGCAGATCCTCGCGTGCCCGCGGCCAGAGCAAGAGTTCGGGCTAGTCTAAACGCCCCTGCGAAGGATGTCGACTACAGGTTGATTTCTAAGCTTGGATGATTACAACGGTGCAAAAGTCCCGCCCTGCAGCCAAGAAATCTTCGCTGACAGAAAGTAGAGGGCGCACCGAAGTGCGCCCGTCATCGCGAAAAAGTGGTTCGACTACACGTCGGAGGAAACCAAGCTCAGGCCGGGGGACGTCCGCACGGTGTGATTGCGACTGCTGCTGGCATTGCGCCAGTTGACCTGCGGCATCAGGACCGAGGTGTCGATGCGATCGCGATACTTCAGGGCGATACCGATCATCGAGTCGAGCAGCGAATCCGACAACAGGTGCGGGTGCAAGCCGAGGTCGATCAGCTTGGAGTGTTTGGCATTGTAGTAATGGCTCTCGGCCTCCACGCGCGGATCGGGCAGATGATCGATGTGCGCCTTCAGGCCCAGCTTGTTGGCCGCGGCCTGCACCATCTGCGCCAGCTCCAGCACAGAGAACTGTTCGGTGAATTGGTTGAAAACGCGGAACTCGCCGGGATCGGCGGGATTGAGGCAGGCGATCTCGACGCAGCGAATGGTGTCGCGAATGTCGAGGAAGCCGCGCGTCTGTCCGCCCGTGCCGTAGACGGTGATGGGATGTCCGGCAGCGGCCTCGATGCAGAAGCGGTTCAGCGCGGTGCCGAAGATCTCGTCGTAATCGAAGCGGTTGATGAGCGCCTCGTCCATCGCGGTCTCGTCGGTCATGGTGCCGTAGACGACGCCCTGATTCAGGTCCGTGGCTCGAAGTCCCCAGGCCTTGCAGCAGAACATGATGTTGTGGCTGTCGTGGACCTTGGAGAGGTGATAGAACGAGCCCGGCTGCTTGGGAAACGGGAGCGAATCGCTGCGGCCGTTGTGCTCGATGCGAATGTAGCCTTCTTCGATGTCGATGTTGGGCGTGCCGTATTCGCCCATGGTACCCAGCTTCACCAGGTGGCAGTCGGACTTGTGCTCGCGCAGGGCGAAGAGCAGATTCAGGGTGCCGACGAGATTGTTGACCTGGGTGAAGGTGGCATGCTCGCGGTCGATCATGGAATACGGCGCCGACCGCTGCTCGGCGAAATGGATTACGGTGTCAGGTTCGAAATCGCGGATGTGGGCCGAGAGGAAGGCGTAATCGGTCATGTCACCGACAAAGACGTCGATGAGGTTGCCGGTGAGGTCCTTCCAGACTTGCAGCCGCTCGTGCAGCGGGCGGATCGGTGTGAGGGTCTGCACGCCAAGGTCGAAGTCCCATTGCCGGCGGACGAAGTTGTCCACAATGGCGACCTGGTGCCCCTTCTTGGACAAGTACAATGCGGTTGCCCATCCGCAGTAACCATCTCCCCCTAGTACTGCAATTCTCATGCATCCTCCTCAGGACTCATACAGACTAGCGAGGCTCCTGCAGCGCTGCCCTCGCTTCAAGGTTCCCGCACGGCAGCCGCTACACGGTCACTCGGAGAGCCGCATTTCCGCTCCTTTTCCCGCAAGCGCGCGGAGCGGGACGGTCGGCTCGGTTTGGTGCCATCAAATTCCTACCTAGAAGAATATACCGGGTTTGCGGCGCACTTGCAGGATTTATAAGGCCGGGAACCCCTGAATTCAACGGAGCCGAGCTGCCAGGGGCGCGGGCGGGCGAGCGAAGCCTCGCAGCCACCGGCAATGGGCCAGGCGCGGAGATCACGGGCCTGGAAACCGCTCCGCTGGCCCCGGAGAGCTGCTGCAACGGGAGATTTGTGGCTACGAATTTGCCGCCGCTTTCCTCTACGAAATTGAGCTTGTCGCGTCCCAGGAGTTGGACGAAGCGCGGCAACTGGGACTCGCTGGCTACCAGATAGTACCGCTGCGTTGTCGGCCAAAGCTGCTTCAGCTGCGCATCGTCGATAAAGACATTGGGCGCACCCGGCGCATCGGAGCCGTAGGACAAATTCAGGATGCGGCCATTCAGCAGCAGAGCAGGGCGGTTCGTGTAGAAGAACACCGAAGAATAAGCGTAATAGTGCTTGTCGACGATGAGCTGGCCTTCGGGCGCGTTCAGAATGGCCTCGGCCAGCGGCCGCGAAGAAAGATAAGGATCGAAGATGATGAGCGCCGCGCGTGCGGCCTGAAAGAACAGCACCATCATCAAGGCGGCGCAAACGAAGGCGCGCCTGGCGCCGGCGCGGAACGTGCCCACAGCGCCGATCAGCAGGGCGACGGCGGCGAGTACCAGCGGCGTGCGCAAATACGCGAACGACTGCAGCGTGAGATCCTCCATATGCCCAAGCGAAAGAGTATAGGCAGAAGGATGCGTGGTGAGCGCGCTGAAGATGTCACCCGGAGTAGGCACATCGCGGTCGACCACGAGAATGGCGATGGTGACAGCCGCCGCGCAGGCACAGACGGCAGTTAGAATCCGAGTGCCGCGACGAATCCACACACCATCGGCAGCCATAGCCGAGCCCAGTAGCAACGCCATCGCCGGATAGGCCGGCATCGAGTAGTACTCCTGGGTAGTCGACAAGGTGAAGAACACCAGCACGAAACCGGTCCAGCACAGCGCCAGCAGCCGGGTGCGTCCGGCGCGATCCAGCGGCCGGAACGACAGTTTGGCAACCGCCGGAAAGTATACGCTCCACGGAAACAGCCAGACCAAATGAAAGAGCCAGAACCAGACCGGAGGAACCGTGTTGTAGTCGCGCGGATAGCGCAGGTTTAAGAACCGCAACAGCTGTTCGTTGATGAAGAAGAACCAGAGGAAGCCGTGATATTCACCCGGCCCACTGTGCATGGAAAGCGAAAAGTACGGTGGGTTGCGCAGCGTCGCGAGCACATGCCAGGGCACGGCGATCAGCAGCGCGAGCAGCGTCCCGCTGAAGGGGTGCAGCCGCTTCCACGTACGCGCCCGAAAAAGCTCGCGCGTCAGAGCCAGATAGATCAATCCGGCAGCGACAGGAAAGACGACGGCGATAAGGCTCTTGAGCAACAGTCCAACCCCGAAGCTGGCGTACATCACAAAAGCCCAGGCGTGCGGGTGGGTTTCATTCTCGTCGGTGATGCGCAGCAGCGCCCACATCGCCAGCGTAATGGTGAACGTCAGGATGACGTCGGGGATCAGCACGCGCGTAAACAAATACAGGCCGACGCACGTTGCCATCACCAGTCCCGCATAGAAGCCGGACTTGCGCTCGAAGGCCCATATTCCAAACGCCGCGGTAAGTAGACAGAGTCCAACGCAGAACAGCACGATGGGAATGCGCGCTGCCCAGTCATGCACGCCAAACAGTTTGTAGGACAGCGCCATCATCCAGTAGACCAGGGGCGGCTTCTCCAGGTAGAGAATGCCGTCGAGCCGGGCCGAGACCCAGTCCCCGGTAGTCAGCATGGTGTGAGCGATCTGCGCCTGGACGGAATCTACATCGTCAGAGAGCGAGGGAGGAGAGATGATCCCAGTCAGGTAGACCGACCCCGCAATCAGGAGCAGAGCTAGATATAGGCTCCAACTCCGGGTGCGGCGAGCAGGCGGCCGGCTGCGCTGGGCTTGGGCGCCTGCACATTCCACTTTTTCATCCACAACAACAGAATCATCAATCCCCATAGGTGATAGCCAATATTTACTCGCCTTTCCAGGTGGTCTTCCAGATGGGCCTGAACGGCTGCCGGACGAAAGAGCTCCGGATATTCGGCGGCGCCGGTTTGCAGCGTGTCCTCCAGCAAAACGCGGAGCGGCCCGCGCAGCCAGTCGTGCGCCGGAATGTCGAAGCCGATCTTGGGACGCTGCAGAATCGACTGCGGCAGCTTGCCTTTCATCAACTGCTGCAGCACGACCTTTTGTCGCGAGCCAGCAACCTTAAAGGATGCCGGAAGCCGGTTGGCAAACTCGACGATCCGATGATCGAGAAACGGTGGCCGCACCTCCAGCGAGTGGGCCATGCTGATGCGGTCCGACTTAACCAGAATATCATCCGCCAGATAGTACTTCTGGTCGAACCAGAGGTAGGCATTCAGGTCGCTGCCATTCTTCCCCAATTGCAGCCGGAGATCCGCCAGCACGCCGTCGAGCGCCCGCGGCAGTTCGTCCCGCACCAGAAGCCGCTTCTCTGGATCGGTGAACGTCCCATTCCAGAAGACGTGGCCCCGTTCCGCCGGCATCTGGCTACCTGCCAGCAAGCGCTTGATCTTGTACTCCAGCCCGATCTTGTCGTCCGAGACCGGCCAGGCTTCCATCAGCGATTGGCCGAGGCGCAGAACGCTGGACGGCATCCGCCGCAGATTCGACGCGATGTTGCTGGCGCGATAGGTGAGATATCCGCCAAATAGTTCGTCCGCGCCTTCGCCGCTCAGCGCCACCTCAGTCCGCGTGCGGCTCAGCTTGGCCAGAAACCACAGCGGGAGCGCTCCGGCATCGGCGCTGGGCTCGTCCGAGTAGTAGGCGAATTCCTGAATGGCTCCTTCCAGGTCCTGCTCGTCGGGATTCAGGTCCAGCTCTTCGTGCTCGGTACCGTATTCCTGGACGATCTTGCGGATGTAGCTGCTCTCGTCGAAGCTGCGCCCACGGAATGAGATGGAAAAGGTCCGCACCTTCGACGAGGAAACTTGCGAGGCGTAGTGCAGGATGGTCGATGAGTCCAGGCCGCCGCTCAGCCAGACGCTGAGCGGGACGTCGGAGATCAGGTGCTCGCGAACCGACTGCCGCAAAAGCCCGTCCAGCTCCTCGCAGGCCGATTCGAGCGAGCGCGGTTCGGCGTGCGGCGCCGGCAAGGTCCAGAAGGTTTCCGAACGGGTCACGCCATTGCGCCACTCCACCCACGTGCCTGGCATAACCTTCGAGATCCCCTCGATCATCGTCCACGGCGCGGGGATGTAGTTCAGCGCGAGATAGCAATCCAGCGCGGGAAGGCTGATTTGGCGCTCAATTTCGGGATGAATCAGGAGGGCCTTCAGCTCCGAGCCGAAGTAGAGCTCGTCGCCTCTGCGGGCGACGTAGAGCGGTTTGATGCCGACGCGGTCGCGGGCCAGCAGCAGGCGTTTTTCGGAGTCCGTCCAGAGCGCGACAGCGAACATGCCGCGCAGCCTCTGGAAGCAGGCGGTGTTCCACTCCAGAAAAGCGTGGAGGACGGTTTCCGTATCACAGTGCGACTGAAACGTGTGGCCGGATTTCGCCAGCTCCGCGCGGAGCTCGAGATGGTTGTAGATTTCGCCGTTGAAGACGATGACGGTATCGCCGTCCGCCGAGCGAATCGGCTGATCACCCGACTCAAGGTCTAGAATTTTCAGGCGGGTAGCGCCAAGGGAGCAGGTGGCGGACTCGTACACACCTTGCTGGTCAGGTCCGCGGTGGACCAGCGTAGCCGTGGCCGCTTGAATTCGCTCCGGACGCAGCACTCCGTTCTTATGTGTGAAACCAACTATCCCGCACACGGTTTTCTGGCTTGGGACCTCCGACTCACCCTTGTAACTAAACTATCACATACGATGCTCACAACCCGATGTGACGAGATGAGCGGCCGGATTAGCGGCATCGCTGCTGCGTGTGATGTTGATCAATGGCTACTGCTTTAGATGATTTCTGGCAGAGCAATGACGCGGCGCCCGCGCGGCTACCCGCGAACGGAACTCGAACCCGCGTCGGCTGCTCGCAATCGAGGCTCCGCCATTGGTCTCCGCTCACCGTGGGTCCCGGTTCAAGCGGCCAAGCCTTCGTGTACCATGATTGCTGAAGCTGCCGCACCGCGCATCACCCATCGAACACATGCATACTCGCCTTCACCTGAAAACCTACCTGCTGATCGCCATCATGATTATTGCCGGGCCGGTGGGCAATTTGCTGATCGCCAAGGCCATGAAGCAGGCGGGCGAGGTGAAGTTCTGGCCCCCGTCGCAATGGTGGCTGACCTTCATCCACGTTTTCGGGGCCTGGACCATCTGGGCAGGCATTGCCTTCCAGCTGGCCTTCATCATCGCCTTCATGCTGGGGCTGTCCATTGCCGACTACAGCTACGTGCAGCCGGCAGCAGCGCTGGGGTATGGAGTGGTTGCGGTGCTGGGTGTCGTCTTCCTGCACGAGTCGGTTTCGGCGCTGCGCTGGGCCGGTATTGCGGTCATTTGCTTCGGAGTCTCGTTCATTCGGAATACTCATCCCAAAACCAGCGAGAATCCTAGTTAATGTCGGAGTTCATCTTATTCACCTTCATCATTGTGCTGGGCACCGGCGGCGAGCTCTGCCTGGGCCGCGCCATGAAGGAAACCGGCGAGATGGAGCGCTTCCGCCCGGCTGCGGCATTGCGTCTGCTGGGACGGGCGCTCCGCGTAAAGTGGATTTGGATCGGCGTGGCCATGATGGCGATGGCATTCTTTTCGCTGCTGGCGCTGCTTTCTTTCGAGTCGGTGAGTTTTGTCATTCCAGTGACAGCGCTGAGCTACCTGGTAGGGGCGCTGGGCGGAATTTTCTTTCTCGGAGAGCGTCTCTCCTGGCAGCGCTGGGTCGGCATTGGGCTGGTTTGCATCGGAGTCACCCTGGTCCTTATCGCTAAATGAGCGGCAAGGCGAAAGCCGCCGCACCCTGAGTTCTATGCCGCAAATCGCCATCGCGCCTTCGAGTCTTTCGCGACTGGATCTTTCCGGAGCCCTGGTCTTCCGCGAGATCCTGGCCATGGGCATCGACTCGCTGCGCGCCGACAAAGTTCGTTCGGCGATGACCGCGCTGGGCATGGCCGTCGGCACCGCGGCGTTGATCCTGGTGGTTACCATCGCCCTGACGGGAAAGCGTTACGTCCTGACGCAGATCGAGAATGTCGGCACCAACGTCATTTGGGCGGAATATTCCGGCGTCTCCAGCGCCAGCGCCGTTGCCGCTGCCGACTATCTCACCGTGAAGGACATGACCGCGGTCGAGCAACAAGTTCCGGGCGTGCAAGGCGCCTCGCCGGTGCTCAACATGCACCAGCGCATGATCGTAGGCTCCGGCAAAGAGCGGGACATCCTGGTGCTGGGGGTTGACCCGCAGTATGAGCAGGTGCGGCGCATCGTCGTCAGCGCCGGCCGCTTTTTCGATCAAGAAGACTCGCGCTCCGGAAACAAAGTAGCGCTGATTACCGAGAACCTGGCTCGCACCCAGTTTGGCTCGCTGGACGCTGCGCTGGGACAGCGCATCAAGATTCAGGAAGTGCCATTCCTCATCATCGGCACCTTCCGCGAAAGCGTAGACACGCTGGGCCGATCCGAAATTGAAGACGACACCGTGCTGATTCCTTACAGCGTCGCCCAGTCCATGACGGGAACGACGGCGGTGAACCAGATCTACTTCTCCATGTATGACGCCAGCTCGATTCCGCAGGCCACCGAGCAGATTCAGAAGGTCATCGCCTCGCGGCATCGAGCGGAGTCGGTGTACAACGTCAGCAACATGACCGAGGTGCTGCGCCTGGCGAACAAGACGGCGAACGCTTTCACCTCGGTGTTGCTGCTATTCACGGCGGTGACGCTGCTGGCTGCGGGGGTGGGCATCATGAACATCATGCTGGCTACGGTGCAGTCGCGCATTCACGAGATCGGGGTTCGCATGGCGGTGGGCGCCACCCGCCGCGCCATCCTGCTGCAGTTTCTCTCCGAAGCTGTGCTGATTGCGCTCCTGGGCGGCACGGTGGGAACCGTGGTTGGGCTTGGCATCCCAATTTCTGTGGAGCTGCTGACGGGATACCACGTGCCCGTATCCGTGGTCTCGGCGATCATCGCGCTGATGGTTTCCTGCCTGGTCGGCGTCGCCGCCGGACTTACACCGGCCAGCAATGCCTCGCGCTTCGATCCGGTGGAGTGCCTGCGGCACGAGTGAACTCAACCGATCGCACATCGGTTGAGCCAGGGTCCAGTTTTCTGGTAAAAGCCGATTCGTATCGATGTCAGCTACGTGCCATCAGCACCGTGTGTGGGCTCATGGGAATCGGATGGGCCGTCACCGCGTCAAAACCTGCCCGGCGGTGCATCTCCGACAGTTCGCGGAAGGTATAAGCATCGCCGGAAGCGGTTGTCGCAAGCATGGTCAGGCTGAAGGTCGCGGGAATGGGCGGCGAGACCCGGTCCTCGTTCGGCACAAACTCCAGCGTCGCCACACATCCTCCCGGCTTAAGCTGGCCTCGCACCTTTTTCAGCAGGCCGACGCAAGTGTCCGCATCAAAATGATGCAGGAAGTTGGTCAGCAGCACCACGTCGTACGGACCGCCAAACTCCACATCAAACGCGCTTCCCGGCAGCATCGAATAGCGGTCGTGCACGTTGGCTTTGCGCGCGTTTTCCAGCGCGACCCGCAGCACCGGAGTCCAATCCAATCCCGTCACGTGGGCCTGCGGATTCTGCTTGGCGATCTCGATGCCGAACAGTCCATGGCCGGCTGCGATGTCCAGCACGTGCATGGGTCCGGTCCGGCCCTCGAGCACAACGCCTCCCAAGGGGCCGGCCAGCGGCGCCATCATCGGGGCCATTTTCTGGGCGAAGTCTACCCAGATAGGATTTTCGGGATCGACGGTACCTTCGCCCGGAAGCACAGTCCGTCCGTTGCGCACGACCTCGGCGAGATGTTCGTAGGGACCACGAAGCTCCGGCTGCGACAGAAAGCCGACGATCGACGCTACGCAGCTTGGCGAGGCGGGATCGAGAAACGCCGCACTCGACGGAGTGTGCTGGTAGCGGCCGTCCTCCTTCTGCAGCAGGCCGGCGACGACGAGATAGTCACAAAGGATGCGAACGCCGCGCTCCGACGCCTTGGCATGGCGAGCCAGCGAGGCCACGTCACCCGGCCCTTGTCCTATCGCACGAAACAGGTCCAGGTCGATCGCCGCCTTCAACGCAAAGGTGCGCTGAAAAGCAAACGCGTTTTCGAAGACAAGGGCGGGCGTCAGAGCGGCCGCCGACGATCCTTCCGATTGCATTGCGGGAATCCTTCCTCGCAGAGAAAGTCAATCCGGCACTACCAGAAGCCATCCACCTTAGCGGTGCCGGGGAACACTTTATGACGATTGCCAAAACCGGATCGAAATACTATAGTCCAGCGGGTTTTCGACACAAAGACAAAAAGGAGCTAAAGGATGCGCAAACCATTCGTGGTTGCACTATGTGTATTGGGGTTTGGGTCCGTGGTGGTGGCACAGAGCAAGATTGATACCAAGTGGCATTGCGAGAAGCCATCGGGGCTATACAAGTTCGATGTGGGTGACGTGCCCGATCACAGCTACTTGATCCTGCAGGGCACCTGCAACGCGACCGCCAGCGACAGCAACTTCGCAGAAAAAACCGGCGCCTACACGGAGTTTCAGGAAGTATGGAAGGCATCGATGACGTTTCATGGCCGCTTCAACGTGACCATGGATAACGCAGACAAGGTTTTCTACACCTATGAGGGTTCGGGCTCGACGGCCAATAACAACCTTCCGCCGAACAAATGGAAGATCGCGAGCGGAACTGGGAAGTACAAGGGGATCAAGGGCATGGGCAACTGCTCGGGCAAGCAGAATACGGATCAATCCTCCGACTGGACCTGCACTGGCACATATTCGATGGGCAAGTAAGCCGCGAACTGGACGCGAACCCAAGGGCTGTGGGTCACACCCGCGGCCCTGGCGCGGGCAAACCGGCTTCCGATGGGCGAGCGACTCAATTGCTCTGTTGTCTCTGCGCGCAACCAGTCTACTTGGACATGCGCCGGCGCCAAGCATATGCCACACACAGCAGACCCGACCCCAGAAGTATCATGCTGCCCGGCTCCGGCGTGGATGACGCAACCATCGCGGTAGAATTCGTGGCCACCAGCGAAGACGTCGGCTCCGTCAGGGCGATGAATGGCTCGCTGGAGTTCTTGCCGGCAGCAAATCCCGCTGTAGAATTCGGTCCCGACAGTGCGCCAGCCACCACATCCAGCGTCAAGTCGGTCGGGTCGTATTCCAGCACAAAGTGCTCCTGACCGTTGATCGGCAGACCCACAACCATCGAGAAGGTTCCTGAACTGCTGGAGAAATTCATGATGTCGAAGGTATTGCCAAGCTGGGGCAGAAATCCGCCCAGCAGATTGACCGTCATCAGGCCATTGAGCTGCGCATGACCGCCGATATTGAGCTGGTCGTATTGCCCAGGCGCCGCTCCCGCAATATCAAAGGTCAGGCTCCCGTGCGGTCCCTGAGTGTAGTTGCCCAGGAAAGAAAGCTGGCCGACGGACAGCAATTGGTCACCAAGATTGATGGACGCATTGGAGGTCACGGATCCGTTAACCGTGCCTTGATTGCCGTACAGAGACCCACCAGCGAAGATGGCCGTGCCCCCGGCTAGTATTTGCAGGTTGCCGTCGAGCGTGGTCTGCCCCATGGTCTGGGTGTAGTTGCCTACCACGGTGAGATTGCCGTTCTGCGCAATGTTCACAATGCCTGCGTTGAGGAAGCCCGCAAGCGCAGAGCCGCTCGCCGTGGGGCCACCCGTGACGGTCATGGCGCTGCCACCACCAATGAACATCGATCCCTGGTTGATGACGCTTGCGGCAGTGACAATGTCTGACCCGCTGTTGAGTGAGAAACTGCCCGTGGATGCATTGGTCAGGCTGCCGCTGATATAGACTAGATTCTGATTTGAGCCCTCGTAGGTGGAGATCAGGGAGATAGCTCCGCTGTTAACTACAGAGCCGCTGATAATGAGGTCGGACGAGTTAATCGTCATGGATCCCGAATTAATTACGTTGCCACTTACCAAGAGATTCCAGCCGGGGTCGAGATTTGGGGTGGCGAAGTTCATCGTTCCGGAGTTGATGAAATTTCCTGCCACCGACATGTTTGCGCTACTGGTCATGGATCCCGAATTAATTACGTTGCCACCTACAACAATATTGTAGTAAGAAACGGGGTTCGGGTTCTCGAGGTCCATAGTTCCGGAGTTGATGAAATTTCCTAACACCTCCACCATCGACTGCGGGACGGTGACGTTTCCGCTGGCATTGACGAAGTTTCCGTACACCCACAAACTCGAACCCTCAAGATCGAGGGAACCAGAGTTAAGGAAATTTCCTACAACGGTGGCGTCTCCGCCGAAAGCTTGGATGGTACCGGAATTCATGGCGTTCTCGCCGACCGACAGACCGCCTTCCAGGTCTAGCCATCCTTTAACGGTGAGGGTTCCGTCGACGGTAAGTCCTGCCCCGGATATTTCCAGCCCACCTCCCGCCAGGACTAGATTTTCGATCTCAGCATTAGCAAAGTTCAACAACGCGCTATAGGGGGAATCGATTTCAACGGAAGTGCCCGGCCCTGGCAGTATTCCATACGACCAGCAGTTTGGATCGAACCAATGGCCCTGGCATATGAAATAGTCGTAGTCGCCCTGCATCGGCAAACTCGGCATGGCGCCGAACTGGAAGTCGTCGACCGTCGAAGAATCTGGAATGACCGACGCATAGACGCCGCTTACCAACAGGACGCAGACGACCAACAGAAGGCAATGTCTGATCATGTTAGACCTCGGTTTCTCCTGGATCGTTTGGTGGGGGATCGAAGTGACCAAATAAGAGCGCACACTGGGTCGTTTGGGAGAGGAGGGTCGAGAGTCTTATTGCCAGACGCTGGGGCGCTACAGCTGTGGGTGAAAAACGCCGAGAGTCCTACTCCGGGCTAACGACGATCGTCACTCTTGCGTTTGGGGTTTGTCAGTGACCGCTGCCACTTCGCCGCGTGATAGCCGGAGATATCGGGAAAGGCCTTGGCGCGAAGCCGGGATGCGTTACTCCGTCGCCATTCCCAACCAACGCGGAAATATCTCAGCGCCGAAACCCGTCAATATCGCTCCGGCCTGTGGGCCCGGATCGCCGAATACCCGGCAGCGGCTGAGCGCCGAATGCTGGAGCAGCTTGGGCAGGCCCTGCTGCACCACCGGACCGTTGATGTGTGCCAGCAGAGCGCCGGCATCGCGGTAGCTTTCGTAGATCACGCAGCGTTTGCCATCGCTGCTCAAGTACCATTCGTACCCCAACGCCCCCGGTTCCGCTCGGGTGCCGGCGATCATCTCCTGGGCGACGCGCTCGAAGGTTTCGAATTCTCCGTCATGAATGGTGAGTTCGACCTGCAGGTGTACAGCTTGCTCGGCCATGAGGCGCGCCTTTCTTCGAACCGCCAGCGAGTTCGTCTCGTCCTTCCAACTCGTGGCAAGTGATTCGGTATCGTAGCAAACTCCTCGCGCTTGAGCTGCAAGTGTTACAGTTTGACCATCAATCTCGGCTCGAGGACACCGCCTTGCCCAGCCTTTCGTCGCTGCTGCTGAAGATACCCGACGAATTCAAGCCGATGGCCGCCATCGGGATGGGCTCCCTCATTCTGGTGACCCTGGTGCTGTTTCACGGCCTAGGCATCCACAACATTCTGGTACGTTTCAAGCGCGGCGAGATCCGGCTGGAGCACGGCCGCCCACATCTCGGCTTGGCCGGCCTGCTGTTCGCGCGCGCCGTCTTTTTCATGCTGTGCCTGCACATCTTCGAGATCATGGCATGGGCTTTCGTGCTGAATCACCTTGGCCTGATTCCGCGCCCCGCCGACGCCATTTACTTTTGCGCCAACGCCTATACCACGCTCGGTTACGGCGCCGTCGATCTCAGCCCGCTCTGGCGCAATATCAGTCCGATCATTGCAATTTCCGGCCTGTTCACCTTCGCCTGGACCGCCAGCTCGCTGGTCAACATCGTTGGCGGTTACATCAAGCTGGTCGGGCAGCTGGAGGAAGAGCGGCTGCAGGAGCTGGATATGCGCCGCGCCGAACGGCGCGCCGAATGGGACGCGATGCGGCAGGAGAGCCAGATGGAGCAACAGAGCCGGGTTGAGAGCGGGAAGCGCGAGGCGGGAGCGTCCTTCTTCGAGCGCCGCAGAATACGGCATGAAGAACGGCAGGAGGAGAACAAGCTGCGCGCCGCTGCCCGCTCCGAGATCGGCCAGTTGCGCCGCAAGGAGCGTGAGGACGAAGACAAGCTGGGGCAGCCTCCGCCGGAGAGTGGAGGTCCCGACTCGTGAACCAGAACGAGAAGCGGCGGCGCGGATTGCGTCTATTCCAGAGCGTGCTCCCGCTGGATCGCACGCGCACCCTTCGCGATGCCTTTGCCGGCTTCCAGCTGGCAGCGATGAACATCCCGCAAGCGTTGGGCTACACCAAGATTGCGGGCATGCCCGTGGTGACCGGCTTCTACACGCTGCTCCTGCCGCCGATCGCTTTCGCCGCGTTCGGGTCCTCGCGATATCTGGTAGTCGCTGCCGACTCTGCGACGGCTGCGATTCTGTCCGGCGGCCTGGCCGGCCTCGCCCCAATGGGCAGCGAGCGCTACGTGGAGCTGGCTAGCCTGGTGGCGCTCCTGACCGCGTTGTTTCTCCTGGTGGCGCGCCTGCTGAAGCTGGGATTTCTGGCCGACTTCCTCTCGCAGACTGTTCTGGTCGGCTTTCTCGCCGGGGTGGGATTTCAAGTGGGCATCGCTGTACTGGGTGAAATGCTGGGCTTGGAGATCAGCTCGCACCGAACCGTGCTGCAGCTGGGGGAAGTGATTCACAATCTGCATCATCTGCACATTCCCACGTTGTTCGTCTCCTGCGCGGTAGTGGCGACGATTCTGCTACTGGGGCGGTTGGCTCGCAAAGTGCCCGGGGCGCTGATTGCCGTAGTTGGGGCGCTGCTCGCCAGCAAGCTATGGGATTTTGCCGGACATGGGATTACGGTGATCGGCGCGGTGACCGGCGGCTTGCCGCACCTGGCCCTGCCGCACGCCAGCTGGAAGGATCTGGAGCAGCTGATTGGCGTTGCCGGTTCATGCTTTGTGATGATCGTTGCACAAAGCGCCGCCACGGCGCGTTTCTTTGCATCGCACCACCATCAAACGCTGGACGAGAACGACGACCTGGTTGGTCTCTCCGCCGCCAATGCTGCAGCGGCCATCAGCGGGACGTTCGTCGTCAATGGCAGCCCGACGCAGACGGCGATGGTGGAAAGCTCCGGTGGACGCAGCCAACTGGCGCAGATCTCCACGGCTGTGGTGGTGGCCGTGGTGCTGCTCTTTCTGACCAGGCCGTTGCAATATCTGCCGCGCTGCGTGCTCGGCGCCATCGTCTTTACCATTGCCGTCAAGCTGATCGACCTGCGAAAACTGGAATCCATTCGCCGCGAGAGTCCCGGCGAACATGCGCTGGCAGTGATCACGGCTGCCGTCGTTGTGCTTGTCGGTGTGGAGCAGGGAATTATTCTTGCTATGGTGCTGTCGCTCCTGCGCATTGTGAAGCACTCCTATCGGCCTCATACCGGGGTGCTGGTGGCCGATGGCGATGCCTACTGGAGGCTGATGCCGCCCGAACCAGGTGCGATGACGCAACCCGGATTGGCCATCTATCGTTTTGGGGCGCCGCTCTTTTATGCTAACGCCGGACGATTTGCCGAGGAGATTCACAACGTCATAGGGCCGTCGCCGTCGCCCATCCGATGGCTGGTGGTCGATGCCGAGGCCATGACGAACCTCGACTATACGGCCGCGCGCGTGGTGCGCGAGCTTCAGAATGAACTGGCCGTAGCTGGCGTGGCTTTGGCCTTCGCACGGGTCTCGCCGTTTCTGAAGGCGGACTTCGACCGCCATCGCATTACCCCCACCATTGGCAGCCAAATGATTTTTCCGCACCTGCACGATGCGCTGAATGCTTTTGCAAAGTTCGACGCCAAATCCTCCACGGGGGTCGCGATGGTCGGCCCCGGACAGCTTCCTCATTGAAAGGTTGGACAACTTATGTCGCTCTGGCCTCGCTATCCCACAATGTATGAGATCAATACCTGGGTGTGGCTGGGAGAGCTTGGGCAGAGATCCGGTCGCAAGGTCGATCTTGGCTCAGTGCCGGCAGAAGTATGGGACGCGATTCAAAAGCGTGGTTTCGATGCAGTATGGTTGATGGGCGTCTGGGAACGCAGTCCGGCAGGCACCGCCATTGCCAATCGCAATCCGGCCCTGGCGGCCGACTTCCGGCGGGCGTTGCCGGATTTTCGCAGCTCCGACAACGTGGGATCTCCGTATTGTATCCGGAATTATGTCGCGGATCAGCATTTGGGAGGGCGGGAGGGGCTGGCAGGCGCCCGCCACGAATTGGCACGTCGCGGCCTGAAGCTGATTCTGGATTTCGTTCCCAACCATGTTGCGCCCGATCATCCCTGGCTCAGCGAACATCCGGAATACTTCATTCGGGGTAGCGCTGATGATGCTCGCAATGACCCAAACTCCTACATTGAGGTACAGGGGAGATTTTTCGCCTGCGGACGAGATCCATATTTTCCGGCGTGGCCGGACGTCCTGCAACTGAATGCATTCCAACCCGGGCTGCGGCAGGCCGTGGTTGAGACCGTCGCGAGCATTGCCGATCAATGCGATGGGGTTCGGTGCGACATGGCGATGCTGCTGCTGAACCCGGTCTTTCAAAGGACCTGGAGTAGCCGCGCTGGGCAATGTCCTACAAGCGAGTACTGGGATGTGGTAGTGCCGGCGCTGAAGCGAACGCATCCGGATTTCATCTTTATCGCGGAGGCGTACTGGGACCTGGAGTGGGAGCTGCAACAGCATGGCTTCGACTTCTGCTACGACAAGCGGCTGTATGACCGGTTGGAGCAAGACTCTGCCGAGAGTGTGCGCCTGCATCTGTGCGCCGATCCGGCATATCAGGCGAAGCTCCTGAGATTCCTGGAGAATCACGACGAGCCCCGCGCTGCGGCGGCATTCGCGGGCGCGAAAGAGAAGGCTGCCGCCGTCGTGACGTCAACGTTGCCTGGAGCGCGCCTGTTCCACGAAGGACAGTTCGAGGGTCGCAAAGTGCGTCTGCCGGTTTTTCTAGGCCGACGCCCTGACGAGGCGATCGATACGGAGCTGCAGGACTTTTATGAGAAGCTGCTCGCCGCGGTCCATGCACCCGCTTTTCGCGATGGCGAATGGCGGTTATGCGAGCGCACTGGTTGGCCCGACAATGCCAGCTTCCTAAATCTCGTGGCCTGGAGTTGGATCAAGGGCGATGCCCGGTATCTGATCCTCGTCAACCTTAGTGCGAGTCCTTCGCAGGCGCGCGTTTCTGTGCCGTGGAGCGATGGGGCAGGAAAGGCCTGGCGACTGACAGACCTGTTGTCGGGCGTGATTTACCAACGCGATGGCGGCGAGATGGCGTCTCCCGGACTGTACGTCGAATTGGGACCATGGGAATACAACCTGTTCCAGTGCGAAAGCTGAGAGAGGATTAGTCGCCGTCATACAATCGGTCTCAGCGGCCATATTCCAGGACATCGACACCGGCAAATTTCTGGAGCGTCGGCGTTCCGTAAATCGACCGCAACTTCTCTGCAACGGAGGCACCCTGATCGAAATTCTGCAGTGCGGCTGTGTGATCTGCTACCAGAATCCACACGCGCGAATAAGCGCGAGGGTTCTTGCCCAGTGCTCGTAACAGATCGCGGGCGTCCTCGCCAGTGGCATAGTAGGGCGGGGCGAATATGTGCAGCGGCGGAGCCCCGGCGCCATGGCGATCGCGGTAATAGTCCATCATGACGCGCGTGTAGAAAGGAAAGAAGACCACGGCATCGCCGGGTGCGGCTGCCGCCAGCACTGCATTGCTGGCCCCGCGCCAGTCTTCGCGTGGCTTGTAGTAGTCCTTGCGGATTGCCGGAATGGACATCGCGATGAGCGCGACCACCAGGAGCAGGCCAAGCTTCCACTTGTGCAGAATCTCCTCGCCCATGGCGGCCAGCAGCAACAGCGCCGGCAAAGAGAAGATCACATAACGCTGCAGGAACATAGGCTGGCGCAGAGACAGAAGCGCCAGAATCACAGGCGGAAGTACCGCCCACGCGATGATCAGCATGCCGCGCCAAAACGCGGCCTGAATGCCGCTGTGCCGCGATCGCCATATCGCCACCACACCCGCGATCCAGAGCGCCAGAGCGATCACGGCCTTGGCTCCGCCTCCGCCGAAAAACATGGCGAGATGCCAAAACTCTTTCCCGCTAGGCCGAGGCATCCAGATGAAATGAAGGTTCTCGGGCGAGGCGCGGAAGACGTAGGTCAGCCCTGGAATCGCAGCCAGGAAAATGAGTGCGCCGCAAAGCAGCATCGGTCGCCACGGCGCCGGTTTCGGGAGGAAGAGAAGCGACGCTGCCTGCGCCACCAGCACCAGCGCGGTGAAGTCGTGAGTGTAGAACGCGAGAACGCCGAAGAGGGCCCACAAGAGCCAGTTTCCACGATGGTTCCGCTCCACCGCGCGCACGAAGTAGTAGGTCGATAGCAGGACCACAAGGATGGCCAGCGTGTAGCTGCGGGCCTCCTGCGAGTAATACACATGCGTGGGACTGAAGGCGAGCAGAGCAGCCGCTGCCATGGCAGCCGTGCCTCCCATGAACTTTCGCGCCACGGCATACAACAGCGGAACGGAGGCGATGCCGAAGAGTGCCGACGGCAGCCGCAGCCAGGCTTCGCTATCGCCGAAGTGGATCCAGCCGCGCATCAGCAGGAAATAGACGGTCTGCAGGTTGGCTTCACCGTGCCACCACACCCATGCAAAGTGCTGCCAAGAAGTGCGCGCCAGCGCGACGGTGGCGCCTTCGTCGAGCCACAGACTCTTGCTGCCCAGGTGCGAGAGGCGCAGCCACGCGCCAATCAGGGTCAGCACAGCGAGTTGAATTGTGAAGAATGCCGGCGAGTTGACCGCGTGCGATGTGCGCGGATCGGCGAGGAACGGCTCGCGGGCTGCGGGCATAGCAGCACTCTATCAGCTAGCTCAAAAGCCGAGGAAAAGGGCAAGCGCGAAGAAGCTACAGCCCCGACCTCTCGCCGGCGACGGACGATTCCGATCGCACGTCCGGCAGGTAGGCAGGCAGCTTCTCGGCGGCGGCCAGCAGGACGCACAAGGCCACCCCCTCGGCCGCAAGCGCTACTTCGGACAGCACGGGAAACGTGGGCGCAATGCGCAGCGTGCGATCGTGGGGATCGTTGCCGTGGGGATAAACCGCGCCCGCGGGCGTGAGCTCGATGCCGGCCTCTTTCGCCAGAGTCACGACCCGCCGCGCGCAGCCGTGCGGAACGTCGAGCGTGATGAAATAGCCGCCCTTGGGACGGTTCCAGCTCACGCCGGGAACATGGGACAGCTTCTCATCGAAGATGTCGAGCACCTTGTGAAATTTCGGAGCGAGCAGCACGCGATGCTTGTCCATCAGCGCATGGATGCCGGCTTCGTTTTTCAGAAAGCGAACGTGCCGCAGCTGGTTGAGCTTGTCTGGGCCAACGGTGCGAGGGACGATTCGTGCGAGGTACCACTTCACATTTTCCGGGGAGGATGCGAACAGCGCGATGCCGGCGCCTGCCAGCGTGATCTTCGAGGTGGAGGCGAAAACCAAGGCGCGGTTGGGGTGTCCGTGGCGCGCACTCAGTTCGAGCAGGTTCGCAATCTCAATGCGCTCGCTGGTGAGGTGGTGCACGGCGTAGGCGTTGTCCCAGAAGATGCGGAAATCGGGCGCGGCGGCCGGCATGGCGGCCAGCCGTTCGATGACGGCATCCGAGTAAACCGTGCCTGTGGGATTGCTGTACTTGGGCACGCACCACATGCCCTTGATGGAAGCGTCGTGTGCGACCAGCCGCTCGACCTCGTCCATGTCGGGGCCATCGTGGCTGAGCCGCACAGGAATCATGCGAATGCCGTAGTCTTCGCAGATGCGGAAGTGCCGGTCGTAACCGGGGACAGGACACAGGAATGCGACGTCGCCTTGCTTCGACCACGGCGCGGCGCTGTCGCAGGTGCCTTTCAGCAGCGCGTAGACGATAGCGTCGTGCATCATCGAGAGACTGGAATTGTTGGCGATAACGACCTGGTCCGGCGGAGCTCCCAGCAGCGGCGAGAACAGCACGCGCGCTTCGGTGATGCCCTGCAGCCCGCCGTAGTTGCGGCAATCGTCGGCGCCGGAGAGGTAGTCGGACACTCCGGGCAGGGTCAGCAACTCCGCGCTCAAATCCAACTGCTCTGCCGATGGCTTGCCGCGCGTGAGGTTCAGCCGGAGGCCGCGCGCTTTTAGAGCATCGTAGCTTTCCCGAACTTGCCGGCTCGGGGGGATCATGCTGGGCGAGCGATACTGGCCAAATTCTGGCATGTGCGAGATCGGTGTCCTTTGCTGAGTCTGTGCGGTGGTCCGCGGTGACAGCCTATCACCGATGGCTGTGGATTTCATGGCCGGAATAGAAACTGCGCGCGTCCCAGTACCGGCTGGCTTTGAAGCGCCGGGTGTGGATGGAAATCCATCGTGTCGCCGGCTGAGGCCCGGGTGGGGAAACAACGGTAGCATTTAGACGCCGGCCTAAAGAGACTGGGTCGCAACCGGTGTCGCCGCTACGCGGCTCGCAATCTCTTCCCACTGAACAGCCGGGGCCTGGGCCCCGGGCTCACTGCGCCGCCGCCGCGGCGCGGCTGCTTTGGCCGAACCGCAGCGCTCTTGTTCCACCGCAGAATTTCTTCTGCGGTTGCGACACAGTCTCTAAAGGCCGGTTCTACCCGAACTCGTCATGCGGTCTTGGACATCGAAGCGAACTTCATCGCGCTCGCGCCAGCACCAGCGTCACGTCGTCGGGCTGCTCGCCACCCGCGATCCAGTCGGTCACGGCGCCGGTGACGGCTTCGCTGATGCGCGCCAAAGGCTGATCGCGGTGCTGCCGGATGAGTTGGATCAGCCGCTCCTCGCCAAATTCGCCGAATTCGTTCTCCGGCTCGGTCACGCCGTCGCTGTAGGCGACGAAGATATCGCCCGCCTGCATGCCGACTGCCGATTCGTCATAGGTCATCCCGTCGAACAGTCCCACCACTGTCCCCGATGTCTCCAGCCGGCGCACATCACCATGGCCGCCCAGCAGCAGCGGAGGCAGGTGCCCAGCGTTGGAGTAGGTCAGCGAGCGTGCCGCCGCGTCGTAGCAGCCCAGGAACATGGTCGCGTACTTCTCCGGAGGCGTGCTGCGGAAAAGCTGATAGTTCAGCGTGCACATCAGCGTGGCAGGCGAAATCTCACCATCAGAGCTGCCGCGTCCGCTGATCGCCAAAGCGCTGCTGCCGGAAACTCCGGCGCCCAAGGCGACGGATGCCAGGGTTTGCTCCGGTTCTAACGAATAGGCGCGCACGAAGGCGTGTACTGTAGCCATCAGCAGCGCGGCGGAAATTCCCTTGCCGCTGATGTCGCCGACGGCCAGCAGCAGGCGGTGTTCGCTGAGCTGGATAAAGTCATAGTAATCGCCGCTGACGGTGCGCGCGGGGCGGCAGACGCCATGCACCTCCAGCATGCGCAGCCCGCTCAAATCGGCGGGGAAGAGCAGCGCCTGCACCTCGTGGGCGATGGCCAACTCGCTCTCCATGCGCTGCTTTTCCTTCTGTTCGGCGATCAGGTTGGCCAGCGATTGCGACATCGAGTTGAACGATTGCTCCAGCGCCGCCATCTGATCGCTGGTACGGACCTCGATCCGGTGTTGCAGGTCGCCGCGATTGATGTGCTGGGTAGCATCGTAGAGCTCTGACACCGATTTGGTCATGCTGCGCGTCAGCCGGCCGCCGATGAAAAGCGCGATCAGCTCGATGATGCCGAAGAAGATGGCGATGCCGATGAGCAGGTCGCGGAAGATGCCGGCCTTGTCGCCCAGGGTGCTGAACAGCGTCGCGTAGATCATCGATGGCCGGGTGTCGACCAGCATCAGGGCGGGAATCGATTTCCCGGTCGACCACTCGATGACGTCGAAGCGCGTGCCGAAGGGAATGTGAAAGTCAACTGCGTTGGTAGGCGGAGGCAGCGTGCCGGCATCCACATGAGTGGGTTGGTCGTGGGTGACGCGGTAGGTAGTCTGGGTCGTCCCGGTGTCAATGACGATCCTATCGCCGCCGCCTGCCTTCTGCTGATCCGACGAAACCCGGTTGGCGTAGCCGGTGGGGGAACTGGATTGCTCTTCCGGAGGAAGCAGGCTGATCGATCCCAGCTCCGATGCGGCGCGGCGCAGCATCTCGGAACTTATCGGCACATTCGAGATGACCGTCAGATGACGCGTGCCGTCATCGGCGTGCCGGACCGAGCGCAACTGCATTCGGTCTTTGTCGAGCACGAAGCCGGCGAAGTCTCCCTTCAGCGCGGGCGAAGGCTTGATAGGCGCCATGCTGGAGGCGTGGCCTTCGAAGAGCACGAAGCTTCCTTCGCCGTCCCAGATAGTGACGGAGCGGCGGCGGAAGTTCTCATCGGAAGCACTGGCGATCTCGCCGGCGAGCTGCACGTTGAGCTTGCTGTCGCGGGCAAGGGAACGAAACTGCGTTGCCATGGAGCGATTCGTTGCCTCCAGGTGCTGGAGCTCCGATTGCAGATCGGACATGGCGACGTAGGTGGCGAACTGGCCGGCGAAGAGATAACCGGCGATCAGCGCCATCACAATCAGCAGGATGACGGGTATGACGCCGATGAAAACATAGGTGACGATAAGGCGATTGCGCAGCCGCCACAGCATGACGCGCCGCAGCCAGCGCAAGCCCAGCAGGCAGCCGGAAAGTACAAACAGAAAACTGATGAAGGTGGCCCAGCCGCTGAGAAAAGTGCCCGACGGCGAACGGAAGACGGCGCGCAGGATCTGGAGAGCGAGGGCGAGATAGCCGAACCAGAGCGTGGTCTTACCCAGTTTCGACTTGGGATGCAGCGTCCGCCGCGTCCAGGCGCGAAGTTCGTCGGAGGTGGGACGTCGCAGAGGCATGTAGAAAGAAGCTATCGGCCATCCGCTAAGGCCGAAGCGCAACATCCTCCATGATACCGCTCTCGAATGAGCTGTTGGCGGCAGGCCTCCAGGAAGTAACGAATTGGAAGAGTGAAACCGAACGGCTGCTGGCCACAGCTCACAGCTGACGCCGTCTCCCCTGCTAAAATCCTCACGGCATTCACTGGCCGCGGGCCGCTGCATCTTTCCCGGCGGCAAAGAATCAAACGAGTCCCTATGTCCGACAATGTTCGCAATGTCATCATCATCGGCTCCGGCTGCTCGGGGCTGACGGCCGCAATCTATGCGGCCCGCGCCAACCTGAAACCACTGGTCATCGACGGCCACGAGCCCGGCGGCCAGCTCGCTATTACCACACTGGTGGAGAATTTTCCCGGCTTTCCTGACGGCATTCAGGGGCCGGAGTTGATCGACAACATGCGCCGGCAGGCGGAACGCTTCGGCGCAGAGTATTTGGCGGGGCACGTTGTCAGAGTCGACCTGAGCCAGAAATCCGCCGACGGCAGCAAGAAGCCCATCGAGGTGAATCTTGGCCGCGAGACGCTGCTGACGCGCACCCTCATCATAGCCAGCGGTGCGTCGGCACGCTGGCTGGGCCTGCCTAACGAGCAGGCGCTGATCGGCCACGGCGTCTCGTCCTGCGCTACCTGCGATGGATTCTTCTTCTCGGGCAAGGAGATTGCCGTCATCGGCGGCGGCGACTCGGCGATGGAGGAGGCGCTGTTCCTGACGCGCTTCGCCTCCAAGGTCACCATCATTCACCGGCGCAATGAATTTCGCGCCTCGAAGATCATGCTGGAGCGCGCCCGCAAACACGACAAGATCGAGTTCCTGACCGACACCGTCGTCGACGACATATTTGATGTCGGCAAACAGGAAGTGACGGGGCTGCGCCTGCGCAATCTGAAGAGCGGCGAGCAGTGGGACCTGCCGACCAGCGCCATGTTCCTCGGCATTGGCCACACCCCGAATGCGCAGTTCGTCGGCGATCAGCTGGCGCGCGATGGCGACGGCTACCTGATCCCGCAGGAATATGTGTGTGCGCGCGCGCCGGGCGTATTTATCAGCGGCGACGTGGCCGACCGGCACTATCGCCAGGCGGTGACCGCGGCCGGAACCGGCTGTATGGCGGCGCTGGAGGCGGAGAAGTATCTGGAAGAGATTGGGCGGTGAGGCAGGCTGTGACCAAACCGCCCGCTCCCAGGTCTCGAAAAACGCGAGACGTGGGGCATCCGCAGGTTTTCTTACAAACAACCTTTACGCGGGCCTGAAGGCCCGCTCTACCCCAGATCTTTCCTAGAAGATGCCCCACTTCTTGCAGCGGGTTCCGGTGAGCTGGCGATAGATCCGCTCATCGTGCAGCACCTGTTGCTGCCAGGCGGTGCCGGCGATGGTCTTGCCGGCGAAGTGATGGATGTAGCTGGCGCGCGCGTAGCCGCAGCGCAGACCCCGCTGCTGTGCGGCCCAGGCGAACCAGTAGTCACCGTAGAAGTGCAGCATGCCCTCGGGCACGGGGCCGATCTCGGCGATCAATTCGCGACGAAAGACGAAACAGCAGCCGAGGATGGGCAGAGACTTCAGCCAATTCTTCCGACGTTTTGCGCCGCGCGGCCAATCGGCGGGCGTCTCGGGACCGAAGGTGTGATAAGGCGAGACGATGCCCAGCGACGGTTGGGCGTCGAGCGCGTCGAGCAGCGGAGTATCCCAAGCGGGAGCGAAGATGACGTCGTTATTGCAGACGGCGACGTGGCTGCCGCCTGCCAGCTCCAGGCCGCGATTCCAGCAGTAGTTGACACCGCGGTTGCGATCGTTGAGGTGAAAGCGGAGACGCGCGGATTCGGTGGGGCTCGCCGGCGGCGAGGCGAGCCACTCGCGTGTGCCGTCGGAGGAGCCGTCGTCGACGAAGACGATGTCCAGGCAAGCCGCGGAGTTCTCCAGCAGGCTGCGCAGGCATTGCTGCGTTAGCTGAAGCTGGTTGAAGACGGGGATGATCACCGAGAGCGCGCGGGACGGTGGGCTGGCGATGTGCGCATGAGAGGGCAAGGATTAATCGTAATACGGAGGCCCCAGCGCGGGTGAAGCCTCAGTCGATACAAATTTCGCATTGCGCCAGGCAACAGGATTGGTTGTGATAAGGGAATCGGGGGCTGCAAGCGGTCATTTTGCCGCAATGAAGCACCCGGTAACGGCTCACGCGCAGATGTGCTTGTTGTCACTGCAAATTGCCCACGCCGGTTATAGTGTGCTAATCGCGACCCATGCACAACCCCGAATTCTCTCGAATTTCGCTCGGAGTGCGTGCATGGTCCGGAGGTCGCAAAATGGATTCCCACCTCATCAGTGAATTCCGTTCGATTGTTGGAGATGCAGGGCTGGTAACCGCTCCCGAGCAGTTGCGAACCTATGAGTGTGACGGGCTTACCCTGTTTCGCGTTGTGCCCGAACTGGTTCTTCTGCCTGCGTCGGGTGAAGAGATGCAGGCAGTTGTGAAACTGTGTTATCGCGAGCGCATCCCGTTCGTGGCGCGCGGCTCCGGTACAGGGTTGAGCGGAGGCGCGTTGCCGGTCAAAGGTGGCGTCGTCATTGGTGTGTCTCGCATGAACCGCATCCTCGACATTGATCTGGCGAATGCCCGCGTCGTGGTTGAGCCCGGCGTCACCAATTCGGCCATTACCGCGGCCGTTTCGGGAAATGGCTACTTCTATGCGCCTGATCCCTCGTCGCAGATCGTCTGCACAGTTGCGGGCAATGTCGCGGAGAACTCGGGCGGCGCGCATTGCTTCAAATACGGCGTAACCACGACCTACATTCTTGGGCTGGAGGTGGTTCTTTCCGACGGCTCGTTGGTTCGTCTGGGCAGCAAGACCCTGGATTTCCCGGGATATGACCTGGTCGGAGCCTTCGTGGGTTCGGAAGGAACCTTTGGCATCGTCACCCAGGTCACGCTGCGCATTATCAAGAAGCCGGAATGCATTCAGACGCTGATGGCGGCGTTCAACTCCAGCAGCGAAGCCGGGCAGGCGGTGAGCAGCATCATTGCCTCGGGAATGTTCCCTGCGGCGATGGAGATCATGGATCGGCTGGCGCTGGAAGCGGCCGAGGCGGCGGTGCACCCGAATTATCCCAACTGCCAGGCCCTGCTGCTGGTGGAACTCGACGGCTCCGTGCGCGAGGTCGATCGGCTGATGGAGACCGTGGGGCCGATCTGCACCAAGTGCGGCGCCTGGGAACTGCGGCTGGCCAAATCCGACGCGGAACGTATGGCGGTTTGGAAGGGACGCAAGGCCGCATTTGCCGCCGTCGGGCGTATCTCGCCGAATTACCTGGTACAGGATGGCGTTATTCCGCGCACCGCGCTGCCGCGCGTGCTGGGCGAGATTGACCGCCTCAGTGCCGAGGCCGGTCTGCGCGTCGCGAACGTCTTCCATGCCGGTGACGGCAACCTCCATCCGCTGGTGCTCTACGATCGCCGCATCGCCGGCCAGGAACAGCGTGCGATGGTGCTGGCCGAAGACATCCTGCGGCTGTGCGTCGAAGCCGGAGGATCGATCACCGGCGAGCACGGCATCGGTGAAGAGAAAAAACACTTCATGCCGGTGATGTTTTCGGAGGCAGACCTGGACGCTATGCAGCGCCTGCGCTCGGCCTTCGATCCGCATGATTTGTGCAATCCCAGCAAGATGTTTCCGGGCACGGATGTCACGTTTCAAAGGCCGATCGCCTACGAGCCCCACCCCATCGAGAAAGCCGGACTGGCCCAGCGGTATTAGCGGCAGGCTCGCCTGGCGACAACGGGTGAGCCGGTCCACGGGAGCCGAACATGATTGAACATCAATATCCGATAGAGATTGCGTGGACTGACCTGGAGGCAATTGTCGGTCCCGAGTACATCTGGCCGGCCTCCGGCACGGACATGATCGATGGGCTGCGGCCTGCGAAGGTGGTGGCGCCGGGGACGGCAGGGGACGTCGCCAAGGTGCTGCAATATTGCAGTTCCGCCGGACTGGCAGTGGTCCCGCGCGGCGGTGGCACCAAGCTGGGCCTGGGCAATCGCCCCGAGAAGGCCGATATCATTCTATCGACCGAGCGGCTGAATCGAGTGGTGGAGCATGTCTGGGGCGACATGACGGCGATTGTTGAGGCAGGTTGCACGATTGATAGCCTGCAGCGCGCCATCCAGCCACACCGGCAGCGTCTTGCCCTCGACCCCTTGTGGCCAGAGAAGACGACGGTCGGCGGTTTGCTGGCGACGGCCGAAAGCGGAACTCTCCGCATCCGCTACGGCGCCGTGCGCGATCTCGTGCTCGGCGTCGAAGTCGCTCTGCCGGACGGCAGCCTCATCAAAGCTGGAGGCAAAGTCGTCAAGAATGTGGCGGGCTACGATCTCACGAAGCTGATGATCGGTTCGCTGGGCACGCTGGGCGTGATTACCCGTGCCGCCTTCCGCCTGCATCCCATTCCCGTCGCCACCGCCAGCTACAGCATCACGGTGGCCAGCGCGGCCGAGGCCAACAGGATCGTGCTGGCCATTCTGGCTTCGTATGTGATTTACACGGGGCTGCAAGTACGTACCGATAGAGCCGACCGCCTCACCGTTGACGTGAGGTTCGAAGGTATTCCCGAGTCGTTGCAGGACCAGCACGAGAAGCTTGCCCAACTCGCCGCTGGATGCGACATTGCGGACTCCTCGGATGACGTGTGGAACGCTCGACGGCAACTCTTCACCAGCGCCGACAGCGCCGCGATCTGCAAATGCAGCGTTTTGCCCTCGCAGATTGGATCGCTGTGCGATGTCATATTTCGTCAAATCAATGCAACAGAGACGAAGGCGACGATTGTCGCCCAGGGCACCGGGCTGACAGGGGTGCGGCTGGATGCGGGACTGCTGTCACTGACTAAGGCAGTGGATGGCTTGCGTAGCGAAGTGGATCGCCTCGAAGGCACGCTGGTTGTCGAACAGTGCCCGGTAGCGATGAAGGAATCACTGGATGTGTGGGGCACCTTGAGGGATGCAGTTCCGTTGATGCAGCAGATCAAAGGGAAATTCGACCCGGCGCGGACCTTAAACCCGGGCCGCTTTGTGGGGGCCATATGATCGAAGATGCCGTTGCAACCCCGCTCAATATTGCTACTCCGACAAACGGCAAGGCACGAGTTTTCGACCAGCACCATCCGCCGTCGGCCGACCTGCTGAGCGCTTGCGTGCATTGCGGCTTCTGTCTGCAGACTTGCCCGACCTATACGCTTTGGGGCAAAGAGATGGATTCGCCGCGCGGCCGCATTCACCTGATCGGCATGGCCATTGAGGGTGAAGTGGCCTTGACCGATCTGTATGTGTCGCACTTCGATCACTGCCTGGGATGCCAGGCGTGCGTGACGTCCTGCCCATCGGGGATTAAGTACGGCAAGCTCATTGAAGCCATGCGCGCGCAGGTCGAGCGCCTGTATCACCGGCCGCTGCGCGAGCGCATCTTCCGGAAGATGATCGCAGCGACCTTCAGCCGTCCCCAGCGATTGCGCAAGCTCGCGGTCGCCTTACGTCTCTATCAGCGGCTGGGATTGCAGCGCCTGGCGCACGCCCTGCATTTGACGGCGCTGCTGCCGCAAAACCTCCGCACGATGGAACAGTTGATGCCCGATCTGTCGCGGAAAGAATGTTCAGCCGTTCTGCCGCCTGTGATTTCAGCGAATGGTGAGAAGCGTCGCACCGTCGCATTGATTACGGGATGCGTACAGAGCGTCTTCACGGCGCAAGTGAATGCCGCCACCGCGCGCGTGCTGGCAGCGGAGGGGTGCGAAGTGCTGGTGCCGCAGAACCAAGGGTGTTGTGGCGCTCTGTTGCTGGACCTGGGACAGGAAGACGAAGCCCTGGCGATGGCGCGCAAGATGATCGATCAGTTCGAGTCCTTGAACGTCGACGCCATCATCGTAAACGCCGCCGGTTGCGGTGCGGTGCTGAAGGATTATGGCTATCTGCTGCGCGATGATCCGCAGTATCGCGAGCGCGCGCTTGCCTTCTCGGCAAAGTGCAAAGACCCGTCCGAGGTGCTGGCGGAGTTGCCACCGCGCGCGCCGCGCCATCCGATGGCGTTGAAGGTTGGCTTCCATGATCCGTGTCACCTACAGCATGCGCAGAGTCTTACCGTGCCTCCGCGCGCCGCGCTGCGCACTATCCCCGGTCTGGAACTCTTGGAGTTGCCGGAATCTGCGCTCTGCTGCGGCTCTGCCGGTGTTTACAACCTGTTGCAGCCGGAAACCGGTCATGCCTTGGGCGAGCGCAAAGCGAAGAACATCGTCGCCACGCAAGCCCAGGTGGTCGCAACCGGAAATCCCGGATGCCAATTGCAGATTAGCGCTCTGCTGAATGAGAAGGGACATCCTCTGCGGGTGATGCATTACATGGAACTGCTGGACGCTTCGATCTCTGGAAGTTAGTACGGTATCGCGGCTCCTTGGTCCCAAGCGTCAACGAATTCACGGAGACAACGGTTGCTATCAGCCGTCATCTCCAATTATGGAAAATCCTGCCGTCAACCTTATCCGCATCCGCTGCCGACCTGCACCCTTGACCCCTAATCCCTAATCCCCAGTCCCTAACCCCTAAACCTAGTCGTAATACTCCAGCCCCAAGTGCGTAATCATCTCTTCGCCCTTGAGGTGGCGCAGGGTGTTCTTCAGCTTCATCGACTGGATGAACAGGTCGTGCTCGGGATACAGGCCCTCGGCCGTCATCGGCGACTTGAAGTAGAAGCTCAGCCACTCCTGAATGCCGATGCCGCGCAGCGTCGACGAGCGCTTCGCCAGGTCAAGGAAGAGCACCAGGTCGAGCACGATGGGCGCGGCGAGGATCGAGTCGCGGCAGAGGAAATCGACCTTGATCTGCATCGGATAGCCGAGCCAGCCGAAGATGTCGATGTTGTCCCAACCCTCTTTGTTATCACCACGCGGCGGGTAATAGTTAATGCGGACCTTGTGGCAGATGTTGCCGTACAGGTCGGGATAAAGCTCGGGCTGCAGGATGTGCTCCAGCACCGAGAGCTTTGACTCTTCTTTCGTCTTGAATGACCCGGGATCGTCGAGCACCTCGCCGTCGCGATTGCCGAGAATGTTGGTGGAGAACCAGCCGTTCAGCCCGATCATGCGCGCCTTGAAGCCGGGCGCGAGGATGGTCTTGATCAGGGTCTGGCCGGTCTTGTAGTCCTTGCCGCAGATGGGCGCTTCCATCTGCTTCGACAGCTCCTGCATGGCGCGCACATCGACGGTGAGGTTGGGCGCGCCGTTGGCGAACGGGACGCCTTCCTTCAGCGCGGCGTAGGCATAGATCATCGACGGCGCAATGTTCTCGTCGTTCGCGTGCAGGCCCTTTTCAAAAGCGGCGAGCGAATGATGCACCGCGCCGGCTTCGATGAAGGTCTCGGTCGAGCCGCACCAGATCATGACCAGCCGGTCGGCGCCGCTGGACTTCTTGAAGTCGCGGATGTCGTCGCGCACCTGCTCGGCCAGCTCCATCCGGTTCTTGCCCTTCTTGACATTAGGGCCGGTGAGGTTCTTGACGTAGTTCTTGTCGAAGACGGCCTTGCGCGGCTTGATGGACGACAGGAACGGCTTGACCTGCTCCAGCAGCGAGCGATCAAGCACACCCGCTTTGCCGGCGGCGGCATACATATCGTCCTCGAAGATGTCCCAGCCAGTGAAGACCAGGTCGTTGAGGCCGGCGAGAGGAACGAAGTCTTTGATCTTAGGAGAGCGGCCTTCGGTGCGTTTGCCGAGCCGGATAGTGCCCATCTGCGTCAGCGAGCCGATGGGGGCGGAAATACCTTTGCGTACCGCTTCGACGCCGGCGACGAAGGTGGTCGCCACCGCGCCCATGCCGGGAATCATGATCCCCAGCTTGCCTTTTGCGGGAGCGATTTCGCCCGCTCCGGCCTTAGTCTTATCGGTTGGCATGTTTATCAGTCCGATCTATAGGGAATATACAAACGCGCTAGGATAATGGACGAATCTGTTGTTTTGTGTCGGAGCGGGTTTGTATCAGGGCACGACTTCAGTCGTGCTGAACGAGAGGGTACAAAAGGCAGGGCTTTAGCCCCTGCACGCTGCCGGCAGGGGCTGAAGCCCGCGATCAGATAGCGATCTTGCGGCACGGCTGAAGCCGTGCCCTGATACAAAGCATTGCTGAGACAGGTTGTCCCGTTGTCGTAGAGAGCCAACCTTCATCATCTCGCATCGCAAACGACTCGCGCAATTGCTACGCTGCGAGTGGGCGGCTTTGCCACCTCGATTGCGATCTGGTTCATTCGGCGGAAAATCATGACACAAGAGAAAATCGCAATAATTACCGGAAGCTCGAGCGGCATCGGCCTACTCACGGCGGTTGAATTGGCGCGCAACGGCTCTCGCGTGGTCGCCACCATGCGCGACTTGGGGCGCAGCGGCAAGCTGGAAGAGGCGGCGCAAAAGGCCGGCGTGCGCGATCGGCTGGAGCTGCGGCGCATCGACATCACGGAAACGGATGCACTCGCAGATGCAGTGGCCGACATCGCTCGCCACCACGGGCGCATCGACGTGCTGGTGAACAATGCCGGCTTCACCTGTGCCGGCTTTGCGGAAGACATCACGCTGGCTGAGTTGCGTCACCAGATGGAGACCAACTTCTTCGGCACCGTGGCCATGACGAAGACGGTGCTGCCCATCATGCGGCGGCAGCGCTCGGGACACATCATCCAGCTGAGCTCGATCGGCGGGCGCGTGGCCACACCGCTGTTGAGCAGCTACGCGGCGTCGAAGTTTGCGCTGGAGGGCTGGAGCGAGACGCTGCGCATCGAGCTGCGCGCGCTGGGCATCCGCGTGGTGCTCATCGAGCCCGGGCCCTACGACACCGACATCTGGGAGCGCAACCTGGTGCTGGGCAAACAGGCGGTGCACCCGGACTCGCCCAACAAAGAGCGCAGCCGCCGCTTTGCCGAGTTCGTGAAGTCGACTGCGAGCGAGCGCCGCGATGCGCGCGAGGTGGCCGAGGTGATTGTGCGCGTGGCCAACGATCCGCATCCGCGGCTGCGCTATCTGCTGGGCCCGAACGTCAAAAGCCGCGTGTGGCTGCGTGCGCTGCTGCCCTGGAAGCGATACGAACGCGCCGTGGCGAAGGTGACGAGGATCGATTGAGGGCAGGGGACGGGGACCGGGGAACAGTGCAGTGATTCGTGAATTTTGTGTGCGCCGGGACGGCGATTGATGCCGGGCGAGGCGAGGCCCGGCGCGAATCCTTTGCTATAATCGTGTTGCTGCTTATGAGCGCCCTTAGCTCAGCTGGATAGAGCGTCTGGCTACGAACCAGAAGGTCGGGAGTTCGAATCTCTCAGGGCGCGCCATCCTGTTTGGATCCCTCACTGCGTTCGGGATTTCGCCTGCGGGCTCCCGTTCGGCTCCGCCTCCTCTCACGCCCACAAGGCGGCTCAAGTTCGAATCTCTCAGGGCGCGCCATCTAACTTTCTCCGGTTGTGGAATCTAAAAGCAATCCTTCCTGTGTCTGTGAACCGTTCTGAACCTCACTGTGCACGGACTGTGCCCATAAAAAGAACTGAAGAAAGCTCAGAGGCGGAGGCGATGCGGGTGTATAGTGTTGGCCGCCCAAGATGGCAAAATAGAAATCCTGATTCAAGGTAGTTGGGAACACAGAAATCAACACTACCGTCCCGGGTGGCGCTACAACGGGGTCCGTCGGCTCGAAAAGCTACAGAGTGGTTAGCCGAACTGCACTAGTAAAACACTAGAACTTATCTCGTAACTTGCTTTGTATCAGGGCAGGTCTTTAGACGTGCCGAACACGCCGTTCGAGATTTGGGCTTCAGCCCCTGCGAGCGCGGCTTTTGCAGGGGCTAAAGCCCCAGGCCCATAAAATTGCCGTTTCGGCACGACTGGAAGTCGTGCCCTGATACAAACCTTATCGATTTATGAGATAGGCTCTAGCAAACTGCGGCATTCGAATCAGCTACAACGGCTGCCATCAAGTCCGGAGAGGGAATTGACATGCGCGCATCGAAGCGTCTTTTAACCGAACTGTCTGTCGTGGTGCTTTTCGTCGCAGTCTGCGCCGCCGGCAGCTGGGCGCAGCTCAAAACCATCAACAACCCAAGCGGCGGAATGATCGTTTACGGTCCGGTGGAGGGGCAAACGACCGAAGCTGGAGCCATGGGCGCGGTGCTTCGCTCGCTCCACAGTGAGTACGGCAACAAGCCGGAAGTGGGCAAAGTGTTTCAAGTTCGCGGTACCAACTCGGTTGCGGCCTTCTTCACTCTGGAGAAGCGCAACCAGGGGAACATGAAGGTCGCAGGCATGATCATCGCGGCGAAGGCCTCCGATCATGTGGAGGCGGCGTTGGTCAGCGATGAAGCTTCGCGCTTCGGCACAACCGTGAATCCGATGTTGAAAATGCTGTTTGATTCATGGCATCCCGGAGGAGTTCCAGCCACTGGGGCTGCCTCATCGTCGCAATCTGCCGCGACCGGCGAACCCGCTGCCTTGCGCCCGTACACGCTTCCCGATCGTTCGGCCTCGGTCTCCCTACCTGACGGCTGGAGGGTGTCGCCCCAGAGCGGGATGGGTACGATTATCGCGGAAGGTCCCAACGGCGAAAGCGCCTACCTCGGTTATCCGTTGGTGGCGAGTGACACCAACAATCCGTCAGTCCGGCAGACGATGGCCATCTTGCAGCGCGGCGGGCTGCGCAACACCGCCTATGCGAAAGCACTCTATTACCCGTACGGTGGGGATTTGGGAAGAACGTTTGTGGATTTGGTTCAAATGCAGCGCAAGCTCACCGGGCAGAACTCAGTCACGGTCAAGATCACCAGCGAAAATCCGGTGCAGTTTCCCCCTCCGTGGCGCTGCGCCCGTCTTGCTGGTCAAGTCGACGCAAACGACGGTACTGGTGTGAAAGAGATGAACACGGTGTTTTGCTCATCGCCCCCTGGCCGATTCGGAGGCTATATGAACCTTGCCTACCACACGGTGGTGCCAGTTGGCCTGGCAGATAAGGAACGGGCCACGATGGGAGCGATCCTTGCGAGTTTTACGCCCAACGAGGCCGTTATTCAAAGCCAGGCCAATGCGATCGCGGCGCCCGCCATCGCGCAAATTCACGAGATCGGCCGGCAGGCGGAACAACAGGCCGCAGCCGTCCACGCCGCCGAGGACGCGCACAACCGCAGCGTGGAACAACGCTGGGATGCCCAGGACAAGCAGAATCAGGGATTCAGCAACTATCTCTTGGATCAGACGGTCATTCAGGACAACTACAACGGCACCCACAGCACGGAATGGAACCAGACTGCCGATGCTATGGTAAAGAGCAACCCGCAGCGCTATGGATATGTAGATACGCCTAATTTCTGGAAGGGAGTCGATTATTAGTTGAAGAGACCGAATGTTAAACTTTCCGAAATTCGGGTCTGCTTGGGAAGAGCTGGCCTTGAGTGTCTGCGTGAGAACGCGTCTTTGAGTTTGGCAGTGGGACACGACGGCCGAAAATCGAGCGCCGTAGCCGGGGCCCCCAGGTCGCGCCTCAGTTGCGCGGGCTGGGGTGGGCAGGCGCGAAACAGCTTAGCCCAGCACGGAGCCGAAGGCGGAGTGCTGGGTAGAATGGGAAAAGAGCTCGAGTCCCTTTGGGGACGACAGGGTTCTCACGCAGACACTTCAGGCCAGCGTCTCAGCCGTTTGTTCAAGGATGATGAGCCGGCTTCAGCCGGCGACAGAAGCAGGCTCTCGCGACTTTTTCAGCAGACTGTTTAGGCAGGAGAAACTAAACGATTCTGAAATCTGGCTTCAACCGGGTGGAAGGATCCGGGCTTAGCCCGGAAAAACTGGATATCGCGGAATCCTTTTATTTTGTCATCCCGAGGGAGGACTTTAGTCCGACGAGGGATCTGCTTCTAAGTTTCTCCAGCCTGCTCACCCGAGCTACGGCGAATGCTGCTGATGGAGGTTTCAAATGACCATGCGGAGATCTTTCCTGGCCGCAACCATCCTTGCCGTTTTCTTGACCAGCGTTGCTGCCCAGGCGCAGTGGGTGATGGTGGCGCGCGCCGTCTCCGGCCAGGTCCAGCGCATGACCAACAAGTCGTCCAACGGCGCCGGCTACGATGTTGCCACCGTGGTGCTGATGGCCAACGCCGACAAGGTCTACAGCACTGCGCTGAATCTGCTCAAGACCAACCACCCGGAAGTCACCATCACCAGCAGCGACGCCAAGACGCGGGAGATTAAATTCTCCCAAGGCGATCGCATCGCCAGCATACAGGCAACCGCGCTGGGCGATAGCCTGACGCAACTGGTGATTGCCTCCAACCTGATCGTCGGCCAGCCCAATGCCACTTCCATCGTGGTGGAGGGAGTGATGAAGGTCTGCCAGCAGATGAACGTCGTCTGCACCCTGCCCGACAATTAGCAGCTCGCAGAGAGACCCGGCTTTTGCGATTAGCGACGGTCACACCCCGACAGTCACTCTTCCGACGTGCCCTCTTCTTCCGTCCAGAAGCGGTGTCCCGTCCGGCGAATGAAGACATCCTCCAAACTTGGCTTGTGCACGGAGACGCCCTCGATCTCGCCGGGAAACGCCTCCACAACCTCCGTCACGAAGCGGTGTCCGCTCTCGATCTCCAGCCGCACCCAATGATCGAGCACCGTGGGATGCAGCGCGAAGCGCTCGCCAATGCGCCGTGCCAGCGACTCCGGGTCCGCCGCTTCCAGCAGGATCACGTCGCCGCCGATCTCGCTCTTCAGCTCGGCCGGCGTTCCCAGCGCGACGATATTTCCGTTGGCATAAATCGCCAGCCGGTCGCAGCGCTCGCCCTCTTCCATCAGGTGCGTGGTCACCAGCACGGTCACGCGTTCCTCGTGGCGCAAAATCTGAAGATATTGCCACAAATCACGCCGCGCGCCGGGATCGAGCCCGGTAGTCGGCTCATCCAGCAGCAGCACCGACGGATGATGCAGCAGCCCTTTGGCCAGCTCCAGCCGGCGCTGCATGCCGCCGGAGAAGGTCTGGGCTTTTTCCTTGGCGCGATCGGCCAGGCCCACGCGGCTCAGCATCTCGCTGACGCGCTTCTTTAGCACCGCGCCCTTCAGCCCGTAAATGTGGCCAACCAGCATCAGGTTCTCTTCGGCCGAGAGCTTGATGTCAATGCTCTGCGCCTGGAAGACAACGCCAATGTTGCGGCGCACCAGCGCCGGCTCGCGCACCACGTCGTGTCCCATGATCAGAGCCCGCCCGCCGGAGGGCACCATCAGCGTCGACAGAATGCGGAAGGTTGTGGTTTTACCGCTGCCGTTGGGCCCGAGCAGCCCGAAGATCTCCGCCGGCCGCACCTCCAGCGAAACGCCCGCCAGCGCGACCCGATCGCCATACTGATGGCGCAAAGCCTGAAGCTGGATAGCCGAGCCGGAGGCAGTCGAACCCTCGACCGCGGCCTGATGAAGTGTGTCGGAAGCGCTCATGCGAGGGCCAAGGATGATTTTATATGCTGCGCGCAGGCGGGTCGAACTGCGGATAACATCTTTGGTCCGCTTTGGTCCAGTATTCGTCTCAGAGCACGGTCGAAAAGGAGAAGTCGTTGCTGTCGGCACGACTAAGGCTCGTCCTGAGCGAAGCGAAGGATTGTGCCCCTGATACAAAACTGAGTGCTGATTGCTGAGTGCTGCTTCTTAGGCGCGATTGATCATCATGATGGCAAACAGCAGAGGCAGGTAGATCACCGACGCCTGCAGCACGTGCCGTGCCCGCCGCTTCGATGCGGACGCGGCAGGTGTCAGCTTCATAGTCCACATGCGCAGGCTGAACCACAACATTCCCAGCCCCAGCAGCAGCGCGCCGGCAAGATAGATTCTTCCCGACATGCCCATCAGCGTGGGCGCCAGCGAAACCGGAACCAGCGCCAGCGCATACATCACGATGGCGAACGCCGTCGAGCGGCCATCGCTCTCCACCACCGGCAGCATGCGGATGCGCGCGTTCTCGTAGTCCTCGCGATAAAGCCAGGCGATGGAATGGAAGTGCGGAAACTGCCAGAAGAAGACGATGGCGAACAGCACCAGAGCCTCGGCGTCGAGCCGGCCGCGAATTGCCGTCCAGCCCAACACCGGCGGCATCGCTCCCGGAAAGGCGCCCAGAAAGGTGCAAATAGGATGCACCCGCTTCATCGGCGTGTACACCGCCAGATACGTGATGGAGGTCAGTGCGGCGAGCGCAGCCGTCAACCAGTTGGTCGTTGCCCAGAGATACAGAACACCGCCGATCGTCATCCCGAAAGCGACGATCGACGCATGCAGTAGCCCCATGCTGCCCGTCACCAACGGACGCCGCGCGGTACGCCGCATCAGCGCGTCGATATCGCGTTCCACCACTTCGTTGATTGCCGCTGTCCCGCCGCTGACCAGTCCAATACCGATCAGCGCATGCAGCAGCAACCAGGATAACGACGAGACACCCGACTTCGCTGCCGCAAAATATGCGCCGGCCCAGGCGGTCATCACGATCAGCGTCGTGACCCGCGCCTTAACCAGAGTGGCGTAATCGCGCGCCAGTGAAGCCACGCTGGTCCGCGGAACAGGCAATGGCTGGCTCAGCGTGCTCATGCGATGACGGCCTTCCCGTGCGAGGGCTGCGCCGCGGCTTCCGTAGCATGCACGCTGATCATGCGACGCGTCTGGATCGCCAGCACCACACTGGCCGCCAGCACCAGAGCTCCTCCGGCAACGTGCGCGACCGTGCTCACTACCATGAGCAACGTCGGCTGCGCTTCGCCAACGCTCCACAGCATGCGCGCCAGAAAAGCGCAGAAGCCGAGACCGAGTTGGATCATCAGCAGCGCCAGCAGCAATTGCGCCGGCTTGCGCAGGTGATCGACTCCGCCGTAGCGCGTCAGCACGCGCACCACGGTCCAGCACAGCACGGCAGTCACCACGCACGCGCCGATCAGATGCGGCAGCAGCTTGATGCCGGAATGGCGAAAGGCAGCGCCAAGAATCAGCTGTACCCACACGCAGGCGGCCGCCAGCGTAGTCAGAGCCGCCGTGCTCGGCCACAGACCGTGCTCGGCGATGGGCTCATAATCCTGAATCCATGCGCGGCTGGTGAACAGCGCCATCGCCACCACAATGCAGAAGATCGTTTGCCCCAGCGTGGCATGCGCCGTAGACACCGACCAGGGCAGAAGTTTCAGCACCGTGATGCCGCCCAGGATTCCCTGGCCGATGACCGCGCCCAGCGCCGTCCAGCCCAGCACCCGCATCCATTTGCGGCTCTCGACGCGCTGCGTCCACACCGCCATCACGATAATCAGCAGCCCGATGAACTCGGCGATCATGCGATGGCTGTGCTCGTATTTCACGCCGCCGACCATGGGCGGCAAACGGTACAGCGAACCAAAGGAAGTAGGCCAATCCGGTACGGACAGGCCGGCATCGTTGCTGGTCACGAGCGCGCCCGCGACGAGGAGCAGGAATGTGGCCCACGCCAGAAGAATGGCGAAGCGGTGATACCGCGGGATGAAGGCGATACGATCTGGTCGCGACGTCAGAACAGGCTCCCTATAACGTTCGGTCCGCGCAAAGCGATGAGTCCGCTCGTGGGGCGATGTCTCCCGCCTTAGCGCGCCCGAACCCGGCGCCGTAGCGAGACAGAGTTAAGTAAGAATTTGCGGCGTAAAGTTTTGCGGCGAACGCCGTATCCTCGTGGGCGTTCGTGGAGGTATTGTATCAAAGCAAGCGCCGATGTCCCTGCCACATCTCGACGGCAAAGCCACGCACTTGGATTAAGCCGCGCTCCAAGCCTGGGCAAGTTAAAGCGGCGAAGCCAACAGCAAAAATCCGATGAGAAACAGCAGGTCTTCGACTCGGGCTGAAAGCCCTCGCTCAGGATGAATCGTAAAATGAGGGTCAGGCGCGGCGCCGAAGCGCTGCTCGGCACCAGCTCGAGCGCCCCCTCACTCCCCGCTGCTGACCTCCGCTGCCAGCCACGCCAGGTATTCTTCGCTGCCACCCTCGACCGGCAACTGCACGCACTCCGGCAGCTCATAGGGATGCAGGCCCTGGAACGCCGACTGCAGTTCAGCCGCATGTGCCGCCGTGGTCTTGATCAGCAGCAGGTACTCCTGCTCGTTCTGCACCTTGTTCTTCCAGCGATAAATCGATCGGATGGGACCGACGATATTGACGCAGGCGGCCAGCCGGCGCTCCACCAGTTGCTGCGCCAGCCGCTCTGCCACGTCCTTCAGACCGACGGTGGTCAGCACAATGCGGGCGTTCGTCATGGGCGAATCTCCCTGAGCGATGTCGGCTGAGACTGTACCACGCTGCCGGCGGCCCCGGCAGCGTTCTCGCCGCATGTTTCCGGGCAGCCGCTTTCAGTCTTCGCCATCTCTTCGTTGTATCAACGTTGGTTCGCCGGCCTCAGTTTTCGCGGAACTCTTCTTGACGATCGCTAGCGATGGGAAGTCCACTAGAAACTGGTCTCGTGCCCCATAGCGCCGCCGGGCGTCATGCCGGCACGGCCCACTCCGCCGTCATGGCCGTCACCGTCCGCATCGCCAGAGGCTGGTTCTATCGCACGCGTCGTGTGCTGGCGACGCTGTGCCTGGCCCTGCTGGCGGTGTTTCTCGGATACAAGGTTGTCTTTGGCGCCAACGGCATGAAGGTCTGGCAGGGCAAGCGGGCGCAGATTGAAAGCTTGCAGCGCGACATTGACCGCCGCAAAGCCGAGCACGAGCAACTGCAGCATCGCGTCGATGGCCTGCAACGCGGCGAGCCCAGCATGATCGAAAAGGAAGCGCGCGAGCAGCTGGGTTTGGTGAAGCCGGGCGAGGTCGTTCTCTTCGAGCAGCGCTCCCGGCCCGATGCCCGGGCCTCCGTCCCCGCCGGCGGCAACAGCACGAAGTGATCGTGTCTCGCTCTGAGACAAGCCGCTTTATCGCGGGATAAGCAGCATCTCGCAGCAGCGGCGGACGCTGCATTTTCCCCCACTCCGGAGCCCGATGGAATAAACTAATCGCATCGCAATCCGGGGTGTGGTTCGCGCCGTACTCAACCTGATAAGAATCGGAGCCGGATCGATGGAGAGCTCCCGCGAAATGCGCGCCAACTTTCGCGCTTGAAAAACGAAATTACGATTCGCCGCGCCCGCGGCTCAACTGAACAAGGAGAATCGAATGAAAGCGAGAGTGCTGTTGGTGATTGGGCTCTATCTGTGCGTCATGACGGCGCTGGCTGTGGCCAAAGACCAGAGCTGGGACGGCTGGATCAGCGACTCCAAATGTGGCGCCAAGGGCGCCAACGCCTCCCACGAGGCGTGCGCGAAGAAGTGCATCGCCGCCGGCGAGAAGCCGGTCTTCGTCAGCGATAAAGATCAGAAGGTCCTGCAGGTCGACAATCCCGACGCCCTGAAGGATCACATCGGGCATCACGTGAAGGTGACCGGCAGCATGACCAAGAGCGGCGAGCTTCACGTGGACAATGTCAGCATGCTGTCGCAGACCGGCGGTTCGGGCGGCGGCATGGGTGACATGCACTGAGCGCCTGATCCGGAGCAGTTGTACGATCCAGGCATCTGGTTGCTCATTCGCAGCTTTCGTATGAGGCGGAAGGGCTTCAGCGGTGGGTACTCTTGTGTCGCCGGCTGGAGCCCCTCGTCATCTCAAACAAGCGACTTGGACGCTGGCCTGAAGGCCAGCCCTACCCGAGCGAACTCGAAGTCCGAGTTTTCAGCAAGCCTGCCAGGGTGCACAGAGCCCGGAACAAAGATCGGGAAGGGTGGGCCACTCGCGCGCTCACTGCGTCCAGTCGCGCAAAGTACTCTCGTCCGTCCAACCGGAGGCTGCCCGTTTGACCTCGCCATCTTTTGTTATGAGGACCAACCGGGGCACGCCGTTCACGTGATAGGCTCCAGCCACCGCGCCGTCGGAATCGACCACCGCCGTGAGATCGAGATGGTTCGCGCTCAGGTAGTTGCGCGCCTCGTCTTTTCCGCCGAGTAGAACCGTGATCACGGCAATGCCTTTGCTTTGGAATTCCGGGGCCAGCCGATTCAGGAGCGGAAGTTCCTGCCGGCAGATACCGCACGACGAGGTCCAGAAAACCAGCAGTACCGGACGCCCGCGATAGGATGCCAAATCCACCCTCCCGCCATATGCCTCCGGCAGCGAGAACTCCGGCGCCTGCCGATTGAGACTCGGGTCGCGCGTCCAAAACACTCCCAGCAGAACAATCGCGATAAATGCAAGGATCCCAAGACTCGACCGATCTTCCATAGTGCCCTGTTGGGCCGGCGAAGTTGCTCGTCGGTCCATTCGTAAAGCCCTGTCCGAGAATGTTGCCTCTCTACAA
>Ga0335081_10000805_pt1 | contig 51256 bp, 42 predicted proteins | sample Lox_Sample_35_FD_206713 | JGI IMG/M metagenome (GOLD analysis project Ga0335081, IMG submission 206713) | Soil microbial communities from Loxahatchee National Wildlife Refuge, Florida, United States - Lox_Sample_3.5 | ecosystem: Environmental > Terrestrial > Soil > Wetlands | place: USA... | reverse complement strand
CGCTCCTCATGTTCAAGAAAGCCGGCATCGCCAAGCACGAAGGTCAGAGCTACACCCTCGACACGATCCGTTTCCAGGGCACGCCGCCGATGATCACGGCGCTCGCCGCGGGCGAGATCGACATCGCACCGCTCGCCTTCTCGACACTGTCGCTTGCGGTGCAGAACGCCGGCATGAGCGATCTGCGCATCATCTCCGACGTGTTCCAGGACGGCGTCACTGGCTACTACACCAACGAATACATGGTGCTGAAAGACAGCCCGATCAAAACCGTCGAGGACCTGAAAGGGAAGGTCGTCGTCTCCAACGCCGCCGGCAGCGCCGTCGACATGGCGATGCGCGCCATGCTCAAGAAGCACGGGCTCGAGGACAAGAAGAACGTCACCTTCGTCGAAGGCGCCTTCCCCAACATGAAGGCGATGCTCGAAGACCACAAGGTCGACCTGATCAGCGGCGTGCGCCCATTCACCGCCGATCCAGGCCTGCGCTCGATTGCCCGCACTCTCTTCACGCAGAAGGAGGCGATCGGCCGCTCGGAGATGATCATCGACACCGCGCGCGAGGGCTTCCTCCAGAAGAACAAGCAGGCGGTCGTCGACTATCTCGAGGATTCGCTGCGCGCGCTGCATTGGTATTCCGATCCTGCCAATCACGACGAGGTGGTGAAGATCGTTTCCGACTACACCAAGGCGCCGGCCGCGCTTTATCAGGCCTGGCTCTTCACCAAGGGCGATTTCTATCACGACCCGAATGGCAAGCCCGACCTGCCGGCGCTGCAAAGCAACATCGAGCTGCAGCGCAGCCTCGGATTCCTCAAAGGCGATCTCGACGCCAAGAAGCTCGCCGACCTCTCGTTCGTCGAGGAGGCGGCGAAGAAGGCGCGATGAGCGCCGCGCCGGCAGCGGCTGTAAGCGAGGCGGCGCGCGTCTGGGCGGATGCCGCGCCCGCCGCCGGCGGAGACCGGTCCGAGGACAGCGCGCGCTTCGGGCGCTTCTGGCGCGAGGGTCAGGCCCTCCTCGCGCCGCTGCCGCCCAAGCCGCGGCGCGGCGCCGGCGAGGCCGCGACGGCATCTTTCATCCTTGCCGCGGCGCGGGCCGCGCGCGAGCGCTACCTGCGGCGCCATGCCCGCGCGCTCTATGACGAGCTGACGGCGGGGCGGACGCGGTTCCTCCGTCTCGATGAGCTGGTGCAGGAAACGGCGCGCCTCGTTCCCGGCCTCGCGCCGGCGCGCGCCGAGCTCGCGGCCGAGAGCGCGCTCTCCCAGGGCGAGAAGGACGGGCACGAGATCGATCACGGCCTCCTCGTATCCGCATTCCTGGCGGACCCGGAAACGGGCATGCATCTCTGCCACGCCATGCTGCTGCCGCGTGCCGAATCACCCGAACATGCGCGCGAATTCGCGGTGGCGGGAAAGCTCGATCTCGGCGCGGCGCTCGTCGAGCGGCGCGGCCGCGCGGTCCACGTTACGATGGCGAACCCGCGCTTCCTCAATGCCGAGGACGACACCACGCTCGATGCGCTCGAAATCGCCGCGGATGTGGCGACGCTCGATCCCGCGAGCGACATCGTGATCCTGCGCGGCGGCGAGGTCCAGCATCCGAAATGGCGTGGGCGGCGCGTCTTCAGCGCGGGCATCAACCTGACGCATCTTTATCGCGGCAAGATTCCGTTCCTGTGGTTCCTGAAACGCGACATGGGGGTCGTCAACAAATTCTGCCGCGGCGTCGCTCTTGCGGACACAAGTCCCGACGAGCTTGCGGGCGGCACGATCGAGAAGCCGTGGGTGGCCGCGGTCGATGGCTTCGCGATCGGCGGCGGCTGCCAGATTCTTCTTGCCGTCGACCATGTGGTGGCGGCGCGCGACGCCTACATGACGCTGCCCGCACGCAAGGAGGGGATCATTCCCGGCGCCGCGAACTTGCGCCTGGCGCGCTTCACCGGCGAGCGCTTGGCGCGCCAGGCCATCCTGATGGAGCGTCGGCTCGACTGCGACAGTCCCGAGGGCCGTCTCATCTGCGACAGCGTGGTGGCGCCACAGGACATGGATGCGGAAATAGATCGGATGGTTGCGAGCTTCACGCAATCGGGCGTCGTCTCCGCCGCCGGCAACCGGCGCGCCCTGCGCGTGGCGCTTGAGCCCTTTGATCTCTTCCGCTGCTACATGGCCGTCTATGCGCGCGAGCAGGCGTACTGCCATTTCAGCCCGGCGCTCATCGCCAATCTGGAGCGCAATTGGAACGCGGCGCAGCGCAAGGAATGATCAGCCCTTTGGCCTCAGATCGATGATGCGCTTCGCCTTGCCGAGCGAGCGCTCGATCGCGCCCGGATCTTCCGCCGAGACCTCGACCGAGACGCCGATCAGCGCCTTGATCCGGTGCGCGAGGTTCGCTTCCGCCGCGGCGCGGTTGCCATGGTCGGCGGCATCGCCGCGCGCTTCGACCTTGACCTGCATGGCGTCGAGCCGGCCGTCGCGCGTCAGCTCGATGACGAAATGCGGCGCGAGCCGCCGATCCTCGAGGATCAATTCCTCGATCTGGGTCGGGAAGACATTGACGCCGCGCAGGATGATCATGTCGTCGCTGCGGCCGGCGATCTTCTCGATGCGCCGCATCGTCCGCGCCGTGCCGGGCAGGAGCCGCGTCAAGTCGCGCGTGCGGTAGCGCACGACCGGCATCGCCTCCTTGGTCAGCGACGTCAGCACAAGCTCGCCGCGCTCGCCGTCCGGTAGCGCGCGGCCCGTTGCCGGGTCGATGATCTCGGGCAGGAAATGGTCCTCCCAGACATGGAGACCGTCCTTGGTCTCGACGCATTCCTGCGCCACGCCCGGCCCGATCACCTCCGAGAGCCCGTACATGTCGATGGCGTCCATGTCGAACGCATCCTCGATCTCGGCGCGCATGGCGTTGGTCCAGGGCTCGGCGCCAAGGATGCCGATCTCGAGCGAGGACGCGCGCGGATCAAGATTTTGCGCGCGATACTCGTCGAGGATCGCGAGCAGGTAGGACGGCGTCACCATGATGATCTCGGGCGCGAAATCGGCGATCAAGCGCACCTGCCGCTCGGTCATGCCGCCCGAGACGGGAATGACGGTGCATCCAAGCCGCTCGGCACCGTAATGCGCGCCGAGCCCGCCGGTGAACAGCCCATAGCCATAGGCGACATGCACCTTCATGCCCGGGCGGCCGCCGGCGGCGCGGATGCTGCGCGCCATGAGATCGGACCAGATGTCGAGATCGCGCGCGGTGTAGCCGACCACGGTGGGCTTCCCCGTCGTGCCCGACGAGGCATGAATGCGGCTGACGCGCTCGCGCGGCACGGCGAACATCCCGAACGGGTAGTTGGCGCGCAGATCGTCCTTGGTGGTGAGCGGGAATCTGCCGATGTCGGCGAGATCGCGCAAATCGTCGGGATGCGCGCCGGCCGCATCGAACGTGCGCCGGTAATGCGGCACGTTCGCATAGGCACGGGCGAGCGTCGCCTTGAGCCGCGCCAGCTGCACGGCGGCAAGCTCGTCGCGCGAGGCGAACTCGATCGGCTCGAGCTCGTCTCGTGATGGTGCGCGGCCGAAGCGCTTGCCCATCGCCATCCTCCAGGCTGCCATGCTAATCCCGTTCGCGAACCTTGTCGTCGTTCTCGCGCGTGGCGACTAATCTGGCGCGCAGGCGGAAGAAGGGGTGTTGGGTTGGACGAGGCGCGACCCGAGCCACGGCAGGAGCCGACCTACCGCACCGAGGCGGAGCCGCGGCTCCGCCTTCTCATTCCGCTCGTGTGCGCCTGCTCGCTCTTCATGGAGAGCCTCGACCAGACCATCATCGCGACCTCGTTGCCGCAGATTGCGGCGAGCCTCGGCGAAAGCCCGCTCCGGCTCAACCTCGCCATCACTTCCTATCTGCTGAGCCTTGCGGTCTTCATTCCGATCAGCGGCTGGATCGCCGACCGCTATGGCGCGCGCACGGTGTTCTGCACGGCCGTCGCGGTCTTCACCGCGGCTTCGGCACTCTGCGGGGCCGCCAATTCGCTCGGCATGCTGGTCGCCATGCGCGTGCTTCAGGGCGTGGGCGGCGCGCTCATGAACCCCGTGGGACGCCTCGTCATGCTCAAATCGTTCCCGCGCAACCAGGTCGTCGTGGCGATGGGGTATGTGATGATGCCGGCGATGATCGGCCCGGCGCTCGGGCCCTTGGTTGGCGGCTTCCTCACCACTTACGCATCGTGGCGCTGGATCTTCTACATCAACGTGCCGGTGGGCGTGCTCGGCATTGCGCTCGCGGTGCGCTATTTCGACAATTTTCGCGAGCGCAGCCTCGCGCGCTTCGACTTCGTCGGCTTCGTTCTCATCGGCGTCGGTCTCGCCGCGACGCAGCTCGCGCTCGAATTCGTCGGCCGCGTCCACGTGTCGAACGCGATCGAGATCGCGATCGTCCTGGTCGCGGCGGGATTCCTCGCCGCTTACGGCTTCTATGCCCGGCGCACGCACGACCCGGTGATCGATCTCGACCTGTTCTCGATCCGGACCTTCCGCATCGGCAATGTCGGCGGCACGCTCTGCCGCATCGGTTATGGCTCGACGCCGTTTCTGCTGCCGCTCTTGCTGCAGCTGGCGCTCGGATTCTCGGCCTTCAAGTCGGGTCTCTTCACGTCGCTGACGGCGGTCTCCTCGGTCGGCATGCGCATTGTCACGCCGCGCATCCTGCGCGGCCACGGCTTCCGCACGGTGCTGCTCGTCAACGGCGCGATCGTGGCGGCGCTGATGATGGGCTTGGCGCTCATCACGAGCGGCACGCCCTATTGGGCGCTCTCTGGGCTGCTGGTGCTCCTCGGCTTCTTCCGCTCGCTCATGTACACGGCGCTCTCGAGCCTCGGCTATGCCGATCTCACCGGCGCGCGCATCAGCCCCGGCTCGAGCCTTTCGAGCGTGATGCAGCAGCTCTCGAACAGCTTCGGCGTCGCCATCAGCGCCACGCTCCTCGGCATCTTCGCGGGCGAGGCCGCAAATCCACCGCAAAGCGATTTCGCGGCGATTTTTCTCGTCATGGCGCTCTTTCCCATGGCGGGCATGCTGCAGTTCGTGCGCCTGAAGCGCGCGGACGGCGCGGTGATGAGCGGCCACCGCCCATCCTAGGCGCGCGAGACCGCGGGCTCAGAAGAACGGGTCGGTGGGCGGGCCGCCGAGCCGGACTTGGCCGTAGTTGAGCGCCGGCATGTCCCAGCCGCCGACGATATGCCCCTGGAGCGCCGTGAGGTCGCGCATGGCGCGCTGGACGGGCCCCTGTTCGAAGATGCCGCCGCCGCCCTGCGCGCCAAGTAAGAGCTCGGTCGCGCGCTTCGCCATCTGCACGGCATAGGTCGCGTCGCGCCGGCTGCGCAGGCGATGCTCGACCGACAGTTCCTCGCCCGCCATGGCCTTGTCGATCGTCTCCTTGAGCGAGCGCATGTAGAGGAGTTGGCCCGCGTCCGCGAGCGCCGTCGCCTCCGAGAGCCGCAGCTGCACGGTCGGCTTGCGCGAGAGCGGCGAGTGGTCGAATTTCGAGGCGCGCGCCTTCATCTCCTCGACGAAGGCCTCGCACGCGCCCTGCGCCATGCCGGGCGCGGCCGAGGAGATGCAGAACGGGAAGATCGCCCAGATCGGCGCCTTGTAGAGCGGGGCCGGGTGAACCTTAAGGGCGCCGGGCGTCGTGCCGCCGATGAAATCGGTGTTCGCCACCACCCGGTAGTCGGGCACGAACACGTCCTCGCACGTGCAGCTCTTGCTGCCGGTGCCCGAGAGCCCCATCACGTGCCAGTCGTCGATCACCTTGACGTCGGATTTCGGCAGCACCGCATAGCGGATGTCCGGGATCGGCGGATCCTGGCTCACCATCCCGGCGATCGCGGCCAAAAGCATCCACTGCGCATGATCGATGCCGCTGCAAAACGACCATTTGCCGCTGAGTTTGTAGCCGCCCGGGGCCGGCGTGATGCGGCCCGAAGGGGCGAAGCTCGAGGCGCTGAGCGTGCGGTCGTTGGCCCAGTATTCCTGCTGCGCCTTTTCGTCGTAATAGGCAATGAAGAGGTCGTGGACGCCCATCACCGTCCAGATCCAGGCGGCCGAGCCGCAGCCTCGCGACAGCACCGAGGCGATCTCGAACACGGTGTCGACGCGCACCTCGGGCCCGCCGAATTTCTTGGGCTTCAAGAGGTACCAGAGATCATTGTCCCAGAAATCCTTGATCGTCTCGGGCGCCGCCTGGCGCGCGCGGTTCGTGGCGAGCGAGCGCTCGCGGAGCCGCGGCACGAGGGATGTGGCACGCTCGGTCAGCGCCTCACGCGTGTAGTGCGCGTCATTGCCCTTGGGCATGTCGGCCTCCCCGTTGAACAATTGCTTTGCGGTGGAGTATAGCAGCACAAGATCTTTGCTCATGCCAGAACCTCTCCACAAAGTCGTCAGCCGCTATTACGGCGAGGAATGCCGCGTCGTCGAGCACCGCCGCACCCGCGCGCAGTCGCTCTTCGTCGTCGAGGCCGAGATGCGCGGCCGCAAGGTCCGGCTCCTCGGCACGGTCGGACGTACGCGCGAGGTGATGGAGCATTCCGCCATGGACCTCGCCGAGCCCGGGCGCCTCGTCTTTCCCTACGAGCGCATGATGCTTCTGGCGCTCGCGCTCGCCGAGCGGCGCCAATCCGTGCTGCTCCTGGGCCTTGGCGGCGGCGCCATGCTGCGCCATCTCGAAGCCTACCTGCCCGAGACCTCCGTCGTCGCGGTCGAGCGCGACCCCGCGGTCATCGCCATCGCGCGCGAGCACTTCCGTGTGCGCGGCAAGATCGTGCGCGCCGACGCCGAGGAGTGGGTCGTCGGCCGGCGCGGGGAATTCGACGTGGTTCTGGTCGATCTCTACGATTCCGGCGGCGGCGCCCCGGTCAGCGACGGGTTCTGGGACGATTGCTTCGCGGCGCTGCGCCCCGGCGGCTGCATGGGGGTGAACTGGGCCGGCGGCTGGACCGGCTCCGAGTTCGACGGCACGCCCTTGCAGCGCATCGCCCGCGTGATGCCGCGCCTGCCACGCTCCTTTCTCGTCGCGGAGCGCGGCCCGCGCGGCAATTTCGTGCAGCTTGTGCCGACGCTCGCGGATTTCCGCCTGCCCTCGCTCGGTGCGCGCCTTGCCGCGTTCGCGCAGGCCTACCGCCTGCCGCGCGAAGACCGCGACATCCTCCAGCGCTGCGCCGTCACCGCGCGCCACCCGCCGAAGCGGCAAAAGGCCAGGCTTCGCGCGTGACGGCCGGGCGCAGCGTCAGCGACTGACGAGCTTCTGAAGGTCCGGCACGGGCCGCGCGGTGCGCGGATCGCGCGCGAGGATCGCCTCGATCGCCTCGGCCGCGTCGAGCAGGAACTTGTCGCGGCCCGCCGCGGCCGTGATCTGCAGCGCGAAGGGCGTGCCGGTGGGCTCGAGCCCGCACGGGATCGAGATCGCGGGATGGCCGGTGAGCGAGAGGTAATAGGTGGGCGCGAGCCAGGAGTAATAGGTTCGCATCTGCTGCCCATCGACCTCGCGTGCATAGCGCTCCTCGAGCGTGAACGGCGGCACGCCGACGGTCGGGCTGATAAGAAGGTCGTGGTCCTCGAAGAATTTTTCGAGGCCGCGATAAATGCGCGTCGCCGCCACGTGGCCCGCCGCGACATCGGCCGCGCTCATGCCGAGCCCTTCCTCGTAGTTCGCGCGCACGAAGGCGCCGAGCTGATCGCGGTGCTTTTCGTAGCGCTCGCGCTGCGCCGCCAGGAGATTCTGCCCGCGCAACGCGGCGAAGGCTTCATCCGCCCCGCTCATGTCGGGATCGCGCCAGTCGCAGCTTCGGAAACTCGCAGCAATGAGGCCGATGCGCTCGCGCAACGTTGCGCGCAGCCGTCGATCGACCGGCGCGCCGCCCAGATCCTCCGAGACAGCGACGCGGAGCCGCGCCAAGTCGATTGGCTCCGTCGCCGCGAACGATGCGGCATCGTCGCGGTATCCGAACGGGTCGCGGCTGTCGCGCCCCATCTCGGCGCGAAGCAGGAGCCGCGTGTCGGCGACGGTGCGTCCCATGGGCCCGAGCACGCTGATCGGCGTCCAGCCCAGCGGCCGGCGTTCGCTCGGCACGAGGCCGGGCGAAGGCCGGAACCCGACGATGCCGCAGAACGCCGCCGGAATGCGCAAGGAGCCGCCGGTGTCGGAGCCGGTCGCGAGCGGCACCATGCCGGTCGCGAGCGCCACCGCCGAGCCGCCCGACGAGCCGCCGCAGCTCCGCTTCGGGTCGAACGGGTTGCGCGTCGGTCCATAGACCGGGTTGTCGGTGTTGGCGCCGGCGCCGAATTCCGGCGTGTTGGTCTTGCCCACGACGATCGCGCCCGCGGCGCGGACCTGCGCCACGAGACGGTTGTCCGCGGCCGGAACATAGTCGCGGTAAAGCGGCGAGCCGAAGGACGTGACGATGCCTTGGGTCTCTTCGAGGTCTTTGATGCCGATGGGCAGGCCATGCAGCAGACCGAGCTCGGCCCCCTCGCGCACCGCCTTTTCCGCCGCACGCGCCTCGGCGAGCGCGCGCTCGAACGCGGTCGCGGTGACGGCATTGAGCGCCGGGTTCACCTCGGCGATGCGCCGAAGACAATCGTCCAGGAGCTCGACCGGCGAGACGGTGCCGGCGCCGATGCGGCGGCGCAGCTCAACCGCGGTGATGTCGCAGAGCCGGTCCATCGCGCCATCTTGCGCGAAGCCGCGCGCGGCGGCAACGTGGCGGCTCGAGGAGGCCCGCCCATGCAACTCATTCCGAAGATCGCCAAGCTCAGCAACGAGTTAACGCACTGGCGGCGCGACATCCACGCGCACCCGGAGCTGGGCTTCGAGGAGGCGCGCACCGCCGCGCTCGTCGCGGAGAAGCTCGCGTCCTTCGGCTGCGAAGTCCATCGCGGCGTCGGCCGCACCGGCGTCGTGGCGCAGCTCAAATGCGGCACTGGAACGCGCACCATTGGCCTGCGCGCTGACATGGATGCGCTGCCGATCGAGGAGGCGAATTCCTTCGACTACCGCTCCCAGAATCATGGCCGCATGCACGCCTGTGGCCATGACGGGCACACGACCATGCTATTGGGCGCCGCGGCCTACCTCGCCGAGACGCGCAATTTCGACGGCACCGTCAATTTCATCTTCCAACCGGCCGAGGAAGGTCTGGGCGGCGCGACGGCGATGCTGAAAGACGGGCTCTTCCAGCGCTTTCCGTGCGAGGCGGTATTCGGCATGCACAACCGGCCCGGCCTCGCCAGCGGCAAGTTCGCGATCCGGGCCGGCGCGATGATGGCCGGCGGCGCCTTCTTCGACATCGCGATCGAGGGCCGCGGCGCGCACGGCGCGCGCCCGGAAGCCGGCGTCGATCCGGTCGTCGTCGCGGCGCACGTGACGACGGCATTGCAGACGATCGTCGCGCGCAACGTGCGCCCGCTCGACACCGCGGTGCTCAGCATCACGCAGATACACGCAGGCGAAGCCTATAACGTCATCCCCGAGCGCGCGGTGATCCGCGGCACGGTGCGCACGTTCAGCGACGAGACCATGAAGCTCATCGAGGGCAACATGGCGCGGGTGGCCTCAGGCGTCGCGCAAGGCCTTGGCGCCACCGCCGCACTCGACTTCCGCTACCTCTTCCTGCCGCTCGTCAATGACGCGGGCGAAACGGAGTTCATGGCCGACGTCGCGGCCGAGATCGTCGGCGCCGAGAACGTCAACCGCTCCGGCCATCTCTCGATGGCGTCCGAGGACTTCTCTTACATGCTCGCCGAGTGCCCCGGCGCCTACATGCAGATCGGCAACGGCGACCGGCCCGGAGGCTGCGAGGTGCACAATCCCGGCTACGATTTCAACGACGAGATTCTGCCCCTCGGGGCGAGCCTGTTCGCGCGGCTCGTTGAGAAAAGGCTCGCGCGCAGGCCCGCCTGATGCGCGTCAGTGCTTCTGCATCTGGCTGAGCTCTTGCTGGTTGAGCTCATCGGCGCTGTTGTCGCCGGCCTTGCTGCTTTTCTTGGACATGCTCATACCGCTCATGGCGGCAGGCTTGTGCGCCTTGGCGGCCTTCGGCTTCATGGTCTGCGCCTTGGCCGGCGGCGAGCTGCTGGGCGGCATTGTCTGCGTCTGCGCCAGCGCCGGCGCGATGGCGAGTGTGGCTACGAACGCCGTGGTTGCAAACAAGCGGGACATGAGAGTTTCTCCGTGTTGATCGGCGTGGGACGGGCGCCCCCGTGTCGATAATATAGCGTACCGCCCGAATATAACGCACCGCCCGGCAGAACGGCTCAGCTCAACCTACGCGCAGACGGGTGGGGTACCGTCTGCCTTTCCCGTCGAAGGCTCGCGTATTTTCCTGTCCCGGGCGTTGTCCGCGACGGCATCAAATGACCGGAGCAGGGGGATGCGCGGTCAGTATCCGCTCTTGTTCGGGCTCGGGCTCGTCGCCTGGGGTGCGCTCGTCCTCGCCGTAATGGAGGGGGGCAGGCTCTTCAGCATCTGGTGAGCCGCGTAGCGGCTGGCCAAGGGGAGAGGGCAGTCTATAGTCCCGGCCCATGAAGGCCGTCGTCATGCGCAGTTTTGGGCCGCCCGAGGTCCTTCGCCTGGAAGAGGTCCCGACCCCGGTTCCCGGTCCCGGCGAGGTGCTGGTCGAGGTCCACGCCGTTTCGGTCAATCGGACGCTCGACCTCATCGTCCGTTCGGGCAAGTATCCGCGTCCCGTCGAACTGCCGCATGTGCTTGGGGTCGACCCGTCGGGCGTCGTGGTGGCGGTGGGCGAAGGCGTGCGGCAGCGCAAGGTCGGCGACCGCGTCGCCTCGCACCTGCGCCTCGATTCCGGCCCCGCGACCCAGACCACTGTGCTGCTCGGGGTCAACATCTGGGGCGGCTATGCCGAGTACGTGCGCCTGCCCGAACGCTCGACCTACATCGTGCCGGACGGGCTCGATTTCGTGACGGCGACGGTGGTCGCACGCCACGCGCCCCTCGCCTTCGCCATGCTGCGCGAGAAGGTGCGGGTGGCGCCCGGCGAGTGGGTGCTGGTGATGGGCGCCGCGGGCGGCCTCGGCAGCGTCGCGGTGCAGGTCGCGAAGTATCTGGGTGCCAAGGTGATCGCCGCCGCCGGATCTGATGCGCGCGTCAAGGCCGCGTGCGAGCTCGGCGCCGATGCCGGCGTCAACTACCGCGCCGCCGATCTCACCGCCGAGGCGCGACGCATCGCCGGGCGCGGCGTCGACATCGTGCTCGAGAATATCGGCGATCCCGAGCTCTTCCGTGCCGCGTTCCGCAGTCTTGGGCCGAATGGCCGGCTCGTGACCGCGGGCAGCCACGGCGGCGGTGTCGTGCCGCTCGAGGTGACGCATCTCTATTTCAATCACATCACCATCATGGGTTGGACCGGGCAGAGCGACGCGGACGTAGACGAGAGCCTGAAGGCTGCGGCCGCCGGCCGCTTGCGCGTGCTTGTCGACCGCGTGCTGCCATTGGCCGAGGCCGCCGAGGCACACCGGATCGTTGCCGAGCGCGGCGGCATCGGCAAAGTGGTGCTGGTCCCTTCGGCGCGGCCCTGATCGCGATCGATCATTGTGGCAAAAACGCATGCCGCAAGCGGCGACGAGATCGTCCGCTGGATCCTGACGGAGGGGCGCGAGGCGCCCAATCCGGCGCGCTTCCTCACCAACATGTGTCTGCGCCTGGTCGAGGCGGGCGTGCCGCTTTGGCGCGTCACCATCTGGGTCGCGACGCTCCATCCGCAAATCCGCGCCTTTGGCTGGCGCTGGTGGCGCGGACGGCCGGTCAGCGAGGAGGTCCGCGTCGCGCAAGGGATCGAGCGCACCGAGGAATACATCCTGAGCCCGCTGCGCCCGACGATCGAGGAAGGAAAGGTGCTGCGCCGCCGGCTCGGCGAGGAGGGCCCGGCCGAGTTTCCGCTGCTCGCCGAGCTGCAGGCCGAGGGCGGCACCGATTACATCGCCGCGCCGCTCAATCGCATGGGCTCGCGTTATCCGGTGGTCGCCTGGGCGAGCGATCGTTCCGGCGGCTTCGACGACGACGACCTCGCACTGCTCGAGACGATCCGTCCCGCGCTCGCGGCCGTGATCGAGGTGATCGCCGTGCGCCGTACCGCGCGCGGGCTTTTCGCGATCTATCACGGCCAGCATGTCGGCGAGCGCGTGTTCGAGGGAAATGTCCGGCGCGGCGAGTTCGCGATCGTGCGCACCGCCATCATGGCGACCGACCTGCGCGACTTCACCGGGATCTCCGACCGGTTGCCCGGCGAGGACGTGATCGACGCACTCGACGATTACTTCGAGCACGTCGCGCTCGCGACGCACGGCGCCAAGGGCCACATCCTCAAATTCATCGGCGACGGCGTGCTCGCCGTCTTCGGCATCGACGGCATGAGCGATGCTGAAGCGTCGGCCGCGGCGCTTGCGGCCGCGCGCGACATCGTCGCCCGCCTTGCCGCCCACAACGCCGCCGGCGGTGAATCCGGGCGCGTCGAGCTGCGCGCCGGGATCGGGCTCCATATCGGCGACATCATGTACGGCAATGTCGGCTCGGCCGACCGGCTCGACTTCACGGCGATCGGGCCGGCGGTCAATCTCGCCTTCCGTCTCGAAGATCTGACGAAGACGCTGAAGCGTCCAGTGCTCGCCTCGGGCGCCTTTGCCGAGGCCTGCCCGGTCGCGCTGTCGCCTCTCGGCTCGCATCCGATCCGCGGCCTGAGCGATCTCGAAGACGTCTACGGCTTGCCCGAGCACGATCGTTAACGAACGCTCAAAATCAAGGAAATATCAATCTTTCGCCCGCAGCCTGAGGCCCGAGAGGAGCGGGACCCGGTGCCGAACATTCTCGTCATCGACGACAACGCCGCCGTACGGAAGGCGGTCATTATGATGCTCGAGACGAGCGGGCATCATGTCGTCGGCGCGAAGGACGGCACCGAGGCGATGCGCGCGTTCGATGCGGAGGCGCCCGATCTCGTCATCGTCGACATCATCATGCCCGACAAGGACGGCATCGAGCTCATCCGCGAGATGCGGCTCAGGCGGCCGGATGCGCGCATCATCGCCATGAGCGGCGGCGGCCGCTTCCCCAATCTCGATTTTCTCAAGATGGCGCGCGCTTTCGGGGCGGCGGACGCGGTCGCGAAGCCGATCGATCCGGACGATCTGGCGGCGCGGGTCGAAGCCTGCCTCGGGGCCTGATCGGTGGGCGCCGACGCGCTCGAGCTTCTGGCCGAGAGCATCGAAACCGTGCGGGGCGGTCTCGCGATCCTCGACGCCGCGGGCTCCGTCCTTATAGCCAACGAGCGCTACCGTAAAATCTACCCGCTCGTCGCGCCGTGGGCTGGCGGCGACGGCGACGAAGGGATCGTCGAGATCGACGGCGAGGAGTGCTGGATCCGCATCAACGAGCGGCCGATGAGATCGGGCGCGATGATGCGCCGGCTGATCGAAACGACCGAGCAGAAGAGCCGCGAAGCCGACCTGATGACGTCGCAGATGCGCTTGCGCGAAGCAGTCGAGGCGCTCGAAGAAGGATTCGTCCTGTTCGATCGCTACGACCAACTCGTGCTGTGCAACGGCCGTTATCGCACCATTTTCAGCGCCATCGCTGACCTCATCGCGCCGGGCGCGACTTTCGAGATGCTGGTCCGCGCCGTCGTCGCGCGCGGGTGGAGCATCGAGCAGGAAAGCCGTGACGAGGCGTGGATCGCGCAGCGGCTCGCCGCGCATCGCGCCGGCAGCGGCGTCTACGAGTATCTCATGAGCGATGGTCGCTGGATCTTGGCGCGCGAGCGCAAGACCGCCGACGGGGGCTGCGTCGTCACCTTCGCCGACATCACCGAGCGCAAGGCGGCGGCCGAACGCCAGCGCCAATCCCAGAAACTCGAGGCGCTGGGCTATCTCGCCGGCGGCGTCGCGCACGAGTTCAACAATCTCCTGACCGCCATCGGCGGCTTCGCCAAGATGGCGCTGCGCCGCCTGGGCCAGGCTGATTACGTGCGCGAGTGCCTCGACGACATCATCGCTTCGTCCGACCGCGCCGCGCACCTGACGCGGCAGCTCCTCGCCTTCGGACGAAAGCAGCCGCTCGATGCGGAGATCGTCCGTGCGGCCGACATCGTGCGCGGCCTCAACCGGATGTTGCGGACGCTTGTCCCCGAGACGATCGAGCTCGTGCTCGATATCGCCGACGATGATGCTGCGATCGCGGTCGATCCGAACGAGGTGTCCCAGGCGGTTCTGAACCTCGCGATCAATGCGCGCGATGCGATGCCGTATGGAGGGCGTCTCGTTGTCGGCACCGGCATCGTGACCGCGCCGGCGCGGCCCGCGACTGTAGAAAAGGGGCTCGCCGGCGTGCGCTGCGCTTCGATCTTCGTGCGCGACACCGGAAGCGGCATGAGCGGCGCCGTCCTTGCGCACATCTTCGAGCCGTTCTTCACGACGAAGGAGCAGGGCAAGGGAACCGGCCTCGGCCTCCCGGCTGTCTTGAGTATCGTCGAGCGATCGGGCGGCGCGGTCGACGTCGAAACCGAAGCGGGGCGCGGCACGATTTTCTCGATCCTCTTGCCGCTCGCCACGGGCGCGCCCGAGGCGCTCCGGACGCAGCCGCACCGCAATGTCCTCATCGTGATCGCCGAACCCGAGCTGCGCAATCTCGCCTATGCCGCGCTCACGGAGCACGGGTTCCAGTGCGCTCGTGCCGCCGATCGCGATGAGGCGCTCGCCATTCTCGCACGCACCGGCGCGCCGCCGGATCTGCTGCTCGCCAGCTCCGCGGTGCCGGACAAGCGCCCCGACCTCGCCGCCGAATTGATGGTGCGGTTTCCACTCCTCAAGTTCCTGTGCGTGGCCGCCTCCGCGCGCGCGCCGTTCACCGCCGAGCAGCTTGTGGCGGACGTGCGCGCCGCGCTCGATGCGGCGGGCCCGGTCTTTCTCGAGGCAAGCTGAGGCGCGTTAGCGCCGAAACAGCAGGTCGCCCTGCCGCAATCCATGCGATGTGAGCGGCACGGGCGCGGCGCGGCGCGCGTGCGTATATTCAGCGGCGGAATAGGTGTTCTCGATCTGGAACGCGGCAAAGCCGGCGCTCGCGAAGATGTCGGCGAGCGCGGCGACCGAGCCGCCGGATGCCTCGATCGCGTCCGCATCGATCTCGACCAGGATTTCCGCACGCGGCGAAAGATCGCGAAGCCGGTCGCGCAAGCCCGCCACGACGAGCCACTCCGCTCCCTCGACATCGATCTTGATGAGGCGCGCCGCGCGGAGCGCGTCCTCCGGCACGATGTCGGGAAGCGCCCGGCCTTCGACGCCGGTCTCGACCGGATGGGACGCCACAGCCTCGAAACGGTCGAGCACGCTTGCGCGGCCGCGATTGGCCGGATCGTGCAAATGCACGGAAACCGGGCGCCTTCCATCGATTGCGGCGCAGTTGAGGGGAACGATGGTGCGGAAGGAATTGCGTGCGATGTTGCGCTCGAGGTCGCGATAGATGCTGGGGGAGGCTTCGATCGCGAAGACGCGGCCCGTGGGTCCGATGCGCGTGGCGGCGAGGAGCGCGTAGTAACCGATATTGGCGCCGACATCGATCATCACATCGCCGGGCGCGAGCGCCGCTGCGACATAGTGCGTGATCGACGGCTCCCACAGGCCGAAAAGCGCGATGCGCCCGCCGAGGAAATCGCCCGTGTCGACCTCCATGCGGGCGCCGAAACACGTGGCGACGGCAAGCTGCCGCGGCCAACGCCGCAACAGTCCGCGCGCGAGGCGCTTTTCGAGCGCACGGTTCCACGGCAGATGCGGCAGCGTCCGGAAATACCAACCTGCCGCGCGCAAGGCGCACAGCACCGGCAGATCGTTCAGGCGCGGAGTGGAGCGGGTGAAGGGAATCGAACCCTCGTCGTAAGCTTGGGAAGCTTCTGCTCTACCATTGAGCTACACCCGCCTCCCCGCGCGCGAGACTACGCCCTCGCGCGCGCCGCTTCAACATAGGCGCGATGCGCGCTCTCAGGCGCTGGTAATGAACTGGCGCAGCGAGCTTGCTTCGGATTCGACCTCGTCGAGGCGGTTCTTGACGACGTCGCCGATGCTGACGATGCCGCTGAGCCGGCCGTTCTCGACCACCGGCAGGTGGCGAATACGGCGCGTCGTCATCTCGGCCATGATGTCCGCGACCGTGTCGTCCGGCCGGCAGGAATAGACGTGCCGCGTCATCAGCGCCGCGACCTTGAGCTCGAGCGTGCGCGCGCCCTCGTCGGCGAGCGCGTGAATGATGTCGCGCTCCGACAGGATGCCGCCGACGCGCTCGCCGTCGTCGCTCACGACGACGGCACCGATCCGCTTGCGCCGCATCAGATCGACCGCATCGGCAATGCTGGCATCGGGCTCGATCGTGACGACCGCCCGTCCCTTCGCTTGCAGAATGGTCTCGACATTCATGAGCGCCTCCATCGCTCCAAACGAGAGCGGCGCTCGTCCCAGCGGCCGAGGCCGCCCCCACCACGCGCGGAATGCGGCGACCCCGCCGCCCCGCACACGCACAGTCTATGCCTAAATGCCGGACCGGTGAACTCCCGTTCCGGGGGCGGCTATGCTAAAAAAGGGACATTTGAAGGAAGGAGTACGCATGCAGCCGACGCCGATCACGGACTCGCTGAGCGTGGCCGGGCAGATCACGCGCGAGGATATCGCGGCGCTCGCCAAGGAAGGTTACGGCACCATCATCAACAATCGCCCCGACGGCGAGGAGCCGGGCCAACTCGGCCATGAGGAGGCCGCCGCCGAAGCCGCCAAGCACGGCATGGAGTACCACTACATTCCGGTGCTGACCAACACGATCTCGGTGCGCGACGTGGTTGCGCACCAGAAGGCGGTGCTGCGCGGGGGCCACAAGGTGCTCGCGCACTGCCGCAGCGGCACGCGCTCCTATCTTCTCTGGGCCGCCTCGCGCGCGCTCTACGACCGCGAAAGCGCGCTGAAGCTCGTCGCCGAGGGCGCGACCAAGGGCTTCGATCTCCGCGTGCTGCCGAGCCTCGTCGAAAAGCTCGAAGCGGAGAAGGCGGGCTAGCGAGCCCGCGGAATGCGCATCCTCGTTCTCGGCGCCGGCGCGATCGGCGGATATTTCGGCGGCCGGCTCGCCGAGGCGGGCGCCGATGTGACGTTCCTCGTGCGCGCCCGGCGGAAAGCCGAGCTCGACAAGGGTGGCCTCATCGTCAAAAGCGCGACCGGCGATATCTCGCTCCGCCCCAAGACGCTCGCCGCCGGCGGCGCGGCCGCGCCCTTCGATGTCGTCCTGCTGTCGTGCAAATCCTACGATCTCGCCTCGGCGATCGAGGCGGTAGCGCCTTATATGGCAAATGACTCCGCGGTGGTGCCGCTTCTCAACGGGTTGCGGCATCTCGATACGCTCGCCGACGCGCTTGGCCGCGAGCGCGTGATGGGCGGCGCCTGCTATATCGGCGCGACGCTCGACGGCGAAGGGGTCGTGCGGCATATCGGCGAGTTGCAGGCACTCTCGTTCGGCGAGCTTTCGGGCGAACGCACTGCGCGCGCAGAGGCTCTCCTTGCGCAATTTGCCCGCACCAAGGCGCAAGCGTCGATCCCGCCCTCGATCCTTCAGTCGATGTGGGAAAAATTCGTCATGCTCGCGGCGTTGGCGGCGGCAACGACGCTGACCCGCGCCACGGTTGGCGAGCTCATGGCGGCGCCGTCGGGCGAGGCGTTCGCGCTCCGCGCGCTTGCGGAGTGCACGGCCGTCGCGACGGCTGCGGGCCACGCGCCCGGGGCCTCATCGATGACACAATCGCGCACCTTGCTAACGACACGCGGCTCGCCCTTCGCCGCCTCGACCATGCGCGACATGCTGGCCGGGCGCCGCACCGAGGGCGATCATATCGTCGGCGACATGATGCGCCGGGGCGCGGCGCTGGGCGTCGCGGTGCCAATTCTCGCGGCCGCGCTCACCAACCTCGAAGTGCACGAGGCGCGGCTCGCGCGCGGCTAGGTGAGCCGCGACGTGCGCTCAGAAATCGGTGCAGCGGCCGCCGCGTTCCCAGTCGCCGTAGCGGGTGGGCTCAGGCCCCTTCGGGCCGCCGATCTCGCGCCGCGCGGATGTTGCCTTCGTCGCGTCCTGCGCCGTCTCGGGCATGTCCTTCTTGGTTTTCTCGTGATCCTCGCTCATAGTTGAATTATCGCGTGCGGCCAATGCATTGCCTAGAGCCGATAGGGCCCCGGCGCGGCCCTTGCCCAAGCCTGGAACGATGGTCCATAGACGGCGTTTGCAGGCCCGCAGGTTAACCTTATTTGTCGGGATTCGACCGGTGCCCGCACCTTTATCCGCAGCGTCCGCGCCTCCGACCGCCCGCAGCGTCGCAATCGACCTGATCGGTGCGGTTCTGCGCCGCAAGCGTCCGCTCGATGACGCAATCGAAGAGAACGGTGAGATGGCGGGGTTGCCGGCGCGCGACCGCGCCTTCGCCCGGCTTCTCGTCGCGATGGTATTGCGGCGCCTCGGCCAAATCGACGCGCTCATTGCGCACTGCCTCAACACGCCGCTGCCGGCGCGCGCCGCCGCCGTGCACGACATGTTGCGGCTCGGCATCGCGCAGCTTCTGTTCCTGCGCACGCCGCCTCACGCCGCGGTGGCGACGAGCGTCGATCTCGCCGAGGTGCGCGGCTTCGTTTCGCACAAAGGCCTCGTCAATGCCGTGCTGCGCCGCTTGTCGCAGGAGGGCGCCGGGCTCGCCGCCGAGCAGGATGCCGAGCGCCTCAACACGCCCACATGGTTGTGGCGCGCCTGGAGCGAGGCTTATGGCGAGGCGACGACGCGCCAGATCGCGCAAGCGCATCTGAAGGAAGCGCCGCTTGATTTGACGGTACGCCGCGATGCCGAGCATTGGCGCCAGGAGCTTGAGGCCATACTGCTGCCGACCGGCACCTTGCGGCGCAACGCCGGCGGCGCGATCACATCGCTGCCGGGCTATGCCGAAGGCGCCTGGTGGGTGCAGGACGCGGCGGCGGCGTTGCCGGCGCGGCTGTTCCCGGACGTCGAGGGCGAGCGCGTGCTCGATCTCTGCGCGGCGCCAGGCGGCAAGACCGCGCAGCTCGCCGCGGCCGGCGCGCGCGTCCTCGCTGTCGATCGCTCGCCGCGGCGCGTCGAGCGTTTGAACTCCAATCTCACGCGGCTTTCGCTTCGTGCCGAATGTCTTACCGCCGATGCGACGGTGTGGCGTCCGCCCGAGCCTTACCGTTTCGTGCTGCTTGATGCGCCCTGCACCGCGACCGGCGCGATCCGGCGCCATCCCGACGTGCCGCATCTCAAGGGCGGCGACGACGTCATGCGGCTCGCGGCGGTGCAGGAGCGGCTTCTTGCCGCCGCAGTCGAGATGCTGGCTCCGGGCGGCATGCTCATCTACTGCGTCTGCTCGCTCGAGCCGCAGGAAGGCGTGCAGCAAGTGACGCGGCTCCTGTCGCGTGGCGCGCCGCTGAAGCGCGTCCCGGTCAAGCCGGCGGAGATCGGCGGGCTCGCCGAATGCGTGAACGCGGATGGCGATCTGCGCACGCTGCCGTGCCATCTCGCGGCGCTCGAAGGGCTTGACGGGTTCTACGCCGCGCGGCTCGTGCGCGCCGGCTAGGCTCAGGGTATTTCCCGGCCGGGCGCTGTTGCGGCGGCGCTTTTTCCCTGTTAGCAAGGCCTCATGCAGCAAAAGGTGCGGGTCGCGCCATCGATCCTGTCGGCCGATTTCTCCCGGCTCGGCGAGGAGGTGCGCGCCATCGCCGCGGCCGGCGCCGACTACATCCATATCGACGTGATGGACGGGCACTTCGTGCCGAACCTGACGATCGGCCCGGTGGTGGTGAAGGCGCTGCGGCCGTTCACGACGCTGCCCTTCGACGTGCACCTCATGATCGCGCCGGTCGATCCTTATATCGAGGCGTTCGCGGAGGCCGGCGCCGACATCATCACGGTCCATCCCGAGGCGGGACCGCATCTCCACCGCACCATCGGCCTCGTCAAATCGTTGGGCAAGCGCGCCGGTGTCTCGCTCAACCCCGCGACTCCGGTCGATGCGGTCGATTATGTGCTCGATGCGGTCGATCTCGTGCTGGTGATGACGGTCAATCCCGGCTTCGGCGGGCAGAGCTTCATCGCCTCGCAGCTCGACAAGGTGGCGGCGGTGCGCCGCCGCATCGACGGCGCCAAGCGCACGATCGATCTCGAGGTTGACGGCGGCATCAACGACGAGACCGCGCGTCTCGCGGTGAAGGCGGGCGCCGACGTGCTCGTCGCCGGGACCGCGAGCTTCCATGGCGGCGCCGGCGCCTATGCCGACAACATCAGGCGCCTGCGCAGCCCCTGAGCGCGCTTGATCGGCCTGCGCGCGCCCACTATCGTCGCGGTGATGCCCGATGCTTCCCGCCCGATCGCGCGGGCGCTCATCTCCGTCTCCGACAAGACCGGCCTCGTACCCTTCGCCCGCGCGCTTGCCGCGCGAGGCGTCATGCTCATCTCGACCGGCGGCACGGCGCGCGCCCTTGCCGAAGCGGGGATCGCGGTCACCGATGTTGCCTCCGTCACCGGCTTTCCGGAGATGCTCGACGGCCGCGTCAAGACGCTCCACCCGGCGATCCATGGCGGCATCCTCGCGCGGCGCGACATGGCGCAGCACGAGGACGCGCTCAAAAGCCACGGGATCGCGCAGATCGATCTCGTCGTCGTCAACCTCTACCCCTTCGCCGCCACAGTCGCGCGCGGCGCGCCCTTCGCCGAGTGCATCGAGAACATCGATATTGGCGGCCCGTCGCTCGTCCGCGGCGCCGCCAAGAACCACGACTTCGTCACGGTCGTCACCGCCCCCGCCGAGTACGACACCGTGCTCGCCGAGATGGCGGCTCATCGCGGCGCGACGACGCTCTCGCTGCGCCGCCGGCTTGCCGCCGCGGCTTACGCGCACACCGCCGCCTACGACGCCGCGATCGCGCAATGGTTCGCGCAGCAGGAAGGCGACGCCTTTCCCAAGACGCTCGTCCTCGCCGCCACGCGCACGCAGCTCTTGCGCTATGGCGAAAATCCTCATCAGCAGGCGGCGCTCTATCTCGCGGGCCCGCCGGTCCCCTCGGCGGCATCCGCGCGCCAGGTGCAGGGCAAGGAGCTCTCCTACAACAACCTCAACGACACCGACGCGGCCTTTGCCTGCGTCGCCGAATTCGACGAGCCCGCCGTCGCCATCATCAAGCACGCCAATCCGTGCGGCGTGGCGCTCGCGGCCGACCTCGCCAGCGCCTATGCGAAGGCGCTTGCCTGCGATCCGGTGAGCGCGTTCGGCGGCATCGTCGCCGTCAACCGCCCGCTCGATGCTGCCGCTGCCGAGGCGATGGCGAAGATCTTTCTCGAGGTGCTGATCGCGCCGGCCCTGACCGACGAGGCCGCCGCGATCCTTGCCCGCAAGGGGGCGCTGCGGGTCCTGGTGACGGGCGGCATGCCCGATCCGCGCGCGGGCGCGATGACCCTGCGCTCACTCGCAGGGGGATATCTGCTGCAGACCGCCGATACCGGCCGGATCGCGGCGAACGAGCTCAAGGTCGTGACGCAGCGCGTGCCGAGCGCGGCCGAGACGCGCGATCTCCTGTTCGCCTTCGCGGTGGCGAAGCACGTCAAGTCGAACGCCATCGTCTACGCCAAGGACGGCGCGACGGTCGGCATCGGCGCGGGACAGATGAGCCGCGTCGACGCAGCCAGGATTGCGGCGACGAAGGCGGAGGACGCGGCGCGCGCGGCGGGCCTTGTCGAGCCCGCGACGCGCGGCTCGGTCGCGGCCTCCGACGCTTTCTTCCCGTTTGCCGACGGACTCGAGGCGACGATCGCGGCGGGATCGACCGCCGTCATTCAGCCCGGGGGCTCGATCCGCGATGCCGAGGTGATTGCCGCGGCCGACCGCGCCGGCATCGCCATGGTCTTCACCGGGATGCGCCATTTCCGGCACTGAGGAGCGTGGGCGGAGCCGCGATTGGGCTCACGCGCGGGTTGTGCGCTGGCCCGCCGGCTAAATCAGATGACGATGTCGAGGAGCCGGCCGCGGCCCGAATTCGCCGGTGGAGTTTGTGTATCGGCCGCGCGCGCGTCTTTACGCGGAGTTGCAACTGGCGCTGGCGCGGCCGAGTCGGCCGGCTTCTGAAGAACCGCAAGTTGCGGAGAAGTAAGGGGTGATGCCGCTGGGACGGTCACTGCCACATTTTCGTCCCTCACCCGTTAAGTCTGAGTTTATCCCGGCGATATCCCCCAACCGAGTTACATTCTGATACACAACCTCACGAAAATTTACTTCATTGGGATCACTCAACCAGCGATCCTTCGCATGGAAGCATGGATAAAACCGCCGGGCGCGGGATATCCGAGAAAATTCGCTGGAGGGAAGAGAAATGGCACGCTTCGAGTCGACGGTCGCCGCAGAAAGTACCGGACCACAGACCCATGCCGACAGCGCGATCGCCATTGTCGATCCGAGCCGGCTGCGGCGTGAATGCATGCGCCTCGCGCTGGCTCAACACAGCCCCGAGCGCCAGGTGACCGAGGCGGGGAGCGCCGACGAATTGCTCCACCTCGTGAGCGGCGGCAGCCACTTTGACCTCGTCCTCGTGGGCGCGGCCACGTCCGAGCATGTCGATCTGCGCCAGATCGAATCGCTGCGCCGGACGCTTCCGGACACCCCGCTCGTCGTCGTTGCCGAGACCGACAGCCCGCAGCGTGCACGGCAGATTCTGAGCACCGGGGCACGCGGCTTCCTGCCGGCGTCCTTGAGCCTCCGCGTCCTCATGGGCGCGATCGACCTCGTCCTCGCGGGCGGCGTCTATGTGCCGTCCTCCCTCATCGAGTCGAGCACGCAGCGGCCCGGCAGCTGGCAAGGCAGCACTCATTCGGCCGAGCCCTGGTCCGAGCTGACCCGGCGTCAGCGCGATGTGCTCGCGCTCATCAGCCAGGGCAAATCGAACAAGCTCATCGCCGATGCGCTCACCATGTCCGAGAGCACGGTCAAGGCGCATGTGAAGCAGATCATCAAGCGCCTCAACGTCGCGAACCGCACCCAGGCGGCGCTCGTGGCAACTGGCCGCGCCTTCTTCCCGCCGACACCGCGCGCCAACGGCAACGCCGAGACCGTGGCGGCTCACGAGTAACAGCTTCACGCCGCTTATCCCCCCTGCGGCGTCAGGGACCCGGATGGCCACGCGCCGTCTCGGGTCCCTTCTTTGTGACCGGCGTCTCAGAACTCGAGATCAAGCCGCGCCGCGAAGACCGACACGGGTCCGCGCGCGGAATCGAACGCGGGATCGACGACGAGCTGGTAGTCGAATGAGAGCGTCAGGGGCTCGGCCACGCTGAGGCTGTAGTAGGTCTCGAGGATGGCCTCGGGCGCGTAGCTGAGCCGGCCGTCGCCGGCGAGGATGCCGAGCCCGCCTTCCGCGAAATAGTCCTGCGCCGGCTTCGCGAGCCCGTTTGCCGCCGCGGCGGCCGCCACCGTGTCGTCGGGCCGGCCCCACGCTTTACCCTTGAGGCTGAGGCCGGTCGATAGGCTGTGATCGATGTCGGTGAAGGCCCAGCCCTCGGTGCGGCCGTCGTTCCAGCTCACCCGGACGAAGGCGCCGAGCGTGTCGGTGATCGCCTGCTCGACATTGACGGCGAAGCCCGTCTTCCAGTCGTCGCGCCGGAACGGGATGGGATTGGGCGTCGTGCCCGCGACCAGCGCTGCCGAATCGACCTGGTCAAGATTGGCCTGCGGCGCGCGGTTGGCGAAGACGAGGAACGGATCTTGCCCGGCTCGCCCCAGATCACGTGGCGCGTCTCAAGCTCGACGACGGCGCCGTAGCGCTTCAGGAAGCGCGGATCGAGGTTGCGCTGGTTCTGGATCTTCGGCTCGAGGAACCAGCCGCCGCGCAGCGCCCAGCCGGCCTCGTTGAGCTCGACCGCGGCGCCGTCGGTATAGCCCTTGGCGTCCGCCGGATAATCCCAGGCGACCGATTCCCAGAAGCTGTCGTTCAGGAAGTCGGTGCGCGGATCGTGCGCATATTGGTTGTTGTCGAAAATGTCGGAGGCCGACATCTTGCCCGCGGTCACGATGATGCGCGAAACATCGACCGCTTCGCCGAGCTGGTTCTCGTCCGGCGCGATCGTCTCCTGCTCCCCGCCGAGCCCGAACACCTGGCGCACGAACAGGCGCGCCACGTTGGGCTTGGGCGTGTGGTAGCCGGCCTTCGCCGCCTCGCCGTTGACGAAGCCGTCGATGCCGAGCGAGTGGCCGATGCCGAAACCCTGGTTGAACTCGGGATCGAAATAGGCCTCGCCCCCTTGCCACGGCAGGCGCGCGCCAAGAAATGCGGTACCGTCCACGGTTTCGCGCCCCTGGGAATTGCCGGGCAGGCTGTTCGCTCCCTGGAACGGCGAATTGAAGGCCGGATAGCCTTGCCCGATCGCCGTGAGCTGCGCGTGGAGGCTCCAGTCCTCGGGCGCCGGCGTTGCCGCGGGTGCGGACGATGCCGCCTCTTGCGCGCGCGCGGCGACGGCGGCCGCGGCCACGAAGACCAGGAGGGCCGCTGCGGCGGCGCAATGCGTCTCACGCACCTGCAGGAGCTTCGGAAAGGTGCAGCACGTCCGGATCATGCGTCTCCCGCATGACAAGCAGATGAAGGAACGGTCGTGATCGGGGCGGAAGAGCGGGCGTGCACGAGTGGCGCGCTGCATTTCGTGCCGCGGTCGATCGCCCGCGATGGGCCGCTTCCTAAGTGTCGTCGTGACGCCTTGTCAACCCGATTCGGCAGCGCATAATCGGCAAAACATCATTCCGGGAGCGAGCGCGATGTCCCAGGTCATTCCGGTCTCCCCCACGGTCGCCAAGCGCGCCTGGATCGATGAAGCGGGCTATCAGAAGCTCTACGAGCGGTCGCTCAAGGACCCGAACGGCTTCTGGGCCGAGCACGGCAAGATCCTCGACTGGATCAAGCCCTACACCAAAGTGAAGAACACATCGTACTCGGGCGACGTCTCGATCCGCTGGTTCGAGGATGGAACCCTCAACGCCTCGGCCAATTGCATCGATCGCCATCTGGCGAAGCGCGCGCAGCAGACCGCCATCCTGTGGGAGGGCGACGATCCGGGCGAGCACCGCGCCATCACCTTCGCCGAATTGCACGAGGCGGTGTGCCGGCTCGCCAACGCCATGAAGGCGCACGGCGTCAAGAAGGGCGACCGCGTCACGATCTACCTGCCGATGATCCCCGAGGCGGCTTACGCGATCCTTGCCTGCGCGCGGATCGGCGCGGTCCATTCCGTCGTGTTCGGCGGCTTCTCGCCGGAGAGCCTGATCGGCCGCATCCAGGATTGCAGCTCGACCTATGTCATCACCGCCGACGAAGGCCTGCGCGGCGGGCGCAAGGTGCCGTTGAAGGCGAATACCGACGAGGCCCTGAAAGCCTGCCCCGGCGTCAAGACCGTGCTCGTCGTGCGCCGCACCGGCGGCAAGACCGGATGGGTCGAGGGCCGCGACCGCTGGTATCACGAGGAGACGCAGAAGGTCTCGGCCGACTGCCCGCCGGCCGAGATGAGCGCCGAGGATCCGCTCTTCATCCTCTATACCTCGGGCTCGACGGGGAAGCCCAAGGGCGTGCTGCATACGACGGGTGGATATCTCGCCTTCGTCGCCATGACGCACAAGTACGTGTTCGACTATCACGACGGCGACGTCTACTGGTGCACGGCCGATGTCGGCTGGGTGACCGGCCACAGCTACATCGTCTATGGCCCGCTCGCCAACGGCGCGACCACGTTGATGTTCGAGGGCGTGCCCAACTATCCCGACGCCTCGCGCTTCTGGCAGGTGATCGACAAGCACCGCGTCAACATCTTCTACACGGCCCCGACAGCGATCCGGGCGCTGATGCGCGAAGGCGAGGAGTACGTGACCCGCACGTCGCGTGCGAGCCTCCGGCTTTTGGGCTCGGTCGGCGAGCCGATCAATCCCGAGGCGTGGCTCTGGTATCACCGCGTCGTGGGCTCGAGCCGCGTGCCGATCGTCGACACGTGGTGGCAAACGGAGACGGGCGGCATCCTCATCACGCCGCTGCCGGGCGCAACGGCGCTGAAGCCGGGCTCGGCGACACGGCCTTTCTTCGGCGTCCGGCCGGTCATCGTCGACGGCGAGGGCAAGGAGCTTCAGGGCCCGTGCGAGGGCAATCTCTGCATCGCCGATTCCTGGCCCGGCCAGATGCGCACCGTCTTCGGCGATCACAAGCGCTTCATTGAGACCTATTTCTCGACATTCCCCGGCAAATACTTCACCGGCGACGGCGCGCGCCGCGACGAGGATGGCTATTACTGGCTCACCGGGCGCGTCGACGACGTCATCAACGTCGCCGGCCACCGCATCGGCACGGCCGAGGTCGAGAGCGCGCTCGTCGCCAACACCAAGGTCGCCGAGGCGGCGGTCGTGGGATATCCGCACGACATCAAGGGCCAGGGCATCTACGCCTATGTCACCTTGAAGGCCGGGATCGAGCCGTCGGAGGATCTGCGCACCGAGCTCGTGCAGTGGGTGCGCAAGGAGATCGGGCCGATCGCCCAGCCTGACCTGATCCAGTGGGCTCCCAATCTGCCGAAGACCCGCTCCGGCAAAATCATGCGCCGTATCCTGCGCAAGATCGCGGCGAACGAGCAGGATCAGCTCGGCGACGTGACCACGCTCGCCGATCCCACGGTCGTCAACGATCTCGTCGTGCAGCGGATGAACCGCGGATGAGGTTCGCCGCGGCGGCGGCCGCGTGCGTCGTCGCCTGCACTTGGGCCGCAAGCGCCGCGGCCGACGAGAGCGTCGTCGTCCCGACGCGGCCGGGCATCACGGTCGAGCTTCATCTCGTGCCGGCGGTCGGCAAAACGCGCGCGATCGCGGTTCTTTTCGTCGGCGGCACCGGCGTGGTGGGCTCCCACGGGGGCGACAATTTCCTGCTGCGGATCAGGAACGCGCTGGCCAAGCGCGGCTTCCTCGTCGCCGCCGCGAATTCGCCGTCAGACAAGGGCGGCGGCGGAATCGATCCGAATTTCCGCGCGAGCGAGGCCGAGGCGCAGGATATTGCCGCCGTTGTCAGCGCGCTGAAGCGCCGCGCCGATGTGCCGGTTTGGCTCGTCGGCACCAGCAACGGCTCGATCTCGGCGGCGAACAGCGCGGCGCGCGTCGGTCCGCCGCAGATCGCCGGCGCGGTGCTGACCTCGAGCGTCTGGTCGGGCGGCATGAGCAACGTGCCGCTCGAAAAGATCGCCGTGCCGGTGCTGATCGTGCACAATCGCAACGACATGTGTCCCGCATCGAACTTCGCCGGCGCCCCGCTGGGCTTGGCGCGTCTTGTCGCCGCACCCGCGAAGGAGCTGGTGCCGGTCTCCAGCACGGACTCCAAGAGCGGGCCGTGCGAGGCGTTGGCGCCGCACGGCTATCTTGGCATCGAGGGCCAGGTCGCGACGATCATGGCCGACTGGATGCTCGCGCATTCGCCCGCGGTGCCGGAATGACGCGCCCGCTCGCTCTCGCGCTGGCTTTCTGCGCGGTGCTCGTTCTCGCCGCTGGCCCCGCGGCGGCACAACAGAGAAAGCAGGCCCTCGGCGAGGCGAAGAATGCGGAGGAGCAAGGCCAGGCCGAGATCGCGCAAGGCCATTATGCAGCGGCCGAAGGGCTCCTGAAACACGCGCTCGAGCTGCGCGAGGCGCAGCTCGGGCCGGACGCGCCGCCGGTCGCGCAGACCCTGAGCCAGCTCGGGCGCGTCTACATCTTCGAGGCGCGGCCCGACCAGGCCGAGCCGGTCATCACCCGCTCGCTCGCGATCCGCGAGAAGGCGCTCGGGCCGGACGCGCCGCCGGTCGCGCAGAGCCTCACCGAGCTTGCCGCCGTCTATCGCAACGAGAGCCGCTATTTCGACGCCGAGCCGCTTTATACCCGCGCGCTTGCGATTCTGGAGAAGGCCTACGGGCCCGACGACCCGCGCCTTGCCAATACGATCGCGAGCTTCGCCCAGCTCTATCGCCTCGAAGGTTTCTACGGCAAGGCCGAGCCGCTGGTGCAACGGGCGCTCGCGCTCATCGGCAAGACGCCGAACGCCAAGCTCGACGCCGACATGATGCGCACCGCGGCCGCGCTCGACCTCTCGCTCGGGCACTATGCCGACGCCGAGAAGCTCGACAAGGACGCACTCGCGCTCAACATCAAGGAGCGCGGGCCCGATCACCCCGCGGTCGCCAACAGCCTCAACTCGCTGGCATCCGTTTATCTCGCCGAAGGCCATTTCGCCCAGGCCGAGCCGTTGCTGCAGCAGGGGCTGGCGATCCGGGAAAAGGCGCTCGGACCCGACCACCCGGCCGTGGCCGAAACGGTCGACAACCTCGCCATCGTCTATCGCACCGAGGGCCGCTACGGCGACGCCGAGGCGCTGGCAAAACGCGCGCTCGCGATCCGCGAGAAGGTCGTGGGCCCCGATCATCCCAGCGTCGCAAGCTCGCTCAACTCGCTGGCGGTCATCTACGTGATGGAGCGCCATTTCGCGCAGGCCGTGCCGCTTTATGAGCGCGCGCTTGCGATCCGCGAGAAGTCTCTCGGCAAAGAGCATCGCCTCGTCGCGGCGACGCTCTACAACCTCGCGATGCTGCAGCGTGCGCGCGGCGCCGACGCAAAGAAATACGAGCCGCTCCTCGAACGCGTGCTGGCGATCGAGGAGACGGCGCTTGGGCCAACCCACCCCGAGACGGCGCGTACGCTCTCCGCCTTGGGCGCGGCGCAGCGCGACATCGGCAAGCGGGCGGATGCCGAGAAAACCCTGAAGCGCGCCCTCGACATCGAACAGGGCGCGCTTGGTACCGCGCATCCCCTTCTGACACAGACGCTCGATGATCTGGCGCTTTGCTACGAGGCGGACGGCAATGTCGCCGGCGCGCTCGAGGCGAGCAACCGCGCGGTCGAGATTCTGCTGCAGCATTTCACGAGCGAAGCGTCCGGCAAGATCGCCAGCGCGAGCGACGTCGAGCGGCAGCACCGCCTGCCGTTCCTGCTCAATATCTCGCTCGCCGAAGCGAACGCGGCGAAGACGCCCGATCGGCGTGGCGATATGGTCAAATCGACCTTCCGCACGGCGCAATACGCGCAATCGTCGGACGCCGCCGAGGCCTTGGCCGGCATGGCGGCGCGCTTCGCCTCGGGCACCGATGCGCTCGCGACGCTCATCCGCGAGCAGCAGGACGCCGTGCAGCAATGGAAGACGCTCGATTCGGCCATGATCGACACGCTCGGCAAGGCGGGTGACGCGCGCAACCAGGAGGCCGAGAAGGATCTGCGCGCCGGTCTCGACCGGGCGGCGCAGCGTGTCCGCGCGCTCGACCAGCAGATCGCGCATGATTTTCCCGGCTATGCCGAATTGAGCAATCCGCAGCCTTCCTCGCTCGAAGCGGTGCAATCCCTTCTTGGCCCGGACGAGGCCCTTCTCGTCTATGTCGTCGCTTTGAAGCAAAGCTGGCTCTGGGCGGTGCGCCAGCATGGCGCCGAGATCTACGACATCGCGCTCAACGCAAAGGATCTTACGGCCGCGGTGAAGTCGCTGCGGGCCAACCTCGATCCCGTGGTCAATCTCGATTTTCGCCCCTATCCGGCGAAAGAGGCGTTCGCGCTCTACGAGAAGATATTGGCGCCCGCCGCGCCCTTCCTCGCCGGCGTCCATCACGTTATGATCGTGCCGGACGGGGCGCTCGAAAGCCTGCCGTTCGGGGTTCTCGTCACGAAGGCGCCGGCCGCCGATCCGCGCGAGCTTGCCGACCATCGCGAGCTTGCCTGGCTCGCGCGCGATTATGCGATCATCGTGCTGCCCGGCGTGAGCTCGCTGAAGGCGCTGCGCCAGGTCGCGGTCAGATCGAAGGCGTCGTTGCCCTTCGTCGGCATCGGCGATCCGCTGCTCAAGGGCGGAGCGGGCGCCACCCGCGGCGTCGCCAATCTCGCCGATCTTTTCAAGGGCGGCCTCGCCGACCCCGACAAACTGCGCGAGCTGCCGCGGCTCCCCGAGACCGCCGATGAAATCCGCAGCGTTGCGGCGGCATTGGGCGCGCCGTCGGCCGATCTCTTTCTCGAAGACCGCGCGAGCGAACCGCTCTTGCGCAGCGCCGATCTCGGAAAGTTCCGCATCATCGAATTCGCCACGCACGGCCTCATGTCGGGCGACATCTCGGGTCTCGCCGAGCCGGCGCTCGTGCTGACGCCGCCCGCGGCGCCTTCGGCCGATAATGACGGCCTCCTCACCTCGTCGAAGATCGCGCGCCTGAAGCTCGACGCCGACTGGGTCGTGCTCTCTGCATGCAATACGGCTGCGGGCGACGGCACGCCTGGCGCGCAGGGGCTTTCGGGTCTCGCGAAGGCGTTCTTCTATGCCGGCAGCCGCGCAATTCTCGTGTCGAACTGGTCGATCGCCTCGAAGGCGGCGGTGAAGCTCACCACCGGCGCTTTCGCGGCACTCGCCAAGGAGCCGGCGATCGGCCGCGCCGAAGCGCTGCGGCGCTCGGAGCTGGCGCTTCTCGACGACAAGACGCTGCCGGCGGCGTTTGCGCACCCGTCGATCTGGGGTCCTTTCACCTTGGCCGGCGAGGGCGGCGCCGGGCGGTAAGACGCGGTCCAGCTGCGTTGAGATGGAGCCCCTTTCCGAACCCTCTCCCCTCCGGGGAGAGGGAAGGGGTGAGGGGGATCGGCGACGGGCGCACAAACACTTGCCCCCTCGCCCGCACGTCGCTCTCGCGCCGTGCCGCCCTCTCCCCGGTGGGGCGAGGGTCACTCCAACGCGGTGAATCAGGTTTTGCTCACGTCGCGAGGAAGCCGCGCAGCGTCCGCGTCGCGACGGTCAGCATGGCGAGATCAGGCGCCGGCGCGCCCTCGATCTCGCGCTCCAGCCCTTCGAGCCGCGCGAGGTCGCGCTCGTGGCGCGCGAGCCACGCTTCGAAATCGTGGCTTTCGGCGACCGCCTTGGCGGTGAGCTCGGCCTGTTGTGCATAGAGGTCCTCGATCACGGCCGCCACCGCGCGCTTCTGCCAGGCGGTATGGGAGTCGAGCTTGCGCGCCGCGACGCGCAGCGCATCGAGCCGGAAGCGCGAGCCGATGGCGAAGAAGCGGCGGCCCAGCTCGACGACGTTCTGCCGCGTCTGCAATGCGAGCCGGACGATGTCGACGGCAGAGTGGAGGAAGTCGAGCCGCGCCGCCGTCAGCGCCACTTCGGCGGGCACGCCGTGCCCCTCGAGCTGGCGGACATGCTCTTGCAGACCCTTGCGGTGCGAATCAGGCAGGATCTGGTTGATGCCCTCGGCCAGCGCGGCGATGCTCGAGCGATAGGCTTGCGTCTCGGCGGCGATATCGAGCTTCTGGCCGCGCAGGAACCATGCCGTCGCCCGCTCGACGAGACGATTGGCGTTGAGCAGCATCTCGTGCTGCACCGCGGCTGGGACCTTGCTGTCGAGCGCATTGATCGCGTCCCAGAATGAATCGAGCGCGTAGATGCGCCGTACGATCATATAGGCGCGCGTCACCTCGCCGGGACCGCGCCCGGTAAGCTCGCTCAGCTCGCGCTGGAAGGCGATGCCGGCGCGGTTGACGAGATCGTTCGCGGCGAAGGTCGCGACGAGCTCCCGCCGCAGCCGGTGCGCGAGGATGCCGGGCCGGAAGCGTTCGACCAGCACCTTGGGGAAATAGGCGAGGAGATCGTCCAAGAGCTGCGGGTCGTCGGGCACGTCGGAGTCGAGCAGGTCCTCCGACAGCGTCGTCTTGACGTAGGCCATGAGGACCGCGAGTTCCGGCCGCACGAAGCCCTGGCGCGCCTGGATGCGCTCAGCCAACGCCTCCTCGTCGGGCAGCCCTTCGACCTTGCGGTCGAGCTTGCCGGCGCGCTCAAGCTCGCGCATGAGGCGGATGTGGCGGTCGAAGCGCTCCGCGCGCTCGTGCTCCTCGAGCGAGAGGGTGAGGCCCTGCAGGTAGTTGTCGCGCAGGACAAGCGCACCGACCTCGTCGGTCATGGCGTGCAGGAGCTCGTTGCGCTGCTTCGTCGTAAGGTCGCCCGCCGCGACCGCGGCGTTCAACAGGATCTTGATGTTGACCTCGTGGTCCGAGGTGTCGACGCCCGCCGAATTGTCGATCGCGTCAGTGTTGATGCGGCCGCCTCTGAGCGCGTACTCGATGCGGCCCGCCTGCGTCACGGCGAGGTTGGCGCCTTCGCCGACGACGCGCGCGCGAATGTCGGCGCCGTTGATGCGGAGCGCGTCGTTGGTGCGGTCGCCGGCGTCAGCCTGGCTCTCGTGCGCCGCCTTCACATAGGTGCCGATACCGCCGAACCACAGGAGATCGACCGGCGCCTTGAGGATCGCCTGGATCAGCTCCATCGGCGTCAATCGCTCGTCCTCGATGCCGAGCCGCGCACGTATCTCGGGCGAGACCGGCACGGATTTGAGGCTGCGCTCAAAGACGCCGCCGCCTTTCGAGATCAGGCCCTTGTCGAAATCGGCCCAGGACGAGCGCGGCAGCTCGAACAGGCGCTTGCGCTCGGCGAAGCTCTTCACCGGATCGGGATCGGGATCGAGGAAGATGTGGCGATGGTCGAAGGCGGCGAGGAGCTTCGTGTGCGGCGAGCGCAGCATGCCGTTGCCGAACACGTCGCCCGACATGTCGCCGACGCCGACGCAGGTGAAGTCGGCGCTCTGGATGTCGAGATCGAGCTCGCGGAAATGGCGCTTCACCGTCTCCCACGCGCCGCGCGCCGTGATACCCATGGCCTTGTGGTCGTAGCCGTCCGAGCCGCCCGAGGCATAGGCGTCGCCGAGCCAGAACCCGTATTGCGCCGAAATGCCGTTGGCGATGTCGGAGAAGGTCGCGGTGCCCTTGTCGGCGGCGACGACGAGATAAGGATCGTCGCCGTCATAACGCACCGTGTCAGGGGGCGGCACGAGCTTGTCGCCGGCGATGTTGTCGGTGAGATCGAGCATGCCCTGCATCAGGAACGTGTAGCAGGCGACCACTTCGGCCTGGAGCGCCTCGCGCCCCTGGGGCGGACGCTTCACCACGAAGCCGCCTTTCGAGCCCGTCGGCACAATGACGGCGTTCTTCACCATCTGCGCCTTCATCAGGCCCAGGATCTCGGTGCGGAAATCCTCCTTGCGGTCGGACCAGCGGATGCCGCCGCGCGCAACCTTGCCACCGCGCAGATGCACGGCTTCGACGCGCGGATTGAGCACGTAGATTTCGCACATCGGCCGCGGCAGCGGGAATAGCTCGACCTCGCGGCTTGCAAGCTTCACCGCGAGATAGGGTTTTTGCGGGCGCTGGTAGTAGTTGGTGCGCAGCGAGTGCGTGACGAGAGTGAGGAAGCCGCGGATGATGCGATCCTCATCGAGGCTCGTCACCGCGTCGAGATCGCTCTCGATCTCCTTCACCAGCGCGTCGGCGTCGCGCGCGTTCTCGGGCGCGGGCGCGGTGTCGAACCTGCGCTCGAAGAGCCGCACGAGCTTCGCCGCGAGGATCGGGTGTGCGGCGAGCGTGTCCTCCATATAGGCCTGGCTATAGGTGCTGCCGGCCTGGCGCATCACCTTGGCGTAGAGGCGCAGCACCACGACCTGGCGCCAGTCGAGCCCGGCGAGGAGGATGAGGCGGTTGAAGCCGTCGCTCTCCATGGCGCCGCCCCAGACGTGCGCGAACGCTTCCTCGAAGCGCGGCTTCAAATGCGCGAGATCGACCTCGCCGTCGGCGGCGAGCGAGAAATCCTGCATCCATACGGGGGCGGCCCCGTCCGCGAGCCGCGCCTCGTAAGGCACCTCTGCCAGCACCTTGAGGCCCATGTGCTCGAGCATCGGCAGGATGTCCGAGAGCGGCACGGGCGATCCCTGGCGATAGATCTTGAAACGCAGCTCGTTCGCCAGCGCTTCGAGCGAATGGTAGAGCGTCATCGCGAGCGGCGCGCCGGCGCGCACCTCCTCGATGCGCTCGATGTCGGCGACCGCGGCCGCGGCTGCGAAGCGCTCACGATAGTCGGAGGGGAAGGCCGCGCCATAGCGGCGGAAGAGCGCCAAGCCCTTCTCCTCGCCCAGCGCCTGCGTCAGCGCGTCCTGCAACTGGTCCGACCAGCTTCGCGCCGCCTCGGCGAGGTCGCGCTCGATCGCGGCCTGATCGACCGCGACCGGCGTCGTCGGCAAGGTCAGGATGAAGTGGACGCGCGCCAGCACGGATTCATCGAGCTGCGTCGAGAACGTGTCGACGTGGCCGCCATAGGCTTTCTCGAGGATCCCGACGAAGCGCTGGCGCAGCTCGGTGTTGTAGCGGTCGCGCGGCACGAACACGAAGAGCGAGACGAAGCGGCCATAAGGATCGCGTCGCGCGAAAAGCGCCGTGCGTTGCCGCTCCTGGAGCCCGAGGACGCCCATCGAGATGTCGAGAAGCTCGTCCTCGGAGATCTGGAAGAGCTCGTCGCGCGGATAGGCTTCGAGGATGTGTTGCAACGCTTTCGCGTCGTGGCTCGATTTCTCGAATGCCGCCCGCTCGATCGTGCGGTTGACCTTGCGGCGCAGGACCGGGATCGCGAGCGGGCTCATCGCATAAGCCTGCGAGGTGAAAAGCCCGACGAAGAGCCGGTCGCCCAGGGGCTGCCCGTCGGCGCCGAACCTGCGCACCGCCACCGTGTCCATGCGCGCGGGCCGGTGCACGCTCGAGCGGCGGTTCGACTTGCTGATGCTGAGGATGCGCGTCTCCATGAGGAAGGCGCGCACATCGGGCGAGAGCGCGGCAAAATTGCGCAGCCCGTCGAACACCATGACCCCTTCATCGCGCAAGATGCCGAGCCCGCTTCCCGGCAGGATATCGGGCGCGCCGCCGTTGCTGCCGCCGCGGTAGCGGTATTCGCGATATCCGAGGAAGGTGAAATTGTCCTCGCCGAGCCAGTCGAGGAACGCCGTCGCCTCGGCCTGCTCCTCGCCCGCGACGGGCAGCGCCGCCGCGCGCAGCTCGCCGGCGAGCTTCTGGCACGTCTCGCGCATGGTCCGCCAGTCCTCGACCGCGGCGCGCACGTCGGCCAAGACCGCCGCGAGCCGCGCCTGCAAGGCTTCGAGGCGGCGCTCGTCGGTGATGGTGCTGATCTCGACATGCATCGCGGACTCACGCATGCCGGCGCCGGCCTCGGCATCGTCGAGCGCTTCGAGCCGGCCGTCGCGCGCGCGCGTGACGCGCAGGATCGGGTGGATGACGAGGCGCACGGTGGCGCCTTCGCCGTTCAACGCCGCGGTGACCGAATCGACGAGGAACGGCATGTCGTCATTGACGATCTCGACGACCGTCGCCGGCGCACGCCAGCCATCGACCTCGATCTTCGGGTTGATGACGCGGAGCTTGGCGCGGCCGGGCAGACGCGCCTGCGCGAACTGCCACAGCGACAGCGCCGCGCCATAGAGGTCCTCGGGCCGGCGCTCGAGCACGTCGGCGGGCGGCACGCGGCCATAGAACTGCTTCAGGAAGCGCTGCACCATGCCGGCGCGTGCGCCGCCGAGCCGATCGGCCGCGAGCGCCGCCGCGGCCGCGACGGCTTCATCCTTCAACTGCTCGGTGCGAAGGGACATCGCCCGATCTCCCCCAAATGAAACTAATGCGTCCGCCGAATTGCATTTCTCTCGCCCGGCGCTACCTTGGGAGCGAAGAACGGCCGGGGTCCGGAAGCCGCAATGCCCATTCTACGATTGATCGGGTGAAAAGGGGATGACGGTTGAACGAAGCCGATAGGGTGGCGCCGGCGCGGCTGCGCCAAAAACCGCGGGCGCGGCGCCGGCTCAGGCCCGAGCAGGAGGCGGCCCTCTTCCTCTCGCGTTGGCTCAAGTCGCCGCAATGGATCGGCGCGGTGGCGCCATCGAGTCGCGGCCTCGCGCGCGCCATGGCGCGCGAGGTGGCGCCGCGCGGCGCCGGCTATGTCGTCGAGCTGGGCGGCGGCACCGGCAGCATCACGCGCGCGCTTCTGGAGCGCGGCGTCGCACGCGATCGCCTCATCGTCATCGAGCGCGACTACACGCTTGCCGCGATTTTGCGCAAGCGCTTTCCCGGCGTGAAGATCGTGCGCGGCGACGCGGGCGAGCTTTCCGCACTGCTCGAGCCGCTGGGCGTCGTTGCGGTCGATGCCGTGGTGTCGAGCCTGCCGCTGCTCTCGATGCCGAAGTCGCTGCGCCGCCGCATCGTCGCCGAAACCGTCGCCGTGCTGGGGCGAGACGGGGCCTTTATCCAGTACACCTATGGCGTCGCGTCGCCCGTGCCGGCGCCCGAGTTCGGCCTCAAGGGCGAGGTCGCGGACCGCATCTTCCTCAATTTCCCGCCGGCCGTGGTTTGGCGCTTCCGCCGCCTCGTGGCGCCGGTGGCACGAGTCGCCTGAGCCCCAAACCGTGACCGGATGGGGCGCGACCGGTCCTGCGATCCGCCCTCAGCGCGCCGGCTCGAGCCAGTGCTGGAAGATCTCGATCTCGATCGTGTCCGAGGCCGGGCCCTTGTAGTCGGGCCAGATCTGGCGCTGCAGGAAGCGCACCCGATAGAGCGGCTGCGCCGGCAGGCCGGTGCGGTTGTAGGCAAGCTCCTCGGGATTGGCGAAGGCGCCGCACAGGCGCTCGATCTCGCCGGCATGGCCGCGGATGTACCACGGCGTGCGGATGTGGCCGGGCGGCGCCGCCTTGCGCACCCGGACCTTGTCGCCGGCGGCGAATCGCGCTGGCAGGGCGGCATTGGGAATTTCGGCCATGGCGCTTACGACCGGGTCATGACTTCGAGCACGTGGCCGTCGGGATCGCGGAAATAGAAGCCGCGCCCGCCGCGGCGCTCGTTGATCGCCATGTCGGAGAGCGAGGTCGGGCCGCTGCCATAGACGACGCCGTCCGCCTTCACGCGGCCGAAGATCGCGTCGAACTCCGCCTCGCTCACCTTGAAGGCATAGTGGTGATGCTCGAAGGCATCGCGCTCGTCGAAATCGAGCGTCAGGGCGTCGTTGATCCTGACCGGCGCGAAATGAAGGCGAGGGCCCTCGTAGGGCAACCCGAAGATACGGGCGAAGAACCGCGCCGCCTTCTCCTTGTCATGCGACGGCACGATGGTGTGGTCGAGCAATATGGTCATGACGGCACCTCCCTCGACGCCGACCATTATAGTTACCGGAGCCCGACCCGTTAACGCCCTCGTCTTGACAGGGCTCCGGGATCGCCCAATTGTTCGCCGAGGAGGTCCCCATGGATACGACGAGCGCAACCCCGGTGTCTGACAAGGCGCGCGAGGATTTCTACGCCCGTGCCGGGTCGCGCAACATGTCGCCGCTCTGGCTTCATCTGAGCCGGCTCGTGACGAAGGAGCCGGTCACACCGGTCCAAGCCGCGCATTGGCGCTATGACGAGATCCGCCCCTATCTCATGGAGGCGTGCAAGATCATCAGCACCGAAGAGGCCGAGCGCCGCGTGATGATCCTCGAGAATCCCGGGCTTACCGGTCAGCAGCGCATCACGCACAGCCTGTTCGGCGGCTTGCAGATCATCCTGCCCGGCGAAGTCGCGCCCGCGCATCGCCACGCCGCTGCGGCGCTCCGCTTCATCATCGAAGGCACCGACGCCTACACCGCCGTCGGCGGCGAGCGCACGATGATGTCGCCCGGCGATTTCGTGATCACGCCGTCGATGTCGTGGCACGACCACGGCAATCTCGGCAAGGGACCGATGGTGTGGCTCGACGTGCTCGACATGCATCTCGTCAATCTCATGGATGCGAGCTTCCTCGATCACTATCCCGAGCGCATGCATCCGGTCACGCGGCCGGAAGGCGCGGCAGAGGCCGAGGTCGCCTACAACATGCTGCCCGACGGCGAATCGTGGAAGTCGAAGACGACGCCGATCTTCAACTATCCCTATGCGCGCACGCGCGAGGCGCTCGAGCGGCTGCGGAAATTCCGCGCACCCGATCCCTATCACGGTTTCCGCATGAAATACGTGAATCCGGTGAACGGCGAGTGGGCGATGCCGACGATCTCGACCTGGATGGCCCTTCTACCCAAGGGCTTCCACACCCAGCCCTACCGCTCGACCGACAGCACCGGCTTCGTCGTCGTCGAGGGCGAGGGCAAGAGCATCATCGGCGGCAAGACCTTCGAGTGGAAGCCGCGCGACATCGTCGTGGCGCCGAGCTGGCAGTTCCGCGAGCACATCGCCTCGAGCGACGCCGTGATCTTCCAGTTCTCCGATCGCGTCGTGCAGGAGAAGCTCGACTTCTGGCGCGAGCAGCGCGGCAACGCGTAACGCCACATCACCGACGGTCATTGCGAGCGCGAGCCGAAGCAATCCCCCTCCGCAGGGGGATTGCTTCGTCGCTACGTTCTTCGCAATGACGGTATCCGGTAACGGCTCGCGATTACCGGATGGTGAAGCCCGCGGCCCAGTAGAGCGCCCAGTTTCCATCGCTCGACACCCAGGTCTGGATGCCGTTCACCTGCCCCAGCTTGTGGACGAACGTCTGGTGCGCCTGGAACAGGTTGCCGCCGAGCGCCTGATCCGAGGTCTGCGTCTTCGGCGTCGCGTTGGGTGCGGGATGAATGGGCGGCGGCGGCTCGGAGAAGGATTCGGGCGGGGTGCCGCTGTCGCCGGAGCCGAAAAGTGCGGTACCGCCGCCGCCACCGCCACCGCCGAGCACGGTGCCGACGTCGCCTCCGGAGGAACCGCCGGACGGAGGCGGTGGGGGCGGCGGGCTGCCGCCGCCGGTGGTCGTGGTCGTGGTTGTGTCGGTCGTCGGCGGAAGCGTGGGCGGTGGGGGCGGCGGCGGCGTGATGAGAGAGGCGATGCCTGTCCCCATCGTGCTCATTGGTCCCGATGCGCCAGTGCCGGTGCTTCCTCCACCTTCCCCGACGCCGGGTCCTGAAGGCGACGTAAACGCATAGGCGACGGTCGGATTCGGATTCTCGAATCCGTAGAAGGTCGTTTGCAAGGGTGAGGAGTCAGACGAGCCGAGCGCCGCAGTATTGCTGCCGCCGTCGGAGCTTTCGGTGGTAATCACGAAATTGGCGCCGGCCCGTGACAGGTCTCCGGCGAGCGCCGTCGGCGTTTCGCCGCTTTGGCTGATGCCGTAGAAATAGCTGAAGTTGACGCTGCTGCTGATCCCGAGCGTGCCGAGGCCTACTTTAATGCCGGCGCCGAGGTCCGCCGGGCCGGAGCTTCCGACGCCGGGGATGGTGGTGATCTCTTCCGTCTCCGTCGGCGCCACGTCCCAGTCGATATCACGCTGGAATGTGACCATAAGGGGCCCTGAACTCAGGTTGGTGATCATCTCGTGAATGGTCAACGTATTGCCGGTCAGGCTGTAGTTCTGCGTGAGTGAGAGCGCGCCGTCGGTTGTGGTGTTTACGACGGTGCCGGTGCTTCCGGCGAACGTCATGAATGTCGTCGTCTCGTTAATGTTGTTGAAATCGACGGGATCGCCCTGGGCTTCCCCGGTGACTGCGCCGGTATAGGAAACGCCCCAAGAGTCGCGTGGGGAGCCGGGCGCGAGGGGGTCGAACGAGTCGGACAGGCGCTTGAATCCGATTCCCGAGCTGGAATCATAGAGCGCACCGGAACCGTCGACGCCGACCGAGAAGCTCGCATCCGAGATGACGGGGTCGGCGACAATGCTCGCGCCCGCATAGGCCGTCCCGCCGCCGAGGCTCCCGACAAAGGCCGTGGGCGCAACGGTGACGGCGCCGCCGTTGTGGATATAGCTTGCCGGGTTGGCGGCGATTGCAGCCATCGAGAAGCTGCCGCCGCTCAATCCGGTGACGCCATCCCAGCCGGCAACGAAATTGAGATTGCCGGCGCCGTAATTGAGGATGTTGGCGTTGACGGTGATGTTGCCTTCGGCGAGCAGGCTCAGCTGATTGGGGCTCGTATAAGTGATCGCGTCCGAGACCAGGATGTTGCCGGTCGAGCCGCCGAACGAGCCGGTGATGCTGCCGGCGAGCTCGGTGTTGTCGGTCGTCGCCTCGATCACGACGTCGCTGCCGCCGAGAGCCGCGGTGATGGCGTCCGGGCTGATGGTGCAGTCGGAATTGCAGATGGTGAGGTCGGCGGGATCGAGGAGCCAGGTCCCTGCGGCGCCGTTCCGGGCAAGTGTCGTGACCGAGCCCGAGACGGCGAGCGTCACGCCCGAAGTCTCGACGTGGCCGCCATTGCCGCCCTCGGCGCCGCCTTCAGCGCTGATCGCGCCGGCGAAGACGGTGCTGCCGTTCGACCACACCGCGACGCCGCCGCCGTCGCCGGCCGAGAGCGCGTCGGCATCGATGCGCGCGCCTGACGCGACTGTCGTCGAAGCCGCGTTCTGCTGCGGCCCGGCGCCGTGGAAATTGCCGCCGATCAAGGCCGTGCCGCCGCCCGCGTCGCCCGACACGTCGACGAGCGCGCCCGACGCGAGCGTGACGCTGCGGTCGCTCAGCACGTCGACCTCGCCGCCCGTCTGCCCCGCGCCCTTGCCCGACGCATCGAGCGTGCCCGCGACGGCGGTGCCGCCGCCCGTCGCCGTGAGCACGATCTTGCCGTCGACGCTCGCGACGCTTGTCGCCTCGATGATGCCGCTCGTGTTGATGACGTTGTCGAGCACCGACTTGGCCGACGCCGCCGTCAGCAGGACCATGCCGCCGTCAGCGGCGATCTTGCCGGTATTGGAGACGAGCGCCCCGTTCGCTTGCGCCACCGGCGTCGTGATAGCGAAGCTCAGCAAGTGGTCGCCCGCGAAATCGACCGCGTAGGTCTTGGCGCCGCCCGCCAGCACCACATTGCCAAGCGAAGCGACGATCACGCCCGAGTTCGAAACCTGCTCGCCCGCGAGCACGGCATAACCCCCGGTTGCAGTGATCGTGCCGTAATTCACCACGCCTGCGCCCGGGTTGCCGGGGATGCCGAACGTGTAGTTGCCGCCGCCGTGCGCGCTTGGCGCAAGTGTCGAGAGCAACACGCTGGCCGTGTTGATCATGCCTCCCGGCGCCACCGTGATCCCGGCCGGGTTGATGAGCCAGAACCGCACGTTCCCTGTAATGAGGCCGGCGATGTAGGACGCGGTCCCGCCCGTTACCGTGTTGATTAACAGCGGATTGGTCAGCGAAGATTGGACCGTGAGCGTGAAGCCCTTGGGTACGTTGAGGGAGTTGTAAGTGATGGAGGCTTTGGGCGTCAGCTCCTGGATCAGCGCGCCCGTTGCCGTCTGAGTGATCGTCGCCTGGCCCGACACGACCTTCGCGCCCACGAGCTGCGCATGCGCCCCAGCCGTTGCCAATGAGGCGAGCGACAGCGCCGGTGCCAGAACGCGCAGACCCCGGGAAACCGCCCCCTTCTTGCCCGCCATTACGAGCCTCGAATTTGCTGCAAGGTTAACGAAACGTTTCGCCCATCGGGGCGAGCCACCTTACCCGATTTTCCCCGATTGGCAACTCTGACAAATTCGAGTTTCGCCCGGAAAACGTGGGGCGCCGGGGCGCCCGCCGCAGCCGGAATCAGCGCTCGGCGGCGATCCGGCGCTCGACCGCGGACAGGAGCTCCTGCGGCCGCACCGGCTTCATCAGGAACTCATGCCGCGCGAGCGCATCCTTGTCGAGGCGCAGCATGTAGCCGGTGATGACAAGCGTCTTGATGCCGCGCGCGACGGCATCGTCGGCGACGGTGATGCCGCTGCCGTCGGTGAGGACGCCATCGGCGAGCACGAGCGTATAGTCTTGTGCCGCGAGATGCCGGCGCGCCACCACCACAGTGTCAGTGGAATCGACCTCGTATCCGGCGTCGCGCAGTACATGCTCGAGCAGAAGGCGAACGTCCCAATCGTCTTCGACGAGAAGGATCCGCTGCTTCGTACCAACGATTGGCGCCATGCAAAATTGTCGTTCGTGAGCGCCGCAGGATCAAGGATTAGAGTGTAAAATCTGCATGCGGCAGGCGCGACAAATGCGCCGTTCGTCGCCAAATTCATTCTTTGGGAGGCTTCCCCCGATCCTTTGGGGGTGAGGCCTAGCGCGTGCCGCGCGGGCGGAAGACACGCGCGACGAGCGCGTTTGAAAACACCGCGATCAGGAACATCACGATCAGGATCGCATACATCTGCGGCGTCCGGAACTGCGCGTAGTACTGCATCATCATGAAGCCCAATCCGCGATTCGACATTTTGAGCTCGGCGAGAAGACAGCCGATGATCGCGACGCCCAAGCCGATGCGCAGGCCCGTGGCGATCGGCGGCATCAGCGCCGGCAGATAGATCATGCGCACCATCTGCGCGCGCGTGAGATTGTAGCTCTTGCCCACCCGCAGCAGCACGGGATCGACGAGTCGCACGCCCGCGGCGACCGAGAGCGCCATCGGGAAGAAGCACGAGAGCGCGCCCATCGCGATCTTCGAGCCCGCGCCCACGCCGAACAGCACAAGCAGCACCGGCAGGAACACGATCTTCGGCGTCGGCGCCATGTATTGCAGATAGCGCTCGTAGGCCGCGCCCGCGAAGCGGTTGACACCCAATCCGAGTCCCGCCGCGAGTCCGAGCCCGCAGCCGAGCGCGATCGAGGCCGCGACCTCGTAGAGCGTCCATTCGAGGTTCCAGTAGAAATCGCCGCTCGCGATCTCGTGGCCGATCGCGCCCGCGATCGCGAAGGAGGAGGGGGCGACGCCCTTGTAGAGCAGACCCGAGGCCGACACGCTTTCCCAAAGCGCCCAGAGCACGAGGAGCGTCGCGACGCGGATAAGCGCGATCCGCGGCGCGGAGCGCTTCCTGTGCGGAGCGGCCGCCGCGGCCACGCCGCTCACATCGGCCTCAGCCATTTCTCCGCCTTCTCCGTCACCCAGAAAAAGCCCACGCTCGTCAGCATCACGAACAGAATCGCACCGAACATCATCGGGATTTCCCAGCGATCGGCGAGGTCGTCGATGAGTTCGCCCATGCCGCCGAAATTGATGAGGAACTCGACGCCGACGACGCTGATGAGGCAATAGATGACGCCGAGCCGCGCGCCCGTCGCGATGGTCGGCACCGCGGCCGGCAGCATGATCTTCCAGAAGAGCTGCGCGCGCGAAAGGCCGAAGCTCCGACCGACGGCAATGAGCACGGGCCGCGTGCCGTCGAGCCCTTCCTTGGTCTTGAGGATGATCGAGGTGATCCCGGTGCAGAAGCTCATCGCCACGATGGTCGAGGCGTTACGCCCGAAGATCACGAGGAAGAGCGGATAGACGAGAACGACGGGCGCGGCGGCGATGCTGGCGACCCAGTTGAAATAGGCGCGGCCCGCCCAGCGCGAGCGATGGAGCCACAATCCGATCGGCACGCCCGCCGCGAGCGCGAGAAGCGCCGCGGCCGCCGTCTCCGCGAGCGTCTGCAGGAAGCTCACGGCGAGCCCTTCGTCGGCGAAAAGCGGCGCCAGGCCTTCGAAGATCGAGGTCGGCGCGGGTGCGATGAGCTTGTTCCACCAGCCGGCCTCGACGCAGCCCTGCCACAGCGCGAGCAAGATCGCGATGGTGGCGACGCCGGCCAGCGCCGGCGTCAGCACGGGCCGCCGCCGGCGACCTTCGCGTGCCGATGCCGGGATGGCGGCCATGCCCGCTACGAGCCCTGCTTCAGCAGGAGGTCGTAGACGCCCTTGATGTCGTCGTGCGTCATCGCGTGCGGGATGCGCTTTGCCGCCAAGGCCTGGGCCAGCACCTGGTCCTCGCCCTTGATCGCCTCCACCTGGTCCTCGTCCTTGGTCTGGAATGTCTTGAACGCGTATTGCACCTGCTCGAGCGGCTGGCCCGAGAGCTTTGCGTAAGCCGCGAGCGCGGCCGGATCGGAATAAGCCCAATCGACCGATTGCTTATAGGCCTTCAAGAAGCCGAGCGCGGCGGCGCGATGGGCCTGGAGGAAAGCGAGGTTGGCGGCGTTGACACGCACCGTCTCGCCTTTCACCTCGGGCGAATCGTTGCCGAGCGCGATCATGCGGATCTCTTTCGCCTGCAGCTCCTTGAGGCCCGTCGGCGGCGTGCTCCACGACGCATCGATCTGCCCGGTCATGACTTGCGGCAGGCCGTTGGGCGCGGCGCCCACCGGCACGGTCTTGGCGTCGGAGACGCCCGCCTGTTGCAGGAGCGTAAGCAGGATGAGGTTGCTCGACGAGCCCGGCTCCGAGAACGACACGGTCTTGCCGTGCAGGTCCTTCATGCTCTTGATCGGGCTCGAGGCCTTTACATACCAGAAGATGTCGGGGGCGCCCGTCGCCTCGGGCGAGATGATGCGCACCGGCGCGCCCTTCACATAGGCGGCGAGGATGCCGAGGAAGCCGGTGCCGATCGCGATGTCGACGCTGCCGGAGATCACCGCCTGCTCGTTCGAGGCGCCGCCCTGGGTATAGGTCGGCTGAACGTCGAGCCCTTGTTTCTGAAAGAAGCCTTGGCCGACACCGAGCTCGGTGAAGGAGGTGTCCCAGGCGCCGCGCTGCGGGATCGCGACCTTGACGGTCTCGGCGGCGAAGGCGGCGGCGGGCGCGCCCGCGAGCGCGAGCGCCAAGGCGATGGCCGTGGCGGCGGTGGGGGTCGTCTTCTTCATCTTGTTCTCCTCTTTCATTTCCTTTGTGCGATCGCCTTCTTGAGCGGCGTGTCGTCGACCAGGCGGTCCATCGCGAGCGGCGTCGTGTAATCGAGGCGGCCGTCGAGCATGTGCTGCTTTTCCTCGCGGCGGATGCTCGCCTGGAATTTGTCGATGTCGAGATCGGGGTCGAACTGGAAGGCGACGCTGTCCTCGATGTCGGCGAGCTTCAGGCCTGTCGCCTTGGCGAGGAGCTGGGCCATGGCCGGGTCCTTGCTGTAGTTGCCCTGCGTCTCGTGCGCGCCTTGGATGAGGGCGGCGAGAAAGCGCACGCCGACATCGGGCCGCTCGCGCAGGAACTTGCCGCTGAAGAACACGACCGTTGTTATGTCGCCCGCGGTGACGCCCGCCTCCGGCTCGAGCAGCACGGCGGTGCCGTCGCGAAGCGGGATCGCCTGGAACGGCGCGGTGACGAAGGCCATGTCGACCGCCTTGTTGGCGAGCGCCACCACCATCTGCGGGAAGCCCAGCATGGTCTCGTCCACGTCCTTGAGCGTCATCCCGTATTTACTGAGGATGAGCGACAGGTCGTATTCGGGTGTCGAGCCCGGGACGTTGACGGCGACCTTGCGGCCTTTCAGATCCTTGCCGCTGCGCACGGCGCCGCTGTCCCACAAATCCTTGCGCACGAGCGGCGGCGTGGCGATGACCGGGCTCGGCTGATAGCCGAGTGCCGCCACCGCGCGGAGATCGAGCCCCTGGTTCGCGGCGTTGAAGGAGCCGGCGCTGAACGCACCCATGCCGACGTCGAGCTGGCCCGTCGCGAGCGACGAGGTCATCTCCTGCGCGCCGCGGAAATTACCCGAGTCAAGCGTGATGCCCGCCTGCTCCATGTAGCCTTTCTCGACGGCAACGTAATAAGGCGACTGCGCGATGCTCACGACCTGACCGATCGAAACCGTGTCGGCGGCCTCGGCCGTTCCCGCAAGCAGCAGCACCGCAAGCGCCGCTACCGGCGCCCAGCCCCGTCTCATGTATCGCCCCCATGCGGACGCGCAACGCGCGCCTCGCTCTCGCTCAAGCCTTTCGAGGCTTCTTCGCGCAGATCGGCCCAGATCGTCGCGACGCAGCGGCCGAACTTGTCGCTGCCGATGATCTCCGACGTGCGCGGCCGCGGCAGGTCGACCGCGACGACGCGTTTCACCCGCCCCGGCCGGTAGCTCATCACGACGACGCGGTCGGCAAGCTGCACCGCCTCGGCGATATTGTGCGTGATGAGCAAGGTCGTCTGCTTCAACTGCGCCTGGATCTGCAGCAGCTTGTCGCCGAGGAGAAGCCGCGTCTGCTCGTCGAGCGCGGCGAACGGCTCGTCCATCAGCAGGATCTTGGGCTCGAAAGCAAGCGTGCGGGCCAAGGCCGTGCGCTGGCGCATGCCGCCCGAAAGCTCGGCCGGATAGCGGTTCTCGAACCCGTCGAGCCCGACCAGATGCACGAGCGCGCGGGCGCGCTCGAGCCGCTCGGCCTTCGCCATCCCGGCCGCCTCCAAGGGAAACGCCACGTTCTCGATCGTGGTGCGCCAGGGGAAAGTCGATTCCTCCTGGAACACCATGCCGATCTCGCGGTGCGAGCCGGTGATCGTCGCGCCGGCCACGCGCACCGCGCCGTCATACCCCTCGATGAGCCCGCCGATTATGTTGAAGAGCGTGGACTTGCCGCAGCCCGAGGGGCCGATGACGGCGACGAACTCGCCCTGGCGCACGTCAAGAGAGACGTTGTCGAGCGCGTGGACGAGCCCTTCCGCCGTCTCGAACCGCTTCGAGATGTTTGCAACTTGGAGAAGCGGCTGCGCCGCTCCCGCCGAGCCGGAAGCGGCGAGCTCGGTCAGGCTCATCGCCGCTCAGGTTCCGGGCGCGCGCGTGATCGCCGCCGAGGACGCCTGGTCGTAGCCGGGCTCGACGCGCACGTCGACCACCGCGACCTCGCCCGCCTCGGCGGCCTTCACCGCCTTCTCGAGCGTGCCGGCGAGATCGCCGAGCTTCGTCACCGGGCCGAAGCCGGTCGCTCCTTGCGCGCTCGCGATCTGGGCGAAATCGATCTCCGGGCCTTTCATCTGCTGGCCGATCCACTTGTTCTCGACCGGCCGGCCGCGCTCCTTCGCCATGCGCTCCTGGTGCAGCTCGTCGTTATAGAAAGAGCGGTTGTTGGCGATGACGGCGAGGAACGGGATGCGATAGTGGACGGCGGTCCAGATCGCGCTGTTGCCCATCATGAAGTCGCCGTCGCCGAGGATCGCGACCGGGAGCCGGCCGGTGCCGCGCAGCGCCAAGGCCGCGCCCACCGTCGTTCCGGGGCCGGAGCCGACGCCGCCGCCGCCGTCGCTGCCGAGATGGTCCAAGGGATGCTTCATCGGCCACAGATGCCCCGCCCAGGAGAGCGGATGGCGGATGAGGCTGATGGTGCGGCCGGCCACCGCCTGCTGCATCGCGCTTGCGAGCATTGGCACGGCGATCGATCCCGCCGCATCGCCCATCGCCACCTGCTGGCGCTGGAACGGCTTGCGGTTGGGCCATGACGGCTTCTTGCGCCCGCCAAGCTTCTGCGCCGCGGCGCGGATCGCGGCTGCCGCCGGATCGGTGTCGGCCATGATCTGCAGATCGACGGGCGGCAGGCCCTGATAATCCATGGCCCAGCCGCGATGGAGATGCTGGTCGAGCGAGACGTTGATGATGGTCGCGCCGACACGCTCGTTCTTGTAGGTGCTCTTGAACGTGCCCGCCGCGTCGACCCAGTCGAGCAGCAGGATCGCGTCGGCCGTCTTCACGAGCTCGCCTCCGACGCCGCTCGAGTACGTGCCTGGAGGCGCGCCCAGAAGCGCATGGTCGGTCGGGAACGCGGCGGCGAGCTTCAAATCGGTCAACACCACCGCGCCCAAGGTCTCGGCGAGCTTGATGCGCTCGGCCCAGTCGCTTTCGCTGCGGCTGACGCGGCCCATGAGGATGAGCGGCCGCTCGGCCTCGAGCAGGATCTTCGCCGCCGCCTCGGCCTGTTGCTGTGAGGGCCCGACCGGCGCGGGCGGCAGATAGCGCTTCACCTCGGGTGCCGCCGGCGGCGCGTCGAGCTTCGTCTCCTGGAGCCCGACATCGAGCACGACATAGGTCGGGCCCTTGGGGCTCGTCGCCGCGATCTTGCGCGCGCGCAGGATCGATTCATAAGCCGCGCCGACCGAGGCCGGCTGGTCGTCCCACTTGGTGAAGTTGCGGATGAAGGCGCCATTGTCGCGCGTCGTGTGGATCCAGTCGATCCACGGCCGGCGCAGGCTCGCATCCTGCGGCCCGTTGGCGCCAAGGAGGATCAGCGGGGTGCGGTCGCACCAGGCGTTGTAGACCGCCATCGAGCCGTGCATCAGCCCGACATTCGCGTGGACGACGGCGAGCATCGGCTTTTCCGTGACCTTGGCCCAGCCGTGCGCGATCGCGACCGCCGCTTCCTCGTGCAGGCAGAGCAGCATCTGCGGGCGCTCGTTGCCAAGCTTGTTGACGAGGCTGTCATGGAGCCCGCGATATGACGAGCCAGGGTTCAGCGCGACATAGGGAATGTCGAGGCTGCGGATCGCCTCGGCCATGGCGTCGCTGCCCCAATGGGTCTTGCCCTCGGACGGCAGCGGCTTTTCGATGCCTTGGGGCTCGTTGGCGAAATCGACCTTCTTCATCGCAAATCCTCCGCGTCCTTATTTGCCGTGGGTTCTTGCCGATATTGCCGCGCCCGCGGGCGAGGGGCAAAGGGGTTGTTCCGGGGGGCTAAAGCTGCGCCAGCCGCACGGCGCCATAGAGCATCGCCATGCCGAGGATGGTGGCGATGCCGGCGCGCGGGCCCGCATCGGGATGCGCACTCGCCGAAGGCAACAGGTCGCTCGCACCGATATAGAGGAAGAAGCCGGCGAAGATGCCGAGAACGAGGCCGAGCGCGTTCTCGCCAAGGCCGAGCGACCAGCCGACGGCCGCGCCGGCGACGGGCGCCAGCGCGTCGGCGAGAAGCCAGCGCCGCGCGACGCCGTCGCCGGCGCCCGCGCGCCGCACCACCGTCACCGTGTTGATGCCGTCGCAAAGGTCGTGCACGACGACGCCCACCGCGACGACCGCGCCCGCCGCGATGGAGACATTGAACGAGACGCCGATCGCGAGCCCGTCGAGGAAACTGTGCAGCGAGAGCGTGAGCCCGCCCAGCGCGCCGCGCCGCGTTGCCTGCGCCACGCTCTTGTGCAGAAGGTGATAGACCGCGTAGCCCGCGGCGACGAGGACGAAGACGAGCGACGCGTCGCCGCTCAGCTCGATCGCCTCCGGCAGGAGATCGAAGAGCGCGACGCCGATGACCGCCCCGGCGCTGAAGCCCAAGACGAGCGCCATGTGCCGCTCGATGCGCAGCACGAAGAGGCCGCCCGCGAGCGTCATGGCAAAGGCGAGCAGACTCACGGCAATGGGCATTCGGGAGACCGCGCCGGGGATACTGCCGCGGACCCAAACACATCGCGGCCGGTTCGGCAAGCTGCTTGCGCTAAGGGTAAGTGAAGCGTGCGAGGCATGTTTCGAGCGCTGTTTGCCCTCTCCCCACCGGGGAGAGGGTTAGGGTGAGGGGGCGTTCGAGCGTGTGAGGTGCAATGCTCCCCCTCACCTGACGCTGCGCACCATCCTCTCCCCGGAGGGGAGAGGATGGTGTCGTGGAACGGCCCTAGCTCTTCTTCTGACGCCCGAACACGAGCGCGTGCGTCAGATCGCCCATTGGCTTGCTGCCGTGCGCGGCCAAGGCCTGATCGCGCGCGGCGAGCCCGGGCAGCACCGGCAGGCTCCAGCGCCGCGTGATGAAGCGCAGGATCGAGGTCGTGTCGTATTGCGTGTGATCGATATAGCCGCGCCGCGCGAACGGCGAGACGATGAGCGCGGGAATGCGGTTGCCCGGGCCCCAGCGGTCGGCCTTGGGCGGCGCCACGTGGTCCCAGAAGCCGCCATTCTCGTCATAGGTCACGACGACGAGCATGTGCGCCCACTGCTTGCCCTTCTGCAGATGCGCGATAACGTCGGCGATGTGCGCATCGCCCGAGGCGACGTCGGCATAGCCGCCGTGCTCGTTCAAATTCCCTTGCGGCTTGTAGAAGGTGACGGGCGGCAGGTTGCCCTCGTCGATCGCCTTGATGAACGCCTCGCCGTTCATGCCGCCGTCGCGCAGATGCTCGGCGCGCGCCGGGGTGCCGGGCGCAAGGTCGGCCATATAGTTGAAGGGCTGATGGTGGAATTGGAAATTGGGCACGGGCGTCGCGTTCTTGCCGTCGAGCGTCACCTGCCACGCGCCGGCGTACCACGCCCAGCCGATGCCTTTCGCGCTCAAGAGATCGCCGATCGTCTGCATTGTCTGCGGCGGCAGCGTGTCCGGCTTCATCGGGTCAGCGGTCGCGGGGTCTGCGCCCTGCGCCGGCTTGTTGTGGCTCGGCTGATAGGGCGGCTGCATCGTGTTGACGGCGTATCCGTCCGGGGTGATGTTTCCGTCGGAGACGAACTTGGGTACGCCGTCGAGCGCCGATTTCGGCGAATTGTCGGCGACCTTGAGCGAGATGCCGTCGGCCTCGACGGCGGCGATCGAGGGCTTCGCCGCGCTCTTGTCGGCATCGGGATATTGCGGCGCGCAGGCGCAGATCAGCATGAAGTGATTGAGGAACGAGCCGCCGAACGCGCCCTGGAAGAAATTGTCGGCGAGCGTATAGCGCTTCGCGATCGCCCAGAGCGGCAGCTTGGCGCCGCTCTGGTAATGGCCCATGACGAGCCCGCCCGAATCCGCCCAGGCGGCGAACTTGTCGTTCTTGCCGCCGTCCAACTGCATCTGCTCCTCATAGAAGCGGTGCCATAGGTCGCGGTGAACGACATCGAGCGGCTCGTTGAAGCCCTTGGGATCGTCGATCGCGAAGAGCTTGTTCGGCAGATGCGCCGTCATCGCCTCGGTGACGGGCGGGTTCACGCCCGGCGCGGTGAGTCCGCCCCAGATGCGCGGCAGATCGGCCATCACCTTGCCGTCGCGGTCGCGCTGCTCGTAGGCCGCGCGCGTCACGTGCTGCAATCCGTTGGCGCCGGGATAGAAGCCGTAGAGGTTGTCGAAGCTGCGGTTCTCGGCATAGATCACGACGAGCGTGTCGATGCGGTCGATGCCGCGTGGCGCCGGCGCGTCCGCGGCATGCACCGCTGTGGCGATCGTCGTGGCCGCGAGTGCCGCCAAAAAGCCGCGCAGAATCATGGCTTCCCCTCTTTCCCTTGTTTGCCGCCTTCTAGCGCCGCCCCGAGACAGATTTGTGACAGCGCCGATGCTGGCACGGTGCGCCTCTCTCCGTCATTGTGCCGCGATGCGGTTCGTCGTGGTACTCGCCTGCGCTTTCGCGATCTATGCCTCGGGCGCCGCGGGCCAGGCCCTGTCGCGTCCCGATGCCTATGCGCGCGCGGCGGCGATGAGCGCGCTCGGCCGGAAGCTGTTCTTCGAGCCGGCGCTCTCGGCCTCGGGCAAGATGGCGTGCGCCACCTGCCACGATCCGGCGCACGCCTTCGGTCCTGCTGACGCGCGCGCGGTCGCGCTGGGCGGCGCGGATCTGCGCCAGAGCGGCGTGCGCGCCGTGCCCTCG
>Ga0335081_10000804_pt1 | contig 51315 bp, 38 predicted proteins | sample Lox_Sample_35_FD_206713 | JGI IMG/M metagenome (GOLD analysis project Ga0335081, IMG submission 206713) | Soil microbial communities from Loxahatchee National Wildlife Refuge, Florida, United States - Lox_Sample_3.5 | ecosystem: Environmental > Terrestrial > Soil > Wetlands | place: USA... | reverse complement strand
AATGCTGCCAAGAGCATATGAGATCTCGCGCAGATACGGTGCGCCTTTGCGCCAGCTTGCCAGGCCGGAACCAACGATAAACAAGACAGGGAAAAAGGTAAGGATGGAAGAATAGGCAGACGCTTTCGCGATGGCGAAGGCGTCGTGAACAAAGGCACGCCAGAACGAAGATCGCAAAAGCCGCAACAGTCGCAGCATACGCTGACTTAGCTTAGGGCCAGCGGATACCGCCTGCAAAGAAGGAAGTGAGGCAGGTTCCTCAAATCGCACTCGCTGGGGGGTAGCGTGCATTAATGTTCGATGAATAAGAGAAAGGGTCCGAAGCCCCTAGATTAGCGGCTCCGAACCCTTAAATCATTTACCTTACTCGGCTGCCGGCACTTCTGCGGCGCCCAGTTCCTCGTTCTCGCCCTCATGACGCATCATTTCGAGAGCGCGCTCGGCTTCTTCATAAGCAGCCGAAACCTCAGCCTGTACCTTGGCGGCAGCCTCTTCCATTTCTGGCGAGAGGCGGACGTTGCGGTAGTACTCCATGCCGGTTCCGGCAGGGATGAGGCGTCCGACGATGACGTTCTCTTTCAGGCCGCGCAGGTGATCGACCTTGCCGTTGATGCTGGCTTCGGTGAGCACGCGCGTGGTCTCCTGGAACGACGCCGCCGAAATGAACGAATCAGTAGAGAGCGAAGCTTTCGTGATGCCGAGGAGCAGCGGACGGCCGGTGGCCGGCTTACCGCCCTGTGCAATCACGCGCTCGTTCTCTTCGCGGAAGGCGAACTTGTCGGTCTGCTCTTCGAGCAGGAAGCGAGTATCGCCCACATCTTCGACCTTCACCCAGCGCATCATCTGGCGAACAATCACTTCGATGTGCTTGTCGCTGATGTTCACGCCTTGCAGCCGGTAGACTTCCTGGATTTCGTTCACCAGGTAAGCCTGCAGCTCTTTCTCGCCGAGTACAGCGAGGATGTCGTGCGGGTTGAGCGGGCCGTCCATCAAAGGCTCGCCGGCCTTGACGCGTTCGCCTTCCTGCACGTTGATGTGAACGCCGCGCGGAACCGAGTATTCCTTCTCGGTGCCGTTGTCGGCAGTGACGTAGAGTTTGCGCTGTCCTTTCGAAACCTCGCCGAACTTGACCGTGCCATCAATCTCGCTGATGACCGCGGTTTCATGAGGCTTGCGGGCTTCGAACAGTTCGACCACACGCGGCAGACCACCGGTGATGTCTTTGGTTTTGGTGGTTTCGCGCGGAATCTTAGCCAGCACATCTCCCGGTGACGTCGAGTCGCCATCGGCAACCATCAAGTGCGCACGCGAGGGCATCAGGTAACGCTTGCTGCCCTTGGTGCCCTTGACCACGATCGCGGGCTGGCGCTTCTCGTCGGGAGAATCGCCCACCACGTGACGCGACAGGCCGGTGACTTCGTCCACTTCTTCGTGGAGCGTGACGCCTTCCTGCAGGTCCTTGAACTGCACGGTGCCACCGATTTCGGTAAGGATCGCGAAAGTGTAGGGATCCCACTCGACCATAACCTGACCGAGCGTGACCGGATCGCCCTCGTTGACCTTGACCTTGGCGCCGTATACGACCGAGTAGCGCTCGCGTTCACGGCCCTTGTCGTCGACCACTGCGATAGAACCTTGACGGTTCATGACGACCAGGTCGCCGGTTTTCGATTTGACGGTCTGGAGGCCGATGAAGCGCACGCTGCCATTGTTCTTGGCATCGAGACGCGACTGTTCAGAGACTCGCGACGCCGTACCGCCGATGTGGAAGGTACGCATCGTGAGCTGAGTTCCAGGTTCGCCGATGGACTGCGCCGCGATGACACCGGTAGCTTCGCCGAGTTCGACGAGGCGTCCGGAAGCAAGGTTGCGGCCGTAGCACATGACGCAGACACCGCGCTTCGATTCGCAGGTCAGCACCGAGCGGATTTTTACGCGCTCGATACCGGCAGCCTGAATCGCTCCCGCGAGGTCTTCGGTGATTTCCTGGTTGATGTCGACGACGACGTTGCCGTCGTAGTCTTTGATTTTCTCGAGCGAAACGCGGCCGACAATTCGGTCACGCAGCGGCTCGATAATCTCGCCGGCTTCCACGATACCCTGCACGTAGATGCCGTCGACGGTTCCGCAATCGTACTCGCTGATGATAACGTCTTGCGCGACGTCGACCAGGCGGCGAGTCAGGTAGCCGGAATCCGCAGTCTTCAAAGCGGTATCGGCCAATCCCTTACGAGCGCCGTGCGTCGAGACGAAGTACTCCAACACCGTCAATCCTTCGCGGAAGTTGGCGGTAATTGGAGACTCGATGATTTCGCCCGACGGCTTCGCCATCAAGCCGCGCATGCCGGAGAGCTGGCGGATCTGCTGTTTCGATCCTCGAGCGCCGGAGTCGGCCATGACGTAAATCGGGTTCATCTCGCCTTCTTTATCGCGGCGTTGCATCTCGGCGAACATCTCGTCGGCAACTTTTTCGGTAATTCCCGACCAGATTTCGATGACCTTGTTGTAGCGCTCGCCGTTGGTGATCGCGCCGTCCAAGTATTGCTGCTGAACGTTGACGACTTGCTTCTCGGCGTCGCGGACGAGGACCTTCTTGCTGTCTGGGATGACCATGTCATCGATGCCGATCGACAAGCCCGCACGCGTGGCGAAGCGGAAGCCAAGCATTTTGACTTCGTCGAGCATCTTGACCGTGACCTCCAGGCCGAAACGCAGGTAGGTGTAGTTCACCAGCGCGCCAATGCCCTTCTTCTTCAGCAGGCCATTGATGTAAGGCATGCCCTTGGGCAGTTGGTCGTTCAGGATCGCGCGACCGACGGTTGTGTTGATAAACGCACGCTCGACCTGCACCGGATCGGTGTGGATGATGTCCTGATCGTCGTACGCAGTCGTCAGATCGATAAGATCGCCCGAGTAGCGCAGACGGATCGGTGACAGCGTTTCGATTTCGCCGGCATCAAGCGCCATCAGCACTTCTTCGATGTTGGCGAAGGCACGGCCTTCACCCTTCGCGCCCGGCTTCGCTTTGGTCAGGTAATAGAGACCGAGAACCATGTCCTGCGTGGGCACGGTGATCGGATGACCTGAAGCAGGCGACAGGATGTTGTGCGACGCCAGCATCAGCACGCTTGCTTCGACCTGGGCTTCCGGAGAGAGCGGAATGTGAACCGCCATCTGGTCGCCGTCGAAGTCGGCGTTGAACGCCGTACAAACCAGCGGGTGAATCTTGATGGCCTTACCTTCGACCAGCACCGGCTCGAATGCTTGAATACCGAGGCGGTGAAGCGTAGGAGCGCGGTTCAGCAGGACCGGATGGTCTTTAATGACTTCTTCCAGGATGTCCCAAACGATCGGTTCCTGCTGCTCGACCATCTCCTTGGCTTGCTTGATGGTCGTGACGTTGCCCGTCTGCTCGAGCCGGTGATAGATGAACGGCTTGAACAGTTCGAGCGCCATTTTCTTCGGCAGACCGCACTGATGGAGCTTGAGTTCGGGACCGACCACGATCACGGAACGTCCGGAGTAGTCGACGCGCTTGCCAAGCAGGTTCTGGCGGAAGCGTCCCTGCTTGCCTTTCAGTGTGTCGGACAATGACTTCAGCGGACGGTTGTTCGCACCGCGCAGAACGCGGCCACGCCGTCCGTTGTCGAACAGAGCGTCGACCGCTTCCTGCAACATGCGCTTTTCGTTGCGCACGATGACTTCAGGAGCGTGCAGGTCCATCAGCTTCTTCAACCGGTTGTTCCGGTTGATGACGCGGCGATACAGGTCGTTCAGGTCTGACGTGGCGAAGCGTCCGCCATCGAGTGGAACCAGCGGACGAAGCTCGGGCGGAATGACCGGGATCACGTCGAGGATCATCCAGTGGGGCTTGTTGCCGCTCTTGCTGAAGGCCTCAACGACTTTCAGGCGCTTGGCGTACTTGAGCCGCTTCTGCAGCGAGCTCTCGTTCTTCATCTTCTCGCGCAGTTCGGTCGAAAGCTGGTCGCTATCGACGCGCTTGAGAAGTTCCTTGATCGCTTCCGCGCCCATCATGGCCTTGAAACCGGCCGGACGGTATTGCTGATCGAGTTCGCGGAACTTCGCTTCGTCTTTAATGACTTCGCGCTCTTTGACCGGAGCATCGCCGGGTTCGACGACGACGTACGCTTCGAAGTAAAGAACGGATTCAAGATCGCGCAGCGAGATGTCGAGCAGGTGCCCGATGCGGCTGGGCAGTCCTTTGAAGAACCACACGTGCGAACAGGGCGAAGCCAGCTCGATGTGGCCGAGGCGCTCACGGCGAACTTTCGACAATGTGACTTCCACCCCGCACTTGTCGCAGATCACGCCGCGGTGCTTCATACGCTTGTACTTGCCGCAGAGGCACTCCCAGTCGGTGACCGGGCCAAAGATGCGCGCGCAGAACAGACCGTCGCGCTCGGGTTTGAAGGTTCGGTAATTGATGGTCTCGGGCTTGGTGACTTCGCCATGCGACCAGCTCCGGATTTTTTCCGGGGAGGCCAGAGAGATGCGAATGGCATCAAAGTCCGCGATCACATTTGCCATTTCGAATGGGCTCGAACGAAACAAGGTGTTCCTCCGCTTTTCTCGGCGTTACGCCGCCGATTGCGGCTCTTGAAAGCGTCGCTAGTCGTTCGTCGTTCGTCGCTAGCGAAATCTCATGACCTGCGAATCCAAGAGCAACCTCCACAGGTCTTGTCTTTAAAACTCGAAATTCTGTGCCGCTGGCCGCTAACGACTAACGACCAGCGACGAACGACTAATCTGCTGCCGCGCTGGCCGTCGGCTTACGGTCTGTGACCTTGATCAATTCCACATCGAGGCACAGAGACTGCAATTCGCGGATCAGCACGTTGAACGATTCCGGTACGCCGGGCTCCATGGCGGCTTCGCCCTTGACGATGGCCTCGTAAATCTTGGTTCGGCCATAGACGTCGTCGGACTTCGCAGTCAGCAGCTCCTGCAGAATGAACGCCGCACCATAAGCTTCCAGCGCCCAGACTTCCATTTCTCCGAAGCGCTGTCCGCCGAACTGCGCTTTACCGCCCAGCGGCTGCTGGGTAATGAGCGAGTATGGTCCGATGGAACGAGCGTGAATCTTGTCGTCCACCAGGTGCGACAGTTTCAGCATGTAGATGTAGCCCACGGTGACCGGCTGTTCGAACTTCTCTCCGGTCATGCCGTCGCGCAGCATCGTTTTGCCCGAGGTCGGCAGTCCGGCGTGTTCGAGCAACGCCTTGATTTCGCCTTCCTTCGAGCCGTCGAACACCGGCGATCCCATGAACACACCCTTCGTAAGCGTTGGAGCAATCGATTCCAGTTCCTCGTCGCTCATCTCGGCAATTGTGTCGGCGAGTTGCGAGTCCTTGAACAAGGTCTTCAACTCGCGGCGGATCGCCTCTGTGCGCGTATTCTCCTTCAGAAGGTTCGTGACCTTCTCGCCCAGAGCGAAGCCGGCCCATCCGAGATGGGTTTCAAGAATCTGGCCCACATTCATACGGGAAGGCACGCCGAGCGGGTTCAGGACGATTTCGACCGGCGTTCCATCCTCGAGGTACGGCATATCCTCTTCGGGCAGAATGCGCGCGATGACGCCCTTATTGCCGTGACGGCCGGCCATCTTGTCACCGACACTCAGCTTGCGCTTCATGGCGATGTAGACCTTGACCAGCTTGATCACGCCTGGAGGCAGTTCGTCGCCCTTGGTCAGCTTGTCTTTCTTCTCGTTGACGATCTTCTTCAGCACATCGATCTGACGCGAGGTCATTTCCTCGATCTCGTCGATCTGCTCGTTCACGCGGGGATCTTTATCCGCGTACTTGATGCGTTTCAGGTTTCGGGTCGAGATGCGCTCGATTTCTTCGCGAGTCAGCATCGTTCCCTTGGTCAGCAGGCGCTTGTTGGTGCGCTCGTCGTGCAGGTCAGCCTGCACTTCTTTGCCGCCCAGGATGTTGTCGAGACGCTTCAACCGCTCGTCGGTCAGAATTCGGATTTCATCCGAAAGGTTCTTTTCCAACTTGGCGATCTGCGTAGCTTCGATGGCCTTCGCGCGCTCGTCCTTCTCCTGGCCTTTGCGCGAGAAGATCTTCACATCGACGATGACGCCTTCGATGCCCGGCGGGCAGTAGAGCGAAGCATCGCGAACGTCGCCGGCTTTCTCACCGAAGATCGCGCGCAGCAGTTTCTCTTCCGGCGTGAGCTGGGTTTCGCCCTTTGGCGTAACTTTGCCGACGAGGATGTCGCCCTGCTTGATCGAGGCGCCGATGCGAATGACTCCCGCTTCGTCCAGATTGCGGAGCATCGACTCGCTGACGTTTGGAATGTCGCGCGTGACTTCTTCTGGACCGAGCTTGGTATCGCGCGCTTCAATCTCGTACTCCTCGATGTGAAGCGAGGTGTAATAGTCCTCTTTCACCATCTTTTCGGAGACCAGGATCGCGTCTTCGAAGTTGTAACCGCGCCAAGGCATGAAGGCGACTAGGACGTTTCGTCCGAGTGCCAGCTCGCCCTGATCGGTACAAGGACCGTCAGCGATGATCTGCCCCTTCAGTACGCGCTGCCCCTTTTGGACCACCGGCTTCTGGTTGATGCAGGTGTTCTGGTTCGAGCGCTTGAACTTCGTGAGCTGGTAGATGTCGCTACCGACCTCACGGGACAGCTGCGTAGGATGATGTTCGCCTTCGACGCGCACGATGATGCGCTCGGAGTCGACTGAATCAATAATCCCGTTGCGGCGGGCAAGAACGACTGCGCCAGAGTCACGAGCGGTGACCCCTTCCATCCCGGTGCCGACGATCGGCGCCTGGGCGCGGAGCAGCGGCACGGACTGGCGTTGCATGTTCGCGCCCATCAGTGCGCGGTTGGCGTCGTCATGCTCGAGGAACGGAACCAGGGAGGCCGCGACCGAAACGAGCTGCTTCGGGCTGACGTCGACGTAATCGACTTCCTCGCGACTTACCAAGACGAAGTTACCGGCTTTACGCGCGTTGACGAGTTCGGGAACGATGCGTCCCTTATCGTCAAGCTCGACGTTGGCCTGCGCAATCGTGTGACGATCTTCTTCCCAAGCCGACAGATAGAACGAGAACGGATCGATGGCCGCGGGCTTCTTGCGCTTGTCTTTCAGATCACCATTGATCTTCTCGATTTCGTGCTTCTCGAGGTGATCTCCGACCTTGAAGTCGCTGTCGCCTACGTTGACCACGGTGACGTAGTCGACGATTCGCCCGTTCTTAACTTTCCGGTACGGTGACTCGATGAAGCCGTAATCGTTGATCCGCGCATAGCAGCTCAGCGACGAGATCAGACCGATGTTCGGACCTTCCGGCGTCTCGATCGGGCAGATACGCCCGTAGTGCGTGGGGTGAACGTCGCGGACTTCGAATCCGGCGCGCTCACGTGATAGACCCCCCGGCCCAAGAGCCGAGAGACGGCGCTTGTGCGTGATCTCGGAGAGTGGGTTGGTCTGATCCATGAACTGCGAGAGCTGCGACGATCCGAAGAACTCGCGGATCGCAGCCATCACCGGCTTCGCATTGACCAGGTCGTGCGGCATAGCCGTCGACATTTCCTGGTAGACCGACATCTTCTCTTTGATCGCCCGTTCCATACGCACCAGGCCAATGCGGAACTGGTTCTCCATCAACTCGCCGACCGCGCGAACGCGGCGGTTGCCAAGGTGATCGATGTCGTCCACCGCGCCCAGGTTCTTGCGCAGCTTGAGCAGATAGGAAATCGTCGCGTAGAAGTCCTCAGGATCAAGCGTGCGCTTGTCGAGCGAAGTTGCTTCCTGGTTCTCGAACAGCTTGATGTTGAACTTCAGGCGGCCTACGCGCGAGAAGTCATACTTCCGCGGATCGAAGAACATTCCGTGGAACAGAGCCGTCGCAGTGTCGAGCGTCGGAGGATCACCGGGACGCAGCTTGCGGTAGATCTCGATCAACGCCTCCTGTGGAGTCTTGATCGAATCGCGCTTCAGCGTCTGACTGATGACCGTTCCCACATCGTCCCGTTCGGGGAAGAACAAAGACATTTCAACTACGCCAGAGTCGAGGATCTTGGAAAGCTTGTCAGCGGTCAGCTCGGAGTTGGCCTCGAGCATGACTTCGCCGGTCGTGGTGTCAACCACGTCTCCGGCGACCCACGCGCCTTCGAGATCGGTAATGTCAACTTCGATTTCGGTGATCTTTGCCTTCTGGATTTCCTTCAACACCGCAGCATTGATCTTGCGGCCCGAGTGCGCGATCTCGTCACCGGACTTGTTCTTGATGCTGCGAGCCAGCTTCATGCCTAGCAGGTTCGTCGCCTTCTCGCTGGTCGGATCAAGCGTCCAGTAGAGCTTCTTGTCGCGGATTGCGAGGCGATCAACCGTGTAGAACGTGCGGAGAATGTCTTCGCCCGAACGTAGGCCCAGCGCGCGAAGGAAGATCGTGCCGAGGAACTTGCGCTTGCGATCGATACGAACGTATAGGACGTTCTTCTGGTCGTACTCGAACTCAACCCACGATCCACGGTAGGGAATGATCTTGCCGAGGAAGTAGGTGCGGTTGTTCGCAGTCTCGAAGAAGACGCCGGGCGAACGGTGCAACTGGCTGACAATCACGCGCTCAGTGCCGTTGATGATGAACGTACCGTTTTGCGTCATCAGCGGAACATCGCCGAAGAAGACTTCCTGCTCTTTGATATCGCGGATCGAGCGGTTGCCGGTCTCAGCGTCCTTGTCGAAGATCGTTAGACGCATCGTGACCTTCAGCGGAGCGGAGTACGTCATGCCGCGCTCTTCGCACTCAGCCACGTCATACTTCAACTGCAGGCCGACCGGGTCACCGCACTTGTTGCAAAAGTCGGGCGTGTTCGCGTTGTACGTGCCGCACTTCGAGCAGAGAACGTCGCCAGGATGGAACGGGTCGGTGATGACCGTGTTGCCGCAATTCTTACAAGTGGTACGGAGGTGATGCAGACCTTTGAGGTGTCCGCACTTGCACTCCCAGTTACCAATGGCGTAATCCACAAACTCAAGTTGTGATACGTTGCGAAAGTCAGTGATCGGGAAGACAGACTGAAACACCGCCTGCAAGCCGCCGTCTTCGCGCTCGCTGGGCAGTTTGTCCATCTGAAGAAAACGGTCGTAGGACCGCTTCTGAACCTCGATCAGGTTCGGGATTTGGATAGTGGCCGGAATTTTGGAAAAATCAAAGCGTTTACGGAAGGCATTTGTCATCGTTAAGAAACTCCCAATCTCAACGCGCGACCGAAGATCGCGCCTCAGAACCGCGGAATGTGGGCGCGCTATTGCTGTTGAGAACGCGCCGCGGGAAACCTACTTAAGTGCAGAACCGGAACAACTTAGAACCTAAAAGACGATCAGGCGTCCGCGGGGACAGTGGTTCCCGCCGACGCCAACCAAGGCGTTTTGCCAAATCTGATTTGAACTCTTTCGCGCCAGTATCTCGGCCGTTTCCGCCCCGCCTGCCCGCGGAGCAGTCTGCCAAACTTCCTACGCGAGTCATGCCCGCGCTCGAGTGAAACCTAGGAAGCGACGTTTATATAGATGCTAACATCGCCGCCAAAGCTTCACAAGTGGGAACTAACCAGAAAAACGATTTTGCACTGAAAACTGTGCATTGCGGGGACGGGTCCCGGCTTTTCAGCCAATACCTGCCAAGCTTCGCTTGGCGGACGGCCGAGGCGGCCGTCCCCACATGAACCACCCTTTACTTTACTTCGACTGTCGCGCCGGCTTCGGCGAACTTCTTCTTGATGGTCTCGGCTTCTTCCTTGGAAACGCCTTCCTTCACGTTCTTCGGTGCTCCGTCGACCAGTTCCTTGGCTTCTTTCAAGCCCAGGCTGGTGACTTCGCGGACAGCCTTGATCACGTTGATTTTGTTCGCGCCGACTTCCTTCAGCACGACGGTGAACTCGGTCTTCTCTTCCGCCGGAGCTGCTGCCGCTGCGCCGCCACCGCCACCCGCAACCATCACGGGAGCCGCTGCCGCCGCCGACACGCCCAGACGCGATTCCAGCTTCTTCACCAGCTCAGCCGCTTCGAGCAGCGACAGGGCTACGATTGATTCTTCTAACTGTGCAAGATCCGCCATGTTGTTTCTCCAGTATCAAATTTGGTAATTGAGTAATTTTGTAATCGGGTAATTTCAACCCAATTCCTCCATCGCTCAATTCGGGGCTTTCGCCCAAATTGCGTTATCTGTGGGCAAGTTTCCAGTGCGCCTCGGTTTCGCCTCCCGCCAGACAACGTGGGGCAGAACCTCGCGCAACCCTTGACACTGATAACAAAGCTCGTTGCGGGCAATTCTGAATCCGGTTTCCCAATTACCAAATTACAAAATTACCCAATTACAAAATCTCTTCACGCCTCTTTGAACTTTTTCTGCTGCACGCCCTGGTCGACGACCACCGCCAGGTTCCGGCCGACCTGATTCATCACGGTGGCCAGACGCTGCGCCGGGGCGTTGATCAAGAACAGCAGCTTCGACATCAGCTCTTCCTTCGAAGGCATGCTCGCAAGCGCTTCGATGTCCTTCACCTGAACAACCCGGCCTTCGACCACGCCGACCTTAAAGGTGAATTCCGGCGTATCCTTGGCGTACTTGGTCAGGGCCTTGGCCATCGCAACGGGGTCGCCCGTGGTATAGGCGATCGAGGTAACGCCAGCCAGATCCTTTAGAGCGCCTTCAACCTGAGTGCCTTTTGCAGCCTTTTCGGCCAAGGTGTTCTTGACGACCTTATACTTCGCGCCCGCGCCGCGCAGAGCCTTGCGCAGCTCATAGTCCTGGGCGACAGTCATCTTCGTGTAGGTGGCGACCACCATGTTGGAGACGTTCTTCAGATCTCCGCTCAGCTTCTCGACCTGCTCGTTTTTCTTTGCTCTTGTTACCGCCATTGGTCTAATCCTCGAATCTTGTCAGTGTCTACAGCTAAGCGCCGCTTCGCGACGCGGACAGCCGAGGGCGGCTGTCTCCACATAGAACCTAAGCCTTGTTCGCTGCCTCGATTGGGGCGACATCCAGCGCAATCCCCGGACCCATCGTCGAACTCAGGTAGCAGCCCTTGATGTACTTGCCCTTGGCGACCGACGGCTTTGCCTTGATCACGCTACTGATGAGGACCGTGGCATTCTCGATCAACTTGTCGGGCGTAAACGAAATCTTGCCAACGGGGCAGTGCACGAGCGCGGTCTTGTCGGTTCGGAACTCGACTTTACCGGCTTTCACCTCCTGCACAGCTTTGCCTACGTCGAATGTGACTGTGCCAGTCTTCGGGTTCGGCATCAGGCCCTTGGGGCCGAGCACTTTGCCGAGACGTCCGACGGACTTCATCACGTCGGGAGTGGCGATCAGCGCGTCGAAATCGGTCCAGTTTTCTTTCTGGATCTTTTCGACCATCTCTTCGCCGCCGGCGAAATCGGCGCCAGCTGCTTCCGCCTCTTTAATCTTGTCGCCAGTCGCGATGACCAGAACCTTTTTCGACTTGCCGAGTCCGTGCGGCAGAACGACCGTTCCGCGGACCATTTGGTCAGCGTGCTTAGGATCTACGCCCAGCCGCAGTGTGACCTCAACGGTCTCATCGAACTTGGCGTATTTCACTTTCTGCAGAAGTGGGACTGCATCCTGCAGAACATAGGGGCGCTTTTCTACGGCTGCATGCGCCTTGGTGATGTTCTTTCCTTCTTTTTTCGACATTTCTTTTTCCTTGTCTCCCACCGATGACCGGTGATTCGATCACCCGTGGTGTTTACAAAATGTTGAGTAATTGGGAAATTTGGTAATTGAGGAATTAAAAGCTTCCGAATTTCAATTACTCAATTTCACAATTCCTCAATTACCCAATTACTTCAATTCCCATCGACCGCGCCGTGCCTCGCACGCTCTTGATTGCGGTCTCAATCGAGGCGGCATTCAGGTCAGGCATTTTCTGCTTGGCAATGTCTTCCACTTGCTTTGCGGTGACCTTGCCGACTTTATCTTTATTTGGCGTGCCCGATCCCTTGGCGATGCCCGCCGCGCGCTTCAGCAGAATCGACGCCGGGGGCGTCTTGGTGATGAAGGTAAAGGAGCGGTCGTTATAAACAGATACGACGACAGGGATGATTAGTCCTTCCATTTCCTTCTGGCTGGTTCTGGCGTTGAACTGCTTGCAGAACTCCATGATGTTGATCTGCGCCTGTCCAAGCGCAGGGCCCACTGGGGGCGCCGGAGTAGCTTTGCCCGCCGCAATCTGCAACTTCACATAACCTGTAATCTTCTTTGCCATGATCTCTCTTCCGCTCCAGCCTCGGGTCTAGGATTTTCGGCCCGATATCCTGAAGCCTGTTTTTGAAACTTGAAACACGAAACTTGAAACTGCTTTACGCTACTTTCTCGACCTGATTGAACTCAAGCTCCACCGGGGTCGAGCGGCCAAAGATCGTTACCATTACCTTCAGCGTCTCGCGGTCTTCATTCACCTCGTCGACCACGCCAGTAAAGCTGGCGAACGGCCCCTCGGTGATACGCACCGATTCGTTTTTCTCGAACTTGACCTTGAGCTTCGGCTTCTCGCGGCTGTCGGCGACTTTATAAACGATGTGCTGAACTTCTTCTTCCGATAGTGGTGTCGGTTGCTGTCCCGTGCCGACGAATCCGGTAACGCGCGGCGTGGACTTCACGACGTGCCAGACGTGATCATCCATGTCCATCTCGACCAGCACGTAGCCGGGATAGAACATGCGCTCGGAGGTGTATTTCTTGCCGCCGCGAACTTCTGTGACCGACTCGGTCGGGATCAGCACTTTGCCGATCTTGTCCTGCAGCCCGAATGCGGCCACGCGCGATTCGAGTGATTCCTTCACCTTGCGCTCGAATCCCGAATAGGAGTGAATGATGTACCACTTCATGTTCGGATTCTTGGGAGTTTCGACAGCGGCCGACGTCCCTTCTACAGGTGGTTGAGGGGACTGCTGCCCGCCGTCGCCGCCGTTCGTCAATTCGCTCTTTTGTTCGTCCAGCATTTTTCCCGCTTTTTCTATCCGCGCCTTAGTAGCTCGCCCGGAACGCCCGGAACAAGGCAGTCACGCCGTGTTGAATGATGAAATCGATCACGCCGAAGTACAGCGCAAAAATGAACACCGTAATGATGACGACGGTGGTCGTCCCACGAACTTCCTTCATTGAGGGCGCAGTCACCTTGCGCGTCTCGGTGCGCACGTCGTTGTAGAAGGACTTGATCTTCTCCGGCCAGGACTTCAGCTTCTCGCCGAAGCTGCCGCTGCCTGCAAATGAGCTTGCCATTTTCTTTGTCTCGACTGACATCCACAACTCCTGGCCTAACCGTTCGTCTTACTTCTCTTTCCAAAACTCTGGCAGGGGCGGAGGGATTCGAACCCCCAAGTTCGGTTTTGGAGACCGACAGTTTAACCGTTGAGCTTACGCCCCTGCATGAGTCCCGAGCCCTTGGTCCCGAGCCCCGAGGAAAATCTCGCGACTCAGGCCTTGCGGCTCGCGACTATTTCACTTCTTTGTGCGGCGTATGCTTCCGGCAACGGCGGCAGAATTTCTTCATCTCCAGCCGCTCGGTCGTCGTCTTGCGGTTTTTCGTTGTCGAATAATTCCGCTCTTTGCAGTCACCGCATTGTAATTGCACGATTTCTCGGGGCATCTCGACTGCTCCTAACCTTCGCTGCTAGCTTCTAGCCGCTAGCTTCTAGCAAATCAACCCAAGTCTTGCCGCTTTAGCCAGTAGCCAGAAGCTATCAGCTGACAGCTGCAGTTACTGAATAATCTCCGCGATCGCTCCTGATCCCACGGTGTGGCCGCCTTCGCGGATCGCGAACCGCAACCCCTTCTCCATCGCCACCGGCGTGATCAGTTCGATCACCAGGCTCACGTTGTCTCCCGGCATTACCATCTCCGTGCCCGCCGGCAACTCCGCTACGCCCGTCACGTCCGTCGTTCGCAAGTAAAACTGCGGACGGTATCCCTTGAAGAACGGCGTATGTCGTCCACCTTCTTCCTTCGTCAGGATGTACACCTCAGCCTTGAACTTCGTGTGCGGCGTGATCGATCCCGTCTTCGCCAACACCATGCCGCGCTCCACATCGTCCTTGCCAATGCCGCGCAGCAGCAGACCGGCGTTGTCGCCCGCTTGCCCTTCGTCCAGCTGCTTCTTGAACATCTCCACGCCCGTGACGACGGTCTTTCTGGTCTCGCGGAAGCCGACAATCTCCACTTCTTCGCCTACCTTGATCTTCCCGCGCTCGATTCGGCCCGTCACCACCGTGCCGCGGCCCGAGATCGAAAAGATATCTTCGATCGGCATCAGGAACGGCTTGTCCAGTTCACGCGCCGGCTGCGGCACGCTCTTGTCCACCGCCTCCATCAGCGCATCAACCTGCTTCTCCCACTTCTCTTCACCGTTTAAAGCCCCTAACGCGGAGAGGCGAATCACCGGGGCACTGTCTCCCGGGAATCCATAGCTCTTCAGCAGCTCACGCACTTCGAGCTCCACCAGATCCAGCAACTCCGGATCGTCCACCGCATCGCACTTGTTCAGCGCCACAACGATGTACGGCACACCCACCTGGCGCGCCAAGAGCACGTGCTCCCGCGTCTGCGGCATCGGACCGTCGGTCGCCGCCACCACCAGGATCGCGCCATCCATCTGCGCCGCGCCCGTGATCATGTTCTTGATGTAGTCGGCGTGACCGGGGCAATCGACGTGCGCGTAGTGACGGTTCGCCGTCTCGTACTCGACGTGCGCCGTCGCAATCGTGATTCCGCGCGCCTTCTCTTCTGGAGCGTTGTCGATCGAATCAAACGAGCGGAACTTGATCGACGGATTGTGTTTCGACAGAACCTTCGTGATCGCCGCCGTCAACGTCGTCTTGCCGTGATCGATGTGTCCAATCGTCCCTACGTTGCAGTGCGGCTTATTACGCTCAAATTTCTCTTTCGCCATAACTCAGCTCTCTTTGCTCCTAGCTTTTAGCTTCTAGCTCAAATCTTGATTGCACTAAGCAGCGGCTAATACTCTTTCTGTCTCAGCAAGCTTTTCTTCTACAAAGCTTCGCAACTCACCTCGCTGAGACTCACCCAGCGCGCCTACCAACTCCGCAGCATTCTCCTGCGCCTCCACTCCCTCGTAGGAGCCGCCGCCAACGGGAAGACCATTGAAAACGCATTCAAGCTGAAGACCGGGACATCGCTGCCTTATATCTGCAACTGTTTTCCGAACGCACCTGATTGCACTTTCGTGATCCGATGCAAGCTTTAGCGTGTCCTCAAATGCCTGCTTCAATCGATCCAACGCACTCAACATAACCTGACACCTATTTTGCCGTCCCCTGCACCTTCGCAATGATTTCCTCCGCGACGGATCGCGGAGCCTCCTCATAGCGCGCAAAGTGCATCGAGTATTCCGCCCGGCCTTGTGTTGACGAACGCATGTGCGTCGCGTAACCGAACATCTCGGCCAGCGGAACGATTGCCTTAATCACCTGCGATCCCGCGCGATGCTCCATACCTTCAATGCGTCCACGCCGCGAACTCAGATCGCCCATGATTACTCCGGCGTAATCCTCCGGCGTCACGACTTCGACCGCCATCACTGGCTCCAGAAGCACCGGAGAAGCCTTGCGGGCCGCCTCTTTGAACGCCATCGATCCGGCAATCTTGAACGCCATTTCGTTCGAGTCAACGTCGTGATAGCTGCCATCGAACAGCGTCGCCTTCACATCGACCATGGGATAGCCAGCCAGCACTCCACCTTCGAGCGCTTCCTGAATGCCCTGGTCGATCGGCTTAATGAATTCCTTCGGTACCGAACCGCCGACAATCTCATTGACAAATTCGTAGCCAGTCCCCGGTGGTTGAGGATCGAGATAAATCTTCGCGTGACCGTACTGGCCGCGGCCGCCGGTCTGCCGGATGTACTTGCCTTCCGCCTCGGCGTGCTTGCGGATCGTCTCGCGATACGCCACTTGCGGCTTGCCGACATTCGCCTCTACTTTGTACTCGCGCATCATGCGGTCGACGATAATTTCCAGGTGCAACTCACCCATGCCGCTGATGATCGTCTGCCCGCTGTCGGGATCGGTGTGAACCTTGAAGGTGGGATCTTCCTGGGCCAATCGTCCCAGCGCCATGCCCATCTTCTCCTGATCGGCTTTGGTCTTGGGCTCAACGGCAACCGAAATTACGGGAGCCGCGAACGTAATCGATTCCAGCGCGATCGGATGATCTTCGTCGCAGATCGTGTCGCCGGTCGAAACATTCTTCAAACCAACCGCCGCACAGATATCGCCCGCCAGAATTTCGCTGATCTCTTCGCGCTTGTTGGCGTGCATCTTCATCAGACGCCCAATGCGCTCGGTCTTTCCGCTGCGCACATTCAGCACGGAATCGCCCGTCTTAAGTTGTCCGGAGTAAACGCGGATAAACGTGAGCTGGCCGACAAACGGATCGGCCATGATCTTGAAAGCGAGCGCGGAGAATGGCTCTTTGTCGTCCGGCTTGCGCGTGACTTCCTGACCGTTATTCGGATTCTTTCCGTGCGTCTCGCCGACATCGAGTGGTGAGGGCAGAAAATCCACGACCGCATCAAGCAGCGGCTGCACACCTTTGTTCTTGAACGCCGTCCCGACGACTACCGGGAACAACTTCAATTCAATCGTCGATTTACGCAGCGACTTCTTCAGCTCCTCGGACGAAATTTCTTCGCCCTCGAGGAACTTGTGCAGCATCTCGTCATCGTTTTCAGCAACGGTCTCAACCAGCTGCGCGTGGAACGCTTCCGCTTTCTTCTTCAAGTCAGCGGGAATCTCCTCGACCTCGTATTCCGCGCCCATCGTCTCGTCTTTCCAGATGATCGCCTTCATGGCAATCAAATCGACGACGCCGACAAACTTCGCTTCTTGTCCGATGGGAATCTGAATCGCGACGGGCTTTGCACTGAGACGCTTCCGGATGGTATCGATGGCGTGCTCGAAATCCGCACCCATCTTGTCAATCTTGTTAATAAAGCAAATGCGCGGGACGCCGTACTTATCAGCCTGACGCCACACTTTTTCCGACTGTGGCTGCACGCCGTGGACGGCGTCAAACACCGCGACAGCGCCGTCGAGCACGCGCAGCGAGCGCTCTACCTCAGCCGTGAAATCCACGTGGCCGGGTGTATCAATAATATTGATGCGGATATCGCGCCAAGTGCAGGTGGTAGCGGCAGACGTAATGGTAATGCCGCGCTCCTGCTCCTGCTCCATCCAATCCATGGTCGCAGTGCCTTCATGAACCTCTCCGATGCGGTGCGTCCGTCCCGTATAAAACAGGATGCGCTCCGTCGTAGTGGTCTTACCGGCATCGATGTGCGCCATGATGCCGATATTCCTGCAACGCTCTAATGGGACTGTTCTTGGCACGACCTGATCTCTACTCTTTCTAGGGCTCCAACCTTGATTTCGACTTGGTAATTGAGAAATTTTGTAATTGGGTAATTGAAAATCAAACCCAACCCTACTCCCGCAAATTACTCAATTACCAAATTTCCCAATTACTCAATCCGCTCTTACCACCTGTAGTGCGCAAACGCCTTATTCGCTTCCGCCATGCGATGCACGTCTTCCTTCTTCTTGATAGCGGCGCCGCGTCCGTTGGCGGCATCCAGTAACTCATTGCTCAACTTGTCGACCATTCCCTTTTCGCCCCGTGCCCGCGCATAAGTAATGATCCAACGGATCCCCAGCGACGTCCGGCGGTCGGCATTTACTTCGACCGGCACCTGATAGTTCGCACCGCCGACGCGACGGGTCTTCACTTCAAGCAGCGGCTTCGCATTTTCCACGGCCTTCTTGAACAGTTTCAGGGCCTCATCGCCGCCCTTCGACTCCAACTTTGTCAGGGCTTCATAGAAGATACCCTCGGCAGTTGACCGTTTTCCCTGCCACATCATCGAGTTGATGAACTTCGTCACCAGGTCCGACTGATACACCGCATCCGCCGGCACCGTCCGCTTTGCAATATGTCCTTTGCGAGGCATTCAGCTCTTATCCCTTCTTGGGCCGCTTGGCTCCATACTTCGAGCGTCCCTGCATGCGGTTGGCAACTCCTACCGCATCCAGCGTTCCCCGGATCACGTGATAGCGCACGCCCGGCAGATCCTTCACGCGGCCCCCGCGAATCAGCACAATCGAGTGCTCCTGCAGGTTGTGTCCGACTCCGGGGATATACGTCGTGACTTCAATGCCGTTCGTCAACCGCACACGCGCCACTTTCCGCAAAGCCGAGTTCGGCTTCTTCGGGGTCTGCGTGTACACGCGCGTGCATACTCCGCGCTTCTGCGGACATCCCTGCAACGCAGGGCTTGCCGTCTTGAAACGAGGCCGCTTCCGGCCCTGAGCCACCAACTGATTAAAGGTAGGCACTCTCACCACTCCTTGACCGCGCATTCACGCCTGCGCAGGCTTTCAAATCCACAGTTTCGGATCGCGCATCCGTGGGCATGACCGGCCAACTAGCCGACCATTACTTCTCGTCACTCATTGGCGCAGGTTCCCGCCTGCCGGCGAACGAGAGATTCTGGATTCCCTTTAAGACTTTCGCCTTCGACGGTGGCGCCCGGCCAAACTCCGGGGGCACTCCGTTTCGTCAGCCTTGCCCTGCATATCCTTCCGCATAAGGGCGAAAGGCACCGCAGGTACGTTTCAGCGAGGAATGTTTCCGAACCCTACTCGTCCGGAAACCCTGTTCTCTAAAGCTCGACCGCTACTCGTCTACTCTTGCACACACACCCACAAGAAAGTCGCGGCACACAGCAAGCCTGGATGAACTCGCGGAACCTATTTAATATAACAATCGCTTCAACCACCCGTCAACCTTGAATGTGTAATCCCAGCGGGTCCATCCAGGTGGCGACGGAATTCAGGCGCTGGGCTTCCGTAGCCAAGCCGCATTTTTTCGCGATCTCTGCGGCCTTTCTTTGCGAGCTTCGCAGTTCTAGGCTTTGTTTTTTCGGTGTCCCAAGACATTTTGCGTTGTCGAGGGAACTCGCATGCCCGAGTCAGCATCCCACGTCTCGGGTGTAAGAGAGGAGATCTTCCGCCGCGCTCAGCATTTCGGTTTGGCACAGACGCCGCCAAAACGCCTCAACTTGCTGATTCTGGCGTCACCCTCTACACTACAAGTTTTCCAAATGTTTTGAGATGAACTCACTCGCGATTGGTGTGCGCGGCCCAAGTGCGCTGTCGCGGACGTCTCACGAATGAATAAAAATGAATAAAAGAGGAGTGCATGGGTAGGTCCCGTTCGAGTGGTCTTTGGCTGATCTTTCCAATTCTTGCCCTTCTGACCGTCGCCGGATGCGGGGGCGGATCCAAGGCTGGCCCGCCACTTTTCGCCGGTAAAGTAACTCTTAACCCGTCCACGGCAACTTCTCTTCAACTCGGAGGCACACTTGCCTTCACCGCCGCGGTCCAGACCACCTCCGGCACGAACCTGACCACCACCGTCAGCTACGACTCGAGCGACACTTCGATTCTCAACGTATCCCCTACTGGCATCGCTTGCGCCGGCCATTGGGATGCCCTCTTCACGACGTGCACGCCCGGAAACTTCGGTCCGGTAACCGTGACAGCTACGGCACTTGGTGGCAGCAGTATCCCGACTTACGTCTTCGTTCATCCGCCGATCGACAACATCATCGTGAAGGGCGTTGTGCTCAACGGCGAATCGGTTCAGGAGCCTTGTCTGTCGCAATCGCAGACCATGACGCTCGAGGCGCATGCCTTCAGCCAGGGAAACGATATCACCGCGTCAGTCGGACCATTCACTTTCTCGGCGAGCAATCCGGCCGTCGTGTCGCTTACAGGGTTGAACAATACCACTTTTAAGTTCCCGACGAATCAGGCCACGGCAACGGCAAACACCCCGGGAATCAGCTACATCTACGCAACTGCAAGTGGCGCAACCAGCACCACTTTTCAGCAACCAACATTGACAAACGGCGCGGGTGAAACTTCCCCGCTTCTCGATTTCTTCGCCACCTGCCCGGTCCAGAATATCGCGCTCGAAATGGGCGCCGCTGGGTCGGGCCAAACGAATGTTGCGATCGCAAAGGGAGGCGGTTCACAGACTGCGATCGCCACAGTCACAGATGTAATGAACAACAGCTCTCTGCCCAACACGGATGGTGCCGTGGTATTAAGCAAAATTCCGCTGACTTGGACGTCTTCAAACCCGGGAGCTATCAGCTTGGCCACGAGTTGTACTCAGTCCTGTGCACTTACGATAGCGTCGCCAGGAGCGGCCACGCTAACCGCCTCGTGCTCGCCGCCTACGTGCAACATCGGCTTCCCGATAGTGCCGGCATCCCTTGCCACAACGGCTCAGATCACCACTTGCAACAACTACTTCCAGGCGTCGTATCCCAATTTCGCCGGATGTCAGCTGCTGATTCCGAAACCGGTGTACTCATCAAATGAGTTCATCGGGTTCACAGATTCGCAGGGAAATCCAAAACCTGTCCAGATTTCTCCCGCGGCGTCCATTTCGGTGTTGGCGACCGGAACCCCGGCACCGCCGACTGTCTTCGCGGCCAGTCTCGGATGCGCCCACGAACTCCCTGCAAACTGCATCACCGCCGACTATTCTTTCTCAACGGCGAAAGCGGTCGCGGGTGTTTCCAACCTGAATCCCGTCCCTCTGAATTCGTTTCTCTTCGACCCGGCCGGGGCCCGAATTTATGCAGGCAGCGACTTCGGTGCACTCACCATCAATCCGGCCAACTTTGGCAGCAGCACTAGCCCATTCACATCGTTGGGAACGGTGAATGGGCAAGTTCTGGCCGTGTCTGCAAATGGGAATTCCGCCCTCTTCTCCGATACTCTCCATTCTCCGAACCAGGTCTACGTTACCAGCGCAACGGCGGCCACTGTCGCGCTAACGATCCCGAACGCAACAGCTGCAGCGTACTCTCCGGATGGGTTGAAGATCTTCATCATCGGTGGCGCGAACTCGAGTTCGTTGTACGTCTATTCACCACTCCAACAACTGCAAGGCCCAATCGCTCTTTCCGGCCCTGCCACTGCGGTCCGTTTTTCGCCTAATGGAGCCTTCGCATTCATCCAGGAGTCTTCCGTCGGTACCACCCCGGCGAACATCACAGCATTTTCGACTTGCACGAACCTGGTCGCGACTGATCTCTCCGCTACCCCAGTCCCGGCAGTAGTAAATCTACCTGCGGACCCGCTCGTGATGAGGGTTCTTCCCAACCTGCACATGAACGGGACCGACTCATTGGGAATTCCAGTTCCTGATGGAATTCATGTTCTTGTGCTTGACGCGACGGGGTTCGACATCCTGACCGCTGCCGTCTCGGCGCCCGCTACCGGAACTCTCTGCCCACAGGGACTTGCCTTCGTTCCGAATGCGGCATCCACTCAGGTACAGCGAATTGAGCTCGGACAGCAGATCGCAAGTCCGGCAAACTTCTTCGCTTCGCCTGACGCCACGCTACTTTATGTCGTTGAGCCCAGTAGCTCTGCAATTCTGAGCTACAGTTTCACTCTCGGCGCGACCGCCGGAGGGATCCAGTTGCAAGGCGATGCAACCCCAATCAGTTCCGACATGTCGGTGGACGGAAGCACAATCGCCGTCGGAGCCAGCGACGGCCAGGTCCACAACGTGAGCACACTGACCGGAGGCGCCGACCTTTCTCAGATTTCGTTCCCCAACATGCCGAACTACCTCAATCCGTTCTGCTCAATCACACCAGGCGCAGGCCCCTGCACGCTGAGCACAGTGCTGGTGAAACCGTAGTTTTCACGAAGAGGAAGAAGTCTGAGGTCGGAAGCCGGAAGCCGGAAAATTCTACTCCCGAAGCATCCCGCGTTGCGCGATTCCGATATTGTCGCGTGTGGAATTCTTTACCATGTACATCATCCCGTCGGCCTGCCGGATCACATCGTGCGCGGAGTGCGCATCATGCGGATAGGTCGCCACGCCAATCGACGCCCGCACGTTGAGGTTCAATCCCTCTTCCTTGCAGAAGCAACTTGCCCTTAGCCCGTCGCGCAAGCGCCTGGCCACAACCAGAGCCTGATCCTTGCCGGTCTGCGGAAGCAGTACCACGAACTCGTCGCCACCGTAACGAAACGCGAAATCGATCAGCCGCAGTTGCGCCTTGATCAGGTAGCCGATCTCCGCCAGCAATTTGCTACCGATCAAATGGCCGTGCGTGTCATTCACCGACTTGAAATGATCAAGGTCGATAAACAGAACGCTGAACTCATATCCGAACCGCGACGAGCGGTACACCTCGGTCTCCAGCGTCTTATAAAGATGCCGCGCATTGTAGAGACCGGTGCAATCGTCGGTGATCGTCAGTTCCTGGATCTTCTCGACCCACTTCGCGTTCTCGATTGCGATCGCGCCATAGTCACACAGAGCTTGCAGGAAGAAAAGCTCCGGCTCCTTGAAGCGCTCCATATCAACGTTCACTAATTGGATGACGCCGAGTACTCGCAGCTTGGAACGCAGCGGTACGCATATGACCGAGCGAGTCTCCCACTTCGTCGCATGGTCTACACGGCTCGCAAAAAAGGGATCGCTCTTCACGTCCGGCACGACCCGGGCTTCCCCATGCTTTGCAACCCATCCGGCAATGCCTTCGCCCACTTTCAGGCGAACATTCTTCAGAGCCTCTGCCTTGTCGCCGACCGCAATCGCGAAATACAGCTCGTTGTTCGGCTCATCCACCATCAACAGCGACCACGTATCCGGACGAAAATATTCCGCCATCTTTTCCATGATGGTCTGCAGAATGGAATCCAGATCCAGGGACGACGTGAGCGCCTTCGCCACGTCGTGAAAAATCGTCAGTTCCTGGCTCTGGCGAGTCAATTGAGTCCCGGCCTCAGGCATGGAAATACGTCGTCCTCACAGATAAGGGTGGCGTTGAAAAATTATAAGGGTCGCTTTCGCCAACCAGCAATGAACGTTGGTAACCCGTACCTGTAAAGCCAACTGCGGAAAGCAGTTGCCGCGATCCCGGGGAACCTGTGAGGTGACCAGTATCCGTTCCAACCGGAATTTGACACACGAGGCTCTAGCCTATCCCTGTGAACCTCTGTGATCCCTGTGGTGCGATGTTTTCCGAGCGATCTCAGCAGCAGGTACTTCCCGAACTCAACGGTGAATACTTTCAATGTCATGAATCGATACAGATCCTCCACCGATCTATAATCCAGTCGATGAAACAGATGCTCATCTTGCTCGCGCTCGTGCTATCAGCGGCCGCTCAAACTCCCGATCCGCACTCGATCCCATCGGTCGATGCCGGCGTCAGCACTTGTTCCGCCGACTTCACCATTACTGACACCAATAACAAGCCGGTTTATGCCGCCAAGATCAAAGTTCACATCGCCTACGGGTTCGGGTCGATCCGCAAACTCGACCTCGAAGTAGGCACCAATATCGACGGCAAGGGCCGCTTCACCGGTCTTCCCAACCACGTCAAGAACGGACTCTTCTTTGACGCGTCTGAAGGTGACCGGACCGGCAATGCGTTTCAGGATGTGAGCAAGACGTGCCAGGCCCAATTCACGGTCGTCCTTCGGAAACCAACCACGGCGCCTGCTCAATAGCTCAGGAGATAGTAGACCAAACCACTATCTGCAATCCCGAACCTGCCGAAACGTTCTTTTGCTCGTCCTAAACCCGGAGGCCGAGTCAGTTACCCCGTCCCTGACCTCTAGTCCCGTAGCACCCACGAGGCAGTTGTCCTATCATGATTCCAAAAGCAACATGGGCAGCTTCGGCAACAAGTTTCGCAAAGCGCGCGAGGGCAAGAAGCTCTCTCTTGACGACGTTTCCAACGTCACCAAGATCAGCTCGCGCATGTTGAAGGCAATCGAGGACGAAAACTTCGACCAGCTCCCCGGAGGAGTCTTCAACAAGGGATTCGTCCGGGCCTACGCCAAGCAAGTGGGTATCAACGAAGAGGATGCCGTTGCGGATTACCTTGCATGTCTTCACCAGGAACAACTCGACTCTTACGAAGGCGGATCTTCCGAGCGGCGCACCGGAACTGATCGGCGAAAATCTGCGGCGTCGAACTCCACCGCCTCGAAAAACGCGACACAAACCCAGTCTCCGGTAGACATGGAGGAAGAACTCCCCGGTCTCCACCTACCGCGCGCCGAAGATATTCGCCACAAACCCAAGGAATATCTCAATCGCGAATCCACGGGAATTCCATGGCTGACGATCGCCGTCATCCTCGTGATCGTGCTTGCGGTAGCCCTGATCTGGATTCGCTATTCAAGACACACCCGGGCGGATTCGAAACCGCTCCCGCCGCCTGTATCGAACTCGGAATCCGCATTGGCCGGTGCGCCTAAGAGCGCAGCGTCACAATCTGTCTCACAGCAGCCAACTCCGACTTCCCCTTCGAACGAAACACTGCCACATTCCATAACCCCGAAATCGCCGAACGCGACTCCGACGCCGGCGAGTATCCGAAGCACTTCGCCGGTCGCACCTCCATCGCATTCAAACACCGCTCAGCTTGACACAGCAACGACAGACGCTGAAAACACACATTCCGTATCTGCGAAGTCACAGTCGGCCCTCAACCTCGTAATACGTGCCACGGAAAACTCCTGGATCTCTGTGACGGCGGATGGCCAAAGTCTCACGCACGAAACCCTGATTGCACCCGCCCACACCACAGTTCGCGCGAACCGCGAAATTGTGGTTAAAGTCGGCAACGCCGCGGGGGTCACATTCTCATGGAAGGGCCAGGAGATCCCCGCTCAGGGTGCCGAATCCGAAGTGAAAACGCTCGTCTTCGATGCCGAAGGCATGCACAACCAAGCCGCGCAGAACGCATCACCACAAAACTAGTCGAGCAATAAACGCCCCTCACGGATTGCCAACCAGCAGCGGAAACAAAAGCGGCACACGGTCGGAGGTCCATGTGCCGCTTCCTCAGGAGGTATGAGTAAATGTTCGTTCTCTAGAACAATGCCATCCTAGATTCACTCGCAATAAAGCGGAAGATCACCAAGGTATCGTGATCTTGAACCTCAGTTTTATTAGAAGTCTCTAATGTTGGCCGCGCCTACTTCTTGGGCAGCGCCAGTACTCGCGCCGACACCGCCGAGTTCTTCAGCGTTCCGCCCAGAATCAACGGCCCGAGCGGTGTAAACACGATTCCCCTCTCATCGGCGCGAACATCGTAAGTATCCTGCGTCACGGTTTCCCAACGGTTCCCGTGCAGATCGAATGAAAACGTTACGGGCGATAACTCTGCAGGCTTTCCGTCGTCACCCAATCCTTTGAAATCATGGAAACCCGTAGTTCCACCCGAGAACAGAACCCTGTGTTCATGATCGCTTCCCCCCGCCACAATGTTGAATCGGCCGGGGCCCGGATGCACTGGAAGCTTGCTCCACTCGATTTTGTCTGGATCTTTTTTGTCGATCTTGCCCATCCAGCACTCGTCGGAGACGACATACTTTCCCGACGCAGTATCTTTCTTTGCTCCATCGACATACACAATCACGTCGTCGGCCAGCCCACCGGAATGGCCAAATACCGGGGTACCTGGCAAAGGCGTCGCTTGGCTCCATGTATTTTTCTCTGCGTCGTAGAGCTGCACGTTGTTCACCGGGCCCGACTTTCCTCTTCCGCCGATCACATAGACATAGCGGTCATGAGTCACTCCAATCACCGCACCGTCGACTGGAACCGGCAAATCCGCCGCGCGATACCACCGATGCTCCTCGGGCAGATATGCGTTCACGTCGCCCACAGTGTACTCGTTCCCCTGGCCATCGATAGTGTACCCACCAAATACAAAGAGTTCTCCCTTGGCCCCAATCGCTGCTGAACCCAGACGGCCAGCCACTCCCGGAACTGGCCGCCCCTCAACCCACTTCCCCGACTTCATCGATAACGTGAACATCTGATTGCTGACCGTATCCCAGGTCCGCTTCGTGCCGATTCCCATGATCGAAAAGACTTCAAGTCCACCTTTCAGAGAAGCCACCGAATTACTCGTCAGAGCCACAGGCATTACAGGAATCTTTGGTTGCTCCGCGCCCAGCAGGAAAATGGCAAGAAGAATCGGGAGAAGGAAGGCAGCCTTTTGTCTCATCGGTGAGATATTACGTCTTCATGAGACCCGCGGGCAAAGGGCTCTGCGCAAAGGATCTATTTCACAAACCCTTGGCGAATGGCATGGATAAAGTCGGTATAGGCAGGAGTTCGACCACTCTCGCGCATATGGCTCGCAATCTGTCCGCGATGGTACGCGGAGTGCATCACCACGTGCGTCAAGACGTCTACGATCGAACTAGTCCACGGCTCGCCTTTGCTGTTCTTGTACGACATCGTCTGCAGTATGTCACCCGAAGTGATCAATTCCAGGTATTCATCCCAAAGTTTGCTGAGTTCGTCCAGCTGTTCCTGGCACCGCTTGAGGTCAAGTTCTGGCCAAACTGGCGTACTCTGAGGCTTCTGCTTCAATCTTTCCAGCCAGAGTCTCTCGGCAGCGAAAATGTGTGACATCAATTGCAAAGACCGCTTATCCTGACCACCCACTGTTCCCATTGCATTGATTACTTCCTGATTCGCCCACGAATTGTAGGAAAACTCGCGCCGGATATAGTCAGCAAGATTCATAAACATCCTCCCGAGGAAATCAGCCAACAAACCTACATCCCCCTGTGACTTGTAATGATCCTTTCACATTGGGAGAATAAACTCTCTGCCGGAATTGAGAATTCGCTCCAACAAATTTCGATGCCACGCAAAGCCCCCCAGATTCGAGCCGCTGAAAAACAGGAAACCGGCAGGCCCGCCGCAACGAAGCTCCAATCTCGAGGCCATAGCTCCAATGATTTAAGCCAGCTGGCCTTGAAGGCATGCCTCATCGCCCGGGATGCCGCTTTTAACGTACGCGATCTGCTAACGAACTCTTCGCGTATGGCATTCCTCGCCATAAGAGATTGCGAAAAGGAGCTCGACCTGATCGAGCGCCAGATCGACGAGCACCTGCCGGCCGCCATCACGCGAGTCAATGAAATCCGCGCCCGTCAACTGTTAGCCAGCCTGAAATCCACCACAGACCTCGAACGCATTGGTGATCTCGTTATGAGTGTCGCCCTGCGGGTTCAAGCGCGAACCACGAAGATTCCCGCCTCTGACGTTCGCCAACTCGTCGAGATGTCCACAATCCTGCGCGAGATGTTGGATCTCATTCACACCGGTTTCCAAACCCTTAACCTCGACTGCGCCCGCAAAGTTCTCCAGATGGATCAGGATATCGACCGCATTTGCCACGCCTTGTTCCAAAAACATCTGGCTGAGACCGTTCCTCAGGGGGACACATCCGGTTTCGAGATCCTGCTGATGGCCCAAGCTCTGGAGCGCGCCGGCGATCACACCACGAATCTCGCCGAGGACCTCTATAGCCTGATCGAAGGTCGCAGCCTCCGCCATGTACCTAAGAAGAAGGCTGCAAACTAGCTTTTACTCAGGACTCAGGCCTCGGGACTCACGACTAAATTAACCATTCCTTAACAATCGAGAAACATTCGCGCAACATTGCCCCCATACATTCTTGGCAGCACCCATGGAAATCCCCGTCTCCAACCGTGTTGGAATCTGCGGTGATTCGATTTGAAAACATGCATTTTCCGGTCGAACCCAGCCAACGGATTGCGCCACCAACCGCCCCTCAGATTCGTCCTTTGATCTTTGTGGTCGAAGACGATGAAGACATTGCCCGACTGATCTCGCACAATCTGCAGGCCGCGGGATTCGCTGTGCAAAGCTTTGTTAACGGTTCTTCCCTGCTTTCCGAAGCTTTACGCGAGATGCCGGCAGTATTTTTACTCGACATCATGCTGCCCGGAACCGACGGATTCGAACTCTGCCGCCATATCCGTCAGACACCCGCGCTCTCGACGACCCCGATCATTTTCCTTACTGCAAAGACTTCCGAAGCGGACCGCGTCAAAGGACTCGAACTCGGCGGAGATGACTACATCACCAAACCCTTTAGCCCGCGCGAGCTTGTGGCTCGAATTCGCAGTGTTCTTCGCGGGCTCGGCCATGGCTCGTCGAAACCTGAAGTGCTTGGCTTCGGCGAGTTGGAAATCGACATCTCTTCCATGACGGTCCAGGTCGGCGGACAAAACGTGATGACGACTGTCCGCGAATTCCGCCTTCTCGAATACCTCGCCGCACATCGCGGACGAGTGCTGACTCGCGATCAATTACTCGACGCCGTCTGGAAAGAAACTCCATTCGTCACACCTCGTTCCATCGATGTCTACATTCGCCGCCTGCGCGAAAAAATCGAACGCGACCCACGTCATCCCCAGTATCTGAAGACGCTGCGCGGTATCGGATACCGCTTCGAAGTCCCCAAATAGGTGTTCTCCAGGTGCGCGCCTCGGTGTAGGCTCCAAACTCGTCGACGTAAGAGACCCTTGTCATTCCGACCAGTCGCGCAGCGACGCCGGAGGAATCTGCTGTCGCGTCCTGCATCACGGTGTCAACAACAAAAAAAGATCGATCCACTAACTCACACCTTGGCGCGCATTCCTCCCGACCCACTACTCCAAAATAGTTTTCCCACCTTCGCTCAGTTATTCTGTTTATCGGCAAATGCCAAACAGATCCAAGCCGCTTTGGAAAGTCGACGATCAGCAAGCTCGTCTGGCCGAACTCGCGGCTCCCTCAGGCGAGGCGCTGAAAGACAATCCACTGCGCCGGGACGTCCGTTCCCTGGGCACTATCCTCGGGCAAGTTCTGGTCGAACAATCCGGGCCCGAACTCTTCAGCCTCGTCGAGGAACTCAGGCACCTGCTCATCGAACATCGGGAGAGCGTTCGCCGGAATCCTGATCAGGCCTCGGATGCGCAGCTGTTGCGGCGCGCGCAGGAAATTGTCGCCAAACTGGATGTTGCGCACGCTTACCAGGTCACAAAAGCATTTGCCACCTATTTCGAACTGACGAATCTGGCGGAAACGAATCATCGTAAGCGGCGTCGCCGCGCAGGAAAACTTGATCCCGACCATGCCGCGCTTCCCGGCTCCTTCCGCGGAACGTTGTCTCGATTGAAAGAAGCTGGCATCAGCGGCGACGACGCCCTCGCTGCCCTCTCACAGATTCAGGTCATTCCGGTCTTTACCGCGCATCCGACCGAGGTAGCACGTCAAACCGTCTTGCTGAAGCGCCGCCGCATCGCGCAGGAATTGGAGCGCCTCGATCAGCTTCCTCTCACCGATGAACTGGCCGATACCTGCGAAGAAAATATTCGTGCCGAAGTGACTTCAATCTGGCAGACCGACGAAGTCCGTCTCGCCAAGCCCACTGTTGACGATGAGATTCGCATGGGTCTGCGCCATTTTCGGCTGACGCTGTTCGAGACCCTGCCCAGGATCTACGAGGAAATCGTTGCGTCTTTCCGCGATGTCTACGGCATGGAACTCGACGAATCAACGGTTCCCAACATCATCCACTTCGGTAGCTGGATCGGCGGCGATCGCGACGGCAATCCGCTGGTGAAGCCCGAATGCACCCGCAATGCTCTGGAAATGGCCCGTGCCCTGATCCTGCGCGAATATCTCAATGACGTCGAAGCACTGAGTGATCGCCTCAGCGCATCACGCAGACAAACTGAAATCTCCGACGAGCTGCTCACTCGCCTCAAACACTACGAAAAAAATATTCCCGGAGTGCATTTGGCCTGGGGGCCGCAAAATCAGGCGGAAAGCTATCGCCGGTTTCTCTCCTACATGTTCCACAAGCTGCAGCATACGTTGAAGGCTGCGGACGCCCCCGCTTCTTATCGCGAAGCGCAAGAGTTCGAACAGGATTTGCTGTTGATCCAAAGCAGTCTCAATGCAAACCGCGGTCACCGCCAGGCACATACCTATCTCAGTTCGCTGTTGCGGAAGATCCGGAAATTCGGCTTCCACCTGCACGCGCTCGATATCCGCCAGCATGCGCGAGTCCATGCGCAGGTTCTAAAAGAATTAGGGCCGAATCTCTCCAACGAACCGCAGTCGGACCAGGCGAAGGAACTGCTGGAAACCTATCGCACGATCGCAGAACTCAAGCGCACCTATCCAGCCGCATCCATCCGCAACTACGTCATCAGCGGCGCGGAATCCGAAGATGATGTGATGACGGTAGTTCGCCTCGCGCAAGCCACAGGTGTCAGTATCGCCGGCTCTCCCGATGACCCCGGCCTCATGCCGGTACCGCTCTTCGAATCGATCGAATCACTGCGCACCGCTCCCGCTGTCATGCGCCGCCTCTGGGGCAATCCTGAATACCGGTCTCTGGTCACGTCCTGGGGAGACTGGCAAGAGGTTATGCTCGGCTACTCCGACTCCAACAAAGACGGAGGCATGCTTACTAGCACCTGGGAACTGCACAAAGCACACCGTGAACTGCATCGTGCCGCGCAGCAGTTCGGCGTCAAACTGCGCTTATTTCACGGACGCGGCGGCACCGTGGGCCGCGGCGGAGGCCCTACTCACTCCGCCATCCTCGCGCAGCCAGCGGGATGTTTCTCCGGACAAATCCGCATTACAGAGCAGGGCGAAGTCCTTAACTGGAAGTATGCCGACCCCGTTCTCGCCGAATGGAACCTCGAACTCATGATCGCGGCAAGCCTCGAGGCATTCACGCGTCCCTCTGAAAAACAGGCTCATCCTGCGGAATGGGAATCGGCGATCGAGGAAATGTCCGAGCTTGCGTATCGCGTTTACCAACGCGATATCGCCGAAAATCCGGACGTACTGGAATATTTCGAGCAGGCCACTCCGGTCAATGAACTCGATGCCGCTCGCATCGGCTCCCGTCCAGCTCGTCGTAGCAAAGGACGCCGCCTTGAAGATCTCCGCGCCATCCCATGGGTCTTTGGTTGGATGCAGAGCCGCCACGCCGTGCCCGCATGGTACGGAGTTGGTTCCGCGCTCGAGCAATTTGCCGACAACGGAAAAGATCACGAACAATTGCTGCGCCAGATCGTGCGCGGGTTCCCGATGTTCGCGGATATGCTTCGCAACGTCGAACTCGGCATGGCGAAAGCTGATCTTGGAATCGCCCGCGAATATTCACAACTGGTAAATAATGCGCCACTCCGCAAACGCGTCTTTTCCATGCTGGAAGCCGAATTCCTGCGTTCCCGTCAGATGATCTTGCGCGTGACCGGCCAGCGCGATCTACTCGCGCGCAATCGCGTTCTTGCACGCTCCATCCGCCTTCGTAACCCTTACGTCGACCCACTGAGCCTGATCCAGGTCGAACTGCTTCGCCGCAAGCAGCAAGGCCAGCCAAGCGCAGATCTGGAATACCCGCTCGGAGCCACAATCAACGGAATCGCCGCAGGTCTCCACAACACCGGATGAGATCGAAGTGATGCGTGGAAAGCGCTCCAAATGATCGTAGACGAATAAATCGCGACAAGAGTAACCGAGGGTAGTGCAACCGTGGAAGAGCGGCCCTTTAAGGGCCGCGAGAAAGACGTGAGAGAGAAAGGCCCTTTAGGGCCCGTGGTCGTCTTTTATTAGCGCACCCGGAATCACGCACCTGTCGCTTTTTTCTTCACCGCGTGTGCCACTTTCGGCCCCGATCCCTTGCGCCCCTTATTGTCGATGAGATCGGCCACTGTCGTGTTCTCCAGAATCTTCGCGGCCGCATCTCGCACGGCCAAAAAAACTTCATACAGCGCGCGATGATCGGCGTCTTGCGCAATCATGCTGCGCAACTGCTCGGCATCCCCCATGGGAGCCAACGGCCCATCCACCAGCCGGATGATGTCGCTCAAGGGAATCTCCGATGGCGCACGCCGCAACTGGTATCCGCCTCGCGCCCCCCGGACACTATCGACGATTCGCGCATTCTTCAGTTCCAGCAAGATCAGTTCCAGAAACTTCTCTGGCAGATCGCTCTCCGCCGCAATATCGCGGATTTTGATCGCTCCCTGCTCGTAGCGCCGTGCCAGCGTCATCATCGCCTGCAGCGCGTACAACCCCTTCTGCGAAATCTTCAATGCCAGCCTCCCCGCTGGCATGATTCTGCCCCATTTCCGCCTTTCTGCATAGAGATAGTGCGGATACGGAAACAGGGCTAGGGCTCGGGGCTAACGCTTGGGAGCAGGATAACTATCGATAGAAGCAAATGAGTATCCAATTGAACGCGCCTGGAACTATCAGGAGCAAAATCAGAACGCTCGCAAGGGAGCGGGACTGGATCGGTAGAATTAGGAGGAGAAGAGGTTCTCACTACCCCGTACGGCTATTCCCTGCTTTTGGTGCCATCGAAGGGAGTCGAACTTGAGCCGATTAGCGGGCGTGAGCGAAGCGGGAGCCCGCTGGCGAAATCCTGAGCACAGCGAAGGACCTCAGACTACATTCCTGGTGCCATCGAAGGGACTCGAACCCCCACACCGTTGCCGGTACATGGACCTGAACCATGCGCGTCTGCCAATTCCGCCACGATGGCAAGTGGACTCAATCGTCGCGGCGGCCCGAAGGCCGCCGGATGAGGAAGACTGCTTTTCTATTCTACAGGCGAGGCGTCACCTGTCAAACGAACAGCTCATGTCTGTGATCGCCTCGGCCAGAACTTGTATAGGACCAAGGCAATTCCGCCGAGGCCAACCGTAGAACCGATCACAAAGCCACCCCCAACGACCATAATCCCATCGCCGAGGTCGACCTCGTTGGGATTCGTGACCACGAGATGTGTCCACACAAAGTCGAGGAGGACAAAAGTCAAAAAGAAAAGAACCACACCCGTGAGGACCGCTCCGACGATGACCACAGCGTATCTCAAGTTTAGCTGCCAGCGCTCTTAGGTACGGCCGACGCCCAAAGCCCCTTACCCCAACTTCGCGGTCATCGTGATCTTCGCGTTCAACACTTTCGAAACCGGGCATCCTTTTTCGGCTGCCTCGGCATATTTCTGGAACGTCGCTGCATCCGCGCCCGGCACTTTGCCCACCACATCAATGTGACTCTCGGTGATCGTCCAGCCAGAATCAAGCTTTTCGAACGACAGGGTCACGGTCGTCGAAATGCTCTCCGGAGTCAGGTTCGCTCCGCCGAGCTGCGCAGACAACGCCATCGAGAAGCATCCTGCATGTGCGGCGGCAATCAACTCCTCGGGATTGGTCCCCGGCGCACTCTCAAATCGCGTCGTAAACGAATACGGCGTGCTGTTCAGCACCCCGCCCGGAGCCGTAAGCGATCCCTTGCCATCCTTCAAACCGCCCTTCCAAACTGCGCTAGCCTTGCGTTGCATGACGTTCTCCTCTTTATGATTTCTTGAAACGTTCACCCATTGTAAATGGAATTCGGACTCGAACGGACTCGTCAGATGGTTCTCGGGTTGGTTGATTGCTAATAGCTGATCGCAGAAAGCTGCTTCAGTAGAAATCCGAGCAGCTCAGATAAAACCCACACTGCGGGCATTTCAACTTGCAGCGACTCTCTCGCAACTTCGCCGAGCAATTCGGACAATACTGGCCGGGATCAGCTTGGACCGGCGCGGGTTGGTTGTGCTTTGCAGTGGGGATGCCCCAGGTTTCGCCGGTTTTGCGAGACACGGGAGCGAATGCCGACGGTTTCAAATCCATGGATTCAACCTACCGGGTCAGCAGAAAGAACCGCAAGTGTCAAGCACAGTTCAAGCGGCTCGTTCAGTCACTGCGGTCGATGTGCGGCTCCAGCAGTCACCCACGATCAACCATGCACCGAAACGCCGCCAGACTCGCACATACTTGCCCTGTTCAGGAGCGCCTGTCCCATCCGGTTTGTGGACGATCACCGAGAAACGTCCCAGTTCCATCGCCATATCACCCGAGTGATCCACTCGGACCGTTTCCATGCGTAGATTGCCATACCCCGATTCGCCGAGCTTTCGCAGCAAACGTTCGACCGCCTGTTGCCCGTAAGCTCCATCGTAATGCGGCGCCATCAACACGCCGTCACGCGCGAACAAGCTGGCAGCCTGATCATAGTTGCCTGTATTGAAAGAAGTTCCAAAATCCTGCGTGAGCTCGCGAACTTGGGACTCCACATCCCGCAGCGGATGTGAATCCGCCGGGAAGTTCGAAAAGGGCCGGTACATCTACAACCTCCTGGGGGAAGGCAAATCAAGAATCCGCACTCGCTAGCTCAGAAAGGCCTAGCTCCAAAGTGATGGTGATTTTAGCGCAGAATAGACTGGAGAGCAGAGAAAAGTTTTTGTCGCGGGAGAATTGTTCGTTGCAAATGACACGGGCGCCGCTTACCTCTCGAGCGGCACTGAGCGGCTCGGCAATCGCGTGGCGGTCGTTATGACTACATCTCCATCCTCATGGCGTTGACGCGCTGCGATTTGACGCTTCACACGTTCCATCAGTTCCACCAGTTTCTTCGTTTCGTGGTCTCTTTCGGCCTGCTTGCACATCTTCTGGAAATCTTGCGGGGCGTACGTGACACGATTCGTCATGGAGGAGGAGCCTCGGTAATGCAGTATCAAAGAAGGCTTAGGCTACATGATCGCGACGCTCTTGCCAACCCCCCGAATACACTAGCTATTTCGGTCGAGATTACCCAGCCAAACCCCAGTCTCTACAGCACTTATAGGTGGATAGGAGCCTCCGTACCCGGACCAAGAAATCTTCCCTCATCCGGAGGCCTATGACCTTAGTGACCTTTGAGACGGTACCCGTTTCCAAGACAATGACTCCTAAACGTTTCCCCCAAAAGTAAGGGAGCGAGTGTGTTCTTCCGGCAACTTGTTAAGATCGTTATATTCGTTGCGGCCGGCTGTTCCATGGCAGCAGCCCGCGACCTTGCCGTTGTATCGAACAAGGCCAATGGATTGTCCGCGATGACCTTGCCCGAGCTTGTCAAAGTCTGCAAAGCTCAGACCAACCGCTGGCCCGATGGAAAGCCCGTTACCGTGATCATGCGCGGCCCCGCTGCTCCTGAGATGAAAGTGCTATTGGAGAAAGTTTTCGAGCTTCAAGAGGCCCAAGTCAAAGACTTGATCGCCACGGCCAATCACGGCCGAGCCAACCATCCGGCAATCATGGTTGTCGAGTCCGACGAAGATCTGGTGAACAAAGTCGCTTCGATTCCAGGAGCGGTTGGCATCGTGGACGTATATTCCATCAATAGCAGCGTCTCGGTCGTGAAGCTCGGCGGCAAGTTGCCGCTCGAGCCCGGATACCTGCTGCACGGAAATTAATGCGTTGCGAGTTGCGGCCGGTTGAGCCGCATTGCATGGCTGAACTGCATGGATGAAGACAAAAAAGCGCTAGCCGCAGCTGCCGCCTCTGGCGACGCAGCCAGTTCCAGTGTTCCCGCCAATCCGCCCGGCAAGCCGCAGTTCACTCGCCGCTTCCCTCGTTTCGTTATCGATGTACGCCTGCAAGTCAAGATGTTTCAGTCCGGCGAATTCCGCAACTGCTGGGGACGCTCGACCGAAATGGGTCAGGACGGAATCGGCGCTACACTGACCGGCAGCCTGGAACCCGGCGAGATCGTCACTCTGGAAATCCCTCTGCCTCTCACTCCGTACCCCATCAAAGTTCGCGCCATCGTTCGTTATCGACAGGGCCTGCGTTACGGCTTTGAATTCCTTACCCTGAACGACAACCAGCGCGACACCATCAAACGGGTCTGCGACTACTTGGCCACGAAGTCCTAGCCTCTCTGAATCGAATTCAGCGGCAAAGCGGCGGTGAAAACCCGGCACCGCGGCGCATGGTCATCGGAGCAGGAGGACATGACAAGATTTCGGAAGAACAACCCAGCGACAAATTGGTCGTCTTCAGGCTGCCTTAGTTATCCAAAGCCTCCGAACATCTGAGAGCCTGGTGTCTCAGTTGTTCTCTAGGCTCACATCGGGCCAGGCTTAGGCGATGCTGAAGACGGCGCGGCGATTGCATTCACCCAGATTCGGAAGAATCTGCTCCCGCTTGGCAATCGATTGCGCCCGCAGGAAAGCTACCCGGCTGGCGGTTTCACAGATGTTGGCGCGCGTTGCGAGATCTTGATCCGCGGTCCGCATGCGGTCAGCGGTAAACGCGAACCTGGCTGTTAATCGGAGGGCTTCGTGGGAAGTCAAGTGCGACACGGGTAAGGAATCCTTCTGAGCGGGTGCGCGTAGTATAACTTGAATTCCTCATTTTGAACATAGGTGCGATCCTCGCATTCGTCGGGAAAACTACAGTAGATATCAGCCTTAATACCCCCTCCAAAAGCTTGACACCAGCAGAAATGCACGGCATCGGGGCGGCGTGCCTGTTCTCAACTCAGTTAAGGCCCTTGCCTAACGGTGGCACTCGGCTCGATGGAGCGCCTTTGGTCCAGTACGATCGGCCACAAAATCCGATACGCGTACTTCGCCACATTCGCGACGAGTAGAGATCGGGAATCAATAACGATAGCCGCAACACTGTGGCCTCTCCATCCAACACCTGTTCGCGGGTGCGCATCCGAACCGTACAATACCCTCGAACGAATGCGTGCCCTTCTTTTGACCGTCGCGATGATCTGCACGGCTGCTGCCCAAATCGTGCCTGCCCCAACAATCGCCGTCGTCGACGAGAACGGAGTCGCCGTCCCCTCCGCCCGCGTCTCACTTCACAGCGGTTCCGAGGCCGCGCAGCGCTGCCAAACCGACTACACCGGACGTTGCTCGCCTTCCGGGCTAGCCCCGGGCACTTACGCGCTGCACGTGGAAAAAGAAGGTTTCTACGCTGTCGATGAAGCTTCGGTTCAGGTCGCTCCCGGAGCTACGATCGAAGTCGCTCTCACCCGCCAACGTGAAGTCCAGGAAGTAGTGAACGTCCGCGAGTCCTCGCCTGCGATTGATCCAGCCCAGGTTTCGTCGAAGGAAACGCTCAGCGGACTCGATGTCGTGAACATGGTCTTTCCCGCCGCCCATGACTACCGCAACGCCATCAATTTCATTCCTGGCGTGGTGAACGATCAATACGGACAGCCTCACGTAGCCGGCGCGCAGACCTATCAGACCGTAACCCTGCTCGACGGATTCAACGTTACTCAACCCGCTAACGGAGAACTCCTCATCCGCGTCAGCACTGATGCCTTCCGCTCCATTCAAGTCGAGCCTTCGCGCGAACCCGCCGAAGCAGGCAAAGGATCCGCCGGACTTCTTCTGCTCAACACTGGCATCGGCGACGACCACTTCCGCTTCTACGCCACCAACTTCATCCCTTCATTTCAGGACAAGCACGGATGGCGCTTCGACCAATTCCTGCCGCTCTTCACCTTCTCCGGACCCATCGTCAAAGGGAGAGCGTGGTTCTATAACGCGTTCGACGGCGAATACGACAACACCGTCTACACTGCCTTACCCGTAGGTCAAGACAACGATTACACGCTCCGCTTCGGCAACCTCACCAAGCTACAAACCAACATCACCAGTCGCAATATCCTCACCACGAGTTTTCTCGTGAACCATCTTCGTGATCAGTACGCATTCCTCTCGCCACAAAGCCCGCAGTTCGCTAATCCCAAGGACGTCGAGTATTCCTACTTTCCTAGCATCAAAGACCAGCACTACTTCAACAACGGCCTGCTCGTCGAAACCGGCCTCGCCTTCGACCAATACGACATCAACCTCACGCCGTACGGCACCAATCCCTATTTCGTGAACACGGAAACTGCGGGAGGCAATTACTACCTGCACGAAGAAACCACCGCGACCCGCTGGCAAGGACTGACCAACATCTACCTTCCTCCCCAGCAATGGCACGGCCGCCACGAATTCAAGGTCGGCGTCGATCTCGATCGCATCTCTTACGATGCCCACTACAATCGCCAGCCCGTCTCATACCTGAGCGATAGCCACACTCTCACCAGCGCCGATGCTTGTCTCACGGCCCCACTCGACGCGAGTTTTCCCTGCACACGTTACTCGACTTTCACGCCCGCGCCGCTCGTCGAGCAGTACAACTCAGAAGTCTCCCTCTACGCACAAGATCGCTGGAGCGCGTCCAACCGCCTTCTGATCGAGCCCGGGATCCGCTTCGATTGGGACAGCCTCGTTCACAACAAGAATTTCGCGCCGCGCCTCGCTGGCACATACGTCCTCGACAATTCTGGCAACACAAAAATCTCCGCCGGAATCGGCATCATCTATGAATCCACCCCAATCTTCCTCATTGCTCGTCCTTTCGCCGGAGCACGCCAGGACACTTTCTTCTCCCTCCCCACTCCCGGCTGCAAGGTTGACTGTGTCACTGAGAGCGGCCCGGTAAACACTACTTTCACCGCGGACACCTCCGATCTCGAAACGCCTCGCTTTCTCAACTGGAGTATCGGCCTCGAGAAAAAACTTCCCGCACGGATCTACATGAAGGCCGAGTATTTCCAGCGCCGCGGGACCAACGGATTCGTGTACGATGCGCGAGCCAACTCCACCACTGGAGACTTCGTCCTGCAGAACACGCGCGAAGACCATTACGACGCCTTCCAGATTCAACTGCGGCGCACCTTCCGCGACACCTACTCCATCATAGGTGCCTACACGCGCTCCCACGCGCGTACGAATCAGGCACTCGACTTCAATGTCGACAATCCAATCCTCGCGCCTCAACAACCCGGCCCCTACTTATGGGATAGCCCTAATCGGTTTCTGTCCTGGGGATATCTCCCGTTCTTTCCCCTGCCGATCATTCACCAACTCGAAATCGCCTACTCGATGGAAGCTCGCACTGGATTCCCATTCAATGAATTCACTGACCAGCAGCAACTCATTGGCAAGCCCGGAGCTCAGCGATTCCCGGAATACTTCTCCCTCAACGTGCAACTTGAAAAACGTTTCCATTTCCTCGGCTACTACCTCGCGCTCCGCGGAGGCATCGACAACATTACCGGCCGCTGCGACCCCTACGTGGTTAACAGCGTCATCGACGCCAGCCACCCCGAGCCCACATTCACAGCCTGTCAGGGCCGCGCCTTCACCTCAAGAATTCGCCTGCTAGGCCGGAAGTAGTGGTGTTCCTGAAAATGAAGTTGTCATCCTGAGGCCTGCGGTTTTTGCGGGCCGAGGACCTGAGCGAGCCGCGCGAATCGCCCGCGGTTTTTGCGGGCAAATAGATCGCGCGTTTGGCTCGCTTCCTTATCGGCGGCCACTCCCAGCGCTATAATGTTCAAACCCTTGCATCGAAATCGAATTTCCCGTCATCTCAAAAGCCTGGAGGAACGATAAAAATGGCTCACGAACTACCCCCATTGCCGTATGCCTACGACGCACTGGACTCCACGATCGACAAGCAGACGATGACTCTGCATCACGACATGCACCACGGCGCCTATGTAAAAAATCTGAACGCCGCCATCGAGAAGCATCCCAACCTCGCCGGCAAGACCGCTGAGGATCTCATCCGCGACCTCAATGCCATTCCAGAAGACATCCGTGGCGCAGTCCGCAATAATGGCGGAGGCCACGTCAACCACACCATGTTCTGGAAGATCATGAAACCCCAAGGCGGAGGCGATCCTTCCGGCCCCATTGCTGAAGTCATTCAGAAGACCTTCGGCAACTTCAACGACTTCAAGTCAAAGTTCAACGACGCCGGCGCGAAACAATTCGGTTCAGGATGGGTCTGGCTCGCTGGTAAACCGGGTGGCGAAGTGCAGGTCATATCGACGCCGAACCAGGACAATCCCATCTCCCAAGGCCTGTACCCGATTTTTGGCAACGACGTTTGGGAGCACGCCTACTACTTGAAGTACAACAACCGTCGCCCCGAATATCTCGCGGCCTGGTGGAACGTCATCAACTGGGACGAGATCAACAAACGTTACGCCGCCTTCAAAGCGGGCGCTCACGAACCAGCCTTGGCTCACAGATAAAAGATCGTGCAGGGGCGGACGCCTTCGTCCGCCACGCAAACGAAGCGAGCGGAACTGCAGCACGTAGCTATTGATTGGTGAAGAGAAAAGCCCTTGCCAAAAGCAAGGGCTGATTTTTGGAGCGGGTCACCCAAGGCTCACGCCGCAGACTTCGCGTATTGCTCGGGATGCTGATCGAACTTATTCTTGCAATCCGCCGAACAAAAGCTGTACTTCTGCCCGCCATATTGTGACTGGTGCTGTGATTGATTCTCGTCCACTTTCATTCCGCAAACCGGATCCGTCTTCATGATTCACACTCCCAGAATTTAATAATTGGCAGAATCGTCACTGAAGGCAATTCTCGACGGAATCCCCGTCAATTCCGCTCGGGTAATTCCTGTAAATCAATATCGAGCCAATCGGCCGGGAGCGCCGGCGACTCCCTCCATTTACCAATCGCAAGCGAAGACTGAATTCCCTGTGGTCCTCGGTGATCCCTGTGGTCAGAGTTCTACTGAACTGAAAGCCCTCTTCACACGTATGATCCTTTGAACGATGACTCTTGCCCGCCGCTCTCGTCGCCTGCTTCTGGCCATACTCCTCTATCTGGTTTTTAGTGCAGTCGCCGGCGTCTTCGTGGCCGATGGCGCCCTCCATCCAGCAAGGCGCCCCCTCATTGACGAGGATCTGATCGCGGCTCGCAACGTATTCCTCAAGTCAAACGCGCAACTCACGGCATCTTCAATCACTGCAGATGATGGCGTCGAACTCCGCGGCTGGATCGCGACACCGCAGCACGATTCTGGCAACGCCGTGATCCTCCTGCATGGCATGGGCGACAACCGCCTGGGCATGGTTGGCTACGCCGAACTACTTCTCGCCCACGGATACACGGTGCTCCTTCCCGATGCTCGAGCACACGGCATCAGTGGCGGCGATCTCGCAACCTATGGACTCCTCGAGAGAAACGACATTCACCAGTGGGCCGATTTCCTGGCGAAGGAAGCCCATGTCCCATGCGTCTTCGGACTCGGCGAATCCATGGGTGCCGCGCAACTACTGCAGTCTCTCGAAACTGATCCCAAATTGTGCGCCGTAGCTGCCGAATCTCCTTTCGCGACTTTTCGAGAAATCGCTTACGATCGAATGGGACAGCCATTTCACGCAGGTCCGTGGATCGGCCGCACGTTCTTCAGACCGCTAGTCGAATTCGCATTCCTCCGCGCCAGGTGGAAGTACGGCCTTGATATGAAGCGCATCGCACCGGAGGATTCCATCGCACGGAGCCACATTCCTGTGCTGTTGATTCACGGAAAAGTCGACAGCAATATTCCGGTGCGCCACTCGCAAATGATTCATGCCCACGACCCGCAAACGGTTTTATGGGAAGTCCCAAACGCGGGCCACTGCGGTGCCATAAGCGTCGCGCCGGCAGAATTCGACGAGAAAATACTTCGCTGGTTCACGCGCAAAACCCCCGACGTCGCAAAATCAACTCCGTAGTACTTCGCGCAGCATTGCTCGGCGAACTCAGCGGGAAATCTCTTGATCGCCCATCGACTCGCAACGCCGAGAGCAGACTTTCCAGCAACACACCTTCGAAGTGAGAGCTAGAGTTCGATACTCGGTTACTCGCGACTCACCGGCTCGGGACTCATTCTGCATTTCCTGTGCAAGCCCTGTGGACAATAAAGCTACCAATTCCATCGCAGCGTTTGCATGACAGAGCGCGTCCGCAAAAACTCTCACAAACAAGCACCTTCGCAATCGCTCCCAAATCTTGTTCTTGATCCAGTTTGACGAGCGAGATCTGCGGACACGAATTTCCTCAATTGCACCAAAAATACTGAATTGACCGGAATCGTTTCCGCACTTACATTCAGCTTCGCCCTCAACAAAAAAGGCAGATCGTCCCGGCCGCGAAAGCGTTTTGAGGACACTCGTCAAAACCAGACAAGCAGGATTCGGAGCTGAGCTGAGCAACATTTCTCAGGTAAGCGCGCCATGAAATCAGCAGAATGGAAGACCTACCGCACGCGATTTTTAGTCCGAGCCAAACAACTCAGTTCCAGTCTCAGCTTCACCGATCATCTCGGCCGTCAGCACTGCGGACGCAAAGGTGACTACCTGGTTGAATCGTGCGACGGCGTCTTGAGCATCGCTCCCCGCCAGATCTTCGAGGACGTGTACGTAACCATGAGCGAACCTCAAGCTCCAGATCCCAGCCGTCAGGACGACGATCATCTCCAGAGGTCCCTGCGGTTCGAGCCCTTGCGGATCGAAAAAATCAAAACCGATTTTCGCTCCGCCGAAGCATTGCGCAACTCGGTTCCGGAAAAGCTGTCGCGCATCCGCAAAAGTCCCCAGCCAATTCGCACACCGGCTCCAAGGCTGGGCTTGATGTAGGCAAAAGGATTTTTCAAAATTTCAAAGTTGGTCCGCGAAAGCTCAAGATGCGAGTGGTTAAGAAGCAGGCAAACGTTGATCCGGTTCCAACTAAGAGCTGAAAGCTGGGCTGAGACTTTGGGCATCAGGACTCACAACCCAGGACTACGAATGTGGAAATCCCACCCCGAATCGCGCATCAAGCCCGTCATTGCTAGGGATACAACCTATAGTGTTTCTCTCTTGACATGCACAACCTGCAGGAGTAACTTTGCAATCCCAAGCACGAAAATTCCTCCTCACGGGAATGGGGACGGAATTCGAGAGTGAAGGTAAAGTCTGCGATGCGGCGCCGAGCCAGAGGTGACTCGCCATCCTCGCAGACAAAGCGGGGGAAGGCGCCCGGGCTCCGGATCCGTAAGCCCGGCGCCAGAACCTAAACAAAGGTACGTTCAACCTTCTGGAGACCCGAAAGCGGACGCCGGAAGCCGACAGACAAGTGCGGTGGCCGTGCCCGATCCTCCCCCGGTGCACGACGCAGTGCAGTACGAACCCAGGAGCCCGCAATGGAAACGCTAACTCGTCTCGTGTCTGAGTCGCTGGCACGCCACGGTTTTGATCGTCCGCTCGACTACCGTCGTCTGCAATGGTCGCGTTGGTTCCGCTGCGAGTCCCACCACAGTCTTCTCTTTGTACCCAGCAAGCCCGGAATCTTCGCCCTGGCCGAAGAAATCATGTCCGTGGGCACGCGCGTTCCTGAAGCCCGCAGTCCGAAGCCCGAAGCCGTGTCTGCCAGCACCGTGGAAGAGCGGCCCTTTAGGGCCGCGTCAGGAGCTCAAGGAAACGGGGCTTTAGCCCCGTCGTCGCCTGAATCCGAATCTCCCCGTCGCATGCTGGCCGTCACCCAATTCTTCGAAGCCGACGACATGGCCTTCGTACTCGACCGCATGCTGTCCCGCGCTCACGCCATGCACTCGCGCCTCGAGTCCGGGCGCTACTTCGTCCGCTATGTCGAGATCCAGGACGAGACCCAGCGTCAGAGCATCTGCAACGCCCTGAATCAATGGATTGCCTCGTCTTCCGAGAAGGCCACGGGAATCGGCTCGCATTTCGCGTCCTCCCTTGAACTCACGCCGACGAATGATCAGACAATGGTGGGGCGCCCGCCCACGCGCGCCAATGCCGAAAGCATCACGATATCCAAAGCCCCAACGAACAATGAAACCAAGAATGAAGCTCCGCTGGAAGCGATGACCGCCTCCACGGTGCAAAAGTCTCCCCTGTTTCCTTCCGGCTTCTAGCCGGGGTTTGGCGCCTCGGCCCTTCATCGAGCCCCGGCGCGTCTTTTTCGTCCCGTTAGGGACGGCTGACAATAGCCCGCCAGTTCTACTGGCGGGAGAGAACGAAGTGGAAAATCCGTCCCGTAGGGACGCCTGAACCACGCTCTTTACAAGCGAATCCGCAAGACCCGGTTCCCCGCCGCCCCAGCCTGGACGCCCGAATCGGCCGCACCACCCATAGAATCTAATAAGGAGAGCCCCTGATGGCAGAATTGAAGTCCGCAACCGAAACGAAATCCGCGTCCACGCCGACGCCTGTCCAGAACCCGGTCCAGAAGAAGAAGGCCCCCGGCCTCGCCTTCCGCCGCCTCTTCACCAAGCCCGGCGTCTCTCCTTATGACGAAATCGAGTGGGAACTCCGCACCGCTCAGATCACCGACTCCCACGGCGGGGTCATTTTCGAGCAAAGAGACGTCGAAGTCCCCAAAGACTGGTCGATGACCGCCACCAACATCGTGGCCTCGAAATACCTCCACGGCAAGATCGGCACACCCGAGCGCGAAACCGGAGTCCGCCAGCTCGTAGCCCGCGTCGCCGAAACCATCCGCGACTGGGGACACGCGCAGGGCTACTTCAAGACCGCCGATGACGCCGCCACTTTCCACGACGAGCTCGCGCACATCCTTCTCCGCCAGTACGCGGCCTTCAACTCGCCCGTCTGGTTCAATGTCGGATGCGATCGCATCGAGCCCAACTCCGACGGCCAAAACTGGCACTGGAACATCGCCAAGCAGCAAGTCGAATTCGGCGTTACCGGATATCGCAAGCCGCAGTGCTCCGCCTGCTTCATCAATTCGGTGAAGGATTCTCTCGACTCCATCCTCACTCTCGCCAAGACCGAAGGCATGCTCTTCAAGTGGGGCAGCGGCACCGGCACCAATCTTTCTCCCCTGCGCGGATCGAGCGAAACGCTCTCCGGCGGCGGCACCGCCAGCGGCCCGCTTAGCTTCATGAAAGGATTCGACGCCTTCGCCGGCGTCATCAAGTCCGGCGGCAAGACTCGCCGCGCCGCCAAGATGGTCATCCTCAACGTCGACCATCCCGACATCGTCGACTTCATCGAGTGCAAGCAGAAAGAAGAAGCCAAAGCGCACGCGCTCGTTGCTCAGGGATACGACGGCTCGCATCCCGACTCCGACGCCTATAGCTCCATCTTCTTCCAGAACGCCAACAACTCCGTCCGCGTCACCGACGACTTCATGTATGCCGTCGTTCGCGACACCAACTTCTCTACGCGCACCGTCACCGACGCTTCGGTCGTCGAAACTTTCAAGGCGAAAGAATTACTGCACAAGATCTCCCAAGCCACATGGCACTGCGGAGATCCGGGCATGCAGTACGACACCACGGTCAATCGTTGGCATACATCAAAGAACACCGCCCGTATCAACGCCAGCAATCCGTGCAGCGAGTACATGTTCCTCGATGACAGCGCCTGCAATCTCGCCAGCCTGAACCTGCTGAAGTTCGCGCCCAATGGAACATTCGACGTCGAAGCCTATCGCCACGCCGTCGACATCCTGATCACCGCGCAGGAAATCCTGGTCGACAACGCCGGATATCCCACGCAATCGATCATGTCGAACTCTCACGACTATCGCCCGCTCGGCCTGGGATACGCGAATCTTGGCGCGTTGCTGATGGCTGCCGGTCTCCCGTACGATTCCGACGCTGGACGCGACTATGCTGCCTGCGTCACCGCCATCATGTGCGGCGAAGCCTATCTGCAATCCAGCCGCATCGCGGAACAATGCGAGCCGCTGACGCCCGCCACCGAAATCGTCTCTACGCGTCTCGGCGTACACAGCGCCGATCAAATGCCCGGCGGAGCCTGCCCCGGCTGGTACATCAACCGCGAGCCATTCCTCGACGTCATCCGCATGCACCGCGCGTCAGTGAATGGCATCAACAAAGGGAACGTCCCGACCAATCTCTACGAAGCCAGCAAAGCCTGCTGGGACGAAGCCCTGCAGCACGGCGAAAAGCACGGCTACCGCAACAGCCAGGTAACGGTGCTAGCCCCAACGGGAACCATAGGTTTCATGATGGACTGCGACACCACTGGCATCGAGCCGGATCTCGCGCTCGTGAAGTACAAGAAGCTTGTTGGCGGAGGCATGATTAAGATCGTCAACAACACCGTGCCCACCGCTCTCTTCAAGCTCGGATACACGCACGAGCAGACCGACGCCATCGTCAGCTACATCGACGCAACCGGCACCATCGAAGGCGCGCCGCACATCAAAGAAGACGATCTCGCCGTCTTCGATTGCTCGTTCAAGCCGGCAAAAGGCACACGCTCCATCCATTACACTGGACATCTCCGCATGATGGCTGCCGCGCAGCCCTTCATCTCCGGAGCGATCTCGAAGACCGTCAATCTTCCGGAGAACGCCAGCGTTGAAGACATCATGGACGCCTACCTTCAAGCCTGGAAGCTCGGCCTGAAGGCAGTCGCCATCTATCGCGACGGCTGCAAAAAATCTCAGCCTCTCAGTGCAGCCGGAACGAAGACCGCGAGCGCTGGCAATCAACCAGCAGCAGCACAAGTTGTGGTTGAAGAAGAAGATCTCAACGCACCGCCGCGCGCCGTCCGGCACAAGCTGCAGGAAGAGCGCATGTCGATCACGCACAAATTTAAAGTCGGAGACCACGAGGGCTACGTCACCGTCGGCCTCTATCCCAACGGAGATCCCGGCGAACTCTTCGTCAAGATGGCCAAGGAAGGATCGACCGTCTCCGGCCTGATGGACAGCTTCGCGCTCGCCGTCTCGCTGGCGCTGCAGTATGGCGTTCCGTTGAAGACGTTCTGCGAGAAGTTCGCGCACACCCGCTTCGAACCCAGCGGCTGGAGCGGCAATCCGGACATCGGCTACGCCAAGTCGATCATGGACTACATCTTCCGCTGGATGCAGATGCGCTTCCTCACCGGTCAGCAGCAGATGCTGTTCGAGAATCTCAGACCGAAGGCGTCAGTGATCAGCGGCCAGTTGCCAGAAGCCAGCGACCTCACCGAAACCGTAGCTTCAAGGCCAACGACCAGCGACCAACGACCGCTCACTGGATCAGTCCACGCCGCCGACGCTCTCTCCAGCATCGTCGACCTGGGCGACGCCCCAAGCTGCAGCTTCTGTGGCAGCATCATGACCAGAAATGGCAGCTGCTACCGCTGCATGAGCTGCGGCAGCACCAGCGGCTGCAGTTAGAAGTTCTAGTGTGGGGCGGGCGCCCACGCCCGCCTCTCTCAACCACATCGGCGCGGCACGATGCACTTCAAAATTGTCGGACGCATTGCAAATGTCGAGCTGATTGCGTCCGGAAAAGCTATTCGTGAGCGCAGACGTTTGTGGAAGATCTACGGCAAGGCACGCTGGAGAAAGCTAAAAGGTAGTGCTCCCGTGCAATTCACAGATGGTACGATACGCCATGCGGAAATCCACTGGTACGAAGCCCACGGCATCGCCGCGAAAGAGTACAAGATCAAGCGCATTCTCGACTGATATGAAGCACGAGGCCGGATTCGTCATCTGCATTTCCAATAAGGGCTACGCCGCGTCTCTGGAGTTGCGAAAGATCTACCAGGTTATTCCTGACAAGATCGCTGAAGACCTCGATCAGATCCGCGTGATCGACGAATCCGGCGAAGACTACTTGTACGCGAAGGACCTTTTCATCCCACTTCAATTGCCGCAAGCAGTTGAGCGCGCGATCCGCCGAGCGAGCGCGTAGCGCGGAGGAACCGAGAAGGAGCACCCGCCCCTGCCCTTCCTATTTGTTCCCTTCTCGTAAAATCTCGCCTACCCCCTTGCACTTCCTCCGTGCTGTAGATCAAACTCATTCTCTAGCTTCCCCCCAAACTTAAGCGGCGTTCCCAGAAACGTTTTCGGCCCCAGCTGCACTATTCATCACTGCGGAGTGTTTTGTCATGCCAACAGGACTTGATCAACTGCAGCACATCGTTGTGCTGATGATGGAAAACCGTTCCTTCGACCACATGCTGGGATCGCTGCCGGGCATCGGCGGAATTGACGACGCCGGCGCATACATCAATCCCGACACCAACGGCAATCCGGTGAAGCCGCAGCCGCTGGCTGAATTTCAGGCGCAGCTCCAGCCCGATCCCGATCATCACTTTCCCGCTGTCGACCTCCAGATTTTTGGCGGAGACACTAGCCCAAATCGCCAGCCCAACATGCAGGGCTTCGTGAAAAGCTTCTTCCATCAGCAGGGTGACGTCGGACACTCGCAGAAAATCATGTACTACTTTCCAAAAGAGAAGCTGCCGGTGTTGACCACGCTCGCGCAGCAGTTCGCCGTATTCAATCGCTGGTTCGCGTCGATTCCCGGACCAACGATCTGCAACCGCGCATTCGCGCACTACGGAACGTCTTTCGGGCGCGTCGATCTCAACCCGATCTACCCGCCGGAACATATCCAGAGCATTTACTCGCGCCTGATCAACGCCAATCCCAAGCACACGGCGAAGGTCTATTACTACGACACGACGAGCTCCACCATGGAAGTCGCGAACCTTCTGCAGAATCAGCCTGAGCTCTTCGGAACCTACGGTCAGTTTCTTGACGACTGCAAGAAGGGAAATTTGCCCGAGTACTCATTCATCGAGCCGAACTACAGCGACCACGAAACCGACAGCGGCGAAGAGGTCGCCAACGATCAACATCCCGACCACCATGTGCAAGCGGGCGAGGTCTTCATCGCGACGATCTACCAGGCGATCAAAGACAATCCGCAGCTCTGGCAGAACACGGCGCTGCTGATTACCTACGACGAGCACGGAGGCATTTTCGACCACGTCCCGCCGCCGAGCTGCGTGAAAGACATCTTCACCGCTGATGGGAATGCCACAGGCACAGGTGTGCCGTTCCAGTTCGATCGTCTCGGAGTGCGCGTCCCATCGGTGCTCGTCTCGCCGTGGATTCCAAAAGGAACGATCGTGAGCCGGGTTTTCGATCACGCATCGATACCGGCGACGATCACCAAGTTTTTCCTCGGAGACGCCTCGCCGCGCTCCCCGCGGGAGATCAACGCGGACGTATTTATCGAGCCGAAAAGCGCGAACGTCGATCCCGCACGGAATGTGCTGTCGCTCACCGCAATGCGCACCGATTGCCCGGACTTCGACGTCTAGACCCGCAATCTATACCGTGCGGCAGGAAGTGCCGCGAAAGGAGTTTTCCTATGGCCCTCATTACCGTTCCGAAGCCTCCGAAGAGTGCGTATAACCCGGATCGTCCCGCCACGTCGCTGCTGAAAGCGCATGTCGAGCATATGCGCGAGGCGGAAAGCAAGCTTCCGATCAAGTACCGGAGTGATTTTTATGCCAAGGCCGTCCGCACCGAAGGCGAAGCGGCCGAGTACATTCGCGACGTCACGGAAGCAATTCAGGAAGCGCACGCTGACGCCGAAAAGAGACGCCGCACGCGCAGAAAAAAACGCAGATTCGAGATCGCCGCTGCGGCCGAGGAAAGACCGAAGAACACTTCAGGAGCACGCAAGCGCGCTACCAGTGCTGTTAAGAAGACTCGTGCGACCAAGAAACGTAAGAAGTAGCTAGGAATTTGGAGGCAGTATGCGCTGGATAGTAGCGGTATGGCTATGCCTGGTTTCGTCCGCGGCTCTGGCTCAGGAAAGCTGGGTGCACGCCGACTTTCGCCGTGAGGGCGAACGAGTCGCCGACGCTTGCACTCTCCACAACTTCATGAGTGTTGGCAGTTGTGCGTACACGCTGTTCACCGATCATCCGCTGCACATCGCCGCCGGCAGCATGCCTCCGCAGAACGGATTCGGTCTTGGACTTGCCTACACTGCTGCTCGCAATACCGAGAATTGGCGCTTGAGTTGGGACATCGATGCAGTCGGGGCTACCAGCGCGTCCTGGCGCGCAGGCGGATACCTCAAGCTGATCCACACGCCCGTCCAGCCCATCCACGTGGTGATGCCGAGCCCTTCCGGTGGAGCGTCGTCAGAGCCGAAAAAACATGAACCGCGAGTTCATCCATTTACCGTCATCAATCTCTACGCGCAATCCATCTCGCTCAACAAGCTGAATTACTTCGGACTGGGCAACGACTCATCGCTGCTTGGCGCTTCTGTGTTCGGCATGACACAAACCATCGTCGGCGCCAATGTGACCAAGCCCGTCTATGAGTGGGCCGCGATCAGCAAGTTGAACCTGTCCCTTTTCGGAGAGATGAATGGCAGGTTCGTGGATATTCGCGGCGCAGGCGGTTCGGTGCCCTCGATTCAGACTCTGTATACAGATGCCACCGCACCGGGCCTGAGCAGCCAGCCTGGGTTCTTCCAACTCGCCCAAGGGGTTCGCATCAAGCCAGTGATCGGCGATCGCCTGGAGCTCAACTATTCGGGCGGCTTCCAGGAGTTTATCGCACCGTCCAGTTCGCAAGACACGTTCGAACGATGGACGGTCGATCTGAACCACACGTTTTATCTATACGGATACACCGAATCCGGAGTAAAAACGACCAACCTGACGGGGCCTGATTCGTGCGCACCCAACGGGGAAAAGTGTCCCCCGGTCTCGCGGTCGCGCAATCTGAATGGATCGATCGGCTTTCGATTCCTGCTTTCCGAGTCGATGAACTCCGCGTCCAAGGTACCGTTTTACTTTCAACCGACTCTCGGTGGCCAGGACATCAATAGCGCTCTCACCCTTGGCAGCTATCAGGACTATCGCTTCCGCGCGCCCAATCTGTTGTTGCTCCAGGAGAATTTCGAGCACTCCATCTGGGGACCATTCGGCGTGAAATTCATGGCCGATCAAGGCCGAGTCGCAGTGAACCGCAGCGATCTGGGCTTTGACCACTTCCGGCATAGCTACGGGGCCGGACTCACGCTGCGAGCAGGCGGCTTCCCGATGGTCCAAATGATGTTTGCCTGGGGAGGCCCCGAAGGCCACCACAACATCTTCAACATGAACTCATCATTGCTAGGAGGCGGCGCCCGCCCCCCGCTGGATTAGAGAACCGCGAGCACCAGCAATAATTTCAAACCAGCGTGGAAGAGCCGCCCTTTAGGGCGTGCGTTACAGTCCACGCAATTTAGGCCCTTTAGGGCCAGTGGTCGCCTTGCTCCCATCAATCGCAAGATCTGTAGCGCCTCCAAAAACGTCCATCCGCCGCAATCCCCATCGATCCTGCTTGCGATAGCTTGAACGGCCCAAATAGCGCCTAGTCTTTGGGATCGTGTGCAAAACGCGAGAAACGAGTTTTCCACAGCCGAGGTCCGATTCATTGTGACATCTGACCTTGCGCTCCACAGCCAAAGCATCCGATCATGGCGAAGCTAAAAGGCAAAGAGCCGTAAATCGCGGCTCTGAATAAGTTCTTTGACAACAATATTTTATAAGCAAGTCCTGCAATATCAATATTTTGCAGAGATTGGATCGGTCCCCGTCAAACTAAGTCCCATGTTTGGAATATTTTAGTTGGTTTCCAAAAAAAATTTTCTCGCGATGAGGCTGTTAGGCGGAGATCTATCCCTTCTATTTCCAAGAACATGCATTCAAATTATTGATTTTATTGAATTTAACAAAGCTCGCGATCGGAAACTTACAAAACGAGCCCCTCGGCCACAGAAATTTCTGGCTCCGCAGCTGCGACCTGCTTTTTCACGATACGTCTGACGGCGATTCTCTTCACTCCGCCCATGCGCCACAGATACATCGCCGC
>Ga0335081_10000803_pt1 | contig 51338 bp, 45 predicted proteins | sample Lox_Sample_35_FD_206713 | JGI IMG/M metagenome (GOLD analysis project Ga0335081, IMG submission 206713) | Soil microbial communities from Loxahatchee National Wildlife Refuge, Florida, United States - Lox_Sample_3.5 | ecosystem: Environmental > Terrestrial > Soil > Wetlands | place: USA... | reverse complement strand
CGCAGGCGGGGTTGGATCTTGCAATTGCGAGTCACCCGGGGACCGGCACGACCGTTCGGGCAGCGGCAATGGATACCGATTAGGGGCCACTATGCCATTCGACATCGTTCTTGTCGATGATCACAAATTAGTACGCGATGGAGTCAAGACCATTCTGGAACGTGGGGCCGAATTCAGGGTTGTCGGCGAAGCCGAAAACGGCGCTGACGCAGTGCAGCTCTGCAAGAAGGCGGCGCCGGATATGGTCCTCATGGATATCGGGCTGCCGGGTATGAACGGCATCGAGGCCACCACCGAACTGCTGCGCCACTGCCCGGGCGTCAAGGTAGTCATCCTCTCAATGTACGACGACGAGAACTCCGTGGTCAGCGCCATTCGTTCCGGCGCGCGGGCTTTCGTGCTGAAGAAGGCATCGTCCACCGAGCTGCTCGACGCCCTGCGCACCGTAGCGCGCGGCGGCTCTTACCTCAGTTCGCAGGTCTCCGACCGGCTGCTGGCGCGCATCCAGCGCGGCGACCTCGAGACTCACGACCGCAGTCCTCTGGAATCCCTCTCCCCCCGCGAGTTGCAAGTGCTCCGCCTGGTCGCCGAAGGCAAGACGAGCAAGGATATCGCGGTCCTGCTCGACCTGGGCCTGCAGACCATCCGCAGCTATCGCAAGACCATGATGAAGAAGCTGGGCGTGAACAACGTCGCCGGCCTCACCCAACTGGCGCTCGCAGCGGGGATCACGCACTGGAACAAGCCCGATGCAGACACCATGGGGTGATTGCGCGGTCGCCGACGCGCACGTACATTTCTTTTCCCGGCATTTTTTCGAAACGCTCGGAGCGCAATGCAATAAGCACCCCGCCGCGGTTGCCGACCTTCTGGGTTTTGAGCTCGCCCCCTCCAGCCCCCTTGATCTCGCGCGCCTATGGGTCGGGGAACTCGATTCACACGGCGTGGAACGCGCGGTCTTGATCGCCAGCGTGCCCGGCGACGAGTCCTCGGTGACGGCTGCCGCCGCGGCTCACCCGAACCGCTTCTACGCCTATGCCATGGTGAACCCCCTGCTGGAGCGTGCTTCGTTCGCCAAGGGCCTGCATGCGATTTGCCTCTTCCCGGCCATGCACTGCTTTTCCGTCCAGGACAAGCGGGTCGAGCCGCTGCTCGAACAGGCCGCGGCGCGGCGCGGCGTGATCTTTGTGCATTGCGGCGTGCTGACCGTCGGTGTACGCAAGAAGCTCGGCCTTCCGTCGCCGTTTGACATGCGCTATTCCAATCCCCTGGATCTGCACGCCATGGCCCTCCGCTATCCGCGCGTCCGCTTCGTCGTGCCGCACTTCGGCGCCGGCTACCTGCGCGAGGCCCTGATGCTCGCGGACCTCTGCCCCAACGTGTATCTGGATACCTCCAGCAGCAATTCCTGGGTCCGCTATGAAGGCATCGACCTCCCCGCCGCCTTCCGCCGCGCCTTGGATGTGGTCGGCGCCGGCCGCCTGCTGTTCGGCACCGACTCTTCCTCCCTGCCTCGCGGTTGGAACTACGAGACCTTCCAAACCCAAATCCGGGCCCTGCTGGAAGTGGGCATCAGCAACTCCGATGCGCGCCTGATCCTGGGGGAGAATCTCAAGCGGTTGTTCTCGGAGGCGTGAAGCCCGCCCCGCAAGCGCGCCAAGAGCCCGGCGCTTGGGTGACGAGCGACTACGTGCTCGACGAAACTATGACGCGCCTGTTCATGACGGCGCCATTCGGCGCGGCGCGCCGCTTCCTCGAAGGGATCTTCGAAGCGTCCCGCCAGGGACTGCTGGACATCGAACATATCACCCCGGAGCGGTTCCGCGACGCGTGGCGGATGCGCGTGCGCTTTCACGACAAGCCGCGTATCTCGTTCACCGATTTCACCAGCTTCGTGGTGATGCGCGAACTGGGCTTGCGCCGCGTGCTGACCGCCGACACCCATTTCGAAGAGGTGGGCCTGGGGCTCGTCCGGTTGCCTTAAACAACCTATTCTTACCCCTCCCTGATCCAAACCACCGAAGTCGGCGCCGGATCGGGCTGCCGCGGACCGCGCCCCACTCCCGCCGGACGAGCCGGTGGTGGCGGTGGCGCCGGGCCGCGATTCATCCTCGCGTAATTGGGAACCGCTGTCAGCGCGCTCCCGTCGGCGAATTTGCCCTTGATGGCCATTACGCCACCCAACAGGTCGCCCCTCCACTCCGTCGTCAGAGGGGTATCGGGACTCAGAGGCTTCGTGATCTCCTGCCCGTCCGCCTGTTCGATGTTGTACATCAAGGGCCCATAACGCAACGCGACCTTGCCCCGGTCGGGGACGATGCGCTCGTCGGCGTGCACCCGCTGCACCTTCATCGGAAGCACCACTTCGATCTTGTCGCCGGCTTTCCAGTTCCGCGTGATCACCGCATAACCGTTGGTGATCGCCGGTTTCACCGCCGACCCGTTCACATGCAGCGAGACGACGCCGTTGGCGTCCGGCGCCGATGGATAGAGCTTGCTCACCCCGCGGTTCGGGACGCGGACGCGGACACTGAAATTTTTCGCGGTCTTGGGATTCACTGTTATGGCAACCTTGCCGCTCCAGGGATAGTCCGTCTCCTGCACCATTTCAATGTCGGTGCCGCCTGCGTTCTCCAGCGTGATCGTGCTGCCCACGAACATGTTCACGTACACGCCGTCGTCCGCCTTGGCATAGGTCCAGGTGGGGAACATCAACAACGTTCTCGGAATATTGCCCACGCAGCAGGGACAAACGTGCCACGGGTACCGCAGCTTGAATTCTTCCAGGGGATTGTCGTAGTAAAAGTTCTTGCCATCCAGGTCCGTGCCGCCCAGCAGCGCGTTATACATGGCCGCTTCGTACATGTCCGCGTACTTCGCGTCGTGGTAAGCCAGGTTCATCTTCCAGTGGAAAAAGACCTCGCCGCAAGTGGAGCAGGCCTCGCAATAGGCCTGGTTTCCCAGCGAATAATTCGGGCCGAAGCCCTCCGAGGTCTCGCCGCTCCCCACGCCGCCAGTCACGTAGTACTTCTTGTTGACCACGTTGTCCCACAGCGATCTCACGGCGCTCTGATAGTCCGGGTCGTGCGTCTCCACCGCCACGTCCGCCATGCCCGAGTAGGTGTACATGGCGCGAACCGCGTGCCCGACCGCCTCGTATTGCTGCACCACCGGCAGATGGCTCTGGTCATATTCCTGCCGGTCCCGGTCCGAGACCGCCGCATTGTACCGGCAGTCCAGCAGAAACTTGGCCAGCTCGATGTATTTCTGGCCTTTGCCGCCGCCTTCCATATCGTTCACGAAGCGGCCGAAGCGCACCAGCGCCTGTTCCATTTCCTGGTGGCCGTCATACCAGGGCTTCTTGGGCGCGGGACCAAGGTTGTCGTACCAGCAGTCCGCCAGCTTCTTCGCCGCGTTATACAGCCGCGCGTCCTGCTTCTTGGTCATCAGGTAGTGGTTGATGGCCGATTCCAGAAAATAGCCGGCCGTGTAGCCTTCGTGATTCCCGCGCGACGGCGGGTCCCAATGCTTCAACACCGGAATCACCGGAGGCGGAATCGTAACAGTCGTGTCGGGCTTGCCGTCGGGATTGTCACTCGTCACACGCGTGACGCCGATGGTGCCGTCCGGGTTCTGAGCCAAGGCCAGGCGCGTAACCGTTGTGGTCCCGTCCGCATTCTGAATCGGATAGGCTAATGTCGTTGATGTTGCGCCCGTAAACGGCGCCTCTCCGCTTTGCGGACCCATACGGCCGGCGCGTAGCGAACCATCGGGCCCCTGAAACACCGCAATACGCGCCGCCACCACCGAACCGTCGCTCTTCTTTACCGGAACAGGTGGCGGACCAGCCCTGCGCGGCGCGGGTACCGTGAACGCAGTCTGCAGATACCCATCCGGCTCCTGCGCGGCCAGAATGATCGGGATCCACTCGTCCAGCGTCTTGCGGAATTTCTCGTGAGCCCTGATGATCTCCTGGTCGCCCTGCGGATCGATCATCAGCGCGATGCTCATCGATTCCACCGTCTGGTGCACCCAGGCGTTGGAGAAGACGTAGCCCTTGTGATAGCCATGCGGCTCGCCGCGCAGCGCCTTGCCGGCTTCGATGAAATTGTCGATGCCCCCTTCTCCCACCGTCAGGTCGTTGCGGTTGATCTGGCCGATGCAATGCGGAATCCAGTTCACCACCAGCGCTTTGACCCGTGCGTTCCACAGCGGGCTGTTGATTTTGAAGTTCTTGGTGTAGACCGCGTCGAGCTGCTTGGTGGGCGGCGGCGCCTCCACCGAAACGTCGAGCGTCGAGGAAGCCTGCGTCTGGCCGTTGTCGGCCGTAAGCTTCAGGACGTAGTTGCCGAGTGCCGAAAAGGTCGCGGTGGTGACCAGTGACTTGGAGTCAGCGAAGGTGACCGTGCCGGGGCCCGACTCTTTGCTCCACGTTATAGTCGGCGTTGGTCCGGTTGGGAGAGCCGGCTCCGCGTTCTGGCCGCCCCGCCCGCCGGGACGAAAACCCGGCCGCGGCGGTTCGCCGTATCCCGCCCACCCCCGCAGGTAGGTCTTCCCCGTGATGATCGTCACGCGGTCCACCCCTGCAATGCCGTTCAGCGGCGTGTCCTCCGGCGCCGCGCTGCAAGAAACCACGGCGCTGCGCAGGACCGGAGTCAAAGCCGCCGATGCCCCTGCGGTCCTGGCTACCGCTCCGAACAACTCGCGGCGGCTGATCTGAGATTTCCCACAGTTCTCGCTCACGGGTTCCCCCTCCATGGAAGAAAGATTAAGACGCTATTGTCTCTCGTGGATGTTACGCAAGCAAATCGGCCGCACCTGGCGCTTCAGGTGCGGCCGATTTCTTTTGGGGGCCGTAATCCTATCGGTTCGCGGGCTCAATCGCAACCGTAACCGCGTTGCTGCTGGCCCGGTTGCCCGGCATCGCGATGGCGAGTTGCACCGGAACGGTGTCGCCAATGGGCGCTCCCGCCGGCACGCGAACCCGCACCGCCAACACACCCGCGTTTCCATCGACGGCGCTCACCGATTCCGCCGGTGCATAAACGCCGCCGATCGTGACCGTCAGCGTCCCGGCCGAAACGTCAGGCCCTGACCCAAGGCCGGTGGCCCAGATGACGATCTCATCGCCGGGTTGCGCGGGCTCCGCCGGGACCTCGTAGTTCCGGCTCATCACCAGGTCGCTGTTCTCCGCAAACGTAACCACGCCCTGGCCCTGTCCGCTGCCATCCAACGACAGGATGACAGGCGAGGCGCTGGACATCGTGCCGGCAACCGCATTGGTGACCGCCGATTGCGTCTCCACGCCGATCGAAAGCCCGGTTCCCGGATCCAGCGCCGGGCACAGGAAACTCACCCGCGTGGCTGAGGCAGCCAGCACCGGCACGCGTTGTCCGTTGACCGTTACCTCTGTCCCACCCAGGTCGAAAGCGTTTCCGGATGGATCAGCCCGTTCCGTTCCTGGCGCGGCAAGCCACCGGCCCGTCAGCGAGGCGATGGCGTTCGGACTGCACGAAGGCGCCGCGGAGTCGAGAATCGGAATTCCAGCATCCACCTCGATGGCAACCACCGCTTTCGAGGATTGCCCCGCCGAATTCGCCGCCGTGAACGTGATCTCGTATTTCCCGCCTTGTGACGGGTCCGGCGTCCACTGGAAGCTCCCCGTCGCTGCATCAAACGATGCGCCGGTCGGGATTCCCGCTGCCGCCAACTGGATCGGCAGGTCGCTCGCGTCAAGTGCGCTCACCGTGAACTGCAGTGGCTCCTTGAATCTGGCGAATTGCTCTCCAGGCGCCGTCAGCACCGGCCCGGATGCAGGGAGGACCACAATGGTGTCCGCCGCGGCGTCGTCGCCCGTGCCCGCAGTCACCGTCACGGTCTGCTGTTTGGCTGTACGCTGAATCGCCGCTTGGAACGTGAGACTGGCTTGGTTCGCGCGGGCCGTGACGGTCGCGGGGACCAGAACATCGCCGCTGCCGCTGGACACCTGAATCTCACTGGGCGTCGAGCTTGCCGTAACCTGCAGCTCGCAGGTGGCCTGCCCGCCTGCGGTTGCGACTCGCGGCAAACAGGTCAGGGCAGATGCCGCGTTGCGCGTCCGTCGGTTGCCTGACTCGGCTGCAGTGGTGCCCGTCGTGGCGGTGCCTTTCTGGATCGTAACAGTCGTTTTAGCCGAACTCCCGCTCGCTTTGGCCGTGATGGTCACCACTTTCGTTGACGCTGGAGTGCCCGCCGCGGCCGTGAATGTTACGGCTGTTGCCCCGCTCGCTACCGGCACGGACGAGGGAACGGTCAGCACCTTGGCGCTGTCTGTTACGGTCACGGTTGCGCCGGCGCTGGGAGCCGGGCCGGAGAGCGTTACTGTGCAAATGGAACTCGCCCCTCCGGCCAGCACCGTGGGAGCGCAACTGAGCGAAGATATCGTCGCTCCGGTGCGCAGGTTCATGCTGGCGGTCGCGGAGCTGCTCTCGTAAGTAGCCGTGAGCGTCGCCGTACGATTCGCTGAGATGCTCCCGGTAACGGCGGTGAAGGTCGCCGAGATCGATCCGGCCGCCATCCTCACCGACGTTGGTACTGTCAGCGCCGCCAGGCTGCTCGACAATGTAACGGAGCAGCCGCCCGCCGGCGCCGCCTGGCTCATGGCCACCGTGCAGGTGCTCGAAGCGTCCGGCCCCAGGCTGGCCGGGCTGCACGTCACCGTGCTGACCGTCATTTCCGGCGTCAGGCTGAACGTCACAATCTGCGAAGTGCTGCCGAGAGTCGCCGTTACGGTCGCCGATTGTGACGTCGTAAAGGTCCCTGTGGTCGCGGTGAACGGCGCCGAAGTCGCCCCAGCCGCCACGGTCGCCGACGCAGGAACTGTCAACGCCGTATTGTTACTCGCCAGGGTCACGCCGCTGCCGCCCGCCGGTGCCGCCTGATTCAACGTCACCGTGCAGCTGCTCGAGGCGCTCGGCTCCAGGCTCGTCGGATTGCACGCCACCGCGGTCATTGTCACAGGCGCTATCAAGCTGATGGTCGCGTTCTTCGAGCTGCTGCCCAAAGTCGCCATGACGGTCGCCGATTGTGACGTCGTAAAGGTCCCGGCCGTCGCGTTGAACGCAGCCGAAGTCGCTCCTGCCGCCACGGTCACCGACGCCGGGACCGTCAACGCCGTGCTGTTGCTTGCGAGCGCCACCGCACTGCCACCTGCTGGTGCCGCCTGGTTCAGCGTCACCGTGCAGGTGCTTGCCGCGCTCGGCCCCAAGCTGGCTGGACTGCACGCCAGCGCCGTAACTGCTGTCGCCACTGTCAAGCTGATGGCCGCAGTCTGTGAGCTGCTTCCCAGAGTCGCCGTTACCGTCGCCGATTGTGAAGTCGTAAAGGTCCCGGCCGCTGCGTTGAAAGTAGCCGAAGTCGCTCCTGCCGCCACCGTCACCGATGACGGGACCGCCAACGTCGTGTTGCTGCTCGTCAGCGTCACCGCACTGCCGCCCGCGGGCGCCGCCTGGTTCAAAGTCACCGTACATGTGCTCGAAGCACTCGGCCCCAGGCTGCTCGGATTGCAGGCCAGCCCTGTTACCGTCACCGGCGCCACCAGGCTGACGGTCGCGCTCTGCGAACTGCTGCCCAGTGTCGCCTTCACCGTTGCCGACTGCGACGTTGTAAAGGTCCCGGTCGTCGCGTTGAACGTGGCCGAAGTACCTCCGGCGGCCACCGTCATCGACGCCGGGACCGCCAACGTTGTGTTGCTGCTCGTCAGCGTCACCGCACTGCCGCCCGCCGGCGCCGCTTGATTCAGCGTCACCGTGCAGGTGCCCGAAGCGCTCGGCCCCAGGCTGGCCGGATTGCACGCCAGAGCCGTCACCGCCGTCGCCGCTGTCAAGCTGATGGTCGCAGTCTGCGAACTGCTGCCCAAAGTCGCCGTTACCGTCGCCGATTGTGAGGCCGTAAAAGTCCCGGCCGTCGCGTTAAACGTGGCCGAAGCCGCTCCCGCCGCCACCGTCACCGATGCTGGGACCGTCAGCGCCGTGTTGCTGCTCGCGAGAGCCACTGCGCTGCCGCCCGTCGGCGCCGCTTGATTCAGCGTCACCGTGCAGGTGCTCGAAGCGCTCGGTCCCAAGCTGGTTGGATTGCAGGCCAGCCCCGTTACCGTCACCGGCGCCACCAGGCTGATCGTCGCGCTCTGCGAACTGCTGCCCAACGTGGCCTTCACCGTTGCCGACTGCGACGTCGTAAAGGTCCCGGCCGTCGCGTTGAACGTGGCCGAAGTCGCTCCTGCCGCCACCGTCACCGATGCCGGGACCGTCAACGTCGTGTTGCTGCTCGTCAGCGTCACCGCGCTGCCGCCCGCCGGCGCCGCCTGGTTCAGAGTCACCGTACAGGTGCTCGAAGCACTCGGCCCCAGGCTCGCCGGATTGCACGCCACGCTCGATACCTGCAATGGCACTGCGCCCCCGGTGACCGTGCCGCCGGTCGCGGAAACAGTGATACCAGCGCCAGATGGCGACGACCCCATACTGCCGCTCACTCCAATGGCCGTGCTCGTAGCGCCTGCGGCCATCGTCAGATTGATCACCGCGACCGTGCCATTCGGAATAATCGTGGCGTTCATGCCCGAGACCAGACACGCGTATGACCCCGAGCCGCCGTAACAGGTCACCGTTTTGCCTGCGCCCGTTGCCGCCGCTCCGGCGACCGCGGAAATCGAGGCTACATTGGCCGCCGGGTATGTCAGTGTCCACTGCACCGCCGCCGGTTCACTTCCAGATGGGGAAGTCAGGGTCAGATTGAGCGAGACCGCTCCATTTGTTGCCGCGGTCCCCGAGGACAGCGACAACGCATCCGTTTGCCCAAAACAATTAAAAGTAGATAGCAAGAAGGCAGTTGCTAACGAAAGAAGGGAGACTCCTGTGGACCTGGGTACCCGGGGTAAACTCACGGTACTGATTCTAAGGGTACTGGTACCAAGACTTATATAATCCCATTTGTAACGGGCCCGCCCGCAGCCCAACGTTATTCCTACAATTGAGGGTGTTAACGGAAGGAAAAAGCCAACTGTATCAATACGTTACAAGCATCGCCGATTGCTGAACGGGATCTGTCTGGTATGATTCCGCACGAGCAGAACCGCAGGATAATGAGCCGGCGCGACCCACCTGCTGGCCCGAGACGGCCTCTTCGGGTTCGGCCTACGCCACCGCCGAAAGCGACTTCTCCGCGGCCGCCCGCGGGTCGCCTGCGGGCCGGTACCCGCAGTGCTTCAACGCTGCTTCCAGAGCCTCCAGGACCAGCACGACGTTCGCAGCCGTAGAACCGTAACCCATCAGCCCGATGCGAAATACCTTGCCGGCTAGCGGACCAAAGCCGCCCGCGATCTCCATGCCGCGCTCCTCCAGCAGGTACTGCCGCACTTTCGCATCGTCCACGCCTGCAGGCACGCGGGGCGTGTTCAGAGTCCACAACCGGTTGGCGGAATCTTGCACGTGCATCCTCAGCCCCATGGCTTCGATTCCCGCCACGAATGCCTGGTGGTTGCGGCGGTGCCGCTCCCATCGGTTTTCGTTACCCTCCTCCGCCACCATCGCCAGGCCCTCCCGCAGCGCGTAGAACAACGTCGCGGAAGCCGTATGGTGATACTTGTGGCCCGAGTAATACGTGTCCAGCAACTGCAGGTCGAGATACCACGATTGCACCGGCGCCTTGCGGTCCTTGAGGCGTTCCAGCGCCCTCGGCGACACCGTCATGGGCGCTAGCCCCGGCGGGCAGCCCAAGCCCTTCTGAGTGCAACTGTACGCGATATCGATGCCGTTCTCGTCCACCAGCACGGGCATCCCGCCCAGCGACGTGACGCAGTCCGCGATCACCAGCGCGTCCTTTTCATGCGCGGCTTCGCAGATCGGCTTTGCCGGGTTGAACATCCCTGTTGAGGTTTCGGCCTGCACGAACGCCACAACCCGCGGCCGCTCGCGCCGGATGAATTCGCGGACTTCCTGCGAATCAAACGGCTCGCCCCACTCCTTAGCCAGGCGAACCACTTCCGCGCCCTGCCGCCGCGCCATCTCCCCGATCCGATCGGCGAAGTAACCGTTGGTCAGCAGCGCGAACTTGCTCCCGGGCTCGATGAAGTTGGCAACCGCGGCCTCCATCCCGGAACTGCCCGTTCCCGACATCGCCAGGTTGAACTGGTTCTCGGTCGAGTACGCGTAGCCCAGCAACCGTCGGACCTGCTCCGCCACCTCGAAAAAGAACGGATCCAGGTGTCCCACCACGTTCTGTGACATGGCCTGATAAACGCGCGGCGCCACCATGCTGGGCCCTGGTCCGAACAGCAGCCGCCGCGGAGCATGCAAAGGAGGATAGATTTGTGCCATGAGAGTATTCTCATGGTATCAACTTGTGCCGTTCCAACCCTGGTGCTCCTTGCACGCCGCTTTCTGGTTGTGCGCTCAGAGCGACCGCGACAGAGATGCCGATCAGCGCAAAACCTGAAACAGCGTGTCAGCTTTTGACCCGAGCCAGCAGCGCCCGGTACCGCTGCCGTAACAGTTGACGATACCGGGGGACCTTCAAACTCGCGGCGGCAGCCTGCTCCTGTACCCTGGCTTCAGACTCGGCGATCCCCGCGCGCAGATGACCGCTGGCCGCCCCCAGAAACGCCGGGTCCGCTTCGAATCCAAAATCCAGTACTGCGGGCAGCAATTGCGCCTGGTTGTCAGGCAATCCCAAGCTCTCGAAGGGAAACCCGGAAACCCAGTCGGTGTGGTATCCCACCCGCATGTTGTCGGGATTCACCGAAACCTGTGCATGCGTGACGCAGTTGGTTTCTGGAATGCGATAGACGCTGCGCAGCATCTCGATCAGCATCCCGCCCGACCGTATCTGCGCCGGGTTGGGACCGGCGTCCCACGGCGCCGGCAACGACTGCGCTTCGAATGCCACACCCAGAAAGCTCTCGTTGAGGTTCACGTACTCCCACCGGTCGTCCGCCCACACCGAATAGCCCGCGTGGTCGGCCGCGTCGGTTTCGTTCACGATCTGAAACACCCGCCCAAACCGATCGATCACAAAATGATACGCGTGCCGCCGCCTCACGTATTCCAGCAGCGATTCCCCCACGCGCTTTAGCGCGCTGTTCTGGCTTGCTTCTAGTGGCACCTGGTGGCTCTCCGAACTGTGGAAGACGATGCCCACCGGCTCTGCGCGCCTTGCCGGCTGGTTCCGTCCGTTCGCCTCCCTCGGAAACGCCAGATAGGAACGCGGATGCGTGGAGACCGCCAGACGAGTGTCGACTCGCAAGCCATTGCTGTAGACTTCAGACTGCGTGCCCTTCTCCACCAGCCATACTGTCGGCGCCGCTCCGGTATTGGGCGTGCGGCTCACTGGCTTCCACACCGGCGGAAGCTCCTCGTTCGGCGCTGGCGTGTCGGGCGGTCGCGCGCTCACCGCTGCTCGCACCAGGCACAGTGAAGCCAGGACCACCGCTAAGGCTATGGCAGGTACCAGCAAACGCAGCAGTCTCCGCCGCCGCCGGATCCGCTCCAGCCCCGGCATCGTCGCCTTCAAGAAGCGCAGACGCGTCACCGGATCGCCGATGTGCCGGGCCACCGCGTCCACCCAGGGCCGGCTGGGCGCCCGCTCCGGTTGCCTGATCGCCATACATAACAAGTATCGGTCCCGACCGCAAAATCTCTTATAGTTCCTCGGTGCCTATGCAGTTCCACCTGCAATCTGCCGAAAAAGTCTATGAGAGGAAGATTACCGAAGATGTACTACTTCTACGACCACGGAGATAGGAAACAAGGCGCGGACCGCCCGAAGCGGCGTCCGCCGCATTTGGAGCGCAGCATGTTGAATCGTTTGTTCGGTTTCAAGGAGAACGGCTATGCCGCCACGGCCAACGGCCAAACCCCCGAGGGCCCGGGTCAAAACGGCTCGGCCGATCGCGCCGATCGGCTCAAAACCGGCCCGGCGGCCCTGAAAGTGGTCGCAAAAGAAGCGGAACGGAACCCCGTGTGGCTCAATCCGCCGAGCTTCGAGCAGATCTACCAAACCGCCGGCGTCAAGCCGCCGAAAGTGGCCTACGGCATCCTGAAAGTGGCGGACATGGTCAACAGTCCGCATCTGGCTGGCATGTCCCCTGAGTCTAAGCGCAACGCGTTGATGATGGCGCTCGAAGCGGCCGGCGCCGAAGTTGGCGATGTTCTGCAGGACGTGGTGATCCGCCAGCGCGCCCTCAACGATTTCGAAGAGTCGCTCCAGGAAAAAGTGAGGCAGTTCGAAGCTTCCCAGGCCGAACAGAACCGGCTGCAGCAGGAGGAGTTGGACCGGCTGACCAATCAGTACATGGCCCGTATCCAGGCCAACCTCGACGACGTCGCGCGCAGCCAGGACTCTCTCCGCGCCTGGCAGCGCCAGAAACAACAGGAATTGCAGCGTCTCACCGAGGCCGCCGCGTTTTGTGTGCCGCAGGGAACCGGCGCCCTCGAAGCAGTCAGCAGCATGGTGCCCGTCCAGGAGCGGGCCGCCGCCGCGCGCAGATAGGTCGACATTGTGCTGATGGCGGGAATCGGTGCAGCGGCTTTGTTGGTAGCCGTGTACCTTCGAGTCGAAGGCGATCACAAGATTCGGCCGCTCGGTCGGGATGACCTGGTGCGGCTCCGGCGATACTCCGACGAGAGGTATCGCGATTGGTATTACCCATTTGAGTAGCAGAACCCCGTTTAAGTAGGAGAAACAAGCCATGAGCGGTCAAGAAGAAGCTTACACGCAGCCGATGGGGCTGGATGTCGGCACCAGCCGGATCGTCGCCGCGCGAACCGTGGGCAAGAAGTATGAATACCAGGCCCAATTGAATGCGTTTCTCACCCTGCCGTTCTCTCGCCTGGCGGAGAGCCTGTTGCAGCGCGAAGGCGTGTTCTACCAGGTGCGCGGCGACGAACTGGTTGTGGCGGGCGACGACGCCGAAAAATTCGCCGAGGTCTTCCATGTCGAGACTCGGCGGCCCATGAAAGACGGCGTCCTGAATCCGCAGGAGCCGCACGCCCTCGAAGTCGTCCGCCGCGTCGTTGGCAAGCTTCTCGGAAAGGCTGCCGCCGAAGGCCAGAAAGTCTTCTTCAGCGTCCCCGCCCCGACCGCCGGCAGCGAGGGAGGCATCCGCTATCACCAGGAATCGGTGCGCACCATCCTCACCGAGCTCGGCTTTCAGGCCCAGCCCATCGAAGAGGGCTTGGCGGTAGTTTTCGGCGAACTGGGCCCGTCCAATTTCAGCGGCATCGGCATCTCTTGCGGCAGCGGGCTCTGCAATGTCTGCCTGGCCGTGCTCTCCGTGCCGGTGATCAGCTTCTCCGTTCCCAAAGCCGGCGACTTCATCGACTCCCAGGCCGCCCTCGTCACCGGCGACCGCGCCACGCGCATGCGCGTTCAAAAGGAGCAGACGTTCCGCCTGAACGGCATGAGCGGCGACCGCGTCCACAACGCCCTGACCGTCTACTACGACCAGGTCATCGAGAACCTGGTGAAGACCCTCCGCGAGAGCATTTCCTCCGCGCAGAAGCTGCCCAAGCTGAACCAATCCATTCCGCTCGTTCTGGCCGGCGGCTCCGTGATGCCGAAAGGCTTCTTCGAGCACTTCATGACCGCCCTCGAAGCCAACGAACTGCCGGTCAAGCTCTCGGAAGTCCGGGTAGCCTCGGACCCGCTCCACTCCACCGCCCGCGGCGCCTTAATGGCCGCGCTCTGCTAAGGGGTGGGACAGGCGGCGCCACGTGCCTGGTGGCGCAGCCACTCGTGGCTGCCGCGTCCCGACTCGTCGAGACGCTTGGCTCCTTCCTCCGTTCCTCCAAGCCGCGCAAGCCCGCTCACGTGCACGCTTACAGGCTCGCACCGCAATGCAGGCTGCGTCATGTTGCCAGGCCAAGACTCAAATGGACGCGGAACGCCGATCCCGCCACCCCTGCGAGGAAAGCCTGCTCTTGTGAAACAATGAAATCATGAAGCGGCCATTCGCAGCTACCGTTTGGCGGGAGGGCAAGTTGGTACGTATCCCAGTGCCTGGAACTCGACGTCGCGAGCCAAGGCGAAACAGAGGAAGAGGCTCTCGCCAACCTCAAGGAAGCGATTGAGCTGCGCTTCGAACCGCCCCGCGCAACACGGCCTCCCGAAGTACGCATGATCGAGGTCGAGGTTGGGGCGGCTTAGCCCCCAGCCTTTCCGCGAGATCAAGCGCCGTCTTGAGGCCGCTGGGTTTGTCCAGGCCAGCTAGCAAGGCAGCCATGTCAAGTTCGTGCGGCGCTCCGTCCAGGTTATCGACATCGCCATTGCACAAACAACCCGTGACAAAAACAACCCGTGACAAAAAACAACCCGTGACAGGCTACGTGTTTCCGCTCGCTTCGGTCACAGCGGAGAAGAGTGCGAGCTGTATATCGATTCCGTCTTCGCGACGCTTTCGGGGACGGCCAACTAGACGCGGTTGGAGTGCCCGACGCATCGTGCGTGCCAGCGTCGTCCACCCTGCCGGCGCGCACCGGGTTTCGCTCGACGTACCGCATGGCGGCGAGCAGATGGGCTTCGTCCATGACGGTCGAGTAGAAACGGTTCTGCCAGAGGTGGCCGGTGGAGTTTTGGCGGGCGTGGACCGCGTGCGCGTAGCGACAGTGGGCGGGGCCGAGTGCGCGGGCCAGGGAGTCTTCACGCTCGGGAACCAGGATGAGATGGACGTGGTTGGTCATCCGGCAGTAGCCGATGAGCCGCAGGCGGGCGGCGCCGCTGTAGTGGGCCAGGAGGCGAAGGTAGGTGTGGCGGTCGGTGTCGGTGAAGAAGATGTCCTGGCGGTAGTTACCGCGCTGCGTGACGTGGTGGGGCAGACCGGCCGCCACTACCCGAGCAAGTCGAGGCATGCTATATGGTGGTGGGAGGCGACGATTCGTCTCAGAAATGTGGAAACAGGTAGCCTGTCACGGGTTCTTTTTTGTCACGGGTTCTTTGTCACGGGTTCTTCAAATTTCGGCGTAAGTGGGTTCGGTTTCAACGGGTTGCGGGGGCTGGGGATGGGGTTCGGTGGCGCCCGCGGACTGGAGGAGGGTGAGTTCCCGGGCGGCGTCTTTGTAGGAGCGCTCCAGGCCTTTGATGTGGCGCTGGAGGCGGGCGAAGATGGTATCGGTCAACATGTAAATGCGGCCGAGGGGAGTGTCTTTGGGGAGGTGCTGGAGTTCCTCGAACTGGTATTTCCAAAGCTGGGCATCGGCGCGGGTGAGTCGGCGCATATGCCAATCACAGAGGATCAGGATGTCGACGTAGAAGCGCTCCTGGGGAGTGACTGGGGAGCGCGCCGCGAGATTCTCGTTAGTGAGTGCTTCGAGATCGGCGGGATTCTCGCCGTTTGCCGGTGGTCCAGCAAGCCTCTCACTTCGCTTTGAAGATAGCAGGGAGGTGAGTGGGGACCGTGTGCGGCGGCCGACGCGGTGGGAATGAGCGCCTGCGCCATGCGACAGCTCGCTGCATCCTCTGCATTTCAAGTAAATCAGGTGAAAAACTCTCTTTCATTTGTCAAATCGCCGCCGTATAATACTTCCGCGAAATCCCCCAGGGTGACGGTTGAGACTGGTTGAAAGGGGTCAACATGCCGAAAAAAACCTCAAACGTGAACATGAGCAGCCTGAAATTGCACCTCCTGGATATGGGGCGCGAGAAGTACGGCGATTCCATTCTGTGTATTCTGGAGAACCAAACCATTTTGGTCGACGGAGGACATTCCAGTGACTGGCCCCCGCGCGCAGAATACCCGTCCATCTCTGAACAGTTAGAGACAATCCTCGGCCACCCGGCTCCTTTCCACGTCGACCTTCTGGTGGTCAGCCACTGCCATTCGGACCACATCGGCTGCCTGCCTGCCGCCGTGGATGCCGGTGAACTCACGGCGCGCTTCGCCCTCGTCTCGGACGAGAAGCTGGGTTTCGGACGCCTGGCCGAGGATGCACCTCGCGGCCCTCTCACTCATGGCGACCGATTGGCTGCCGCCCTCCGCGAGGAGGATCACAGCCGATTGCCCGACGAGGAACTCGCCGCCTTCCTCGAGGACGCCGCCAACCTGGAAACCCGCTACGGCCAAATGCTGTCCCGGCTCGAGACCGACGGCGCCAAAGTAGTACGGTATGGCCGCGACGACCACTCGATCATCGAGACAGAATTCAGCGCGTTCGGCTTCAAGGTGCTGGGCCCCACCAAGTCCCACCTGGAGCGATGCGCGGAGGTTACGGCCAGCCTCAACAGCTCGGCCGGCGACATGATCTCTTCGGTGGAAGATGCCGCCGATCCCAAGCAGTTCCTCGACCTCTACCGCCGGGTCACCAGTCCCTCGGATGCATCGGTGCAGGCGGCTTTGGACCGGCCGGGCAAGGGCGCGGCCGTCAACGACCAGAGCATGGTTGTCCAACTCGCGGTCGGTGATGTGAAGGTGCTGCTGAGCGGCGACATGCAATTCGCCAAGCCGGAAATATCCGGCCTCGCTCCGGCCATGAAGGCCCTCCGCAAGACCGTCCGGCAGGCCGGACCCTATCAGTTGGTCAAGCTCTCCCACCATGCCAGCTACAATGGTTTCGACGATTCGGTGCGGAAGGAGTGGCCCGAAACCCACGCTTACGCGGTCTCAGGGGGGATTGAAGATGCATCCCACCCCGATCCCGCCGTGCTCGCGCTCCTCGAGACGAATGCAGACACGCTCCAGTGGGCGCGGACCGACCGGAACGGCCACATCACGGTCACCTTTGATGACGGCGCACCGCGCTTCGCGATCAGCCGCGGCGAGTTGAACGATGCGACGCCCAACGCCGACACCGCGGCGGTTGAGCCGGCCATGGCGGCCGCCGCAACCGGACCACAAGTGACCGTAAAGCAGTCCGCCGGCCCATTCACCGAGCTCACAGCGACGGCCAAAGTCACGCCGGACGTCACCGGACTCACGGTAGCTTTCGAGATCGCGCGCTCCGCGGCGCCCCAGGAGCCGAAGGCGGCGCGGTCCCCCGACCTCCCGCGCACCGCTGTGGCCAAGCCCGTTCCCGCGCCAGCAGCGGGCACAGCCGCCGTCACGCCCCGCCTGGCGAACGGACGAAAGCTGCCGGGCCTGCTGTTCGTCACGAACCGCCCGCGGCTGGAGAACAATATCGGGGCACAGGAAGCCGCCGCGGCCCTCAAGCTGATCCGCGACGGCGGCCAGACGGTCTACGAGGTCAAGAACCCCGCCGACCCGTTCGCCGAAATCCGGGGGCAGTTGAAGGACGGTTTCAAGGGAGTGGTCATTATCGGCGGCTACGACGCTCTACCGTCTCAGCGTGTGGACGTGCTGCCGCCTTCCCTACGCGCCGCCCTGGGGACACAGACGAGCGACGACGACAATTTCATCGTCTGGAGCGACGCCATCTACGGAGATCAGGATGGCGACGGCCTGGCCGAGCTGCCCGTGTCACGCATTCCCGACGCGAAGTCGCGAAAGCTGGTCCTGACCGCCCTCACTGCCGCGCCGCCCACCCCCTCGAAGGTCCGCTTCGGCTGCCGGAACAGCGCGCGGCCATTCGCGGAGGGTCCTTACACGCTGCTGCCGGGCACGGCCCCCATGTTAGCTTCCGCCCCGGAGACCAGCAGCCAGGTAGGCGCCGGCAAGGCCGCCGCCCCCGACACATATTTCATGCTGCACGGCTCCGACACCGACGCCACGACTTTCTGGGGCGAGGACGCGGGTTCCATGGTCGAGGCCATCAAGATAGCCAACGTTCCCATGAAATTCTCCGGAGTCGTGTTCACGGGTTGCTGCTGGGGTGCGCTGACGGTTCAGACCCTCGCTTGCCATGCCGCCCCCGGCCAGCCGCTGGGCGTCCGCACTCCTGGGTCTTCCATCGCACTCAGCTACCTTCACGCCGGCGCCACAGCGTTCGTGGGCTGCACGGGGACGCACTATTCGCCGACGGTAGCTCCCTACGATTACTTCGGCGGGCCGATGCACCAGAATTTTTGGAAGTGCTACACTCAGGGTGAATCCGCAGCAGAGGCGCTCTTCCACGCCAAGATCGCCTATGTCCACGACCTTCCGCACGGCCAGACCAGCACCGTCGGACAGGCCATCGAGTTCAAGATCCTGAAGGAATACACCTGCCTGGGACTGGGCTGGTGATGGGAAACGAGGAGGCCGGACATGCCTAAGAAGACCGCCAAGCAGCTCACCCCCGAAGAGATCGCTCTGCGGCACAACCCAGGGTACGAGGCGAGGAAGCCGGGCGCCTCCGACGCCGCCCGCCAGGTGGCGGCGGATGTTGCCGTGCCGGAGGCCGATGCACTCAAGGCCAAGTATGGCGCGCCGGCCGCCAAGGGCGCGGGCAAGAGCAAGGGGCGCGGCAAAGATCTCAGCATGGTCGCCCTGCGCGCCAAGACGCCGTCGGATTCGCGCATTGCGGACACGGTGTCCGTGGTTGATGGGGACCGCGAAGTCGGCCACCGCGGCTAACAGCGCGCCTTACGCCGCCGTGGCGCGGAGAACGCGCCTGGTGGGTTAGACTACGGGCGCTGGAGATTTACTGCTTCCCGGCTGGGCAGTGCTGTTAGAATCGCAGGATGCTGTTGCGGAGAGCCTTCCTGCTGGCGCCTCTGGTTCCGGCCCTCCGTGGCCAGACCGGAAAGCCAAACATGTTTGGAGACGCGGAAGCTTACGAGCGATTCATGGGGCGCTGGAGCCGCCTGGCAGCGCCGCGGCTGGTGGACTTCGCCGATCTGCCGGAACGGTGCCGGGCGCTTGACGTGGGCTCAGGCACGGGAGCGCTGGCGTTTGCCATCGCCGGGCGGAAGCACGAGGCGCGCGTGCTGGGAATCGACCCGTCCCGAGAATACGTCGCTTACGCCACCAGCAGGAATCCCTTCCCGGATCGGGCCAGCTTTGAGGTGGGCGACGCGCAGAAGCTGCGTTATCCCGATGCGAGCTTTGACTCCGCGCTTTCGCTGCTGGTGATGAACTTCATTCCCGATCCGAAAAAGGCGCTCTTGGAGCTTCGCCGCGTGACCAAGCCGGGCGGCAGGCTCTCGGCGGCGGTTTGGGATTATGGCGCCGGCATGCGGATGCTGCGGACGTTCTGGGATGCAGCGGTCCACATGGACTCCGGGGCCGACAGATTTGATGAGAGGCGCATGCCGCTGTGCCGGGCGGGTGAACTGTCGGCTCTGTGGAGAGAGGGCGGTTTGGAGAATATCCGAGAGCAGCCGATCGATATCGAGCTGAGATTCGAATCCCTGGCGGACTATTGGGATCCGTTTCTGCTGGGGCAGGGACCGGCCGGTTCATACGTCCGCAGCCTCGATCGCGGAAAGGTGGAGGCCCTGCGGAGCGAGGTCAAACGCCGCCTGTCGCTGTCAGCGGAAAATGCGCCCTTCGTTCTTCCGGCGCGCGTGTGGGCGGTGAGAGGGGATATTCCCGGATAGGGGCTGAAGGAGCAAGCGTGAGCTGGGCTCGCCTGGACAACGCAGGAGCGTTATCCCGCTTGCACGCTGAAGCTCGCGCGTACCTGGACCGATTGACAATCGGCCGGGGGTTACCAACCCGCCCTACAAGCGCGTGGCGGTGAAGATCATCTCGCGGGAATCGTCCGTGAAAGGCGAGCGGTCGAGTCCGCCGTATAGCGCCGTGACTTCGAAGCCGGCGCGCGCCAGCAAGTGCTCCAGCTCGAAACGGAAGAAATAACGCATGGGGAAGGAGTGGACGATGCGACGGCCATCGAGATGGTAGATCAGCTCGCAGTCACTGCACTGCTCGGCGTGGCGCTTGCGCACGATGCGGTATGTGCGGCGCAGGCGGCGCCCGTCGGGGAGGCTGAACTCGGGGGTGTCTTCGATCTCTTCGGGGGCTACCGGGGCTGCGATCAGAGCGAGGTTGGGATTGAACACGTCGAACACCAGCCTGCCGCCGGGAGCCAGATGCCCGCGGACGCACCGGAGGAAGCTCAGTTGCTCGTCGACGGACGTGAGATGCTGGATGGGACGGAAAGGCGCGATGGCGAGTTGGAAAGTGCGGGAGAGCTGAAATCGAGTGATATCGGCTTCGATGAAGGTGATTCGATCGCGCGTGTGATCGGGCAGGGCAGCCGCTTTCGCGCGGCAGCGGGCAAGCATGTAGTGTGATTGATCGATTCCGGTGACGGCGCACCCGGCCTGGGCGGCGGGAATGAGCACCCGTCCCGAGCCGCAGCCCAACTCCAGGGCCTCGCCGGCCTGGCGGCAGAGATCGACATAGAAGGCAATATCGGCCCGCGAGTTGTAGAGCGGGATTTGGTCGTAGAGTTCTGCGAGTTCGGGATGGTCGTAGCCGGCTTCGGAGGACATTACTTATTATTGCTGGGGGGCGGATCGGCCGCGCACATCCGGGTGCCTATCCTTCGAGACCGACTGCAGCTACCTTTCCTGGAATGGAACTTTTTGGGTAGCTTGGCCGGACCAGATCAGCGAGCCGGGCGTGATTACGGCCACGGGCCACAGCCCTACCTTGGCGACCAAGCAGGAGTAATCCGTCATCTGAGCGAGATCACCATTGTTTTCCTGAGATTGCAGGCGAAACCACCGCCACGGAGCCGGGCATAGTTGCGTTCAGGATATCGAGAAGTTGACACACTGCCGACAACGACCTGGTGGCGCCGGGAAGCTCACGTGCGGGAAGGCCACCATTCATTTTCCGCCCGCCCGAATTTTGGCACGCAGTTCCACAAGCATTACAGCCTCTTGGGGCACCTTGGCCATTCGCGAGTCTATCCAAATCGTTTCGCAGGCCCTGTTGCTGAGCAATTCATCCGCTCCGAGGACGAAGCTATAAAATCCCCCCGGTTGAATTTGGATGACCTTTGGAGTCGCACGGGGCACACCCAGCGATTGTGGACCGCACGCGATCGACGCGACGTTGATCGGGTCGACAGTGGTGACAACCTTCGTTCCAATGTTGTTGTACCGGCAATTCAGTTGTTTCGCGCTCTGATCGCATTCCAGTGTAAGGACTCGAATCGGGTGTTGTATCGCGGCAGCCCGCAACTTGGCGAATGCGGAGTTGAGAGAAGCGGCGGCTTGACAACACACCCACGCGCGCCTTTCTTTCGTTTCTTCGAAGTGCACGGTCTGCACTAGGGCGTCGGGCGGGATTGGGGAGTGGTCGTCGGCCTTGATGTATTCACGGGCGAGCTGCGCGATGGAATCGTACAGGGACGGGGCAACCCGTGCGGCATACTCTCCCATGCCGGGCAGTTCGAGCTTGAGCTCCACGTAATTCGGAGTCGCGGCAAAGTATTCCACGGATCCGTCCGGAGCAATGGTCAACTTGTCGTCGACTTGAAAGCAGCAACCTCCCCCGGATGTGGTAAGAGTGACCGGCAATTTGTCGGCGCCCAGGCACGGAAGGAGGAACATCGCTGCGACAGATAGTCTCGCGCAAAGGTCTTTCATGGCAGGGTATATTGTACTGCGAGCCAGATGAATGGCCAGCCGTGCATTCGCGGTATGAGGCACACGGTGCGCCGAGTCGTTGAGTCCCATGACACCGGCTGTCACCACGATCGAGGCGGGCGTCCTCTTCCGCGCTCACCGCGACCCATCCTTCGTTATGTCGCCAGCCCGCTCCGCGATCTCTGGCACGGTGAAGGCTGCGATTTCCATTCTTGCGGATGAGGCTTTGCTTCATAACGCGACTCTCCCCGTTTTCGCCGTTCCCCCCCAATTTCATAATTCCAGGTGTGAAATTGCGATAACGTAAAATTGCAGCCAAGATCCACGGTCCCCAACCGTTGTAACTGTGAGAGCAGTTTTTGGCGCCATGTTCCATTTCTCTCGCAGAATCGCCGCGCGGCCGGCAGGGATCCTCGGCCTGGAGACCAGGGATGCCGCCGCCCCACCCGTGAGCGTCATGGAATCACTCGAGCGCCATTTCGCCGAGCACTACGACACTCTCTATCGCTTCTTGCGCCACTGCGGCGCAGCCGAGGCTATGGCGGAGGACCTGTCGCAGGAAGCCTTCCTGCGCTTGCATCGTCACCTGGCCGAGGCCCGTCCCGAGCAGAACATCCGCGCCTGGCTGTTCCGCGTGGCCTATCGGCTGTGGATCGACCATCTGCGCGAAGCCCGCCGCGAGCAGCCTGTGCTGGACGAAACTTGGGAGCTGTGGACCCAGGCGCTGCGCGATCCCTCGCCCGGCGCCGATGAGGAATTGCTGGCGCGGGAACGCCGTGAGTGGCTGCGCGCCGCCTTATTGCGCTTGTCCGAGGTCGAGCGGCAAGCCGTCCACCTGCGCGCCGACGGGCTCCGCTATCGCGAAATCGCGGAGGTGCTCGGGTTGGGGTATTGGGCCGTGGTGGAAGCGGTGCGGCGGGCCCTCGACATTTTAGGAGACGAAGCCCATGGCCTTTGAATCTGGTTGGACGGCGGGCAATCATCCGCCTCCGGGAGAATTGCTGGTGGCGTGGGAGAACCAGTTGCCGCGCGAGCAAGCAGCGCCGATCCTGGCGCACATCCAGCAATGCTGGGAGTGCCGCGCGCGCGTGGAGCGCTATGCCCGCGGCATCGATGCCTATGTCAATTTCCGCCAGGTCTACTTGGACCCGGCCCTGACCCCCAGACCGGGTGGGTGGCTGCGCCTGGCGGCGCGTGTGCGCGATATCCCGGACAACCAGGCTGCCGCGAGGAGAACACTCCGGACGCGCATCCCTCGCGGGGTCTGGGTGGCCGTTCCCGCCCTGCTCGCCGCGTTGGTTGTCATCGCCGTAATCGTCTCCCCGGTGCGCCTCACGGCCAGTGTCGTGCTCGACCGGGCGGTCCGCGCCGAAACGGCCCAGCCCAGCCGGCCCGCGCCGCGCGTGCGCATCCGCCGCGCCGGCCGCCTGATCGCCGCGGACGAGCGGGTCTTGCAGGCGGCCCACGTCGACGGTTCACGCCCGCTGAGCGTCAACTCGTTCCGAACGTGGCGCGATGGCCTGCGCTCCAGGCAGGATTCGGTAACGACTTTCGATGGCGAAATCCGCGTCGAAACCAAAACTGACGAGGGAACCATCGCGCTCGCCAGCCTGACCGTGGCGCGGACCGATTACCAGCCCCACGCCAAGCACGTCGAACTGCGGGACGGCGTCACCATCGATGTCGAATCTGCGGATAGCTCGCCCGAACACGAGACCCTGCCCGAGGTGACCGCTCAGCCTGGTGAAGCTCCCACCCCGGCCGCCAACCCCGGCCCCGACGCGGAGAAGCGCGAAGCCCTGGAAATGGAGGTTCGCTGGGCCTTGCACCGCATTGGCGCCGACCTCGGCGAGCCAGTGACCATTCGGCAAAGCGGCGAGAGCCTGTCCGTCGCCGGCACGCTCGACGACCCCGGCCGGCGTGACCAGGTCGTCGCTGCCCTGCGCGGTTTTCCGCAAGTTTCCGTCCAGATCAACGTCGCAGCGCCGGATGCGCAAGCCCCCGCCCACGCCGAGCCGATCGAGCCGTCTTCCGGCGCGGCGCCGGGTCCGCTCCTTGTGCCGCGCTTGTTGAATGATCTGCCTGATCCCGCCGCGCGAGCGGCGTTCGTCTCGGCCGCGCTCCGTCTCTCCCAGAGCATGCTGCGGCACAGTTGGGCGCTGCGGCGATTAGCCGTGCGCTATCCCTCCCCAACCGAAAACGCCCTGCCGGCCGAGGTGCGGGCTTCCCTGGCGCAACTGGTTGCGGCCCACCAGGAGGATTTGCGTTCCTCGGCTCGCGAGGCGGCCTCTCTTTGGAAACCCTATGCCCAGTTTGATGCCGTGGAGACCGGCGCGCGGCTGAATTGGCAGGATGCGTCTCGCGCCGTCCTCCGCGCCGCCCAGCGCTCGGACCACCTGACCGTGCGCCTGCTGACGGCCAGCGGCAACGACGGACTTACCGCCGCCGACGCCCTCGAAGGGTTGCGCGAGAGCCAGCGGCAACTGCTTGCGACTTTGGCCGGAGTGCATCCATGAGAATCCTGTTCGCTCTCCTGGCGCCTGCCGCGTTGCTTGCGCAGAGCGCCGGCCTTTCCGGCGTGGTCAAGGACTCCGCCCGGACGCCGATCCCCGATGCGGCCCTTGCCCTGACACAGGCCGAGACCGGCGCCGAGCGGAAGACCAGCTCCGACAGCGCCGGATTGTATGCGCTCGCCTCGCTCGCTCCGGGCCACTACACCGTGACGGTCGAAGCCAAAGGCTTCCAGGTCAAAACCGTGGAGAACGTAGAGTTGCGGCCGGGACAGAACGCGCGTCTCGATTTCGTGCTGGAAGGCGCGACCGGCCGGATTCTGGGCTCCGTGGTCGACACTCAGGGCGGCGAGGCGCTCGGCAACGTCCAGGTCCGCCTCGCGGGTACCGCCTACCGCACCACCTCCGACGCCGCGGGACAATTTCGTCTCGGCGCCATCCCGCCGGGCGATTACGTGCTCACCGTCGCCACCGTGGGGTATCACATGGAGAAGCACGAGTTTCATATCGGCGCCGGCGAGAGCCAGGAGTTCAGCGTGGTGCTGACGCCCGATACCTTGCGCCAGACCACCACCGTCGTGGGGAACGTCGACCCCTTCGAGAACATCCGCCCGGACAGTCCGGACGCGATCACGATCGCGGGCACTGACGCCAAGAATCTGGGCACGGTGATCGTGGACGATCCTCTGCGGAGCTTGCAGGCGCTTCCCGGCGTCACTTCCGATCGGGACTACGATGCCCGTTTCTCGCTGCGCGGCGCCGACTTCAGCCGCATCGGGCTCTACATGGATGGCATCCTGCTGCACGAGCCGCTTCACACTGCTGAGTCCGCCGCAGGCAATGGCACGGTAGACGACGGTACGGTTGCGGCCTTCAACGGCGACACGGTGGAATCCATGGAGCTGCACAAGGGGGCGTTTCCGGTCCCCTTCGGTGACAGCAGCGCGGGCGCGCTGGACGTCCAGACCCGCGACGGCAGCGCCAGTTCCACGCTGTTTCGCATCGGCGCCAGCACTTCGGCCGCGTCGGCCATGGCCGAGGGCCCCCTGGGGCGCGCCGTTGGCGGGAGGGCCAAGGGATCGTGGCTCGTGGCTGCGCGCAAGAGCTTCCTGCAATACGTCCTCGCGCGCACCAACGGACCCTATCTGTTCGACATGGAAGACGTGCAAGCCAGGCTCACTTATCACTTGACCCCGAAAAACGCGCTGACTCTCTCTCTGCTCGAGAGCTACTCGAATCAAGACCAGTCCCGCCACACCTCCACGCTGGGCATCAATTCCATCTTGAAAGCCGGCTACCACTACACGCTCGGCAATCTGGCGTGGCGCTACTCCCCCGGGCCGAAGCTGATGATCGTCGCCCGCGCCGCCTGGATGCGCGAGAAGCACGGCGCCACCACACCGCAGGCGTTTCCTTTGGCCGGCGGCTACTACGGCGAGTGGGTAGGAAACACCGCCGCTACCTGGATGTGGAGCGAGCAGGCCCCCCTTCAGATCGGCTTCCAGGTGCGCAGGATCCGCAATTGGGATTTCTCGAACCAGTATCAAAACGCGGCCGGGCTGGTTCGCATACTAGACCACGCCAATGGCACCGCCACCCAGGAAGGAGGCTATGCGCAGCAATCCTGGTCGGGGTGGGACGGCCGGGTGCGGCTTACGGCGGGTGCCCGATGGGACGATCACTCGGTCGATCGTATTGCCACGGTCTCTCCGCAAGCATCGGCTGCCGTCGGGTTATCGTCCGGCACGCACCTGCAGGTTGCCTGGGGCGAGTACGCTCAATATCCGGACCTGTCCGTGTTCTTTTCCCCCTTCGGCAATCGCGGCCTGCTCCCCATCCGGTCCGTTCATTTGCTCGCGGCGCTGGAGCACCGCTTCGGGTCCCGGACGCGCCTGCGCGCGGAAGTCTATGACCGCGCGGATCGCGATTTGCCGTTCCAGCCCGCATACGATCCGCGCACCGTGAACGGCTACCTCTTCAATCCACCCAATCCGCTCTACTACAACTCCCTGCGGGGCCATTCGCGCGGCGCCGAAATCTTCCTCCAGCGCAGCAGCGCCAACCGGGTTACGGGTTGGATTTCCTATGCCTATGGCAAGACCATGATGCGTGAGGGCGCCGTGGCCGGCGTGGCCGCTCAGCAGTTCCCCGCCGACTTCGATCAACGCCACACCATCAACATCTATGGCGGAATCCGCCTGCGTCCCACGGTCAATCTGAGTTTGCGGTTGAGTTACGGAAGCGGATTTCCCATACCGGGCTATCTATCGCTTTATTGGTATCAAGGCTATAACTACTATTTTCTGGCGTCGAACCGGAATGCGGTCCGGCTCAGCCCGTACGAACGGACCGACGCCCGCGTCAACAAGTCGTGGATACACGCCGGGTGGAAGTTCACGCTATATGGCGAAGTGATCAACATATTCAACCACGACAATGACTATTTCCTGAGTTTCAACGGCTACTCCGCCCAGACCGGGCAGGCTTTCATATCGGTCGATAAGACATTCCCCATCCTGCCTTCGGCCGGAATGTTGCTGGAGTGGTAAGGAGCGAGGGGAAAGCGCGTCACCGCTTCGTGATCGCCCGCGGCAAGGGCTCCCATTGAGTGGCGGTCATTTCGGCTTGGCGAACTTCGCGTCGTCGATCTCGGCGTTCGGCTTCATTTCTTTGAACCGGACTACCAGATCGCCGATTTCGGGCTGCGTGATCTTCAGCGTGTAGGCAGTCTTCACACCGTTGCCGATGTCGCGGTAGTCGGAGAGTTCCACCGGAACGTCGCCCGCAGGGGTGGGTGAGATGACTTTGGCGAGCTGAAAGGTCTCGGCATCGTAGTACTGCGTCAGGGGCCGTCCCTCGGCCGGCGTCAGCTTCACGATCCAGCAGTCGCGGGCGCCCACCTTGCCCTTGCCTGCTACCTCGGCCTTCGGGTAGAGCTCTTTCCAGCGCAACTCGCCGTTGAATATGGCATCGCGCTTCGTCGTGGCCAACTCCTCGCCGGCGAGCTCCACAAGCCCATTCTGAGGTTCACTGTTCCAGCCGATCTTGCCGTCGTAGCCGCGCTTCACCTCGCCGTACCCGTCCACCGTGGCGACAGTCAGGCGCTTGTCGGGCGCCTTCATGTAGAGTTCGAAGCTGGCGGTGGCGCCCATGGCGACGATTTCCAGGCTGCCGATGCCCACCATACTCGACATCCTCATCATGGCCTCCCGGCCGCCCGAAGCGGCGATCGACTTCTCCATGATCTGGTCTACCGACGGCGCTGGGACAGCCTCCTGTCCGAAGGCAAGCGCCAGCGAAAAGGAAAAACATCCGATTAGAACGTACCTCATCCAGTTGCTCCTTCACCCAATCTTACACGGATTTCGGATTGATTCTGCAACCGTTGGCAACGCCAGCCGCGCTATTCCCGTCCGAACAGGTACACGCCGCTCGAATCCGCCGCCGGCGCAGCCGGCAATGGAATCCCTTTTTCCACGTAGGGCCGGATTATGGCGGCGATCCGTTCGGCCGCGACTTCCGCGGCGTCGCGCGCGTAGCTGCGGAAGCACAACTGGCTCCAGCCGTTCGACCGCACGGCGTCCAGCAGCGCGGCGCCTTGCAGGTAGTCGGGGGCACGCACGTTTTCAATAGCGCGACTCGCGTCCCAGCCCATCATCCGCGCCAGATCCAGAGCGGAGGAATCCAGCAGCCAGCGGCGGATGCCGTACCGGGCGGCGTCCGCCGCGAGGGCTTCGACCGTGGCGCCCGCCAGGTACATGAGCAGCCCTTCCGTGATCATCAGGGCGGGGACCCCGGAGGCGGCTGTGAACAGGGCCGCGCGCTGCGCTTCGCCGGTCACGTCCGCGGCCACCCGCTCGAGACGGCACTTCGGTTTTTCGCCCGCCATGGCGCGCGCTTTGTAGTCCAGCATCTCCGGAAAATCGGCTTCGATCCACCGCAGGTCCGCTGGAAGCTCCAGACGCCAGGGGCGCGTGTCCAGCCCGGCTCCGACACTCAGCACGGCCTCGATCCTTTCCTTCGAGATGGTCTCGATGACCAGGTCATCCAGGAAGCGGGTGCGGACCCCGATGCCGAAACACATCAACTGCCAGCCGGTGATGCCGCGCAGGATCGCATCGCCGCGCGGTCCGGCAAGCCTCTCAGCAAACAGATCGCGCACCAATCCGTCGGCGCGCGCGGTTTCGAGGGCGCGGCAGGCCGCCACCATGAGGGCCGTGTCGCTGACATGCTGGATCTGGTCCGGGCTGTCGGGAGCCATGATTCATTATCGGGAAATCGGGACGGCCGCGCGTGAGGCCTGCCGCCTCAACTCTCAAAAGTCCACCGGTCCCCGCTCCCCCGAGGGCAAGGCCGCCGTCCGCATGAATGCCCTGAAATCCGGCATCGACGCGAAGTCCGCCATCATCCGCGGCGAAAATCCCGCCGACCTCGAAGCACTCACTAACGAATATCTCGCGGCCCATTCCCCACTCACTCCCCAAGAGCGCCTCTATGTCGACATCCTGATCCGCTCCGACTGGCAGATGCGCCGTCTCACCCGCGCCGACGCCCAGCTTTGGGAATACCAGTTCCAAGAGCTCTACCACCTCCCCAAAGAAACTCCCCTCGGCCGCATCTACATGTGCACCGACACGATCTTCGCCCGTCTCCAGCGCCACATCAAAAGCCTCGAGCGCTCCTACAAAGACGCCTCCCGCGAACTTGCCCTCCTTCAATCCGCCGCCCCCGAACCCGACCCCGACCCGCCCCCGCAACCCATAGACACCGAACCCGCTTCCCCCGAAATTGGCTTTGTTTCTGCAAGCGCGGCAGACCACCCATCCTCACCGGCTGGCGACGCAGGTTCCGCACCCAGCGGCGCCGGCGATCATCCCTCGTCAGCAACCAGTGACCCCGCCCCGAGCGCCGCTCCCTCCACCCCCGCTGCCCCTCTACTCCCTCGACAAGCTGCGCGAATGGAAAATCCAGGCGGCCAGCACGAAACAGACCAGGGCGTAGTCCAGGCCATAGACCAGCGCCGTGGCGTGCTCGCCCCAGGTAGCCAGCTTCAGAGTGGACCGCGTGACCGTCAGGAATCGGCTCACCGACAGCAGGCCGGTCGAGGGCAGCACATAGAAAAGGCCGGTCTTTAACCAATGGGGAAGAAACGTGGTGTTGGCCGTGGGCGCCACCAACTGGGCGAAGATCGCCATCACCAGCACGATGCAGAAGGAGAACACCGGGTGCATCACCGTGACGAACAACATTCCGATAGCGCTATAGACGGCGTAAAGTACCATCGGGTAGACCATGAGCGCCAATGGCGACGACTGAATCTTGGCGCCCCCGATCCACGCCAGCAGGTAGTCGAGCCCCGTCATCAGCAGCACGAAGACCAGCATCATCAGTTGCACCCCGAGGTATTTGCCCAGCAGGAACTCCCAGCGGCGGACCGGGCGCGCCATCACTGCGAAAATCGTGCCCGAGCGCATTTCGCTCGAAACCGCGTCGGCCGCCGACCACGCGGCCAGCAGGCTCCCGAAGCCGCTCACGAACCCCATCATGCTGGCGATCAGCGGCAGGACCGCCGCCTGCATCTGCTCGAGATTCTGCGTGGTGCGCATGTTGCGGATCACCAGCAGCGTAGACAGCATGAACAGCAGGATGCATACGCAGCCCGCGCAGAACAGGATGATGATCTTGTTGCGCACCAGGCTCGAAAACGTGTTGAGCGCCAGCGCCCGGACCTTCATTGCGCGCCTCCGCCGCTGTCCACTTCCTTGAGGAACAGCTCTTCCAGCGTCCTGCGCAGCGGGTTCATCGCGATCACGTCGCAGCCGGCCGTCCAAAGGGCTTCGACGGTCTCCCGCTTGCGCGCCGCGTCCACCAGGAGGCTCACGCCGTCAGGGCCGCGTTCCACCGTCACGCCCCACGCCGCGGCCGATTGTTCCAGGTCTTCCGGCAGCCGGTCCGCCAGGATCTCCACTCGGTTTCCGGCCGCCAGCAAATCGCTGAGACTGCCGGCCCGCACCAGTTTGCCGCGATTGATGATCACCACGTGGTCGGCAATCTGCTCGACTTCCGGGAGGATATGGGAGCTGAGAAAGATGGTTCTGCCTTCCGACTTCAGCCCCGCCAGGATCTGCAGCACCTCGCGCCGCCCCGCCGGATCGAGGCCGGAGGTAGGCTCATCGAGCACCACCAGTTGCGGCTCGCACAGCAGCGCTTGCGCGATGCCGATCCGCTGCACCATGCCGCGGGAGTACTTGCCGATCTTGAGATTCTCGTAGCCCGCCAGCTTGACCTTCGCCAGCAGGTCGCGGATGCGGCCCTCGCCATCAATCGGATTTCTGCCGGCAAGCTGCACGTGCAGCCGCAGAAGCTGCGGACCGGTGAGAAACTTGTAGAACGCAAAATTCTCCGGGAGGAAGCCGATGTCCCGCTTGGCGCGGATATCGCCGGGCGGATACCCCAGCACCCGGATCTCGCCCGAGTTGGCGAAGAAAAAGCCCATCAGCAGGCTGATGGAGGTAGTCTTGCCGGCGCCGTTGGGACCCAGGAACGCGCACACCTGGCCGGGCGCGGTCTGGAACGAAATGTCCGACAGCGCCTCGATCCGCTCCTCGCTGAAGAGGCGCTTGTAGACCTTCGTTACGCGCTGGAATTCAATTGGGACGGCCGGCATTCGGCGCTCCGAAATCCATGGGGTTGTAAGTGATCCCCAGTTGCCGCGACAGGTCGAAGTCGATTCTGGCATCGAAACCAACGCGTCCGAATACCACCGTTCCGGCCGCATCGATCAACAGCAAGGCCGGGATGCTGCGGATCTGCATGGCGTCGCTGGCGGATTGAGAAGTATCGAGGAGAACCGGAAACGGCACCTTGGTCTGCTGGACGAAGTTCTGTGCCGCCGCCCGGTCATCGTCCTCGCTAATGGCCACGATTTCGAAATCGGAATCGGGCCGGCGGGTGCGCTGGTAGAGCATGCTCAGGTGCAGCATTTCCTGGTGGCTCAGGGCGCTCCAACTGGCCCAGAAGAGGAGCACCAGTTTCTTCCGGCCGCGGTAGTCGGCGATCGAGACGGTGCGTCCGTCAAGGGAGGGAAGACGGAGATTGGGCGCGGCCTTGTTAAGCAGAGCGATTCTCTGCGCGCTCGTTTGCAGGTCCTGTTCGAGCGTCTTGGCCCGCCACGTGATCCACACGGTGAAGAGCGCAAGTACAACAATTCCAAGCGTCGCGACCGCCGATGAACGCGGCTGCATGTTTCGATTGGGCAGGCGGCACGAGAGCGCCTACCCTGCCCGGCGGCTATGTGAAGCTGCGGATCGCGCCGGCTTCGTCTTCGTGAACGTCGAAGACCGTGTAGAGCTTGGTGATCTGCAGCAGGTCCTTCACCCGCTTGTTGAGGTTGAGCAGCTTCAATTGACCGCCGCTGTTGGTCACGGTGGTGAAGCCCGACACCAACTCGCCGATGCCAGAGCTGTCGATGTACGATACTTCGCCCAGGTTGAGCAGGATCTTCTTCTGCCCCTTGCCCACCATGTCGCGCATGAGGTCGCGCAGCGCGCTGGAGCCCTCGCCCAGGGTGATCCGCCCCGCCACATCCACCACGCTCACGTCTCCCACTTGCCGGGAATTCAACTTTACGCTCACTGAATATGCCTCCTGGCTGAAAACTGCACTCTATTTGGACACCATGTACTTGACCAAAGTTACTTCCGTTCCCCGCGGATCTATGTGCCGGATCTCCACCTCGTCCATGAAGGACCGGATCAGAAAAATGCCGCGCCCCGAAGTCTGCATCAGGTTCTCCGGCGCTAACGGATCGGGGAGGGCCGTGAAATCGAAACCGTCGCCCTCGTCGGCGATCCGGATCGTGAACCGGTTCGCGTTGTGCGCCACCGAAAACCGTACCCTCTTATGCGCGCTGTACCGGTTGCCGTGCACCACGGCGTTCACCATGGACTCCCGCACGGCCATCCCAATCTTCATCAGGTCGTCTTCATCGAAGCCCGCCCGTTGTGCCGCCCCCACGGCCAGTTCTTCGGCGCTGTCCACGCTCTCCAACGTCGAATCCAGAAACCTTTCCATGGTCTCCGCGGCGTGACGCCTGTTTTCTCGCATACCTCAAACGGCCTTGATGCGCGGCCAAAGCGAACCGTAAGAATAAATTACCGGCGTTGCGAAAGTCAAGAAGGCCGCTCCCTCGCCCTGTCACCTCAGCCTCGCGTTTGCATCCTTGAGTATGAGCATGGAAGTCAGGGTTCAGCATCTCGGTAACGTGAAGTTCGAGGCCACCGCGCGCGGTCACCGCGTAGTGTCCGATCAGCCGCCGTCCAACGGAGGGGCTGATGAGGGAATGACGCCGCCCGAGCTCCTGTTGGCGTCGCTTGGGACGTGCGCCGGATTCTATGCCGCGCAATACCTCAAGACCCGGTCGCTCGATGCCACCGGGTTGGAGGTCAAGGTGACCGCGGAGAAAGCCATGCAGCCAGCGCGCCTCGGAACCTTTCGGATCGAGGTCGCCGTTCCCGGCCTGGACGCGCATCACGAAGCCGGCGTGCTCCGGGCCGTGAAAGCTTGCCTGATTCACAACACGCTGCTGAACGCGCCTGCGATAGAGACGGTCGTAACCGCCGCGGTAGCGGCGTAAGAGCCGCCGGCCGCCACGCGCCGGAAGTTATAATCAGGGCGTGGATCAGCAAGGCGAGACCGAATTGGCGCGCGCGCTGCTCGCCGGCGAAACGGACGCGTTCGAGAGATTCGTCGACCATTTCCGCTCCAAGGTGTTCCACTACAGTTGGCTGATGTGCGGCCGGCCGGAAGACGCCGAGGAAGTGGCGCAAGAAACCCTCCTCAAGGTCTTCGAGAACTTCGACCAGCTCCGCGATCCGCACCGCGTGCGGCCGTGGGTCTTCCGCATCGCCAAGAATGCCTGCCTCATGCAGCGCCGCAAGAGCGTGTTCGCGCCGGCGCGCGAGCTCTCGATCGATGAGCTGCCGCCGGCTTCGGAGCTGGCGGACGACGCCCATCAGCCTGCGCAGGAGTTGCTCGATTCGGAGCTCCGCGCAGTGGTCGACCGCGTGATCGCCGAACTGCCTCCCGTGTACCGGGCCGTGGTTCTGCTCCGCGATCTCGAGGAGCTGTCCACCGAGGAGACCGCGCAGATCCTCGACGTCAGCACCGACGTGGTCAAGACCCGGTTGCACCGCGGCCGGCTGGCCATGCGCCAGAAGCTGGACTGCTACCTCAACAACCACTGCCTCGAAGATCAGCCGAGCCCCAACCCCGCGCCGCTGAGCGCCAGTGAGCGCGAGACGCTGTACTCGGCATGGCGCGGGGCCGGTTCGTCGCGGACCCTGTGACCTCGGTCACTGCCTTTTCCCTTTCAATGGCTTAGCGTGGAACTGGAGTTCCACCAATGGCTACCGTCATGGCGCCTCCGGCCGCCGCTCCAGCAAGAAGAAAGCTCGGGAAGCGAGCCGCGCCGGACCATTCGCAACTCCTGCGCCACGCGGTGCAACTGGTGTTCCTCGCGCTCAATGTGTGGATTGGCGTCCGGTTCTACCTGTTCGTGCGGTACTACGAGACAGGCGGGCAGACCGTGTGGGCCGGGCGGCCGCCCGGTGTGGAGGGCTGGCTGCCCATCGCTTCGCTGATGAACCTGAAGGTGTTCCTGCTGACCGGCCAACTGCCGCGCCTGCACCCCGCGGGGATGTTCCTGCTGCTGGCCTTCCTGGCGATGTCCTGGCTCTTCCGCAAGAGTTTCTGCGGCTGGCTGTGTCCGGTGGGGACGGTCTCGGAGTACCTGTGGCGGCTCGGGCGGCAGACCTTCGGGCGCAACTTCCGTTTGCCGCGGCGGCTGGACATCGCGCTGCGCAGCCTGAAGTATGTCCTGTTGGGGTTGTTTCTGTTTGCGGTCGGCTTCATGTCGGTTGTGGCGATCCGGGCGTTTCTGGAGGGGCCATACGGAATCGTGGACGACGTGAAGATGCTCAACTTTTTCCGCTTTCTGGGCTTCACCGGCGGAGTCGTGATGGCGCTGCTCGTCGTCGCATCGGTGTTCGTGGAGAACTTCTGGTGCCGGTACCTCTGCCCGTACGGCGCGCTGATGGGGCTGGCCGCGCTAGCCAGCCCGCTGCGCATCCGGCGCGACGCCTCGCTGTGCATCGACTGCGCCAAGTGCGCTAAAGCGTGCCCGTCGGCGCTGCCGGTGGACCGCCTCATCGCGATTCAATCCGCCGAGTGCACCGCATGCCTGCAATGCGTGGCAGCCTGCCCCGCCGCCGGCGCACTGCTGATGGCCGCGCCACGCAAGCGGCGCGTGCCGGCATGGGCGATCGCAGCCGGCGTCGCGATGCTCTTCCTCGGCGTCTGCGGCTACGCGCAGTGGAGCGGCAACTGGCGTACCGATCTGCCCTCTCAGGTGTACTTCCAACTGATCCCGCACGCCAGCGAGTTCACCCACCCGTAGCGGCGCGGGATCGCCAAGCCGGCTTGTTAGACTGAATCGTAGTGGAAGAAGAGGTCCTGGGCAAGGCGTACGACTCGCGCCTCATGCGCCGTCTGCTGGGTTACATGCGGCCGTACCGCGCGCTGGTGGGCCTCTCTCTGGTGTTCCTGCTGGCGCAGTCGGTACTCCAGGTCCTCAGCCCGCTTTTGACGCGAATCGCCGTCGATAAATACATTCGGCCCGGCGGGCATCCCGTTACTACTTTCATGGATTCGTGGCTTCCCTCCGATCCGTGGGCCGGCCTCACCAGGATCGCGCTGCTTTACTTCGTGGTCCTCGCCGGCACGTTCGCCTCCGAGTTCGCCCAGATGTACCTGATGCAGTACACCGGCCAACTGGCGATGTTCGACCTGCGGAAGCAGCTCATGGAGCACCTGCAGCGTCTGGATCTGGCCTTCTACGACCGCAACCCCGTGGGCCGCCTGGTCACGCGCGTCACCACCGACGTGGACGTCCTCAACGACCTGTTCGCTTCCGGCCTGGTCACGATTCTCGGCGACATGATGGTGCTGGCTTTCATTGTGGCGGTCATGCTGCGTCTCAGCCCGCTGCTGACCGCGATCATGCTCGCCGCCATGCCCTTCGTGGTCCTTGTGACCACGCTGTTCCGGCGCAGCGTGACGCAAAGCTACCGCCGGATTCGCGTGGCCATCGCCAAGATCAACGCGTACCTCCAGGAGCACATCACCGGAATCGTGGTCCTGCAACTCTTCAACCGCGAGCGCCGCAGCTCGCAGGAATTCGAGCGGGTGAATCGCGAGCACATGGAAGCGTACAAAGACGCCATCACGGCCTACGGCTGGTTCTACCCGGTGGTCGAGTTCATATCCATGCTGGCCCTTGCGGGGATCCTGACCTATGGCGGGTTGCGCATCGAAAGCGGCCGCCTCACGCTGGGCGTAGTGGTGGCGTTCCTGCAGTACGGGCTGCGATTCTTCCGGCCGATCCAGGACCTGAGCGAGAAGTACAACATCCTGCAAGCCGCGATGGCTTCGGCAGAGCGCATCTTTAGACTGCTGGATACCGAGGCCGAGATTCTAGCGCCCGCGGCGCCGCGGCCGGCGCCGGCGGAGATCGCCGCCATCGAGTTCGACCATGTCTGGTTCGCCTACAAAGACGAAGACTGGGTGCTGCGCGACGTCAGCTTCACCATCGCGCCCAACGAGACCATCGCCGTGGTGGGCCACACGGGCGCCGGCAAGACGACCCTGATGGGGCTGCTGCTGCGCTTCTACGACGTGCAGAAAGGCGCCATCCGGATCGGCGGGATCGACATCCGGGACATGGATCCGCTGGATCTAAGGCGCCAGTTCGGGGTCGTTCTGCAAGATCCGTTTCTGTTCACCGGGACGATCGAAGAGAACATCCGGCTGGGCACCGACGCCATCCGCGCGGAAGAAGTAGAAGAAGCCGCGGAGCAGGTGAACGTGCTGGAGTTCATCCGCGGCCTGCCGGAGGGGTTCAATCACCCCATCCTCGAGCGCGGCAGCGGGCTTTCCACCGGGCAGAAACAGTTGATCAGCTTCGCGCGCGCCCTCGCTCACAGCCCGCGCTACCTGATCCTGGACGAGGCCACTTCGAGCGTGGACACCGACACGGAGTTCCGCGTCAGGGAAGCCCTGGCGCGCATGGTGGAAGGGCGAACGTCCATCGTGATCGCGCACCGGCTGTCCACGATCCAGCGGGCCGACCGGATTCTGGTGATGCACAAAGGGCGGCTGCGGGAATCCGGCACGCACCAGGAACTGCTGGCGCAGCGCGGCATCTATTGGAAGCTGTACCAGTTGCAGTACAAGGACCAGGAGACGCGGCAGGCCACGCCAGCTGAAGCTCCGCGGGTTTAGTTGCGATGCGCAGCGCACCAGGATTCGATCGGGTATTGAGACTCTTTGGCGCTCTGGCCGCATTCGCTTGGCTCGCAGGGGCGCAGGATCTCGATCCGGGTGTGCGGTTGCTGGCGCGAATCAAAAACCACGTGGGCGAGGAACTCTCCCGGTTACCCAACTATACCTGCCTCGAAACGATCGTCCGTTTCCGCAAGGAGACCAGCCGGGCGAAGCTACAGCCGGTGGACACGGTGCGGCTGGAAATCGTCTACAGCGATCACAAGGAATGGTACGGCTCGCCTGGGGACCGGAGTTTCAGCGCGGACCATCCCTCGGCGTTCACCGCCGGCGGGATGACCGCTAACGGGTCTTTTGCCATCACGCTGCACAACCTCTTCCAGACGGACGCCGCCACGTTCACTTATCGCGGCGAAGAGACCTTAGGGAGCCGAAGGGCCGTCCGTTACGACTTTCGCTGGCCGCGTTGGCTGGGTGGATTCGAGGTGTCGATCTTCGGCGGCACCGGCACGGTAGGCGAGAAAGGCTCGTTTTGGGCTGACCCGCAATCGCTGGACCTCATTCGGTTGGAGTCCGACGCCGACGAGATTCCGCTGTTCCTGCTGCTACAGGGGCTGCATTCGAGCATGAACTACGCGCGTACGCGGATCGGCGAATACGACGCACTCCTGGCGCAGCAGGCGGACACTGACATGGTGAAGACGACGGGCGAGGAGAGTTACGACCGGCTCGAGTTTACCCACTGCCGCGCGTTCTCCGCGCAGAGCGCTATCAGCTTTGGTACTGGCGTGGATGACGGGGAGAAGCCGCCCGCGGAGGTTTCTGCCGCCGCCGTCCATGGCAGTGCCGCTGCGGCCGTTCCGGCATTGCTGAAGATCACGATCCGCCTTGCAAGCACGATTACGGAGAAGGACGCTGTCGGAACGCTGATCGAAGGCAGAGTCGTGGGGGACGTGGCGCGCAAGGGGAAGGTCATTATCCCGAACGACGCCGCGGTCCGGGGGCGCATTCGCAGGCTGGAGCGATACCAGAGCGGCGCAGACTGGATCGTAGGACTGGAGTTTACGGAAGTGGAAGCGAGCGCCGGACCAGGGCCCTTTTACGCCGACCTCCTGCAGATGGACCGGCAGCCTGATTTGCGAGCGACGCTCTCCGAGCAGGTTCTGGTGAACTCGGGCGGACTATATCAAGTTACTCCGGAGACCGTGACACTGCCGGAACTGCCAGGCGTGGCGTCATTCTTCGTTCACGGCAACACCTTTACCCTTTCAAGCGGCCTCCGCATGGCGTGGAGAACGCGCGGCCCGATCCGCTGAGCCGCGCGTTACGAACGGACTCAGAACACGATCTTGGCGGAGAGTTCCGCGACCTGGTAGGTGTTGTTGAGGACCCCCAGGATTCTACCGAAATTCGGCGAACTGGCGATAGTGGTGTTCCCCCCGGCCGTCATCTGGCCACTGGGCACACCCAGGTTCTGCGTTCCAAGGATGTCGAACACCTGTACGCCCATCTCCAGTTTCCGTTCGCCTTTGATGGTAAAAGGCCGCGTGAGGCGGAGGTCGAGGCTGTTGAGGCGGCTGCTGTCGATGTTGCTCGACGCCAGCGCCGCCAGTCCCAGAGTGGTTCGATAGGCGTTGACCGTGTCCAGGCTGAGATCGCGGTTGCCTTGGTTGCGCGAAGTGCCGGGCACGTACTGCCGAAGGCCGTCGACATCGAGCGTGTTTGACAGCGCACTGAATGGCAGCGCGGAGCGAACCGTCCAGAGCACGCCGAGCGTAAACTTGGCGGGCAGGAAGATCATGCTGCTGACCACCAGGTTATGCCGGCGATCCGCGGCGGCAGGTCCCCAATCGAGCATGTAGTTGGACGGAGTGGTTACCTGTCCCTCCGGATTGTCGTCCTGGTTGCTGGCAAGAGTGTACGACACCTCGAACTGGTAGTGCTGCGCCAGGCGTTTTTCTGCGCGAACGTACAGCGCTTTGTACTTGGCCCGCCCGATGGGGTTGTGGTCGAGGATACGCAAGAACTGCGGGTAGGGACGGACGCCGTTCACTGGATAGTTCAGGTCCACGGTCCGGTAGTCATGTACGGTGTGGCTGTAGGCTCCGTCGAAGTGAATCGTGAGATCGTGCGTAAACTGGCGCGAGTATCCGGCATTGAACTGCTGCGAATACGGATTGCGGTACGACGGATCCAGAATCGTTGGGCTGGGCGCGGCGGTGGAGCAGAACTGCGTCGGAGTCTTCCCGCCATAGGGATCGGGATATGCTGGCTTGCTGATCAGCACAGCGCATTGCGAGTAGTCGCGCAATTCCGGAAAGTTCTGGAGGGTTTGCAGGTTCTGATAGTAGATGCCATAGCTGGCGCGTACGACATTCTTGCCGTCGCCCAGCACGTCCCAGGCGAAGCCGAGCCGCGGGCCGAAGTTCTTCTTGGAACCGCGCTGGCTGGGATCACCCATGCCGGGAATCGGCACAATCGCCGAGAACGGCCGGCCAGCCAGATCGCTGACCTTCAGGTTCTCATTGAACGAGCCGAACTCGCGGTCCCACCTCAGCCCCATCGTCACGGTGAGGTTGCGGCGCACTTTCCAGTCGTCCTGGACGTAGAGGCCGAGCTCGGTGGTGTCGTCGGTGGTATAGACGGGAGGCAGTGTGGCGGTAAACGTCGACGCATCATTCGAGGCCGCCAGGGCGGCGAGGGAGGCGGGATCGCTGGGATTGAAATAGTGATCGTGCGCGAAGGTATAGGTGCCCTTCACGCCGACGGGCGCATCGTCGCCGAACGGTACGCGGCTGGCATCCACTCCGAATTTTATGGAGTGATTGCCCCGGACAATGCTGACGTCATCCTTACCTTCCCAGCGGGTTTCGATGCCGACGTCCGCATACCCGAAGCCATAGCTGAAGCTCGGGAAATTGAGCACGGTCTGCAACTGCGATATGCGCGCGTCGGGATACTGCCCGATTTGGGTCCAGATCGGGACGCCAGAGGGCCCCAACTGGTAAGAGGAAAAGGCGTACTGGAAGCGGGCCTCGTTTACCACCGCCGGCGAGGGCGTCCAGGTATGTCCCACCACCAGAGAATGGCGCGGGATCTGTCCATCGTAGCAGTTGGCGTATGACGTACCGCCGCAGCCGTTCCAGGTGATCAGATTCCACTCCTGCGAATATCGCGCGAACAGGTTCTGGTTATTGGTGAGTTGGTAGTCCAGGCGCCCGTTGAACATCTGATCGTGCTGGGGCCGGCTATGCACACCCAGAAACGTGGAGTAGTCCTGAAGCACCGCTGACGCGACCGTAATGTTGTACGAAGTGGTTTGCTGCGTGCGTTCGAATGCGAGGTGGAAATGCAGCTTGTTCCGAACGATCGGCCCGCCTACATCGCCGCCGTACTGGTTGCGCCGGTAGGGCGCTCGCGAGAGACCGACCGTGGCGTTGGCTGCCTGCGTAAAGGTGTCGTCGCGGTTGAAGATCGCGTTCCGCACGTAATCGAAGGCCTCGCCATGGAACTGGTTGGTGCCGCTCTTGGTCACAATGTTGACCACGCCGCCGGCCGACAGGCCTTGGTCCGCGTTGTAGTGAATGGTGATCACCTTGAATTCCTGCACCGCGCCCATGGGGAAGTTCTGGCGCGGCTCGCCCATCTCGGCCCAGGTGTTGGTGACGCCATCGACCGTGAACCCGTTCGACCAGTAGTGGCTCGATCCGCCCATCTGGACGCTGTTGTAAAAGGTCCGGGATGAATCCTGCGATGTTCCCGGCACCAGCAAGGCCAGGTTCAGGTACTGCCGCGTGTTGATGGGCAGCGTATCGATCTGCGAGTTGGTAACAACTCCCGAAACATCGGCCTTGGTGGTATCGATAGGCGGGACTTCGCCGACCACCGTCAACGACTCCTGCACGCTGCCCACGGTCATCGAGATATCGCGGTCCACGTGCACGCCAATGTTGACCACCAGGCCGGTCACAGTGGATGCCACAAAACCGGTCGCTTCCACCTTGAGAGCGTACCGGCCCGGCGACACGGGATAGAAGCGATAGCGCCCGTCCGCGTCGCTCTTGATAGTTCTCGTAACGCCCGTGTCCTGATTGGTCAGGGTGAGGGTAGCGTTGGGAATACTCGAACCGGCCGGATCTTTCACCAGTCCTGTAATATCGGCATCGACCGTCTGCGCAACTGCAGCGCCGGCGACCAGCATCGTCAGGATCGACAGAACGATCCATGGCGCACGACTTCTCTTCTCATTTTTCTGTGACATAAGCGACCCCGAAAACCCCAGATTTAACCAGGCTGGCCATTTCGGCCTCCCGGCCGTCACCAATTATATATCCAAATCTCTTAAACGGCGCTGATCAGCTTGCGGCGTGAAATCGCCGAAACGGGGAGTTATAGTAACGGTTCGAAGTCCCACCGGCCCATGAGACGAAAAACGATTGTCATTCTGGCTGCGGCCCTGGCAGGGATTGCGTGCCTGCTGTTTTTCGTTCGTCCGGCGTATTTCCAGCGGCCTGCGTTCAAGCCGGATGCGGCCCTTCAATCCGCCCTGAACGGCATCACGGACGACTATCGCCGGATCATCGTGCTGATGGACGGCGCCGATGCGCTCGATGATGCGGCCCGGGCCCGGGCCGTGGCCGCGGGGCGGATCCTCTTCTGGCAGAAACAGCACGCGCTCGCGGATATCGGAGCGAGGTTAAGCGCCGCCAGATCCATGGATGGTATCCGCCAGTTGGTGCAGTACCTGTCCGCCGATCCTTCCCTGCACGACGCCGATAAGCTGGCATTTTCCGATCTCGTCGAGGAGTTGTTGGTCGCGGTCCCGATCACCGGCGCGGCGCCGGGCGGGCGGCGCAATCCCGTAGGAGACTCGCTCAAGACTCTTTGGGACAATCTGCAGTCCATTCAACTGGCGTACCGCGAAGAAGTAACGCGGATCTTCTCGCAGTTTGCCATGCGCGGCGCGGCGGGCCGGCGCGAGAAATGGGAGGCGTATGTCGATTACCTGCGCACCCTCACCAGCCGCGACAAAATCCTGGCGGAACTCGGCGATCTGACGACGCCCGAGCCACCGGAGACCTCGCGCGGCGCCAGCACGGAAATCTTCGGCACCGATTTCGCTCCGAAGACTGTGGCGTTAACTTTCGACGATGGCCCGCACCCCAAGTACACGGATCAGATCCTGGCGCTGCTGCGCAAGTACGGGATCCGGGCCTGCTTCTTCGAGCTGGGCGAAAACCTCGGAACGGTGGACCCGAACGGAGAGGTGAGGCTGGGACGCACGGCGGAGATTTCGCGGAAGGTGCTGGAAGCCGGGCACCGGATCGCCAACCACAGCTACTCGCACCCGGTGCTGCCGAAACTCTCCGACGCGGCGCGCGCGGCGGAAATCGACAAGACGAACCTGCTGCTGGAGAAAGTGCTGGGGCACAAAACGGAGCTTTTCCGCGCTCCCTACGGGGCCCGCAACAAGGAGATTCTGGAGCAGGTGACGGAGGAAGGGATGAAAAGCGTCATGTGGTCGGTGGACTCTTTGGATTGGGCCGACCCCATCCCGGAATCCATCGCCATGCGCGTGCTGCACCAGCTCAACGAGAAACAAAAGGGCATCATCCTGTTTCATGACATTCACAAGCAGTCGGTGCTGGCGCTGTCGCCTGTGATCGAGGAACTGCTGCGGCAGAACTACACCTTCCTTGCGCCCGAAAACGGCAAGTTCGTGAGAGAAACACTGCCTGCGCCGACCGAACGCACCGGCGAGCCGGCGACCACGGACGCCGCGGCGGCGCCGGCCGCGGCGGAACCCAAGAAGAGTTTCTATCGCGAGAGCTGGGCGGTGATCATCGGCATCAACGACTACCAGCATTGGCCGAAGCTGCGATACGCGGTGAACGACGCTGCGGGTATGGAAGAGGTGTTAACCACCAAGTTCGGATTCAAGAAGGAGAACATCCGCAAGCTGCTCAACACCGATGCCACGCGGCAGCGCATCATGCAGGTGTTGGGCGACGAGCTGACCGACGGAAACAAGGTACAGCGCGAGGACCGCGTGTTCTTCTTCTTTGCCGGGCACGGAGCGACCCGCACGTTCGAAGACGGACGCCAGATCGGCTTCATCGTGCCGGTGGATGCGGATCAGTCGAATTACGTATCGACGGCGATCAGCATGGCGCAGATCCGCGAGGCGTCGGACCTGATTCCAGCCAAGCACGTTTACTTCGTGATGGACTCATGCTACAGCGGCCTGGCCTTGTCGCGCGGCGCGGGAGCCTTCTCCAAGGATCGCAGCTACCTGGAAGAAGTGACGCGGCGCACCGCCCGCGAAATTCTGACCGCCGGAGGAGCGGATCAACAAGTCGCGGACGACGGCCCCAACGGCCATTCGGTGTTCACGTGGGCGCTGTTGCAGGGCTTGGAAGGTCCCGCGGACCTGGACGGCAACGGTGTGATTACGGCCTCGGAGCTGGGAGCCTACGTCAGCCCGATCGTTTCCCAGTTTGCGCGGCAAACGCCGGCGGTGGGCAACCTGGTGGGGAGTGAAGGCGGCGAGTTCGTGTTCGAGCTGCAGCCGGAGGCGCTGACTGCGCGCAGCCCGCAGCTCGATTCGCAAGGGATGCAGCTCAACGCGCAACTCGCGAAGCTGCAGAACGAGATTGCCGCCAAGCAGGCCGAGCTGCTCAAGCTGCAGCAGAGCATCCAGGCCGAGACCACGAAGCTGGCGCAGGTGACCCGGTCGGGCGGCGCGCCGCCGCCTCCACCGGCCGCGCCGTCCAAAACGAAGGCAAAGGCCAATGACCTTCATCGCCAGGGGCTGCAGCTTTACCGCGAGAAGAAGTACGACGAGGCAATCGCGAAGCTCGAGGCCGGCGTGCAATTGAAGCCAAATGATCCGGTGCTGGTGAATAACCTGGGCTTCCTGTACTACGTCGCGGGGCGGTACGACGATGCGGTGACCTACCTGGAGAAAACGCTGGCCCTCGATCCGAAGCGGAAGGAAGCGCACGAGAACATCGCCGATGCTTACCTGAAACTGGGAAAGCGAGCAGAGGCGAAGCAGCACTACGAGCAGTTCCTGGCGCTGAACCCGGGGTCGAGCCGGGCGGAGGAAGTGCGCCAGGTTCTGAAGACGCTGGAGTAGGCGCTACCCCGCTGAATCATTCACCGGGCCCAAAAGGGCACCCCGACGCGGAGACGCGGAGAAAACAAGAGGACAATAGTCAAGATCTGAGTGCGCGGCGTAGGAGCAACGTGGACTCTTGACTAATGGGCAGCCCTCCGGGCGAGCTTGCGCTCGCCTGGACCGATTGGCAATCGGTCCACAGGTTGCCAAAGTGCCCTACAGCGTCTCGCCGCGAACCAGGTCCTGGTAGCTTTCGCGGGCGCGAATGATGCGGTATCCTCCACCCTCCACCAACACCTCCGGCGCGCGCGGGCGCGAATTGTAGTTCGACGATTGCACGAAGCCATACGCGCCAGTGGTGCACACCGCCAGGAAATCGCCGGGCATGACGTTCGCCATCTGGCGGTCGCGCGCCAGAAAATCGCCGGTCTCGCAAACCGGGCCCACCACGTCCACGATCACCGGGGGCAGCGTATTCCTGCGCACCGGAATGATTTCGTGGTGCGCGTGATACAAGGAGGGCCGGATGAGGTCGTTCATGGCGGCATCCACCACCACGAATTCCTTTGCGCCGTTTCGCTTGCGGTACAGCACGCGGGTCAGGAGCACGCCCGCGGGAGCCGCGATAGACCGGCCGGGTTCGACCATCACGTGAAGACCACTATCGCGCAGACGCGCATGCAGGCTCTCGACAAAGGCGCGTATGGCGGGCGGCTTCTCGCCTGCGTGGTAAGCCACGCCGAGGCCGCCCCCCAGATCGACGTGATTGATCGGATCGCCTTGCGCGCACAATGCTCGGGCGAGCTCCAGAATGCGGTCCACAGCCTCCAGTATGGGAGTGGGATCGAGAATCTGGGAGCCGATATGGCAGCTCACGCCTTCCGCGACGAGATTCCGGTACTGCCGCGCGTGTTCGTAGATCGCGACGGCCTCCGCCATGGATATTCCGAACTTGTGTTTGCTGAGACCGGTCGAGATGTAAGGATGCGTGGAGGCGTCCACATCCGGGTTCACGCGAATGGAGAATCCCGCGTTCCGTCCAAGCCGCGCGGCCATCGCGTCGATGAGCGCCAACTCCGCCTCCGACTCGCAGTTGAAGCTGTGAATGCCGCTCGAGAGCGCATACTCCACTTCCGCGGCCGTCTTGCCGACTCCGGAGAAGACGACCCTGGCGGGGTCGCCGCCGGCCTGCAGCACACGAAACAACTCGCCCCCGGAGACGATGTCGAAACCGGCGCCGGCCTTGGCAAGCAGCGCGAGCACCGCAAGAGAGGAATTGGCCTTTACGGCGTAGCAGACCGTGTGGGGCAGATCGCCGAAGGATTCGTCATAGGTGCGGTAATTGCACAACAGTGACTCGCTCGAGTACACGTAAGCCGGAGTGCCGACGCGCGCTGCCAGGTCCGCCAGCGGGACTTGCTCGCAGTAGAGGTCGTTTCGAGAATAAGAAAACATCGGATGGTTCGCGCGGAACCCTCAAGTATGGCACGTGCGGCGGGGCTCAGCGCAGATGTTTCAGAAACGCCGGCAGAGCATTCAACTGGTCGACATGGTCGGGCGCGGAGTTGCCGGCGAAGCCCATGAGCACGAACTTGCCGGCTTCGGCCTCGCTCAGTTGCTGCATGCCCATGGGTCCCCATTTCAGCACCGCGTGCCGTCTCACGCCGAGCTGCGCAAGCAGGTAGTCCGCCGTCTCGGTGGTGCTGGCATAAGTGCCGGGGAAGATCTCCGAATGAGTGACGATCACGCGCTTGCGGCCGGCGATGGCGTCGCGGAACAGTTGCAGCCAGATCTGGAGATTCTCGGCGCCCAGTTGGGATTCCAGCGGTCCGGGCTTACCGTCAGCGTAGTCGGTGTGGATGCCGTCAATCAGCAGGACGGCCCGCACGCGCGCGTAGGATTCGGGAGTTTTCAGAATCTGGCGGATGGCGCCGCATCCGGCGCTCCAACCGCCGAGCATGACGTGACCGAACTTCGCGCCGGCTTTGTCGTCCGCCTGGCGCAGAAGCCCGAGGAACCGTTGCGGGTCCTCGAACAACCTGGCGTAAACGGCGGAGCCAGCGCCTGCTTGCACGCTCACCACGGCCACTTTGTTGTGGGCGGCGGCCTCCTCAGGGATCGATGAGTCGCCGTGGAAGAAGAAGAGTAACTCAGCGCCCTCGGCCTTCAAGCCCGCTGGAAGGAACAGCGTGCCGATATCCAGCTTCTCGCGGCGGCCTGGCGGAGGCTGGTCTGGAAGGCGCGAGTGAGCGCGCGTGTGTTCCACCATGGGGGAGGGGTTCTGCGGCTGCTGGGCGCGCGCGGGGGGCTCGACGGCGCAGGCGAGGGTCAGGCCGAGGGCTAGGAAGCCGGCAGGGAGCGCCACATTATTCACCGCGGAGACGCGGAGACGCGGAGAAACACGAGAAGAAGGAGTCAACACCTGAGAGCACGGAGGTGGCGGAGGAACATAGCCGCGGCGGGCTCGGTGGGTACTCACGGTCGAGGCTCCGAGGGAGCATCCGTCTTGTCGTAGACGGTTCTTGCCAGTTGCTGCCATTGTTCCATCCGTTCTCGCAAGGCACGCGGCGTGGCCGGGTCCGGGAGCAGGCCGACGATCACGGCAACGGAGTCGGCGCCAGCGGCCCAGACTTCGCGGGTATTCTCCAGCGTGATGCCGCCGATGGCCACCAGCGGCTTCTCAACGAGGCTGCGGCATCTCCGTAGCCCCTCCGTCCCCACCGCGGGGTCGGGATTCTGTTTCGAGGCCGTGGCGAAGATCGGACCGATGGCCACGTAGTCCACCGGCTCGCCGCCGGCCGCGGCGATTTGCGTTGCGTTGTGGCTGGAGAAGCCGATCACGGGGCCGGAGCCGAGCAACCGGCGCGCGTCGCGCGGCGAAAGGTCGTCCTGGCCAAGGTGCAGACCGGCATCGAGCAGCATCGCGAAATCCGCGCGGTCGTCAATGATGACGGTTGCGCCGGCCTCGCGGCACAGGCGGGCCACTTCACCGGCGCAGGCGAAGAACTCGCGGCTCCAGTGTCCCTTGTGACGGATCTGCAGAACCCCCGCGCCGCCTTCCAGGAAAGCGGCGGCGGCGCTGACGGGCGCTATGCCGCGCCGGTCCAGGGATTCGCTGTCCAGAATGGGGTAGACGCGCGGCAACTTCACCAGACCATCGTGGCATAGTTTGTTTGACCTCGGCCCTCACGCATCGCACGGATGCTTAATCTAAAGTATGGACCCTGCCCTGCGCCGTGCCTGGACTGAAATCGTTACCGCCGAGGACTACGAAGAGCACATGGCGGCTATCGGCCAGGCGCAGGCGGCCGCGGAGTTGACGCAGTACCTGATCGAAGCGGCTTCGTTGTGCGCTGGAAGCCGCATAACAATCGCCGGCGCGGGGACCGGGCAGATGTTGGACTTCCTGCCGCCGGCGGTGTTTCATCCATACCGCCTCACCTGCGCGGACCTCAACCCGGCCTTCCTGGCGCGCCTGCGAGAACGGCTGGCCACTCATGGCCTCAAGGCAGAGATCGTGGAAGACGACATCGAACGGACTCAGCTTGCTCCGGGACCCGACCTGCTGCTGGCGACGCTACTTTTGGAGCACATCGACTGGCGCCGCGGGGTCGAGGCCTTTGCCGGTCTGAGGCCGCGTGCGTGCGGCATCATTCTGCAAGAGAATCCGGCTGACATAACCACGGCCGTTACTCCGGGCCGGCGTCTGCCGCCTTCGATTGCAAAGGCCGTGGAGACGGCCTACCCCACCCTGGTGTCGCGCGATGAACTCATGGCCGCCATGGCCGCGCACGGCTATGGCTGCTCAGGAGCTTCGGCCCGTGACGTGGCTGACGGCAAGCGGCTCGTGGCTGTGCTGTTTGGCCAACTCTGAGCGGTAAACCTTAGGGTCTCAGGCGACCGCGACAGCGCACGTACGCCGCGCATTTCTTCCTCACACAACGGAAATTCATCAGACCTTAACAATGGAGCGATATAGTCATCCGGTTCAAAGGAGGACCTCTTTCGAATGCGACGTTTACTGGGCGGCTATCTGTGTGCGATAACTCACGTATTGGCAAGCGCTGTCTTACTGACGAGCTTAGCGGGACAGGCTTTCTCACAGAATACGCAATTTCACGGCTTTCTCCCCGGCACCTTGGTAGTCAGCCGTATTCACTATGACGGCAACGCTTTTGGCAGCACCGAGACCTTTCCGACCATCTTTAACGACCCGAACATCTCGGGCATTACGGCAAGCGTTCATATTGACGAATACCTGCCGATACCTTTCTTCCCGCGCCTCGGCACTCTGCCGCTTACGGGCATCGTTACGAGCTTCAGCTCCAAGTCGGAGGGCGCTCTGACTCTGTCGACCAGCGGAAAATACCTTACTTATATGGGCTATGACGCGGGCGTGGGCCTGAATGGCGTCTCGAACTCGTACACCACCGCCGCGAACCTGGCGGGCAACACCAATCCACTTTATGATCGCGAGGTGGCGCTGATCGCGGCCGATGGAACCGTGACTTTGACGCCGGAGGCCAATGCGTACAGCGGCGACAATCCGCGCGCGGCGATCACGGTCGATGGCACGCAGTTCTACATGGTGGGCAACTCCGACTCGACCATCGCAAAGGACGGAACCGGGCCGGGCACCACCATCGGCGCCCGCTATGGGACTCCGGGATCCAACGTCTCTTATCAACTAGGGGTGTACGCTGCACTGGATCGTCCCGACGAATCGGCCAAGCAGCATGTCAAGGACAACAACTTTCGCGGCGTCGCCATTTTCAACGGCAACCTGTTTACCTCGAAAGGCAGCGGCGGCAACGGCGACGACGGCATTTTCCAGGTCCACGACGGGTCCGGCAATGGGCTGCCGACGGGCACGACCAATACCATCACCAAATTGCTGGGCGATCCCGCAACCGATCCAAACACCGGCGCAGCCTCGCCGCTCACGCCCTTTGGTTTCTGGTTCGCGAATGCCACCACGCTTTACGTGGCGGATGAAGGCTACTCGAACCTGGATGCGAATGGCAATCTGATTCCCGACCCGATGGCCGGGCTTCAGAAATGGAGCCTGATCGGCGGAACCTGGAAACTGGACTACGTCATCCAGGCCGGGCTGGATCTGGATAAGCCGAAGAATATTCCGGGCTATCCGGTGCCGACGTTCACGACCGGAATTCGCAATATCACGGGCACGAAGAACTTGGACGGAACCGTTGCCGTTTTCGCCATTACCGGGCAGTACAGCACGATCTCCGGAGGTGAACCTGACCCGACGAGACTGGTCGTGGCGACCGACGAACTCTCGGCGATGTCCCTCCCCACGGGACTGCGGGCGTTGTTCTACGACAACTTCATCACGCTCCAGCAAGCGCCATCGGGAGACGTCTTCCGCGGCGTGGCTTTTGCACCATGCTCCTTCTGCGGGCATTTCTGAGCGCGGATTCGTAAAGTACGCACGGGCTACGTTGCGTGCGAGAGCACTTCGTGCGGCGCCGGCATGCCGCGTTGGGCGAACCGGATCACGCCATCGGGCCCGATCACATACACCGTGCGCTTCACAATCAGCCCGTTGGCGTGATACAGCTCCGCCACTTTCTGTCCCGTATCCACGAGCAACGGAAACGGGAAGTGAAATTTCTGCCGGAACTGTCCGTGTTTGCGGCTGCTCTGCGGGTTCACGCCGAACACCTCCACTCCTCGCGCCTGGGCCTCGCCCCAATCGTCGCGGAACTGGCAGAGCTGCTTGGTGCAGCCGGGCGTGTCGTCGCCCGGATAGAACACCAGCACCACGCTGCGGCCGCGCAATTCGGAGAGCTTGTGGATCTGGCCGGAGTCGTCCGGCAGAGAAAAATCCGGCGCTCGCGTGCCAGCGGGAAGCGGGTCGGACCAGAGCCAGGAGAACATCAGTGCACCGTGACATTGATTATATGGCGTGGAAGCGGTCGGCGATCTGCGTTCAGCGTTCAGCAAATCAGCCCGCATGAGTGGCTGAGTTCTGATCGCTGAAAGCTTGCGGTCGACGGGCGATCCCTGGTCTTTTCCGGTAACCAATTCGGTTTTCGTTCGTCTTAGTAGATGAGGACGTTGGAAAGCGGATTTTAAGGGCTTTCCCGAGATTGGCGACGCCCGAGTGCACGGCTGGAGCCAGTTTGTGGGCCCGTCGACGACGGGTCTCTGGTCCAAGACTCTGAGAATTGTTGAGGTGCTGATTATGTTCGATCGTGTTGTGTCTTTTGCCAGCCTGCTGCTGGTGGTGGCTTCGGTGATGTTCTTCCTGGCGAGTTCCTGGCTGGTCATGAGCGGCAAGATGGGCGATGGCGAAGGCATCTTCGTGCTTGCCGGCTGGCTGGTTACCGCCATCGTGTTCGCCTACCGTCACGCCGACCCCGCCTGGCTGGAGCCACTGTCAATCGTGAAGTCGCGTTAGCGGCAGATGCCGGCGTGTTGGTCTGAGCCCGGCCGGCGCGGTTTTCCTGGCCCCGAGTGCGAATTCTTCTTCTGCGGAAACTCCTTGTGAGGCCCTCCCAAAGTCAAGTTTGGTGAGGGCCTTTTCTTGTAGTCTGGAACCCTACAGTTCGAACGATTCCCCGAGGTAAATCCTCTTCACCTCGGGATCGCGTCCCAGCGCTTCCGGACTTCCCGCTCGAAAGATGCGGCCGTTGTTGATGATGTATGCGCGGTCGGTCACCGATAATGTTTCCCGCACGTTGTGATCGGTGACCAGAATGCCGATCCCCGCTCGCTTCAGATCGAAAATGATCCGCTGCAACTCCAGCACCTGGATGGGATCGATCCCCGAGAACGGTTCGTCCAGCAGCAGGAAACTCGGGCTGATGACCAGCGAGCGGGCGATCTCAACCCGGCGGCGCTCGCCGCCGGACAGCATATAACCCCGGCTTCTTCGCACTTTCTCCAAGCCGAGTTGATCGATCAGGCGGTCCAGAGTCTCGCGCCGCTCGCGCGCGGTGATGGGCAGCGTTTCCAGAATCGCCATCAGATTCTCTTCGACCGAGAGCTTGCGGAAGACGGAAGCCTCTTGCGGAAGATAGCTGATGCCGCGCCGCGCGCGCTGGTACATGGGCAGACCGGTTATGTCCTCGCCATCCACTTCAATCCGGCCCGAATCGGGGCTGATCAACCCCACGATCATGTAGAACGACGTGGTCTTGCCTGCGCCGTTGGGACCGAGCAGCCCGACCACTTCGCCCTGCTGCACGTGCACCGTGACATCGTCCACCACACGCCGGCCCCCATAGGCTTTAGAGATTTCCTTGGTTTCGAGGGTCTTCATGCGAGGCCGAGGCGCCGGGCCGTCACTTCTTCTTGCCGGGGATGCGGCTGTCGCCTGCGCCGGTACCGGTCAGGCTACCATCGTTAGCCGAGTAGGTCAATTCCGTCCCCTGCATGGTGCGCGGCTTGCCGTTGACGGTCTCCATCAGCTTGGGCGCGCCACCCTTGATGTGTACGGTTTGGTCGCCGGTATAGTATTCCACGTGCTCGCCGACCGCGTTGAAGTCGCGGCCCTTGCTGTTGCCGACGATCTCCACAGAACCGTCGGCGAACGCTTTGTCGAGGCGCGAATCGGCGTCGGAATTCGCCAGCCACGCCCGCAATTCCTTCGACTTCATCTGCATGCCGGCGCGGTCGAGCTTCACCCCGCCGGAGTAGAAGGCCAGGCGCGTCTCGTCGGTGTACACCAGATGCGGCGCCAGCACTTTCGTGAGCACCGGCTGGGTCGTTTTCTTTTTCTCCGGATCCTTCGGCTCTTCCCACAGATCGCTGATCACATTGCCATCGGCCACCAGGCCGTGCTTGTCGCGATCGATCTCGATGGTGTTCGCGCGGATGCTGTTGGCCCCCTGCCACAGCCTCACGTTGCCCTCGTAGCGCGTGTGCCTGTGCTGGTTGGTCGATTCCATCCGCCGCGCCTG